>WNFO01000275.1_pt1 | contig 36292 bp, 31 predicted proteins | sample 5400251 | NCBI WGS metagenome assembly WNFO01 (sample SAMN13153354, study PRJNA577476) | soil metagenome | isolation source: 100 cm saprolite under Madrone tree | place: USA:California | collected 2016-06-14
CTAATCGCCGTGGCCTTACTGGCGTGTTTCATCCCCGCCCGCCGCGCCACCAAGGTCGACCCCATGTTCGCCCTCCGCTATGAATAATGATCTGATTCAGCTTGCGCCAGCGGTTTCGTTCCGTAAAGCCGGCATAAACGGGATTTGAATCCGCTTAAGGGATGGCGACGATTAGGGACTGCTTGACTCCTGCTCCGTTGTACACCGTGCTAAAACCTGTCCCATGGTCGGATACCCACCACGCACTGCTGCGACTACGCGACATGCCCCAAGGATTGATCAGCTGAGGATCTGTGACGCGAGCGACTCCGGCCGCACTGGAAACAAGATTGACTCGCGTGTAGTGCTGCCCAAAGCAAGCGGTTCCCATGATCAGAGCAAATGCTGTACTCGCAGTAAAACGCAGTGACATTTTTCATATGCCTCGAGCAAAACTGCGAGAGCAGAGCTGAGATCAACGTCTCTACCTCCGGCATCGGTCTTGAGAAAGAGTTCTAACTTCGTTCTTCGAACTTTCTGGCGAATGTAGAGTGTTCTGAAGTTCTCAGAGACGTGCTGGTCGATTTCAAGCCCGATTGCTTCTCCAGCGCGGAGTCCCTTTCCACCAAGGAGGGCACAGAACATCTGTTTATCCTTCCAACTGATGCCCGGTGCGGCAGCTTGTCCGGCCTCGCGAGTGACGTTCGTCAGGTTCGTCATCCGAGCGCAACTTCTGAAGACGGGAGTTCGGCGGGGCTTTCGGCCGAGGCCGTGAACGAACTGCTGCTGGAAGAAAACAGCGTATGTGTTGAGCAGCGGATGGGGACGAGGAGGGAACGTTTCGTTTGTCGTGCTTCCCGGAGTCAAGGTCAACACGGACGCCATGGCGAGCATGACGCAGCTCGTTGAAGAAGGGTTCGTACAAATAACGGAATGAGCCGAAGAGGGGTACTGTCGAGATGAGAGCCGCAGATTAGCAGTGACTTCCGGCGGGCTTTGCGCGGTTTACTTTCCTCTCAGCGAGCCCCGTGCGAATCCATGCAAGAAAGGTCCGCTCTGCAGCCAAGAAATCGCGCGGGTCGCGATGGCGATACACCTGGTCTCGGTGCGCAGCTCCGCATCATCACCACTCCATACGCGAAGACTACCGAGCAGAGTGCGGCCGCTACTGCGCGAGCGCCTTTGCGATTCCCGCGTCGACCAGCGGGGCCATGATGGCGTAACCGGCAGGTGTTGGATGCACGCCGTCGCGGCTAAGATTCGGCGCCAGGCCGTCGTGCTCATCCTTCATCGCGGAATGATAGTCGACGTAAATGTATCCGTGCTTCTCGGCGTAGGCCTTGATCCATGCATTGATGGCGTCGATCTTCGGGGCGGGCGTGAGGCCCGGCTGCCAAGGGTAGTCGAAGGCCGGGAGGACTGAACACAGCACGATGCGAATGTGATTAGCGTTGGCCATTTCGGCCATTGCGGCTAGGTTGTCCTCGGTCTGCTCTAGCGTCGTGGGACCAGTGTTTCCGGCGATGTCGTTGGTCCCGCCGAGGATCACCACGACCTTGGGCTGCAGCGCAATCACGTCCTGGTGGAAGCGCAGCACCATCTGCGGGGTGGTTTGACCGCTGATGCCGCGGTTGATGTAGGGCTTTCCAGCGAAGGCGGGAGACGGCCCATCGAAGTGCCAACCTTCGGTGATTGAGTCGCCCATGAAGACAACGCGGTTTTCGCCCGGCGCGGGCTGACCCAGCTTCAAATCAGCCTCCTTGAATCGTGCCAGCCACGGAAAGTCAGTCAGCAGTTGCGCATCGTGCTGACGCCAATAATCGTTATCAGGATGTGTGAGCGGCGCGTTTTGCCGTAGGCCTGGGGCTTTGGTTTCAGGCACATTTCTGGGCTCTTGAGCTGAAAGTTTGGCTGGAGCAAACATGGTGGCCAAAGCAACGCTGGCGACAGTAGTGCGCAAAGCAATTCGATTCACTGGGGTTCTCCTTGGGTTCCTGTGGGAGCTATTGGCACGGCCTTACAGATGATAGTGCGCATCAGGGGCTCAAGCCCAAGTGATTATGTCAAGTTCAACGGTGAACTCTTGCGTGTACCAGTTGTGGTCGGCTAGTAACCGGAGTTGAGCTCGATAGTTGTCTGAGTGACGGACAATAACCTCCCGATTGACGCCAGTGTTTTAAAGTGAGAGCAACAAATTACATATCTAAGCGTAGCTTGCGGCTGTTGAACGGTTTTTTTCTTTTCGTTCCGCGGTGATCCGTTGTAGATATCCGCTGGCGCGAAACGCATCCAAGGGATCTTCTGGCAGGCCGCGCGTCTTTCTCCATTGCCGGATCGCGGGTCGAACGTCTTGCCAAAATGCGCCGCGCAGTGTTTCTTCCGCATCGACGAGGGAACACTTCTGCTGCAGTGTTGAAAGACGATCGTGATCGACGAGGGCTGCCCGGGCGAGGAGTTCTTGGGCGGTACAGACCGTTTGAATCATCGCCTCGATCTTTCCTTTCAGGTTGTGGCTCTGATCAACCATGTAGGCGATGTCTGCGGTGGTTTGCGTTTCCCACTCGAACATCCTGATCTCGTGGAAGATTCGAAAAATTTGATAAGGGTCGATGGAGCCGAGGGTGAGATCGTCGTCCGCGTAGCGCCGGTCGTTGAAGTGAAATCCGCCAAGCATTTTCTGATGGAGTAGCCACGCAACGATCTGTTCAATATTTTGCGCCTGATAATGATGTCCGGTATCTACCAGGACTGAGGCTTGCGGCCCGGAGTGCTTCGCCAGCAGGAGAGCCATTCCCCAATCCGCTATGTCCGTGTGATAGAAAGCGGGTTCGAAAGGCTTGTACTCGATGAGAAGTCGTTGGCGAGGTTTCAGAGTGGCGTGGATTTTCCTAAGACCTTCTTCGAAATAGCCTATGCGCTTTCGGATATTTTGTGTGCCAGGATAGTTGGAACCGTCTGCGAACCAAGGCGCGACGTCGCGGGATTTGAGAGCCTGAGAAATTACAACGCAATCGAGAATATGTTGAATGGCCATCTGGCGAATGGCGGGATCTGGATTGCCGATCGAGCCATATTTATATTGTTGATCCTCAAAAATATTCGGATTGATCGATCCGGGGCGAATGCCGAAGCGTTGCGCCAGATTCTCGACCTCGGGCACATCCTGTAAACCTTTGGGCAGGTCCCATTGGACGTGCAGGGCCAGCGTCGGACAAGTTCCGGTGAGGGCGTGAATCTGGCAGGCGTCGCTGAATTTTTCCTCGATGGTGGTCGCGGCAGCGGCTTGGATAAACTTGCCGAAGCGCGTGCCGGTATTGGCGAATCCCCAAGAGGGGAGCTCGATATGAAAATTGTCGAGAGCCTTCCAAATCGTTTCAACGGATTTATCGTTCATCACGGAATCTCCATTCGTTCCTGGGATTTTGCATGCCCGCGGCTGATGCTAATTTGTTTGGCGATCATTAGGGATCAACAAAGGAATTGCAGCTAACCTTTCGGCCCATTTCGCAACCGAATCCGCAGTCACGCCCGCGGAGGAATTGTGAGAATGCTCGAGTGCTGCCATCTGGATGGCAAAATTTCCGATGGTGGCGCTCTCGCTGGAACCGAGGACGATCTCCAGACCGGTGCGTTCCGCCGTGAGTTGATTGAGCAAAATATTCTTGCTGCCACCGCCCACAATGAAAAGCCGCTTGAGTTTCTTTCCGGTGATCTTGCCGATGGAAAAAAGGACTTCGGAGTAACGCTGGGCCATACTGTGAAAAATGGTGTTGGCGATAAGCGGAATGTTGGAAAGGTTCAAGTTGAACTGCGGTTGACCGAGTCGTTCCAGTTGCGAATTAATTTTATTGAGCATGTTACCGGGGAGCATGAGTTCAGGTTCGTCTACGTTGATGAGTGCAGTGGGCGAGGGCAAAGAAGTGCAACCTGAGACAAGATCTTCGGACGCTATGCTAAATCCTTGTTGCTCCCATTCGTCCATGCATTGCCGGAACAACCACAAGCCGTTCACATTTTTTAGGAAGCAGATTTTTCCAGACACGCTCCCGAGGTTGGTGAAATTTTCTGCGCATGCCTCCCCGGTAACGCACGGAGTGTCGAGAACCGTTCCGACCAAAGACCAGGTACCTGAGCTGATGAAAGCCCAATCATTGCCCACGGCTGGAATAGCAGCAATGGCGGAAGCGGTATCGTGACAGGCCGGAAGAATTACCCGCGTATGGCGAAATGCCGGCAGATTGGCAACCTCTGCGGTTACCGGGCCGAGAATGGTCCCGGCAGCTACGATTCGCGGTGCAGCTGCGATGTCCAATCCGAGCTCGCTAAATATCTCAGGACACCAGGAATACGTTCCAAGCTGCACCAGGCCGGTGTGGGTCGAGTTGGTATACTCGCTCACGCGCTTGCCGCAGAGGCGGTATGCCATGAATTCAGGAAGGTTGATCCAGGGAGTGTGCACATCTTCCCCGGCGAGTTTGTCGGCATAAAGTTGATACAAGGTGTTGAATCTTACGATTTGAATTCCGGTCAACGAGTAGAGCCGAGCCGATGTCAGGATGGAATGGACTGCGACTTCAGATTTTTCTGTTCTGGCATCGCGATAGCAAAAGGGAAGTGCGATGGGGTCTCCCTCGCTATTCAGTCGCACGTAATCGACGGCCCATCCGTCAATGGCAATCGACGCGATTCCCTCAGGAGCTCGATCGGCACAAGAGTGCAAGGCGACCATGATCCCATCAAATATCGCGTTTAAATCCCAACGGAGATCACCGTCCATGGCAAGCGGCGCGTTCGAAAAGCGGTGGACGACTTCCAGTTCGGGATTGTCTTGATGCCAGCGGAGAAGAGATACACGGCAACTCTGCGCGCCTAAATCGACGGCGACAAGAGCTTTCCGGTTGGGTGCAAACTCCATATATATGTTTTCTTGCCCTCGGCGAATTCCGACTTTGGCAAACGAATGAGAGCTAGCGAAGAAATGCCTCCGGCAAACCGCCGTCGACGGGAATCAAATGACCGGTTGTGCAACGCGATTGCGGGCCGGCAAGGAACAAGATGGCTGCGGCACAGTCCTGCGGGTCGATTGGCTGATGAGTCAGAGTTCGCTGGGCATAGAATTCCGCGAGAATTGCGCGGAGCCGTTCGTCAGAGGCCGCTTGTTCAAAGGGAATCGAATATTTGGTGAGAGAAGCGATGACTCGATCGCGAGGGAACATTGTCGAACCCTGGACGACAGTTGCCGGGCTGATGCCATTGACACGGACTTTTGGAGCAAGAGAAATTGCGAACTCGCGGACGAGATGATTCACTGCCGCTTTACTTACGTCGTAAGCTTCACTGCCGCGTTTTGGAACCACGGCGTTCGCAGAACTGACCAAGACAACGGTCGCCGTTAGATCTTGTTCGCGAAATATTTTTGCAGCTTCTTCGAGAAGCCGGTGGTTGGCGGTTACGTTAATGTCCAGGGTCACTCCCCATTGGTTATCGTTGATTTGGCCATCGGGTGAAGAAGGGAAGATGGCTGCGGTGTTGACTACGATATCGAAACCTCCGTATTTAGCGACGACTTCGTGAAGTGCCTGCCGGATGGATTCGCGATCGCGAATATCTATGGCGACGGCAGAGGCGCCTTCCTTGCCGCATAGTTTATGAGTTTCTGCCGCGACAGCATTGGCTGCTTCGAAATCTTTGTCGGCTACGACGACCTGGGCTCCGCGAAGCGCCGCAAGTAGCGCGGTCTCCCGACCTACGCCGTTCCCGCCGCCCACGACCAGACAAACCTGGCGGCTCAATTCTTTTTCCGGAGGTTGGCGGCGAATCTTTGCTTCCTCCAGCTGCCAATATTCGATTCGAAAAGCTTCGGATGGCGGTAAAGCGACGTAGTTTGAATAAACCGCGAAAGCTTCGGTTCTGGCGGCCGGCCCCGCTTGTGGCAAAACAGTGGGCGTTGCCCCCGAAGCCAGTGCGGTCGCGCCTTCCATCACGTGGATGGCGTTGGTATAGAACTCGCCGGTGATGCAGGCTTCGGTTCTGTTTTTGCCGAAACTGAACATGCCAATGCCGGGGATTAACACGACGGTCGGATTGGTATCGCGCATTTTGGGCGAGTCGGGCTGTGCAAAAGATTTGTAGTAAGCGGAATATTCTTCGCGGTAATTGTTCAAGGCGGCGTCGATCGCTTCGCGCAGGCCGAGGAGATTTGCTCGAGGAGTCCAAGGAACAAACAGAGGACGGATTTTTGTGCGAATGAAATGGTCGGGGCAGCTTGTTCCGAGATGCGCAAGTTGCGCAGCATCAGAAGAGTTTACGAATCGCAGAACTTCAGGGAGGCTGGTGAAATTGCCAATCAGGCGCTGCTTGGCGGAAACACGACCGCGGACGAACGGGAAAATCTCTTGTGCGCACAAGATATTATTTTCGAGAGTCGAAGTGCTGCTGCCTCCGAATAGCTTTTCTCCACGGTGTTTCAAGTGCTCAGATACAAACTGCCCGAGTTGGTCGATGATAGTAATGGTGTTGACGTAGCATTCGCGCTGCGTGTCTCCCCACGTAAAAAGTCCGTGTCCGCCTAGAACGATGCCGTCGCAGTCCGGCGTTTGCTTTACGGCGTCACGCAGCATCATTGCGAGTTCGAATCCGGGCCTCTGCCATGGCAGCCAAATCAGCTGGTGTGAATAAATGCGGTTGAACTCTTCCATTTTTTCGCGACCGTTAGCCGCGGCAGCCAAGGCAATGCCCCAGTCTGGATGAAGATGATCGATATGCTTGTAGGGAAGAAAGGCATGCAGCGGGGTGTCGATGGAGGCGGCCACAGCGTTGTTGCCGAAAGCGCAGAGTGGGTAGGTGTCGACCATTTCGTCTTCGGCGTTCACCCCGCGATAACGCCTGGTAAGGGCATGCAGCTTGTCTAAGTACAGTGCGGCAAAACCCTTACGCTCAATGCTGCCAATGTCTCCGCCGCTGCCCTTGATCCACATGACCTTTTGTTGTGAATTGTCGAGAGGATCGGCGTCAGTGAATTTCGAACTGGTATTGCCCCCGCCAAAGTTCGTGATGCGCAGGTCGGAGCCCAGGACGTTGGAACGGTAACGGAGGAGCTCGGCTTCGTCTAAGGTACTTGCAATGCGTTCATCCCACCGGTCCTCCAGGTAGCGAAAGTTCCCTTGAGCGCTCATGGAAAGCCTTTAGTCCTAAGTAGAGGGCCACCAGCCATGCGACTGGAGTGCAGACACAGTGCCACTCTAACTTCGAGACGATACTTTAGCTGGGCCAACTGATGCAATAGATTAATTGTTTCAATAGAGGAACACGCGCGCTTACCTTGTGGTTTTACGCTTAACCTTGGAGCGCGTGGCGGCAACCACCAACTTATGCTTGACGTAATTGTACGGAGGGACCATCTGCCCGTTTAAGATGGCAAGTCCCAGTTGGATGAGTTGCGGTCCGTAGCTCGCGGCTTCATGCGATACCGAGGCGATAAAGCAACTTCCCGGGACTTTTAACTCGTCGAGCGCTTCGGGAATGCAATCCTGTCCGACTATAGCCACGTGAGGTTCACGCTTGGCTTCGCGGACCGCCTGCAGCGCACCAAGGGCGCTCGTGTCGGTGGCCGCGGCGACCAGGATTCCACGATCCTTGGGATGCTGGCGCAGGAAATCGAGCATGACTCGATGACTTCTTCCGCGCAGTCCTTCGGCATCGAGCGAAATGTATTTTTCCTCGCGTAATGCGGGAAACTTTGCGCGAATGCCTGCAAACGCTCCACCGATGCGGCTGTGAACGAGCGGGCCTGCTTCCTTGATGTCCAAGCCAACAATCCAGCTCACCGCGCTACGCCAATTGTTCTTGGCGTGTTGAGCGAGAAATAGCCCAGCTTCATAGCCCACGCGATAATTATCCACACCTAGAAACGTAGCGTGAGGATGAGGAATATCCACGGCAATCAGCGGAATTTTAGAGCCGTGTATCTTATCGGCGATTGCCGGCGCAATTCGCTGATCAATCTGAAATTCGATGACAAGATCGACGCGCTGGCGAACAAATTCTTCGGCGTTTCGCATGGCTGTGTTTGCGTCGTATTTGTTGTCCAGGACAAGAAGGTCGACACCGGCGGAAGCCGCTGCGGCGACAAGGCTTTCGCGGACCGCTTCGGAGAAGGGCATGTCAGACGACTCCGCGCCGAACCCCAATCGTACCTTGCGCGGTCTTCCCACGAGGCGGTAGAGGCCGTTTTCGGACTGGGCGATATAGCCGCGGTGGGTAAGAGTTTTGAGTATTCTATAGACGGTCGTCTTGGAGAAATTGGTTTGTTGAAAAATCTCTTCCAGTGATTTCGGCTGGCTTTCCTTTTGCAGTAATTCAAGAATGTCCAGCGCTTTGGATAGGACCGGAATGAGATAGAGGCGAGGTGGGCCGGTGCGTGGCTGCCTGTTGCTCATGAGAACCGGAGTATATCTCAGCTGGCCGCTTGAATCCTGGTTTCAATAGATACATTGCTTTTGTATTGACTGTGAAGTGTACGGCGCACTAAAGTCGCGCGCCATGGTCTGATATTGAATTTCGATTCAGCAGTTCACTTCGTTCAATACCTTGGTGTTTTTTGTTGGAGGAAATTCCTTGATTCCAAATCCTTTGCTCGGCGTGTTCTTCCACTGGTTGGGCGGGCTCGCTTCCGGCAGCTTCTACGTTCCATATCGCCGCGTGAAGACCTGGGCATGGGAAACGTACTGGCTCGTCGGCGGATTCTTTAGTTGGATTATCGTGCCCTGGATCCTTGCATGGTTCATGACCAACGGTCTTGTCGGCGTGTTGCGGGAGACGCCCAGGGGAAGTTTGTTTTGGTCCTATAGTTTTGGCGTTTTATGGGGACTTGGCGGGCTGACATTTGGGTTGACGATGCGCTACCTGGGGATGTCGCTCGGAATGGCAGTGGCACTTGGATACACGGCTGCGTTTGGCACGCTTATGCCGCCTATTTTCCGTGGGCAGTTTGTTAGGGAAGTTCTGGGGACGCGATCCGGTTTAATGATTCTGGCAGGAGTGGGAATATGCATGCTCGGAATCGTACTTGCCGGAGCAGCGGGAATTTCTAAAGAGAAGGAAATGTCAGAGCAGCAGAAGCGCGCGTCGATCAAGGAATTCAGTTTGAAGAAAGGATTGTTGCTAGCAACATTTTCCGGCGTCATGAGTGCGTGTTTTGCGTACGGATTGGCAGCAGGTGATCCGATCAAACAAATTACGCTTCGTCATGGCACGCCAGTGCTGTGGCAGGGACTGCCAGTGCTGGTTGTTGTCTTGCTCGGCGGTTTTACTACCAATTTTATCTGGTGCGTCATACTGAATGTGCGAAACCGGACCGGCTACCAATATTTCAAGTCCGACGTACGTAGACCAATGTTGTCAAAAAAGAATGAGCCGATCCTCGAAGATGTAAGCGCTGCTCCCGCAGAAGAAATGGCCGAATATGCGCGAAGGGCAGATGCAGAGCCCTGGAAGGCGCCAATGCTTTCAAATTATCTGTTCTCTGCGCTCGCTGGAACCACCTGGTATTTTCAATTTTTCTTTTACACCATGGGTGAAACACAGATGGGCCGGTACAAATTCTCCAGTTGGACGCTGCACATGGCCAGCATCATTATCTTCAGCACGTTGTGGGGTATAGCCTTACAGGAATGGAAAGGCAGTGGTTCTCGTACCAAATGTTTGCTCGGGTTCAGCTTGTTGGTTCTGGTGACATCGACAATTGTCGTTGGCTATGGGAATTATTTGGGCGCCGCAACTGCAACTGCGAAGTAAGGAGAAGGGCAGATGGACGGCGTGCCGCGCGGCGGAGATGAGCGCAGAACTTTGGCGCGAACCTAGCTGCCCGAGGGGGAGCTCATATTCAAAATCGTCGCCGTGTTTTTTTCCGGGCCCGAATCTTTTTGTTGCTCGATAAAAGCTGACCGTCGAGTTTGTCGGGTCGGGTCCTTTCTCAGGAGCGACTCGGCCGGGCTGCACCATCGTTACAATCGAGCGGCCTAGCCCGATCGCCTTTCCGTTGGTCCTTATATATATAATGTGCGCTCCACGCGCACTCGGGTGCGTGCCTGCTAGAGTCTTCATGCCGTAGCGCGGCGATAATCGTATTCAGACCTAATGTACCGAGAACCACCCTTACGGCTGGCATGGAACGATGCAGTACTTCACTCAATCGCTTCACATTCCGGCTCCGCTTGCAGCGGTCGCGATTCTAGTCGAGCTTTTGGGACGACTTGCTTGCTAGAATAACTTCTGCGATGTCCGATCTTGCGGCCAAAACGTGCGTTCCCTGCCGTGGAGGGGTGCCCCCGCTCAAGGGTGAGGAGCTCGCCGCCCTCGAAACACAAGTGGACGGTTGGAACGTCATCGAAGAACACCACATCACGAAGACCTTCAAGTTTCCTGACTTTCGCGAAGCCCTCAAGTTCGTAAATCACGTTGGTGAGCTGGCGGAGGGGCAGGGGCATCACCCAGACATCTCGCTTGCTTGGGGAAAAGTCGAAATCACGACCTGGACGCACAAGATCAATGGTCTGACGGAGAGCGATTTCATCGTGGCAGCCAAAATCGACCAGCTCTACAAACCCTGAACTCTGCGCTCTGCGTCAGCCCGCCTATGGCCGTCCCGCGTTGCCTGTTTTTTGGTCCAATCCTAGAAGCCCGCTGCGCCGGCTGTAGACTAGCTCTGAACCTAGAGAAGGGCCCGGTGGCCCCCGTTTTGGGGCGATAAATTTCCATGTCGAAGATGTAGATCGGTTTTGGGCTCATATGAAAGAAAAGGACCTCGGTTCAGCAAGGCCCCAGGATGCAGCATGGAGTGAGAGGTACTTCCACCTAGTCGATCCAGACGGCCACGAGCTGTTATCCGCCCAACCAGTCCGCCAAGACTGCCAGGTTCGTTGACCATTTCCAGGAATTGTCGAAACCCGAGATAGGAAATGTTCTGTGCTTCTTAGAAGTCGAATACAAGAAAATCTGATCGGGAGCGCTTGAGCGGAACAAAGGGACGATCTGTAACCTGTCCCCGAAATGCAGGATCCCACCGTCCGGGAATGCTGGTGCCACAAGATGGGCAGCAGCCCTGAGGCGTAAGGAAGTAGCCTGTGATCAGATAACCGTAGCGTTCAATGAGCAGCTCTCGGCAGTTCGGGCAACGCGTGTTCTCCCAGTCGCCAACCATGCCTGGCAAGTTCCCGGCATAGACGTAACGCAAGCCGGCCTTCTTGCCGACCTGTGCTGCCCGCATCAACGTCTCGGCGCTGGTGTTCTCTGGATCGGTCATTTTGTAGTCTTTGTGAAAGGCCGTTACATGCCAGGGAATATCCGACGACACGCTTGCCAGGAACTCGGCCAAACGAGTCAGCTCGTCGTTGCAGTCGTTAAACCCGGGAATCACCAGCGTGACGATCTCCAGCCAGAAGCCCATCTCGTATAAGCTCTTAATGGTGTCCAGGATAGGCTGTAAGCGCCCGCCGAGCTGGCGATAGTGGCGGTCATCAAAGCTCTTTAGGTCAACCTTGTAAAGATCAACCCACGGCCGCACGTATTCGAGAACCTGCGGGGTGCCGTTTCCGTTGGAAACAAATCCGGTCACCAATCCAGCGACGCGCGCTTCCTTGAAGACGGCGATGGCCCATTCACTCGTGATCAGCGGCTCGTTATACGTGCTGACGATGACTCTGCCTCCCAGGCGCAAGGCGTCATGAACAAGTTCTGCGGGCGTCACGCGCATCGGGCCGACAACAGCAGCGGGGTCGCGCAAGGCTTGCGAGGTCACCCAATTCTGGCAATAGCCGCAGTGCAGATCACAGCCGAGCATACCGAAGCTGTACGCCAATGCCCCTGGATGAGCATGGAAGAAGGGTTTTTTCTCTATCGGGTCGCATTGGATGCCGCCGACATAGCCCCAGGGCACAAACAGGGATCCACTCCGGTTGTAACGAACCTTGCAAACACCTGGCTGGCCCTCTGGGATCTTGCAACAGTGCCCGCAGGCAAAACACCGCACCCAGTTGCCGTCGAGCTTTTCGAACAGTTCGCCCTCGCGAACTTTTTCGTGAATGATTTCGCGCAGTGTGCTCATATGCGCCAAGCGCAGTGGCAAGGTTAACGTCAGCTCCTTGCTCTTTGATACTTGTCGCGCTGAAATTGACCGGCGTCAACGTAATTCTTGTTGGTCTCGATGTAGGCGCGCCATTTCTCCGGCAGATCATCCAGCGCGAAAATTGCCGTCACGGGACAGACCGGAACACAGGCGCCGCAGTCAATGCACTCAGTGGGATCGATATACAGTTGCGGCACTTCGTCGAACGTCGGGCGTCCATCGTCATAGGCGCGGTCTTTCCCCGGATGGATGCAATCCACCGGGCATACATCCACGCACGCGGTATCTTTCGTTCCGATACAGGGTTCGGCGATGATAAAGGCCACCGGTCACCTCCTATGCATGGACCCTATCAACCTTCGAAAAGCGTGAGTGCTGCTGCGTTTAACGCCGAGCGGTAAATAACCAGATTCACCCAGCGGAGCCAGACCCAGCGATGTAGCCGGGTGCCAGCTCTATTCCTGCAACCGAAGAACGCGGGCCTGAAGGCTTTCGCTACACAAACCATCAAGAAAAAGACACGACATCGGGAAATAGACTGCTAAATTCCTGCTCGGTCGCTAGTCGCACAGACTTCGCTCTGTGCATTGGAAAGATTATCGCGCAGCGTAAAACAAAAAGGAACATGCACCACGCCGCTCCAGACTTGAAGTGGGAGCAGCCGAACTTAGCGAACCACTTGTCGTCCTATCCTGAGCGTAGAATCCTAGGCAGTCCTTCGTGATTAGATACTCTTCGGCCCCGCGCTTGCCGCCGGCGTAGCCGATGCAGATGCCATGACCTCCACGCCGTACGTATTTTTGACGCGATTCGCTCAACACGCCGACGATTCCGTTTGGCCGAACTTATATGCTTCGATAACGGCGCCGACGCCCACGTGATCGACACTGCTCTCCGAAACTTCTTCGACGCGCGCCACTCTAGCCCGCCCGCTGATAAATGCAAGGGTGCCTTCTTCCCAGGGAGGCTTAATCGAAAATCGGATTTTCATTCCTACACTCAGCCCCTGGCCGATCCTGAAGTAAAAGCCACGAGTCGAAATATCCCGTGTCCTTCCAAAGATGGGCTCGATCTCCCTGAGGTCGGACTCGAGCCTGATTTCGATCTGAAGGGCTAATTTGTAGCGACGAGCTGCCCGACGGTCTTCCAATTTACCTGGCCGAATGCGTTCACGAACTCATATCAGCCCCTCAGCCTGCGCTCGCAGCCGCGCAGTGATTGCAAGTCTTACGGTCCAATCAAAAATGTCCGTGATACTGCGCCTCGATGCGACGCCTTTGGCTCTGCTCGCGGTATAGACGGATTCTGCGTCCGTCTGGGGACTGCGCAACTGTCTACGGCAGCAAATCCGACCGAAGGTCCGCCGGTCACGCCCCGCATAATAATCTCCGACCAGGCAGCCGTCGTTAGAGACTCTCAACATCGCAGTGCCGTAATGCATGTGCATCGTTCTCATCGCGTCTGCTAGTGGCTGATTCTGATACTGGTAGATTAACGCGACGCCTTCAGGGTCCTCGACTTGAATCATCGCCGCGGAACTGCGTGACATTGATGTGGCAGTGGTGAGGAATACCGTGATTTGCGTCCAACTCTGAAAAATATTGATCATCAGGTCGTGGCGCTTCGCATGGCCGTCAAAAGAGGAGATAAGGTAACCATGCCAGCGTCCAGCGAGATTCGGGATTCTAACTAGCCCCAATTTGGATGCGAGGCCGCTCCGCCAGAGATACCGGTCGAAGAGGGCATAGAGCGCGCCGTAGAAAGCCATGAGGGAAGGAGCATCCACCCACCAAGGGACCGAGAGGTGAATCACCGCGAGAAGTTTGGACGACAGCCACGCCAAAGAAATCGCGAGGAACGCCAGCAAGAGAGGAACAACTCTCCGTTCGTCAGAGTCTGTACTGTAACCGTGCATCCTTCACCCGCTCGACTCATCGGAGCCGAACAGGCCTTGTGGGCCTGCTGGGTTGCGCCCTCCACGCCAAGTTGCTGCTGGGAGGCACCAGGGAGAAGAACTAACTTATCAGTGACGTGGCTTCCTGAGGATAAAATCCGCTGGTACGCTGGGAGCAAGCAACTGCTGGACGATAGCGCCTCTTATAACTCTTAGAATGCTAATCCTCAAAGAAAGGTTGGACGGCGAGCCCGCAAGCTGCCCGACTTCGCTGATGTACTAGCCAAGATGGAGAAGCTGATCGGCGATCTTAACGAAGACCACTTTGGAAATTCCCGATCCCATCTTTCGTCGTGCCAAATCCGTTGCGGCCGAACGTGGAATCCCTTTTCGCGAATTTGTCACGGAAGCGGTGAAGGACAAGCTGGTCGCCGACGCTAAAGCAGCGGAACAGCCTTGGATGGCTGCTTTCGGGAAGCTCCGGCACTTGCGTAAAGAAACCGCGAAAATTAACCGTCTCATCGAAGAGGAGTTCGAACAGATCGAGGCCGAAGATCGACAATGATTTTGGACACGAACGGGCTTTCCGCCCTAGCAGTAGGTGAGTCGCGCCTCGAACCGATCCTTCGAAAGGCGGCCCAAATCGCTGTTCCGGTCATCGTCTTGGGCGAATACCGATATGGTATCCAGCAATCTCGCGAGCGGCAACGCTACGAACACTGGCTTGTCGAATACCTTCCGAAGTTCCGGGTGTTGACCGTAGATGAGCAGACAACGACCTCCTATGCTGTCGTTCGCGGCGAACTCAAACGAGCCGGAACCTCGATTCCTTCCAATGACGTTTGGATTGCGGCTCTCTGCCGCCAGCACTCTCTTCCGGTGTTGAGCCGAGACCGACACTTCGATCTAGTCCCTGCACTCCGCCGAATCGATTGGTAACTGAATTGACCAGTATTTAGTGGCTAGACGGGAAAGAGGAGGGACGCTACGGTTCCTCGTGTCCCCCGACAATAAGAAGCACACCAAAGAAGTCAGCCATTTCCTTCTCCGGTTCCTCGGAAGGGAAACCACGTCGACCGCAAGGCCCTGCTTTATACAAGAAAGGAAGTGCGCTACGCGCGAACATGTCAGGTAGCCCGGATGCGATTCCCGCCGCGTTTCTGGCGTAGGTGCTCGCGAAGAAGTTGGTTCGTGCTGGGATGCAGGATGCGCACGTGCAGCGCAACCCATTGCATCTTGACCAGCCGTCGGATTCATCCCGGCGGCAAGCTGTAATAGGCGCCCTCGACCCCACGCAACCGTCCAGATGCACGATGCGTTCGCCGCATTGGTAGTCGCCGAAGGGCTCGAGGGGTAGGGGAAGCAAGTTGCCCGCAGGAACTGTGATGAGTTGGGTCTTGATCGCCAATAAAACTGAATTCGATCAAGGTTCGCGGAGCATTGAAATTATTCTGTAACCAACCGCTTTACCTCCGGCATCAAATTGGTTTTATGTTAGGGCCACAAGGAGGGATAACTTGAATTCCAAGCAAGTGGTTCTCATCACCGGCTCCAGCACCGGCTTCGGCAGACTGTTCGTCGATACCCTGGCTCGTAAGGGGCACACCGTTTTCGCGACGATGCGTGACCCCGCAGGCCGCAATGCCCAGAACGCCTCCGAGATCCGTGCGCTCGCGGAAAAGGATTCACTGCCAATATACGTCCTTGAACTGGATGTGACCGACGACGCCTCGGTCGAGCGGGCCGTGGATGCCGCCGTCGCCAAAGCCGGCGGCATCGACGTGGCCATCAACAATGCCGGCTACGCCCTGACGGGGCTGGCGGAAGCTGTGACCACCGAACAAGCGCAGCGTCTGATGGACACGAATTTTTTTGGGCCGGTTCGCGTAAATCGCGCCGTGCTTCCACACATGCGGCGCCAACGCAGTGGCGTGCTCATGCACATCAGCAGCGCTGCCGGCCGCGTGGTTGCTCCTGCGATGGGTTTCTATTGCGCCAGCAAATTTGCACTCGAAGCGCTGGCCGAGTCCTACAGCTACGAACTTGCCGCGCAAGGAATTGAATCCGTGATTGTCGAACCTGGCCAATATGAGACTCCTGTTTTTGGCAATATGGTGACGGCTGCCGACCAGGCCCGCACCAATACGTACGGCGCTGTCAAGGAGATCCCTGCGAAGGTCAACGCGGCACTCTCCTCCACGGCCGGCAATGCTCAGGAAGTCGCGGACGCCGTTCTGCGGATTATCGAGACTCCTGCGGGAGAGAAGCAACTGAGGTATCTGGTTAGCCCCCAAAGCTTCGGTGTCGACGAGATCAACGCTCTCTCAAAGCGAGTGCAAGCCAACATGCTAGAAGCCTTCGGTCTCGCTGCCGACACCAAATTTTTCAAACGTAAAGCAGTCGGCTCGGTCTAGCTCTCTTCGTGGTCTATGACACCGCGACCCCCCATAGTGATCATGGCGCTGGACCACACCCGAGATTATTTTGGTCAGCCTGGAATCAGCCCGACAAACCTGGCGCAAGCCACGGCCGCATAGTTCTTCACCCGCAACATCTGCGCTCCGGTCTTTTTTCTGCTCACAGGCACGGGTGCTGTGCTGACGCTCGGGAAGACAAAATCAGAACTCTCCCGCTTTCTGTAGAAGCGCGGACTCTAGCTTATCTTTCTGGAAATCGTCGTCTTGCGCTGCTTCGCCTGGCAGTTCAACTTTGATTTTCACCTCACCCTGCTGGTCGTGATTTGGGCCTTGCGATGCGCGATGATCAGGCTCGCAGCCCTCGTCTATTTGCCACTCTACGTCATCACGGCATTCAGCGTGATCAGCGATCGAATTATTTCTTGTTAGCCGACCGTTCAACCGGAATCGCTGGACCGCTGCCGGTAGAACCGAATTGCTACATGCACGATTTGCCCGTTGTGAAAATGTAACCACGGGATGATGACTGTTCAGCGACCCGGCCCCAGCACTCTACCGGACGGCATTGACGAGTTCCCATATTCGCGCGAGATGATGATCGTCGTGTTCCGCGACAAAATACAAATGGTCCACGAGTCGCATCGGCGTCTTCAAACGCGGGTGAGGAATGGCTCGAGCAAATAGTGATGGATCCAATTCGTCCACACGCTTCAACAGTCTTTCTCTTGCAGCGCGGAAGTCAGTCAGAATCTGTTCCAGCGGGCGCGCGTTGTGGTTCGCTTCGTCGGTTTTTCGATTTTTCAAGTCTGCCGCGGTGAGTTGGTCGCTGGCCGCCACGTAGTCGCCCACTCGCGCCAGCCACAGCGGTTCGAGGTCAAGCAAGTGACCGCCGTGTTCCTGAGCCGACCACTCTTCTTGCGCTTTCCTGATCAGGATTTTGTGAGAATGGCCACGAAGCGCCTCTTCGAGTCTGGCCGGACTGCCGCGCAGACGTGTGCACAGATTCGGATGCAGTTCCACTGGAAACGAAAAATCAAATTTGCGTTCAAACCAGATTGGCACCCGACTCATGGATTCCTCCCTTCGGGCGATTCGGCGGAATGCTGGCCGGTGATACGGGACGGAGAAGGATTGAGTCTAGTGAATGATTGGGTGAGAACAAAGCTAAATGCTCGCTTCAAATATCTATTTGAAAAATTTGGGTCATAAAAGAATAAGAATTGGGCGATTGCGCGGCGATCATCGACCCAACTTTAAAACTGCTCGAAACAGCGAGGCAACACAACGCATGAGGTGGGCTCGACGGGCAATTCCCGATTCTGGAGAGTTGCCGACGACTCGGCCAGAACACCCCTAAACTTCCCTCTACCTAGGGCTGGTCAAACTACGCAGCGCAAAATGAGCAATGCTTTTGAGTGCCTGTGTGTCTGCGCCAGCCTTCGCAGCCACTTTCATGCCCGAAAGGGTTGCCTGCAGAAATTGAGCAGCAGCGCTCTCCTTCAGCGTCTTGCTGATCTCCTTCTTGGTTTTAGCCTGGCGAAGTGCCTGTTCCAACGCGGCGGTTAACCGACCGCTCTCTGTGTCTCCTAGGGACGTTATCTCTGGATCGGATCGACCGAACTCACAAACTGCATTCACGCCCATGCAACCAGCAATCCCATCCCTTTCGGTCCTGGTAGCGAATGCCAGAAGCATCTTCTCAATTCCGGCAAGCGGAGAGGATGATTTCTCCAGATAGCCGATCTGTTCGCTAACGCTGTCGGCAACGTAGCGCCGGAACGCCTCCAGGTAGAGCTGCCGCTTGTCGCCAAAGGTGTCATACATGCTTTGACGGTTGATCTCCATCGCGTGCATCAGTTCGTCGGTCGAAGCGGCAGCATAGCCTTTCTCACAAAAAACTCCAATGGCCTTTTGCAGAGCTTCGTCGCGATCGAATTCCTTCGGCCTGGCCATGATCCGTCCATTCCCATTGTTCTGGACTAGTTTATCTGTACGCACCGAAGGTAGTTCCATCTTTGCGTTACAGGCGTTGAGGCCGGAGGTGCCGCATCGAAGAACGGCCGCGCCGCTTATGCAAGATAGCCGCCATCGATGGTCAGACTCGCACCTGTGATTAAGGACGACCCTGGGCTGGCCAGATAGGCCACAAGGCTGGCTACTTCATCGTCCGTGCCAAACCTCTTGATCGGCATCATGTTCTTGACAGCTTCGGAATGTGGGCCGTCCGGCGGATTCATGTCTGTCGCCGTTGGACCAGGCTGAACATTGTTTACGGTAATGCCGCGCGGGGCCAAATCCAGAGCGACGCCGCGCACCAGACCGGCGACAGCCGATTTGGTCATGGTGTACATACTTGCCCCCGGAAAAGATGTTCGCTGCGCGACGACGCTTCCAATGGTCACGATGCGCCCACCCTCGGCCATGTGACGTGCAGCCGCTTGAATGCCGACGAAGACGGAGCGCACGTTCACCGCCAGCATCTTGTCCAGATCTTCGAGCGAAACCTGGTCGATTGTGCCCCTTAGCAGGATGCCCGCATTGCTTACAAATACGTCGAGCCGCCCGAGGCCCGTCATGGTTTGGTCGATCGCGCCTTGTACGGCTGCAGCATCAGCGCTATCGGCGCGGATCGCCAGCGCTCTTCCTCCTCTTTCTTCTACGGAACGTGCTAACTGCTCCGCCTTTTCGCGTGAGGCCGCGTAGGTGAAGGCGACAGCCGCGCCCTCCTCGGCGAGGCGCTTCACGATCCCTGCGCCAATGCCTCGCGAGCCGCCAGTAACCAATGCAACCTTGCCTGAAAGCATTCCTGAAGCGAGACTCATCATCTCTCCTTTGTGAGCTGAGCTAGCGTATTGGATTATATAATCCAGAATCGGTTACAAGAATTTTCGGTCAAAGTGATGGAGGCTAAGTATCCTTCAATATCTACGCGTGGAAAGATCGGTATATTGTGAAAAACCGGAAATAGGGTACGGCCCGGGATACAACTGAGACGGAGGGAGGCTTTGTGAGCAATGAGCCCAGCGGGCGATTGGCGATCCCCGACGCCAACAATCTAGTTGATCATTTCGTCGACCGCCATATTAGGGAAGGCCGCGGGTCAAAAGCAGCCGTTCTGTCTGAGAACCGTACCTGGACGTACGCAGAAGTCGCCGATCTTGTGGGCCGAGTTGGCAGCGGTCTTCAGAAACTCGGTGTTCGTTCGGGGGACAGAGTTCTCATAGTGCTTCTGGATTCGATTGAATTCGCTGCCTGTTACTTTGGAGCAATAAAGATTGGCGCCGTTCCCGTGCCGACCAATCCGTACCTGCGCGCGCAGGATTACGCTTATTTTCTCGACGAGAGTCAAGCGCTGGTGCTTGTCGCGGATGTATCGGTTGAGCGGGAGATAGCGAGCATCGTCGAGGGGCGACTACATCTAGCGCACACCATCGTCGTTGGAGCCGGGAGCGGCTCGCATCTGGCTTGGCAGGACTGGGTTGCCGATTCTTCGCCAGAGCCCGATGCGTGTGGGGGAAGCCAAAGAGGAGCTTTTTGGCTGTGGACCTCCGGCAGCACCGGAATGCCGAAGGCTGCGGTGCATGGCTATTCTGATTGGCGACACTGTTGTGAGCACTATGCGCGCGGCGTCCTGGGAATCAACGAGAACGATGTGACATTTTCATCGTCCAAGCTCTTTCATGCCTATGGTCTCGGAAACGCGTTGATGTTTCCCTTCCACGTGGGCGCTACCACGATCCTCGACTCAGGAAAGTCGCAGGCACGACCACTGCTGGAGAAAGCGCGTCGGTTTAGACCGACGCTGTTCTTCTCGGTGCCCACTCTGTATGCGGCGATGTTGGAACTCACCGATGCGCCGCATGCTTACGATTTGTCGAGCGTGCGCCACGCCGTATCTGCAGCCGAGCCGCTGCCTGCGGAGATCTTCAAAAAGTGGAAGCGGCGCTTTGGCATGGAGATCCTAGACGGAGTGGGGTCGACGGAGCTCCTTCACATCTACCTGTCTTCGCGTCCGGGAAGAGTGAGGCCGGGAAGCACCGGCCAACCGGTAGATGGCTACGAATTGCGCATAGTCGACGAAAACGGAAAAGACGTTCCAGAAGGGGTGGTCGGAGATCTGATCGTGCACGGCAGGAGCGCGGCATCATGCTATTGGAACCGCAAGGAGTTGAGCGCCGAGCGTATGCGGGGAGCGTGGTTTTACACCGGAGATAGGTTTTCGGCGGATGCGGACGGTTATTTCTGGTTCGCAGGACGCTCCGACGACATGTTTCGCTGTTGCGGACAGTGGGTTTCTCCCATGGAAGTGGAGAATACTCTGCTGGAACATCCGGCGGTGTTGGAAGTGGCGGTGGCACCGAGCGAACAAGCAAACGGATTGGTCATACCGCAAGCGTTCATCGTCCTCAGGCACGGTATTGCTCAAAGCACAGATTTAATCCATGAGCTCCAGCAGCATGTAAAGCAAAAAATTAGTCCTTATAAGTACCCGCGGCGGATAGAGTTCTTGGAGCAGTTGCCAAGAAACGCCGCCGGAAAGCTTGTGCGATACAAACTGCACACTGGCGTGGCCAGGGATTCTGTTTGACGGGAGAGTCCATGCAGCAGAGTGTTCCGCAGCGCTGCGATTCCGAAGCCATCCCGATTCAAACAGCGGCCAACCAACCGTCTCATCTTCTCGGGGCCGGCGAATAACTTCCCGACGCAGCCTGAAATTGCTCGCTTGCACTATGAATGGTGCAGACAGCGCCATGCCACAACCGAACTTCGTACAGTCAAATCGAGTTCCTCGCGTGCCGCCCAGGGCAGCGATGTCGATCGCTCGATTAGCAATTTGTCCGGCTCCCAGTGAGCCGTAGCGAGATCCGATTCACGGGGCAACCGGGTACCTGATCTAAAGGTCAGATAAACGTCACGACACGCGCGTGCCGGCGGCAAATTGTAGTGCGTCGTTTTCCGCTACCCTGATGGATATAGTGTTTTCAACTCGGAGTGAAAAATGAAATCGACAAAATGGATATTCGCCGGCGCGTTCGGATTTTTCGTCCTCACTGGCAATTTTGCACTCGCCCAAGGTCACGGGCACGGAAACGGAAAAGGTAACGAAAAACATGAAAATGAAGGTGACCGCGATTCACGCGGCCATGATAAACACTATTACAAGGATCACGACCGAAGCGTTGCGCGCGGCTGGTACGACGAGCATGAAGGCCATCTTCCGCCTGGCCTAGCCAAAAGAGATCAATTACCTCCCGGATTACAAAGACAACTGGTGATGCGTGGCACACTTCCGCCAGGCCTCCAGAAACGCCTGCAACCCGTACCGCGAGATTTGGAAGTACGCCTGACTCCTCCGCCTCCTGAGTGCGCACACGTCCTGATCGGAGGAAACATCGTGCTGCTGAATCGCAGAACCAACCTGGTTGTCGACATCGTGGCCTTCAATTGACAGTGACGTTGTCGAAGGCAAAAGACAATCGGTTTCCGAAGTGACGGATGAAGAGCTGGCGAAGATAGAGAAGGCTATGGGAGAAGTGGCGGAGTGACATCGGAACGATCGTACGACGGTGAACTGTCATTGACGCAAGGGCTCCATGCTGTGCTGTCTATCCCAAACGCTCAGTTTACTCCCCTTTCGCTGGCTGGCGTTGGGCGCGTTCCTTTCCTTTTACTGTGAAATATTTCAGCCTCTGTGCCAATCCGTCCGTGACGGGTACAGCCTGCGAGCGACGGTGAGATCGTGGCCGTGCTTCTTACCACTTAGTAGGAGTTGCACCAAGGGGGAAGCCGGGAATCAACAGTGGGTTACTTCCTTGCCGAGCGAGCTGGCTCGGCAATTCGCTGCGTGACCCGAGCCTAGGCTTGGAGAATGGAAGACACGAATCGGCGAATTCATCTCAGGTCGCGGCCCGTGGAATTGCAAAACCCATTGCAGGGCGGTTTGTACCAGGTCTGGATCCGAGCGGGGCGGGGGAACGAATGGCCCGCTGGTGTCGGTATGGATCGATCCTCAAATGCGTGCTTATGATTGCGTGCGTGAGCAATTCGCCAGCGACGCACAATAGAGGCCAATTGCCTTCATAAAAGAGATACACAATGGCATATGCCCGACACTTTGCCGAAGCCAGCAGAAAATATCGCCCTACCCCTATTCGCTTGTTATTCATCGCTGAGGCTCCTCCGGCACTCAGATCGGGCCGATTCTTTTACTTCGCGGCCCTCACGAATGGAGATACGCTCTTCCTTGAAATGATGAAGGTCCTTTATCCAATCCGTACCACCTTCGTTGAGTATGACGACCACCAAAAACCGGGTTTTGATGCAAAGCGCGTTCGACAATTGAAATCGGAGTTGCTTAAGAAATTCCAGAGGGACGGATTCTATTTGATCGACGCCTTAGAGCAGCCGATGCCAGAAGATGCAGATGCCGCGACAAAGAAGCAAATGATTCGTAACGCGCTTCCGGAACTCAGGAAGAAAGTTCGGAACCTATCGAGAGACGGAGATGTGCCGGTGATTCTCATAGGCAGCCCGACCTATTCGGTTTGTGCCGAGGCACTCAGAAAAGATGGATTGCGCGTCCTCAACGAGGAAATGATCGATCACCCGGCGAGAGGGAGACAGAAACTCTTTCGAAGGAAACTCGGTGAGATCATTCGCAAATCTGCGGTTGAGACTTCAGATGGAACTTCCTAGATGAGAGAGTACCGGATACGGCAAAGATTTGGATTTCTCCGTTCGAGTGCCCCATCCAATAATCGGTGTAGGACGGAACATGCTCACCGGGCGTCAGCAGGAGATCCACGCCGACAGGGATCGGAAGCTGGAGGCGGCGAAGCAGCAACGGAAGAATCGTCGCCAGTCGGCCGCGTGAAAAAGCCAAGACGCTAGTCTCCGGGCGGTTCCGCGTGACGGATGAAGTGGATTACTTCCGGATGGCCCGCGGCCGGGGGGTATTATAGGCCAAGGAGTAGGGAGCCGTGACCACGCGTCAACACAAAGATCACACTCAACTCGGTCGAGCCGCAGTCCAGATCTTTGCCGCCAATGATCGCATGAACCAGATTCTTATCGAACATCTTGACCCTACCGCCTGGAGAGCCAAACCGCCCGGCAAGGCCCGCCCCATTGTGGCGATCTTCACGCACATGCACAATGTCCGCTCCAAGTGGGTCAGGCTTACAGCTCCGCACCTGAAGGTTCCACGACAGCTCAACCGCGCGCGCTGCACGCCGCAGCAGGCCCGTGTGGGATTGGCCGAGAGCGCCGCTCGCTGCGTGGAGATGCTCGCTGAAGCGCTCGGCGGTTGCGGGGGGCGCGTCGAGAAGTTTCGCAGAGACGGCTGGGCGCGGCCTTGGCCGGTTGGCCTGGAAATGCTGTGCTACATGCTTTCTCATGAAGCGCACCATCGTGGGCAGGTATGTATGCTAGCCCATCAGCTCGGATTCCCGTTGCCGAACAAGGTGGCGTACGGGATCTGGAATTGGGAAAAGCTGTGGAAAGAGTGCGGGTCGCCTGGCGGCCCCGGCTACGACTCTTAAGGAATCGCTCAAGGGCACAGGCCGCGCTTAAGAGATGTTTTTCAGGATATCGAGAGGATTCGAAAACGCGTCAAGCTGAACTCGTCGAGGACAGCGAACAGCCCCGCCCAGCGATCGCCTGCTTTGGGGTAAGCCGCTATCACCTGTGACGCGATACTCCTTGGGAAGCCTCACCGCCTGGCTCCGTCCTGTCCTGAAGACCTTTGCCTCTGCGACAACTGGCCGAGACGCCGGCTTCCGGGATTGGATATGGTGTTTCTTGGTGGACCTTGTCATATCGCCGCGACCTTCGAGTCAAGCCACACTGGACGATTTGCGGATCAGCCTGTCGAAATTTGCCACAGCAAAAAATATGGGAATCGGGGTTCGGCAGTGGGGTGCGGCGAAGCACCTCCACTCCTGATTTTGCGCCATCTCTGTATTTAAATAGATGGCCCTTGCGCGAGAGAATCAAAGTAGTTGGCTTTTGTGTTTTCATGATAGCTTCAGCGGCAATACCTCCGAGGCAAGCCCTATGTCCAGCCCGTTAGAGCGTCGCCTGTTCCTGTTCTTGATCGCGACAATGGTGTGGAGTGTGGCCATGGGGGTCGAAGCGAACGGCATCGCTCCGGCAGAACGCCAGCAGGTTCCGGCGAATTGCTATTTCAGTGGGAAGCCGATTCTCGATGTGGAACTCGCCGCAACGCCGGATTGCTTTACCGCGATCGTCAAGCAAGCGGGCGCGGACCGGATCGCAGGCAACATCAAGCTCGTTCGCGCGAACACCTACATGGATCTTGTGTTGATCGCTCTGTACTGGAGCGTTTTTGTTTTGTTCGAACGCATAGAAGGTGGATGGCCGTCGAATTTACTGGCCGGCTTCATTTCCGTTGCCGCGCTATTCGACGTTCTGGAAGACATACGAATTTTGAAGGGGCTTACGGCGCTTTCCGATTCGGCGCAGTTCGACGGCCTGCTACCGCGGCCATTTTCGCTCGTGAAGTGGACGTTACTCGGTATTGCTCTTGTCGTTGCGGGAATCCTTGTTTGGTCACGCAAGGGGCCTTTGTACCGATTTGTGGCGGCGGGTCTCGCTGTTTCCGGAGTTTTCATCCTTGCGGCGCTGGCCATTCCTGGGCTAATGCTCTACATATTATATGCATTTTCTCTGGCCTTCCTGCTTATCCTGGCCCGCGTTTGGCCTTATCCTTTACAGTCCGTCGTGCTGTGGATTGAGTACGGGTATCTTCTGAGGTTCCAAATTATTGCAGCTTTGCTCTTAGTGTTGGCTCTTCCGCTTGCCTATGCCTTCGTCCCGAGCCTTTTTGTGGGCCTGTTTGACGGAAGGGGCTTCAGGTCGTTCCTTTTTGTGGTGTGGGCGGCCTTTCAATTGGCTTGGAGCATCATGGTGACGTGCCGATTGGTGTTGGTGTACGGACCCGATCGGTTTGTGCGCGCGACTTCGATACAACCAAGACTAGTTGGCACTCGGATGGTCGCCGGGTACGGACTCCTGGCCGTGCCACTGGTGGCGGTTCTTTTCATCGGATCTGCGAAACCCAGCGCCCCGCTCAAGATTCTGGCTGCCTTCCTCGGCTTGCTTTTCGCGGTGGGCGTATTGGCTCTCACTGCCTCGCTACACTTTGCCATTGAAGACCCGGCAGGACATAGTGCGGAGACGATCTTTCCGTCTTTCGGTTTCCTCGAAAGGACGGCGACACCCAAGTCAGCCTTCTGGAAGTTGATTGGGTCATGGCTCGGACGGCTGCCTCAGGATCTGACGGTCGGTATTCTGGATGGAACGCGCCTGCGATCCGGTCATGAGATGGCAGGTATTGCCCTGGCAGTCTTCTTCGGATTCTATGTATTGTTGGGAATTTTCTTTTCGCCGGCGTGGTCATCGCCCGAGCGTCAGCCAGCCGCTCTATTCTTCCTTTTGGTTCTTCTCACGATTCTCACTTGGTTTTTTTCCGGAGCCGCGTTTTTTCTGGACCGCATCCGCCTTCCGGTTCTTACGACGCTGCTGGCCGCGTCTCTCTTAATCGGAGTGGAGACGACCGATCACGAATTTGTCGTAGAAGACAAGAAAGTCGTCGACAGCGGTGGTCTCCGCCCTGTCGATGTGATTCGAGCCTGGAAAAGAGAGCGAGGCCAGAAGAGCGATACCGCCGTGATCGTTGCCACGGCCGGCGGGGGAATCCGCGCCGCTGCCTGGACTGCGGAAGTGATGACGCGTCTAGAACAGGAGGGCTGCCGAGCTCTGAGTGACTCGCTTGTGCTTGTCAGTTCGGTGTCAGGGGGGAGCGTGGGGTCGATGTTCGTGGTTGGACCGTATCTGGGAACGGGGGACTATCCATCGAACGATGATGACTTGCAGGCAGTCCGGTTCAACGCCAAGCGTTCCTCGCTGAGCGCAGTCGGTTGGGGTCTGGCGTATCCCGACCTGGCACGCACAGTGCCCGCGCTCGGCAGTCTTGTTCCCGAGACATTTGACCGCGGTTGGTCGCTCGAAAACACCTGGTCCACGGGGTGGAGAGAGAAGGGACTCAAAACACCCACCATGAAACAATGGCGCGAAGACGTGCGCCGCGGTTTGCGTCCGGCGGTTATTTTCAATGCGACTTCCAGCGAGACAGGCGACCGTTTCCTAATTGCGTCGACAGATACATCTTCGGACGGCACGCAGCGATTCTTCTCACTGTTTCCCACCGGGGATCTGGAGGTAACGACCGCCGCGAGACTCTCGGCGACCTTCCCCTACGTTTCGCCGCTCGCCAGAGCGTCGGCTGGTCCCCTTAAGACCGCCTATCACGTGGGCGACGGGGGCTACTACGACAATTCGGGACTTCTCAGTGCGGTCGAATGGCTCAACCAGACGAGCGGCGAGCTCAAGGGCTATAAAGTCCTGCTCATTCTGATTGACGCCAAACCTGGACCGGAAAAAGACGGTAGTGCTTGGTCTTGGCAGAAACAACTGGTCGGTCCAATCGAAACTCTCCTGCATGTGCGAACCAGTTCACAGCAGCTCAGGGATTCGATCGAGCGTGACATGGCCCACGACTATCTGGCCTCCCAAAAAGACCCCGTGAACGTAACCACGATCAACTTTCTCTTCGCGTCGAAAGAACCGCCTCCGCTGTCCTGGCATTTAACGAAAGACCAAATCAAGCAAATCGAAGATTCGTGGCTCGAAAAAGACAATCAAGAAGCGTGGCGCGAGGTCCGCGCGCTACTCAACTGCAATGCGGATCCAGAGATTTTGAAGAAAGCGCAAGAAGAGGTGAAGTAACGCGAGGGCCGCGTCCCAAAGCCAAGCCTTATCTTCAAGGGACGGCCAGCTATCGATGCCGATCGGACGAACGGCGGAACTAGAAGCGAGCCGCTCGTGAATCGTCGATGTCCTCGCGAGTGCAGCGAAACATTCCCGGCAGATGCGGTCCACAATCATGCGGTATCGAAATCCAGGTTCTGGCGGAGGAATCGTGCTGGCCTGTTCTAAAGATTGAAAGGCCAGGTCAGGATTGCGGTCGAAGTAGATTTCGCAGATGTCTTCAGATCCGGCTCGCGCAGACAAAAGGGCGCGTTCGAATTTGGCGGCGGAGCGGAGGAAGGGGTCATTGTTCCCGTTGAGGAAAAGCAGGAAATGGTTGGTGAGTTCCTCAACGAAAGGCGAGGTTTGGTTGTTAGCGAAGTATTGACCAATGGTCTCGTCAAAGCAGCCATGGTGCTTAAGGAGGCGCGAGACCAAGGGACACTGCGTCGCGATCTGGAATGCTCGCCACCAAACGGCGATTTCGCGCACCACCTCAATTCCACGGGAGCTTGCGACCTCGCAGAGGTAGGGGTCGGTCGGCGGCGTGCCACGTGATTTTACGAGGTCCAGCAGGCCGCGTTGATAGGTTTCGAGCGTCGTCATGAAATCGCCTTGCGGATGCGCGAAAGTTCCGCCGAGATGGCGTCGTGACCCAGAAAGGGCACGGCTTCCTTCAAAAGTTCAAACGTGACCGCTCTCAGGTTGGGAGCGCGCCGCACATGGCGGGGGGAGTCGCACACCAGGGATTCCAGCTTGATATTCATTCCCGTCTGACCGACGAGACCACTGTCGCACTCGCCATCGCTGTCGGTGGATCTCCCGCACGCAGTTCAGGTCAAGTTCGTCGAGAAAGCCACCGATGTCTAGGCGCTGGTTGGCCGCGTCGCACTGCAGATTATAAGCGTCAAGAATCAAGCCGCATCCGGTGCGCGAGGTGATGGCGTTCAAAAAGGCAGCGGGAGTGAACTCTGCGGGAGCATCGGGCAGCAGGTGAATGACGTGTTCGAGCAGAAAGGGAACGCGGTAACGCTCTTGAATCAATCGCACGCGTTCGCAGATCAAGTCGAGAGCTTCTTCGCTACGCGGAACTGGAAACATAGTCCCAACGCTCTCGCCGGCCACAACGGTCGTGGCGAGGTGTTCGCTGTGCCAGTCGAGAGGGGCATGCGCAAAGAGTTCGTCTAGCAGACCAAGGTAGCCTTCATCCCAGTGGTCGAAAGAGCCGATGGAGAGGCCGATGCCGTGGGCGATGAATCGGACGTTCGATGCTACGCAGGCGTATTCGTCGAGCACTTCCGGACGTAAGCGGGCCCGTTTGCCGTCAGTTCGGGCGATGGCATCGGGTGAGATCTCGATCACATCGACGAGAGGAACGATGCGTTCGAGAAGAGCGATGTCGTCACCCTCGTATGTGGTGGCCAGCGCCGGCCGGGCGCAGCGCGATACCGTGTTGTCGGCGCCGACCATTTGCAAGGCCCGTTATTCGCCGAAGCCAACGGACTTGACGCCGGGAAGCTTGGCAATTTCCTGCGATTCGGCTGGGTCACCAACCAGTCGCAGATCGATGCCCATGATTCCGCATGGTCTGCATCCGGCCATCCCGGCAATCCTGGCAACGATCGCTTGCAGATGCTCGAGACTGATGTTTTCGTTCACTTTAATATGCACCACACCTCGGAGATTTTCTGGCATGGGGTCTCCTTTATAGCGGTCTACGGGGCCCGCTAAGGAGAAGCACGCTTGGTGCGGACCTCCGCTGCGGGTCCTTAATGTGATAGTGCGGTGTAAGGACGAACCGTTTCAGCGGCGAGGGCAGATGGCCAGGATCATCACTGAAGGTTGCATCACTGTGTTCCCCTGGCAAAGGACGTAGCTCCGTCCGGCAGGATCTCGCATGCATAACGAGCCGAAGCGACCAAGGTGATTGATGGAATAAAACAACGAGAACTTCAGTCGTTGTTGTTAAGCGCCTGGATAATCCGGCATATCCGGGTCCGAGTTACCGGTGGGATAAGCGGACCGAGCCGGAACTATCGGTTCTGATTTCGAACTTTAACTAAACACGAAAAGAGGAAAACGTAATGTTTTCACATTGGTTGGTACGGTTCACGGGAATTGCGACACTCTCTCTGGCCGTGTGCGGAGCCGCGTGCGCTCAGTATGGCGGAGGGGGTATGGGCGGATCAGGAGCGACCTCCGGGAGTGGCGGATACAGCGCGCCATCAGGGGGATACAGCTCCGGTAAGACAATTGGCATTGGTGTTGGGGTTGCGGCTGGAGCTGCTGTTGGCATCGCCCTTCTTGTGCGCCACCACCATCATCACTCTGCCGACAAAACGCAGAGTTATCTTACCGGCTGCACCCAGTCCATCCAGGACGGAATCAACCTGACCAATGAGAAGGACAACCAGACCTACTCGATTGTGACCAGCAGCAGGTCCCTCAAGGCAGGCGAGCGAATCACCCTCAAGGGAGTTGTGGTGGCTAGCGACGGTAGTGGAAATCCGATGTTTCAAGTGCAGAACGTGATCAAAGACTACGGAACTTGCGGAACGGCTTCAGCATCCAACCGGACCTCTCCGAGCCTAACATCCCTAAACTGAACTACCTACACCGTCACTGGCACCGTCATTGGGATTCCTGATTCGAAATGGGGAGAGGCGGGCGTTGCTTACCTGGTAGCACGAAAACGAAGTGGCGTCGCTTCGAAAGAAATCATGGAATTTGTGAGCACCCGATTAGCTCGCTATAAGTGCCAAAAGAAATCGGCTTCCTGGAGAGCCTGCCGCGTAACGCCTCCGGGAAAATCATAAAGGAAGAGTGGTTCGCCAGGTATCGCTCTGCTGGTTGAGTCGAAGCCTGGAGGCAGGTCTCTGCGCGTGCAGAGATCCTCGGTCAGGCCGCATCTACGTCGATAGAAACTTGTCCCAGCTTTTCAGAACCCGCAAATATTTCGTTCAGTTCCGCTGAATAGATTCTTCAATTCCTACAATTTGACAGTCTTTAGTATTGCTGCATAGTCTGCAGCTCCCTTAACTCCGCGTGAGATTTCCGCTTAAGACTCGCTCTGAGTTATTGGCCGGTCAAATCCGTGGCAAAGCACGGGCTCGCCATCTTCAGCAGCAGAAAAAAGAAAACGGATCTCATGGCTGGGGCAGACTACAACAAACAAAATCGTCTCGCAAAACATTTCCCGTGATTCGTCGTTTTAAGTTTTTCTGAAAATCCTATTTAGGACGAATCCATGATTCGCCTGCGGAACATCTGGTGTAGGCTATTCCGGCGTTAAGCAGAACAATCCCATGCGCATTTCCTACGACGAACTCGTTGCCGTTCTCCTGAAAATCCTCCTCAATCTGGGTTTCGACCACGACCGCGCCCGCCTTTGCGCGCAACTCTTTGCAGAAACCAGCCTCGACGGCGTTTATTCTCACGGCCTGAACCGTTTCCCCCAGTTCGTGCGCATGATCAAAAGCGGAGTGATCATCGTCCATGCCCAGCCGCAACTCAGCGCAAGTTTTGGCGCACTTGAAAGATGGAACGGAAACAGCGGCCCCGGCAACTTGAACGCATGGCGCTGCATGGAAAGAGCGATCGCGATTTCCCGCGAGCACGGACTCGGCTGCGTCGCCCTGGCTAACACGAATCACTGGATGCGCGGTGGCAGCTATGGGTGGCAAGCTGCCGAAGCCGGCGTCATTGGAATTTGCTGGACCAACACGCTGCCTAATCTGCCTCCGTGGGGAGCCGCCGATCCGCGCGTCGGCAACAATCCCTTGATCATCGCTGTGCCGCGAGCCGCAGGCCATGTGGTTCTCGATATGGCCATGTCGCAATTCTCGTACGGCGCCCTCGCGTCCTATCGAATGAGAGGTGAGCAATTGCCTGTCGCGGGTGGTTTCGATTCCGCCGGAAATCTTACACGCGATCCTGCGACCATCGAAGGATCGAAACGCCCGTTGCCGATCGGCTACTGGAAAGGCTCGGGTCTTTCGCTCATGTTGGATATGGTCGGCGCACTGCTCTCTGGAGGCTGCGCCACGCATCAGATCACGGCAGACTCGGAATGCGAAACAAAAATCTCGCAAGTATTCATCGCCCTCGCCCCCACTACACTCATTCGGTCCGATCCGTCGCGCAACATCGTCGATCAGATTATCGAGGATCTGCAATTGCCTCGCACCGGTTCCGCGGGAGAAGTGCGATACCCCGGCCAACGCGTGCTGCAAACGCGAAAGCAAAACCTCGCCGAGGGAATTCCAGTTGAGCCGGAAATCTGGCGGGATGTCCAGGCATTGAGCCAAACAAGCTAAATATCCCGGCCTCCTGCCGGACGAACATCCGCGTCACCGAAGATAGACTCCGATCGTCGGCGGAAAAGCAATCACCAGCGAAGTCACGGATCGCCGTTGGCGACGCGATTCACAGTTCGAGCTTGTAATATGCCCGCAAAACACACACCGCGGTCCATCTGAATCAATCGTTCTCGGATATGGTGTTTCCGAAGCCAGCGATATGCGCTAGAGTAGCGGCCACTTTTTCTAACCTGATTTCAGGTGCCCATGAAAGCCCTTCTGCTGTCCAAATACAAGCATCTCGAGTTCGCCGATCTTCCCGAGCCGAAGCTCGGTCCCGGTGAAGTTCTCGTTCGCGTTGCGGCGTGCGGGATTTGCGGGAGCGATGTCCACGGCTACGATGGCTCCTCTGGACGCCGCATTCCTCCGATTGTTATGGGCCACGAAGCTGCTGGAATTGTTGCTGCGTTGGGCGACGGCGTAACGGATTTTGCCGAAGGCGATAGAGTCACGTTCGATTCGACCGTGTACTGCGGCATCTGCGCGCCCTGTCGCCGTGGTGAAATTAATCTCTGCGACAATCGTCAGGTTCTCGGCGTCTCCTGTGCGGACTATCGCCGCGCTGGAGCATTCGCCGAATATGTCGCCGTTCCATCACGCATCGTGTACCGCTTGCCGGATAGCCTTTCGTTTGCCGAGGCCGCAATGCTGGAGGCGGTCGCGGTTGCTGTGCACGCCGTTTCCCTGGCTCGGATTTCTCCCGAGAGTACCGCACTTGTCGTTGGTGCCGGAATGATTGGACTGCTCGCCGCCCAAGCCTTGAGTGCAGCCGGATGTACGCGCGTCTTTGTAGCGGACATTGATAGCTCGCGTTTGAAACTCGCACAAGACCTTGGCGCGATCGCCGTTTTGTCCGCCGAAACGGATGTAGTCGCGCAAGTCTTGCAGCTTTCCGCTGGCGCCGGCGTTGACGTCGCCGTAGAAGCAGTTGGAAAAACGGAAACGGTCACCGCAGCCGTGGAGTGCGTGCGTAAAGGTGGGACCGTCGTTCTGGTGGGCAACATTTCCCCTGAAATCACGCTTCCTCTGCAAAAGGTGGTCACGCGCCAAATTCGCCTGCAAGGCTCCTGCGCCTCGGCGGGAGAATATCCGCGTGCCATGGAATTGCTGGAAACAGGAAAGATCCAAGTGAGGCCGTTGATTACAGCGATCGCGCCACTCGCCGATGGTCCGCAATGGTTTGCGCGCCTGCATGCGCGCGAGCCCAACCTCATGAAGGTCATTCTTGCACCAGGGGCACTTTCGTGAGCGGGGCGCTCTTCGATCCCACAGACCGAATCGCCATCGTAAGGGGCACAAGCCGAGGCTTGGGCCAATACTTCGCGTGTAAAGGCGGATGAAAACCACGAGCATGGAGTCTTGCTAAAATGAATGTTCATGCGTCCTGGCTTGACACGAGACGCTTGTCCGACTCAAAAGGTGTTAGTGCACGGCTGAAGCGCCGGGAACTGAAATCGGGAGCAGAATTTCGACTATGACGGCGAGCCGAGTGTTGCAACTGAATCCGAAGGACAATGTTCTGGTTGCCCTGAGTAACCTGCCGCGGGGCGAGCAGATCGGCTTCGACGGCCGCACGATTGCGTTGCGAACTGATGTACCCGCAAAGCACAAGTTCGCGACGCGGGATATCGCTACTGGCGGCGCGGTGGTCATGTATGGTGTGCTGATTGGCAAAGCGACGGAGGCGATCGGTTCAGGAGAGAAGCTGACGACGCGAAATGTGCGTCACGAAGCTGCGGCATTTCACGAGAAAACAGAAGACTATCGTTGGGAGCCGCCGGACATTTCGCGTTGGAGCCAGAGGACATTCCTCGGATACGCCAGGAGGGACGGCCAAGTCGGAACGCGGAATTATTGGCTCGTTGTGCCGCTGGTCTTCTGCGAGAACCGAAATATTCTGGTTTTAAAGCAGGCATTTGAAGAAGAGTTGGGGTTTGCTCTTCCCCAGGTGTATCGGCAGCAGGTTGCGAACCTGGTGCAATCGTATCAAGAAGGAAAGCCACTCGAACGGGACGGCACTAGTCCCGTTGAGGGCAGCAGGCCGGGACGACGGCCGAGAGTCTTTGAGAACGTCGATGGCATCAAGTTCCTGATACACGAGGGAGGTTGTGGGGGCACGCGTGAGGACGCCAACAATCTCTGTGGCTTGCTTGCTGGATACATTCACCACCCGAACGTGACTGGCGTGACCGTTCTCAGCCTGGGATGCCAGCACTCGCAGACGGCCATCCTTCGCGAAGAGCTGAAGAAGCGCGACGCCAATTTCTCGAAGCCGCTTTTCGTGTTCGAACAGCAGCAAAGTGGATCCGAATTCGCGATGATCTCGGAGGCGATTCGAAAAACTTTTGAAGGTCTAGTTGAAGCCAACAAACTTTCGCGGCAACCCGCACCCTTGTCTCAACTCTGCCTGGGGCTGAAGTGCGGAGGCTCCGACGGATTTTCAGGGATATCAGCGAACCCGGCGATCGGGCATACGTCGGATCTTGTCGTCGCGCTGGGGGGAAGGACGATTCTTTCCGAATTTCCGGAACTTTGCGGCGTGGAGCAGGAGCTGATTAATCGCAGCGCTGAAAGGGAAGTGGCTGACCGCTTCATCCAACTCATGAGCGACTACGCAGCAAGAGCAAAAGCGGTTCGCTCCGGGTTTGACATGAATCCGTCTCCGGGCAACATCCGCGATGGATTGATTACGGACGCCATGAAGTCTGCGGGAGCGGCGAAGAAAGGAGGCACGGCTCCGGTGAGCGCCGTTTTGGATTATCCGGAGTATGCAACGCGGCCGGGACTTCATTTGCAATGCACGCCGGGGAATGATGTGGAGTGCGTGACGGCTCAGGTCGGCGCGGGAGCAAATCTGGTGCTCTTCACGACCGGCTTGGGCACGCCGACGGGAAATCCGATTGCGCCGGTCGTGAAACTGTCCACGAATTCGACGCTAAACGAGAAGATGTCGGACATCATCGATATTGATACTGGCGAGGTGATTGCAGGACGTCGGACAATTTCCCAGATGGGGGAAGAGATTCTGGATCGCGTCATTCAAATTGCAAGCGGAGAAATAAAGACGAAGGCTGAACTGTTGAGCCAGAACGATTTCATTCCATGGAAGAGAGGCGTTTCTCTCTGAGCGCGCGTTTTGCGAAGACTGCAAGCGGTCTCGCGAAGTCCGTCCGCAAGCTCCATTTGGCGCAAATGAGAATTTGATTCTGTCGGGAAACCGATATGCCCCGGGACCGACAAACAAACCTCTGGGCCGCATGGAAGGAAATGAAAAACGAATTCAGGCAGGCAGCAAATTACCGAAAAGGGTGAACCTATGAATACAGCTTTGGGCATGCCTTGCAAGGCGCTGCTGTTCCTTTGCCTGAGTTGCTCTGCAAACCGAGCTGCGGCGGACTCGAGCTATAGCGTGAAATCGCCTGACGACCGGATCGAAGTGCGGATCCATGTGACAAACCGCATTGCCTACGACGTTTTGCTGAAAGGCAAGATGTTGGTAAAAGACTCCACGCTGTCGATCAACGTTGATGGAAAAACGCTTGGCGAAAACCCGCAGGTGAAGTCGACCAAGAAAGATAGCGCGGACCGCGTTCTGGAGCCGGTCATACGGCAAAAATTTGCCCAGATTCGCGAGCGATACGACGAACTGCGGCTGCAGATGGACGGTGGGTACGCAGTGACTTTTCGCGCGTATCCGGAAGGGATTGCGTATCGGATCGAGACGAACCTCGGAGGCGAAAATGCAAAGGTCTACAGAGAGCAAGCCGATCTCCGCTTTGCTGGAGACTACACTGCATTCTATCCAGAAGAAGAGAGCTTTTTCTCGCATAACGAGCGGAAATATTTGCCGCATCCGTTGAAAGAGATTGCGGCGACGAAGTTTGCGACGCTGCCGGTGGTAGTGGATGCAGGCGACGGCGTCAAGATTGCAGTCGCGGAATCGGGCGTCGAAGACTATCCCGGATTGTGGCTGCGGGGCACGGCCGAGAACGGGCTCTCCGCTACATTTGAGCCCTATCCCGTGAAAGAAAAACTGGAAAAGGATCGTGATTTCAAGGTCGCCGAGGCCGCGGACTACATTGCGGTGACCAATGGGACTCGCACGTTTCCGTGGCGCGTGCTGGGGATAGTGGAGCATGACGCGGACCTATTGACGAATCAACTGGTGTGGCTGCTGGAGAAACCGTCGCAGGTGCAGGACACATCGTGGATCAAGCCGGGCAAAGTCGCGTGGGACTGGTGGAACTTCAACAATCTTTACGGCGTGGATTTTCGCGCCGGCGTGAATACGCAGACTTATAAGTATTACATCGACTTTGCCGCGAAATATCACCTGCAATACATCATTCTCGATGAAGGGTGGTACAAGCTCGGCAACGTGTTGGAGGTGGTGCCGGAAATCAACATGGAAGAGTTGATGAAGTATGCGAAGCAGAAAAATGTGGGAGTCATTCTTTGGGTGGTGTGGAAGTCGCTGGACGATCAGTTGATTCCGGCGCTCGATCAGTATGCGAAGTGGGGCGTGAGAGGAATCAAAGTCGATTTTATGCAGCGGAATGATCAGCTGCTGATGAATTACTACTACAAGGTGAGCCGCGAGTGCGCAAAACGAAAAATGCTAGTGGATTTTCACGGCGCACAACGGCCCGCTTCTCTGACGCGCACATGGCCGAACCTAATCAGCGCGGAG
>WNFO01000276.1_pt1 | contig 36212 bp, 34 predicted proteins | sample 5400251 | NCBI WGS metagenome assembly WNFO01 (sample SAMN13153354, study PRJNA577476) | soil metagenome | isolation source: 100 cm saprolite under Madrone tree | place: USA:California | collected 2016-06-14
TGGCGGTGATCCTCCCGCTCGGAACGGAAACTCGCCGCCGTGAAGCGCCTTCGCTCGCCCAGGCCCTCGCCAAGTTTCGAAAGCTGGAATACGTTTCTCTTCCCGGCACTCTCGAAGGCGGTGATGTCCTTCGCATCGGCCGCAAGCTCTTTATCGGCCTCACCCAGCGCAGCAATGCCGAAGGCATCCGCCAGCTTGCCGCCATCCTTTCGCCGAACAACTATGAAGTCATCGCCGTTCCCGTCGCCGGCTGCCTTCATCTGAAATCGGCCGTCACGCATCTCGGCCGCAACACGCTCCTCGCCAATCGCTCCTGGTTTGACGCCGGGCCGCTCGTCGGCTACGAATGGATTGACGTCGATCCCGCCGAGCCTCACGCCGCCAATGCCCTGGCCCTTGGCGGCACCATCATTCTTCCAGCTTCCTTCCCGCGCACCCGCGCCCGCATCGAAGCGCATGGCTTCCACGTCACACCTCTCGATATCTCCGAACTCCAAAAAGCGGAGTCCGGCTTAACCTGCTCTAGTCTGCTTTTTGAAACGGCAATCTAAACAAGTTCCCTGAGGCAAACCGTAGGACGTACTTGGGGGAAAACCGGCTAGGCAGCTGCCTTTTAGCCCTTCCGCGCCCTTTCCAAACTTTCCCTTCACATCCATCCCCTCGCGTGCTATTCTTCCTTTCGGTATGGTTTCTCTCACCGCCAAGCGAATTACGTCCAAGTCGTCCATGTCGATTACCTCGACTACGACTATGAAGGCTATTTCCGCTTCAGGCGAGTGGAGAAACAGCTAGCAAACTAGCAAAAAGTTTCCAACCCACCGCCGGAAGCGACCTGGCGGTGGGTTTCTTCTTTTAACCCCCTCCAGAGACGCTCCAGCGGCAGTGTCGGAAACAAGAAACCAGGAGCGCAGGGCCATGAGCCTCGAAAACGTTCAGGAAGAATCAGCGGCAGAACCGAGCCTCGCCGCGTTGCACCATCGCGTGCATTGCGCCGGCGGGGCAGCCAAGCAACCCCGCAACGTCGTCGCCTTCAAGTTTGGCGGCAGCTCGCTTTTTGGTGCGGACCGCATGCTCCACTCCGCAAGCCTCGTCCGTGCCGCCATCCAGGTATCTACTGTCACCGTGGTCGTCTCTGCCATGAAGGGTGTCACCGATCATCTTCTTTCTATCGCTCGCGCCCTCGCCGATGGCAAGCTCGCACACGCTCGCCGCCAAGCCGAGTTCGTCCTGGATCTTCACCTCGATGTCCTTCATGATCTGCGCCTCGCCGAGGATGACGGCCTGCGCGTCCGCCGCGAATTGCAACTCTTGGGACGCGATCTGCTTCACGAAGTTCCCATTCGCACCGGTGTCTCCGCTGGCGCGGATCTCTTCGATCGCCTGGCCTCCTTTGGCGAACGTTTCAGCGCACGGCTCTTCGCCGCCGCCCTCGAAAAGTCCGGCGTTGCCGCGGTGCCCGTCACGTCCTCCGAGTTCGTCCTGACTTGCGATACCTTTCGTGACGCTCAGCCGCATCTCGAACAAACCAAACAACGCGGCCGCGACGTTCTCCTTCCGCTCCTCGAAGCCGGCATCGTCCCCGTCGTCACCGGCTTCATCGGCGCCACTCCCGATGGCCGCATCACCACCCTTGGCCGCAACAGTTCCGATTTTTCCGGCGCCATCATCGCCCATGTCGTCGATGCCGACGAGCTCGTCATTTGGACCGATGTCGACGGCATCTTCACCGCCAATCCCAACGAATCCGCCGAAGCGCGCCTTCTTCACGAGCTCAGCTACGACGAAGCCCGCGCCCTTGCCGCCAATGGCGCGAAAGTTCTCCACGAAAAAGTGCTGCCCCTCGCGGCGGAAACCGAAATGGTTGTCTGGGTTCGCAACACCTTCAATCCCCAAGCCCGCGGCACGCGCATCGGTTCTCCCCGTTCTCTCGGACATTCGCGAGCAGCGGCGCAGCATTCCCTGCCAATTACTTCGATTTCAACCGAACAAAGCGGTGCGGCATGAATTCCTTATCTCAAAACAGCGGAGGCCAAAACATGCAGATGAAGCGGCCGGAGAAAAAGTGGAAAGCAGGAGTCCTCGGTGCGACGGGAGTTGTGGGCCAGCGCCTCGTTCAAATGCTCGGGAATCATCCGTGGTTCGACCTCACCGAAGTCGCGGCCTCCGAGCGCTCCTCCGGCAAAACCTACGCCGAAGCGGTTTGCTGGCATCTCGACGCGCCAATTCCTGAATCCGCCCGTGGCCTCGTCGTCAAAGGTCTCGATCCTTCCCTCGACTGCGATTTCGTTTTCTCCGCGCTCGATTCTTCCGTTGCCGGTTCCGCTGAGGAGGATTTTGCCCGCGCCGGATATCCAGTCGTCAGCAATTCGCGCAATCACCGCATGGATCCCGACGTGCCGCTGCTCATTCCCGAAGTGAACTCGGCCCACCTCGACGCTATTCACCGTCAGCAGAAAAATCGCGGCTATGACACTGGCTTCATCGTCACCAATCCCAATTGCTCGACTGCCGGCCTCGTCCTTGTCCTAAAACCGCTTGCCGACGCCTTCGGCCTCGAAAAAATCTTTGTCGTCACGCTCCAAGCCATCTCTGGCGCAGGCCATCCCGGCGTTCCGGCGTTGGACATCCAGGGCAACGTCGTGCCCTTCATCAGCGGTGAAGAAGAAAAAATGGAAGCCGAGCCGCAAAAGCTTCTCGGCAAATGGGATGGCTCGCGCTTCGTGGATGCGGGCCTGGGCCTCAGCGCCCACTGTAATCGTGTCCCGGTTGTTGACGGCCACCTCGAATGCGTCTCCGTCGGCTTGAAAAAAATCGCTTCGCTCGACGAAGTCCGCGAAGCCCTTCGCAATTTCGGAGTCGGCGCCGAGCTCGCTTCTCTTCCCACTGCCCTCAAAAATCCCGTCGTCGTCCTCGACGAAGAAGATCGCCCGCAGCCGCGTCGTGACGTCAACGCCGGCCACGGCATGGCCGCCGTTGTCGGACGCGTCCGCGAATGTCCTCTGCTTGACGTTAAGCTAGCACTGCTTTCCCACAATTTAGTCCGCGGCGCCGCCGGTGCCGCCTTGCTCAACGCCGAACTCCTCGCCGCCCGCGGCTTCCTCAAGCACCGTGCCGCCACACAGGATCAGCACATCGCCGAACCCGTCTCGCGCTAACCCGTAGCGCCTTCTTCATGCATTTTGTAGGGACGGCCTTTCTGAGGCCGTCCGCCTGGAGCTCCCCCTCCCTCTTCACCTGCTCGGGCATTGCTCAAGTTTGAGGTTATAATGCCCGCCAAGGATGAGCCTGGCGTTAGTGAATAAGGAGGAGTCGATGCCTGCCATTTCGAGAAGGGAATTTCTTAAGTATTCGGCGACGAACGCCGCCGCTGTCGGCTTTCTCTTCGTAGGCGCCCTGGAACTTCGCGCCAATCCCCTTGGCTTGCCCATCGGATGTCAGACTTGGCCTGTCCGGGAGATGATTGCCAAGGACTTTCCTGGCACCATAAAGCAGCTCGCTGATGCTGGATTTCAAACCATCGAGCTATGCTCGCCGGTAGGTTACGCCGATTCCGGTTTCGCTGGCCTCTCCAAATACTCAGGCGCCGAACTCCGGAAAATTCTGAACGATGCCGGTGTCACCTGTATCAGTTCTCACTTCGGCATCCCCGAACTCCGGGAGAATCAGTCGGGTCGGATTGCCTGGGCCAAAGATGTCGGCCTGACCCAAATGATCGTGCCCACCCTCGGCGGGCCCAAAAACCCGTCTATGGATGACGTGAAGCGAGCCGCCGACGAATACAACAAAATGGGTGAACTTTCTGCCAAGGCCGGTATCCAACAGGGCCTTCACAATGAGGACTTCGAGCTCTCCATGGTTGACGGCAAGCGCGCGTATGATTTATTGCTGGAACTTCTCGATCCCAAGCTAATCAAGTTCCAATTCCAGGTCTCCACCATCAGCCAGGGCTACGACGCCGCGGAGTATTTCACCAAGTACCCGGGCCGCTTCTTTTCCATGCACGTCCAAGGCTGGTCGGCGCAAACCAAAAAAATCATGCCGGTGGGACAGGACACCCTGGATTGGAAAAAAATCTTCACCGCCGCAAAAACCGCCGGCGTTAAGAATTACTTCGTCGAAATGAACCTGGACATGATGAGAGCCAGCGTCCCCTACCTCCGCACTCTTCAGGTCTGATGACCCTGTCCTTGTAGGGGTACGATACATCGTGCCCTCCGAGACTCTTCCCTCTTTCACGCTCCCGCTTTACCCGGAAAAGGCGAATGGCATGTTTTTCTTTCGACGCATGCCCGAATTTCTGATATTCTGATATTCCGCTGGAGGCGCACACTTCATGGAATCCGCCAGAGTCGGCAAACGCGGCACCATCGTCGTCCCGGCCAAGCTCCGCAAGCGCTTCGGTCTCGACGAAGGCTCCTTCGTTACCGCTGAGGCCCGCGAGGACGGCATCCTCCTCCGCCCCGCCATGATCGTCCCTGTCGAAAAATACCCGCCGCAACTGAAAGCCGAGTTCCTTCTTTCCACCGCCACGAACGCTTCCGACTACCGCCGTGCCCGCCGCGAAGTCAAACGCCTCGGCCTCGATCCCGACGCCATCCCCCACCGCCGCCCCAAGTAGCTCGCCGTTATGGACCGGCTCTTCCTCGACGCCAACGTCCTCTTCTCCGCCGCCTATCGTCCAAACGCCGGCCTTTTGGGGTTTTGGCAACTACCCGAAGTCGTGCTTTGCACTTCTCGTTATGCCTTGGAAGAGGCCCGAATCAACCTCACCGAAGACGCTCAGCTTCGCCGGCTCGAGAAGCTCTCCGATAATCTCAATTTGTTCGATTCCACCTCGCGCGAACTACCTCGGGGCGTCAACTTGCCCGGAAAAGACATCCCCATCCTTTTAGCAGCTATCGAGGCTCGCTGCACTCACCTCATCACCGGCGATCTGCGCCATTTCGGTCCGTACTTTGGCAAGAAGCTGGTCGGCGTTCTTGTCCTGCTTCCAGCCGATTATCTTCGCCTCCGCAACTCCGGGTGATGAGCGGAGAGCGCGGGTGCCCCAGGCTCGCCGTTTGAACCTGGGGGTTTTGACTTTTCTATCTTCCACTTGGTGGCACAGCCACTCTTGCTTGCCCTGAGCTTCGAAGGGGCTGTGCTCCGGGTTCTTCCTCCGGTGGGGTTTGAGCCCTGTTTGTGGCTGCCCTCAAGTTGCGTGTACCGCTTTGCCCGTCCTCAAACCCTGACCCAGGGTCTTGGTTGCGGCTTCCAAAACGAGGCGGCATTGACGGCATCCATTCAGGTGCCGCTCGATCTCACCTTCCACGCTCGGCGAGAGCTTCCTTTCCAGGTACCAGCAAATCAAATGGACAGTGTCCCGGCAATCCATAGTTGTCCCACTTCCTCAGGTCCGGCGTGGGTAGGCCCATTCTCATCACCACAAGTTGCAATAAGACCCGCCGAAAAACTGTTCAAATTGGAACACTCGGGACTCGCCTCGCCCCATTGCTCCTCTCCGCGCCTTCCACACGCAGCCGCTTGTCATCCCGACCGTAGTGGAGGGATCTCTCCTCTCTTCTTTCCATCTCGGCACCCCGACCCGGTCGGGGCATCCCGGCACCAGCGCTCGGAATGGCCGACCGGTGGTACACTGCGCCTATGGCTTCCAAAAAGAAAACCAAAAAGAAGCAGGCCAAGAGAGCTACGGGCAAGAAGGTGAAGCCGATCAAGAAGGCGCTCAAGGCGAAACTGGCGAAGAAGGCCGCCTCGAAAAAGGCAGGAGCGAAAACGAAGGCCGGCGGCAGGAAGAAAGCCGTCGGGAAAACCGCGCGCTCAGCTAAGAAACACGTTCGCGGGAAAAGCCAAACCGTGGATACTGTGGCATTCGTACCGGAGGGACTGGGACCTCGCTCGAGCGGGCAATCGGGAGATTTGCAGGGATTGTCCAACCTCGAAGCTGCGGATTCCGAGAGTGTGGACGAGTTGCTCGAAGAAGGAAACGCGTTCGAGGCCGACGCCGTGAAGGGCGTGCAAGACGCCGGGGACGCAAACGGGAAGGAAGTCCGCACCCACGAAGTGCCCCAGGATGATGTTCCCGGCGAGTATCGCGATAAAGATAAGTGAATCTATCGCTGCCTATGTAGCTGCCGCTCGGCGTCTACCCCAACTCTTGTCATTCCGAGCGCAGCGAGGAATCTGTTTTTTCTTCGCTTTCTACGGCAATCCGTCGCGCGATTATCCGTCTGATTTACGATACTGTCCGCAGAGCAAGTCTCCCGCTAATCAGCGAGCAGCTCGTTGAGTCTCTTTTCCCATTCATCCTGAAACACGATCTCGTAGGTGATCTCTTTATCCCGCATGGTCGGCGCTAGTTCATTCCACATCTTGCGCTTCGCGTGCTTATTGCAGAGTCCGAACACTGACCTCTTATACTCCGTGTTTTCGTTCTTCAAATGGAGCCCTTTGGTTTCTAGCACAAAGACTTTGCGATAGCCGGTCTTCTCTTCCATGGGGCCGTCGGCCGTAAAAATGAAATCTGCGTAGATTCGCGATCTCTGCCACCCTTGCACGTAATAGTCTCGGCGAGGCCTGTTCCGGTACCAGAAATACAGCCGGTTTTGATCATCGAGGAAGCTCGCCACTTTGTGCTCAAGCGTATTCAGGGTGTCGGAACCGACCGGGTCATATAGATTCAGCACAAACTGATTGCCATCGAGCCTCGTGGCCCGTGGCACTGTCTTGTTAACTTCAATTTCCTTCGGAGGGCGGTTCATTCCAAGATCGTGCAGTACGACCATGAAGCGCATCTCGTCACCGTCCAACAGACCGTTGAATACGTCTTGAGCCAAACGGTCCCGCTCAACTTCGAGTCTCTTCCGCAGTTCCTCCAAAATAAAAACCAAATTGTTTGCGACGACTTTTTCTTTTCCCTCCCACTTCACCATCAGCTTGCCAAAGAGCCGTTCCACGAATTCGTACCCAATCCACGGGTTCGGCACGGTATCCAGCAAGTGCGCCGCAGCATACGCATAGTCGATGCTCAACTCACCACTTCCGCTGAGGTTTGCCGCCGCTTGGCGCTTCAACCCGGCCAGCTCCTCGGTAAGTCCGGCCCGCAATTCCACGTCCCGCTTTTCCTCCAAACTCAAGTTCAAATCGAACAGTGGCGCAATATCCGCCTTTTCCCAGTTCACGCGGGACAAAACATCGCCTTCGTAGCTCACCAAGCGCCAGTCTTTGCCGTCCCGAATCACGAACGCTGGTAACACCATATCCGCGGCGGCGCCACGGAATCGTTCGCGCGGCCCAACGCTTTGTGTTTCAGAGGCCGCCATGTCCTTCGCGTCTTTCACCACGCGGCCCTGCAAATCCTGCAAGCCCTCGTTCCGGAAGCCTAGCTGGATTTCCTCCATCACCTTTGTGCGCTGGAAGCAATACACATAGCTTTCATCCAGCGCCAGAACTCCGGTCTTGCGCGCATAAGGCTGCCGCAGAATCCTCCCCACAAGCTGCGTCAACGCCGTCTTCGAATGCGGATTCGTCAAAATCGCCAGCACATAGGCAAAGGGGCAGTCCCACCCTTCCTGCAGCGCATGCTTCGTAATGACGTAGCGGATCGGGCAGTCTCTCACCAACAAGCCGCCAATGTCCTCGAAGTCCTTTAGCTCGTCTAGCTCCGCGGACTTCACTGCAATCGCATCCTTCGCCACGCCCTGCCCGATCAAGTATTCGCGCACGTCCTCCGAGTGGATCAGCTTGCCGTCCCGCTGCTCTCTGCCCGTGCGCTCCACTTGCACTAGGCACATCGGCCGGATATACACGTTCGTATTCGCTTCGTAATTTCGCGCTTTCTGCTCCAGATCGTCTCGCCGCTCCATCGCCGCCCGGATCGTATCCTTCCAATGCGTGCTGGCTTTGTTCACTACGTGAAGGTCTAGCTTGATCATTTCTTCTTGATGTAACTCAGTGCCGCTGATCTCCACCAGCTTGTTCGATTCCTTCGGTGGGGTCGCGGAAAGTTCCACGATCATGGACGGATTCAGGTTTCGCAGTGTGTCTTGTGCCTGCGCGCTGTAGGCCTTGTGCCCCTCATCCAGGATGATCAGCGGCGCAAGGAGCCGAATCGTGTTTCCCAGCGATGTCTTGACTTGCCTGCCCCAAAATGGGTCAGCCTTCTCGAAAGTTTCCAGATTTGGCACTCGCTCTAGTAGCTTCGCATGCCCTTCCTTGTCCTCCTCGGCCGGAAAAAACGCCTGAAACGCTCCGCTGTCCCGAAACATCCGAAGCGCTTCCTTATTGGCTCTCGAAGCCGAAGGCAACATCAAAAGGAGCACCGCCAGCCGCTCCTCAAGGTCCTGCGGAGTGAAGCCGTCCGTCTTCTCCAGAATGAGCGTTCTTCCCGCCGACACGATGTCCAAATGCTGCCGATAGGGATCATCGCGGTCTCTGAGCCGCAACAACGTCTGCCGGTAAATCTGCTGCGTCGGAACAATCCAAACCACCAATCCGGTCTGCCGCTGCCGGTAGATGCTTTGCACCAAATCAATCGTCTTCACCGCCAGGAGCGTCTTGCCACCGCCAGTGGGGACCTTCAAGCAAAACGCAGGCAGGGGACGCTGGAGCCCGTCCTTCTTCTTCAGGTACATGCGCCCCACGCCGGCTTTTTCCCAGGCTTTTTCGGCGAAGTCGAACAGCCACTCGTCACCTTCCCGTGCCTTCCCGCGCCAGACGACAAGCTGTTCGAGGAAGCGTTTCACTTCCGTGAGCGTCCGCTCCTGATATTCTTTCAGCTTCATGGATTGCGCTTCGCCGCCTTATAAATCTCAAAAGGCAATTGGCAGAATTCAATTCTGTGCTCGTCAAGATGAATGCCGTCCAGATACTTGGTCGGCGCAAAGACCAGTCTTCTCTTGCCGCTTCCCTTCGGCAAGCTCCGCGCGATGTCCAAAGTGAGCGCCGTATTTTTCAAGTATTCGAGGCTAGGCTCATAAAGCAAATAAACGTCATACTTAGCGCTCTCGCCGATGAATCCCGCTTTGGGATGAACCTGCCGTGGGTCGAAGTCTTCACCCGTCGCCGTATAGAAAATGTACCCAGCTAGGTCGGTGTACGAAGGCAACTCTTGGGCTTTCAGCATCGCCTCCAGCTTCATCGGATGGCCCATCTCAATGAAAGAAAAGGAACCTCCCAAACCCTTACGCAGCGCCTCGTCTTTAGCCTTCGGAATGCCCTTGATCACACGCCGAAGCCGCTCGCAAGTCAGATTATCGATGTACTCGTCCTCGCTCTCAATGAGGACAAATCGGCGCGCGCCACCGTCGGCTCTATTCAGCGCCAGAACCGAGTGCCCTGACGTTGCAGAGCCAGCGAAGGCGTCAAGAAAGATTGCGCTACTATCGCCGTTCGTGACGTAATTGAAGAGGCGAGCGAGAATTTCATGGTCTTTAGGGTTGTTGAACTTCACAGCCCCCATTATTTGGCGGAACAATTTAATCGTAACCTGAGACTGTTTGTAGATAACGCTTCCCATTACTTGAAGTCCGAGCTCCTCTGGCTCAGTGTCTTCGTCCTCTTGTTCGGGCAATTCCTCATCTTCAAACAATTCCTCGGAAACCGGACGTAAGTGAGCCTTTCGGATTGGGGGTTCCGTATGATCCTTCCGAAACTCGACAAGCCCGAGGTCAATCATTTGCTTCATCTTCTCCAGCGTTGGGTAAATCCACCCTCGTTCAGGCACCTTACAAGGCTTGCCAGTAACATCATGAATTACGTCATATCGTGGCCCACCACCCCCCGGCCACGAAATATCCCTATCGCGCCAAGGTCCAAATTTATCAACGTGCTTGAATCGACTGAGGGCCTTGGCGGGGTGCTCCTTTGGCAAGCCCTTGAACCAGTCCTGAAGGTCGCCTTCGATGGCCTTGCGCGCTTCGCCATGTTTCTTGTGGAGTTGCGTGTATTTGTCCCACAGTTCCATTGCACCTGGCCTAGATTCCCGCCAAACAGTTTTCAATTCCCGAAGGCGTGCGAGCGAGTGAGCATAAACCAACATGTACTCGTGACCAGAGGAGAAAAGTTGCGCGTCATTCTTGCGACCTTTCTCCCAGACAAGCTGTGCTACGAAGTTCTCCTCCCCGAAGATCTCGTCCATGGCGTCGCGCAGATGATGTGCCTCGTTATCGTCGATAGAAACCAAGATGATTCCGTCGTCCGTAAGGAACTCTCGCATCACACGAAGTCTCGGCCACATCATGCACAACCATTTGTCATGCCGAGTTAAGTCATCGCGGCTTACCGTCTTTCCGAGCCAGTCTTGATGCATCGGGGAGCTAACGTTGTCACTGTACCGCCACCCTTCTTTCTTTACATTTCCAGTGTTATACGGAGGGTCAGCGTAGATACACTTCACCTTGCCGTGGTAGTACGGCAAGAGCGACTTCAGAGCCTTCAGATTGTCCCCGTGAACGATCAGATTGTCGTGCAAGCTCACTTTGGACGTGAGACTCTTCGACTTTACCGGTTTCAGCTCATGGTAGGGCACCAGCAGATGAAAATTCTGTACCAGTGCTTTGCCCTTGAAATTGAGAGACGGCATCGCGTGATAGTAACACTGCCCGGCAAGCCATTACCGCCTCGCCCTAAGAGCCCTTCCTGTTTTTTCCACAGCTTGTTGGAATTATTGCCTGCCTTGACCCGGGAAAGTCCCGAACGAAAGCCCACACCGCTGGGTGCCCTTGCTGTTGCAATCGGCGCGCCAACTCTTCTCTTTTGTTTCGCTCTCCACCCGGCCAAGTGCTCTACCCTTGCGGCTTGGTTCTCCAGAGGTGAGACATTCTTATCCTGGCGTGTAGGCTCTCAATACGCTTTCCATGGCGCCACTTGCTCAGAACATCCTATTGACCCTGAGCCCCGAAGGGCTACGCCTCTATCTCTCAGCAAATAAAGTACTTTAAATATTTATTGACAAATTATATAAATACGTTATAATGGTTTAGTTAGGTCGGCAAGATTCACGCCCCGCCTTTCCAGCCATGTGCGATTTTTGCATCCCGGTTTCCGTACCGGGGCCCGTCCGCCACGCGGTCCTTCTAACTTCTTTAGAAGCGACACTTCCGAGTCATATACTTTACAGTAAACAAATTGCACCCATAACCTATTCAAAATCAACACTTACAGGCCCACCCTCAACTCGTTGAAAACACAGCTATTTTAACTCCTTTAGAATGCGCACTTACGCGTCTTTCTCCCGTAACCATTTTAGATGCAACACTTACAAAAAACAGGGGGGTAGGGCCAGTCGGAAGCGATTTTCCGCCTCACGACCCAGGATCCCAATCCGGCCCGAACTATCCCAATAAGTCGTTTCAGCTCAATCTTTTTGCCGACCCCCACCCCCTAACCCCTGCCGTGTCAATTCTTTACAAAAACAGTGGGGGGAGGGGTTGTTCCCGTATCGAAGGGTCCACCCATCCTCTATCCTTGTCTCGCCTTTCCTCGCAGCAGATCCTCGAGGTCGCCCACCTGATCCCCGAGCAGGTTCAGCTTCCGCGCCAAACCTTGAATCTCCGCCTCCGCACGGCGGTTCACGGCGAAGTCCAGCTCGCTGCGCACGCGATCCTTCATGTCCTGCCGGTTCTGGCTCATCATGATCACCGGCGCCTGAATCGCCGCGAGCAAAGACAAAATCAGATTCAGCAAAATAAACGGATACGGATCCCAAGCCGCTTTGCGCAACCAGACATTGATCGCCGTGTAGATGCTGCTCAGAATGATGAAACCAATAATAAAGGTCCACGACCCACCGAACAGCACCATGGAGTCCGCGATGCGCTCGGGCAGCGTCGATTTCTCTTCGATTACTTCGTTCGCGTTGCGCGTGGCACGCAGCCGCACGAGTTGCTGCGACGCGTGGTACTGCCGCCCCAGCACCGTCAACATATCCATTCCCGCGTGCGGCTTGCGTTGCAGCAGCGTCGCGATATCTCCGCGGCTGACTTCGATGCACACTGTATCCTCGGCAGCCGTCGCGCTGGTTTGATGCGGTGTCTGCTCCAGCATCGATGCAAAGCCAAAAAACTCGCCGTGCGCCGGCTCATCCACCACGACTTCTTGTTGATCCTCGTCAACCGTGGTCACTCGCACTTTTCCCGAGACCATCACGTAGGCTTGTCCGCTCGGGTCGCCCATCTTGTAGATGCGCTGCCGCGGAGCGAAATTCTTCAGCTCCACTTGCGCCGCCAGCACCGCCGTCTCGTCTGCATCGAGCAGCGCAAACAGCGGAACGTGTTTCAACACTTCGGGATTGCAGGACATGGACCACCTCTTCCACAGAATCTGGACTGGTTCTCAGTTTCCAATCGTTTGAATCAAGCACAACTGGCAACAGCCGCGCCCATAGTAAACCCGATGATTGGCGCGGCTTCAAGAAGCATTCGGGAAAGGTGGGAGAAGATTGCAGTGCCGAAACGCGCCCAAGCAAAACTGATTCGTTACTGGAGGATTTGAATTTCCACGTTTTGCGCCGCGGCATGTTGCGTCAGGAGCGCGGACATTCTCTGCGCCCAGCGCTCCAGTCCTTCCGCGCCGCCAAAAGAAATGATGATGGCCAGCACGTGCTTTGTCGCGCTCGTCACCATGGTCCGCTCCGAATCGCTCGTCGCGCTGCCGTGCGGACCGACGGTATCGGCGAACAACGGCAATCCTTCAAGATTCAGGTCGTACTTGCCGATGCCTTTGTAGGTTTCTCCCCCGCGCCCCGCGCGAAAAACAATTTCGCCCACGACGTGTCCGAGATCGTAAAGTCCAACCGGCAGCCGGCTTTCCACCGACACGAGATTGATCACGTCCACGACGGCGTTGATTTCCGGCAGGCCTTTTCCTGCGACCATTCGCCGCAGCAGCGCTTCCGCCGATCCGCGGTACCGCGCCGGATCTTTTCCCAGCGCCTTATAGGCCGCGCGCGTGGCTTCCACTTGCGGCGACGCCAGCACGCCCCGCGGGAAGGGCAATTTCTGAATCTCGTTTTCCCGCGTCTGCATTTCTTGGAGTAACGCCGCGGGCGATGCGCCCGCCTCCACGCGCGCCGTCACACACGCCAGCGCCGTGCGCGGACACTTTTTCTTCAAGCTCGCATCGATTTTTACCTTCACCTTTGGTGCAGCTCCGCTTGCCTGGACATGCTGATGCATGCCGCATTCTATAGCCAGAAGGCCAGGAATGGCGAACGCGGAAATCGGGATGACCGCGTCCGCTCGAATTACCGTTTTCTTTTTTGTGACGCCGCGCGGCTGCGCTCTGAGATGTTCATTGAAACGTCCGTCCAGATTATCCGTGGAGCCGACGTAGAAGCCGTGCCTACGTTTCGCTCCAGAGAATGCAGAGCCAAGCCACGTGAGGAATGGTAGGCCCGTGGGGACTCGAACCCCAGACCTCTACCGTGTCAAGGTAGCGCTCTAACCAACTGAGCTACGGGCCTAAAGTCCAACAAGTTTAGCATGACTGCTGGGACGATGCGGAGCGTCAGATTCCGCGGGATTCACCTAGGGGGCGGAACTGAGCAGGCATGCTGGGTTCGCTTGCACGGTAGAGTTGTCGGTCGGCCGCTTCGATGAGCGGCAGTTGAAAGTTACGCAAAATCTGCAAAGTGGGGCGTAATTCCAGATGAAAACGACTTGCGAAAGATATCGGACTAAGTTAGTCTGGATTGACTATTGCAACTCATTTGCAAGGAGATCGTTTTTGACCTTGGTTTGCCGGCTCGCACTGGTCTTTCTTCTCTTCCTTTGGGTACTCTCGGTTTTCACTCCAGCCCCGGCCCTCGCGCAGGAGAACCCTTACTTTGTCGCTTATGACCACTATCTCGAAGAGCCCGGCAACCTGGAGATCGAGTATTTCTCCACATTTGGGACGCAAAGAGGTGCGAATGACTTCCACGCCTTCTGGGGCGAATTCGAATACGGCGCAACAGCTTGGTGGACGACGGAGTTCTATCTAGATGGCCAGACCACCTTCAACGACAGCACGATATTCACCGGTTTCCGGTGGGAGAATCGCTTCCGAGTTTTGAAGCAGGAACACTTCATCAATCCCGTCCTGTATGTCGAGTATGAGAACAAGAATGGGGCGGACAAGATTCTCAAAGAAGGCGAAGGCCATGATGTGGAATCGGACTTCCTTGTTTCCAACGCGGTGGCTCGCAAAGACCACATCCATGAAGTGGAGCTGAAGCTCATCCTATCCAGCACATTCAAGGGGTGGAACTTCACGGAGAACACGCTCGCCGCGAAGAATCTATCGAATTCACCTTGGGAATTTGGCTATGCCCTTGGGGCAAGCCGTCCGCTCGCCCTGAAGGCTGCCGCGAAACGCTGCACTTTCTGCCGGCAAAATTTTATTGGCGGGGTCGAAATGTACGGCGGGCTGGGTGACAGGCACAGTTTCGGCCTTCACGATACATCGCATTATCTAGCGCCCGTTCTGGGCTGGAATTTACCTTCCGGCTGGGGGCTGCGGATTTCACCCGGCTTTGGTTTGAATGACAACAGCCACCAATTCCTGATGCGCTGGGGAGTCACGCGGGAAATAACGGGATTCGGTTCGATGGTCAGCCGGCTATTTGGAGGCCGCAAGTGAAACCCATTGCCACCGCGCTCTCGGTTTGCGCTTCACTTCTTGCGGTGTCTGTCGTTCTCGGGCAGAGCGGGAATTCCGACAAGCTTCCCGCCGCCGCCGCGCCTAAATACGATCCGGTAATCTACGCGGAATTGCAAAAAGCGCCTGAAAAGGCACGGAACCGCCCAAATCCGCTGGAGAACGATCCAGACGCGGTTGCGGCCGGCGCCATTCTCTTCGAGCGGCATTGCGCAGAATGTCATGGCAAATCCGCCGAAGGTACGCACAAAGCACCGAGTCTGCTAGTTCCAGAAGTGCAAAGCGCCAAGCCTGGAACTTTATTCTGGCTGATAACGAATGGAGTCGTTCGAAAAAAAATGCCGGTCTGGTCGAAGCTGCCGGAACCGCAGCGCTGGCAATTGGTGCGCTACATTAGGTCACTTGGCGGGTCCGCTCCGGCGGCGGAATCTCCAGCCCCGACACCATGAAGGAAGAAATTTAGTTCGCAGCCTTGGCCGCATCGTTCAGAATCATCGCCAGTCGAACGCCAGCTTCCGCCAACCCTGTCTCCACAGCTTTAGCCGCATTGCTTTGATAAGTCTCACCGACAGCTAGATGTCTCTCGAACATGCGCTTTCCCATGTGATTGTTTTCGGCGCAGCTTTTCAATTTCAAGTCCGGTTCGATGCCGATTTTTTCCGGGAAGGCATCGTAAGCCGCCGATTCCGCCCGCTCATGGCTTTCCCAGGCCCAGTTTTCGAGATGAATTCCCGCGGCTTCCCATTCGGCTGTTTGGGCGTGAAACCTTTCGTCCAATTCGTCGGCGTACCGGAACGGGTTGGAAATTTCCATGTCGCGTTCCACAATTTCCGTGTCCCAGATCTGATGAAGATTGGGAGAGTAATCTTCGCGCTCTGGATGCAGCGAGTTGGGGAGCGGGTCATGGCGAAAATATTTCACCGGCACACAGTTTCCGCCGTTGTCGGCATTGCTGGCGGCGTGCAACGGCTGATGCAGGTCGCCGACAAAGTGAATGAGGTAGCGGATGGCTTCAGCGCGCTTCAGAGGGTCGGCGGACGTGTGCTTCAGGATGGCGCGCTGCTCTTCGATGGCGCGCGTCACACAACTGTCGGCGCCGCAGTACTCGGTTAGATCCCCTTTGTGTTTCCCGCGTGGAATATCGATGTAATGCCAGGGGCCATTTTTGAGCTCGTTGCGCACATCATCCGGCCAGGTAGAGGCATCCACCATCAGGTCTGAGGTGGAATTGCCGCACCAGCGTCGCAGTTTCGGATCGATGGGGTTTTCGCCAAGAAGCTTCTGGACCATTTGCCGCGCTTCCGGCGTCAGGTGCTTCTCCGCAATGGCGGCCACGGTCTGATGACCCTTGCATCCCCAGGCATGCGCAGCCGGCGCTCCAAGCAAACCCAGGAGGCAGCCAGCCATCGAAAGAGCAAGCCTGGAAGACCTGGCAAGATTCCGCCCGTAGCTAGTCACGAGTCACCACTCTCATCGTTACGCGCTGAGCCAGCGCCCGATCGGCTTCCAAGACTCCGTATGATCGCAGATCACGCGCAGCGCGGCGGTGATGGGAATGGCCAGGACCAAGCCCATGCCTCCCCAGACCCAGCCCCAGAATAGAAGTGCAATTGTGATAGCCACGGCGTTCAGCCGCACGCGGCGGCCCACTAGTTTTGGCGCCACCAGATTGATCGCCAGAACGTGAATAATCGTCAGCATCACCGCAATCAGAACAAACTGGCTGATGGTGTTCCATTTCGCCAGCGCGATGATAAAAGCGGGCAGCCAGGCCATCACAGCCCCGATGTACGGCACCATATTGAGAAGTCCCGACGCGAGCCCCGTGAGAATGGGATAGTCCATTCCGATGATCCAGAAAAAGAGACTACTCGTCGCGATGACCACCAGCGTGACGATGCTCATTCCCGCAAGGTAATCGCGGAGGACATCCCGCAAATCTTCCAGGGTTTCCTTGACTTGTGTCCGCCGCGAGGCCGGAAAGAGTTCCAACGTGCCGTGCCACACCTGGCGCTTCTCCGCAAGCATGAAGAAGACCAGAAAGGGCATGAACGTAACTTCCAGAAAGAACGCGTACAGGGAACCCATTCCGCGGAAAATCAGGTTGCGCACGATGCTGGGTTCCGCCCGCACCGCCGCTGGGGAAGCCGGGCCTGGGTCGGGCGAAACCTGCACTTCGATGCCCCTGATTTTGCCTTCTACCGCACCTGCTGCGTTCCGCAGAACGCTGCTGTATTTCGGCCAGTTCTCGGCGAAATCCGCGGTGCGCGTCCACAGTCCGTAGCCCGCAGCAACCAGCACAGCGATCAGGATCAGCACCATGACCATCGCGCCCAGAGTTCGCGGCAGGCTCATTTTCTCCAGAAATTCCACCGCCGGATCGAGAAAGTAGGCCAGCAAAATCGAAAGCAGCAGCGTGATCACCACGCCTGCGGCGTAATAAAAAAAGAGGAGGATAATCGCCGCCGCGACGATTCGCGCGCTAAAGCTGGAGGTTGTGAAGCGAACGAGCGATGGTGGCGTGGGCGAAGACACGAGCGACTCCGGTGCTCCACGTTAGCACAATCCGGCAGACTGTTGACGGCGGCGTGCGTGACTGTTTCGAGGGAGCAAATCCAAGTACTTGCGCGAACAGGCTCTCCACTTGTCCCGTTGATTCAAGGGACATGCTCGGGGCGGCGGCGTTAAGACGCCGTTTTTGCGTGTGTTAAGCTTTTCCGAGGTCATTCACACGGAGGTTGGCCGCGACCCGGCCCGAATCACACTGGAGAAACAGGGTCCTTCCCATGGCCAAAGAGCTTTTTGGAACCGACGGGATTCGCGGCGTTCCAGGCACACCGCCGCTGGACGACGCCACTCTTTACGCCACCGGGCGCTCGCTCGGGGCGTATCTCAAGCGCGAGCATGGCGCTGCACATGCGTTGATCGGCATGGACACGCGCGAATCCGGCCCGCACATCGCGTCACTACTTGCCGCTGGTCTCGCGCATGCCGGTGCCACGGTGGCCTTTGCCGGTGTGATTACCACTCCGGGCGTGGCTTGTCTGGTTCGGCAGAATGATTTTCAGGCCGGCGTGGTTATCTCCGCCTCGCACAATCCGTTTCAAGACAATGGCGTGAAGTTGTTTTCACATGCCGGTATGAAATTCCCGGACGCGGTTGAAGAAGAACTCGAACGAGATATCCTCAGGCACCGGGGAGAGGCCGTGCCCAAGAATCCTCCCCGACTTGTCGCGGATGAATCCCTGGACGCTGAATATCTGTCCTTTCTCCGGAGGCGTTTGATTCCGGGGGCGAAGCTCGCGGGCTTCCGGATCGTTCTCGATTGCGCCAACGGCGCAGCTTTCAAGCTCGGCCCGGAGCTGTTCCGTTCGGTCGGAGCAGACGTTGTAGCGATGAGCGTTTCACCTGACGGCCGCAACATCAACGCCGAATGCGGTTCGCTGCACCTGCAAGGTTTGCAGAAACGCGTGGTCGCGGAAAAGGCGCGCCTGGGTGTGGCATTCGATGGCGATGCGGACCGCGCGCTGTTCGTCTGTGAAACGGGAAAAATTGTGAATGGCGACGGCGTGCTACTGGCAGCCGCGCGGCACCTCAAATCGCAGAACAAGCTAAAAGGCGATCGTGTCGTTGCTACCTCGATGTCCAACCTGGGCCTCGAGCGCGCTCTTGTCAGGGAAGACATCGCGCTCGCACGCGCGGCTGTTGGTGATCGCTACGTTCTGGAAGAGATGCTTCGCAGCGGAAACGTTCTTGGCGGCGAACAGTCCGGCCACATCATTTTTCTGGACGACAGCCCGGCCGGCGACGGCTTGCTCACAGCTGCAAAAATTGCTTCGCTGGTTTCCATGCACGGCAAAATCGAATCGCTCGTCGAAGGCCTCAAGGATTATCCGCAGCTAATCGTCAATGTGAAGGTGCGTTCGAAACCGCCGCTCGAAACGCTTCCGGAAGTCTCCCGCGCCCTGGCCGAGGCCCAGTCGGCGCTCGGAGACAATGGCCGCGTCGTCCTTCGCTACTCTGGCACCGAGCAGCTTGCCCGCGTGATGGTCGAAGCCGAACACGAAGCCGACGTCCAGCGTTTCAGCCAGTCTCTCGCCAGCGCCCTGCGCTCCTCCATCGGCGCTTGAACGGTTCGACGCTGCGCGTCTCTGTGTTCTCAGTGTTTCTGCGTTATCCCTTTTCTTATTATTTTCCGCGACTTGCATCGGCTTATGATCGATCGGAGTTTCGCTAGAAGGTTACAATAACGATATTCCAATTCTTACCGTCGCTGCGGAATTCGAGGTTGTGGCCGCCAATGCTTCCGATGAGCAAGTCATACAAGAGGGGATCAAGCGCGCGGAAAGCTCCCAAAGAATGGAGAGTCTGGGTGCCATTCTGTGGGATTTTGTAGACTTGCGGCAGGTAAGCTAGAGCATTCCTGATTGCGGCCGCCGCTAACCGCCGTGCTTTCAATCAAATCGAGTGTTACCCGAGGGAACAACCACGGCTGGCACGCGGTTTGCTCTCTAACTGTCAACTTATAAGATTGGCTTCCCGGGGTGGCCGGAACCGATCCTCGACTCGGTAACCGGTTTGGGGCGTCAATTACGAAAAGGGGGCTTGCACCAGCCCCCTTTTTTTATTTCCATGGGCTTGTCCTGCCCGCTGACCCGCTCAACTTGCCTGAGAGTCATCCTTACTCTTCACTCTTCGCTGATTGACAACAGTTGACTGCGAACTGTGCGCCAAAAAAAGTGAGCGGCCGCTGGGGGGAGCGACCGCTCGGGCGTGGGGATGGAGGATACAGTAATCCGAAGTTAGTTGGTTTTTCCAGCCGTTCTGCTGCGCTCGCGAGCAGCAGGACAACACACAGGAACCCAAGCAACTCCCGACTACTTGCGTAGTTTGCTTGCCACAAAATTATCCGTCGATAGTTCGCTGGGTACATTGTGGCCAGTACCTCCGTACTTTCGCATCCTCGCCATCAATCGTTCTTGACTACAGATTGCGAATGACCTGTTGGAGCATGACCGTTAACTGACCGAGCTGTTGCCTGTCCTTTTCCGAGAGCAATGCCAGCGCCTTCGCCAGCGACTCCACGCGGCGTCGGCGTCCTTCCTGGAGAATCCTGGTTCCTTTCGCCGTTGCTTCGAGCCTTAAGCGCCGGCCGTCTTCCGTTTTTCCACGGCGCACTAGGCCTGCGCGCACCAGGCCAGCAACGATGCGGCTCATGGTCGGAGGGCGGACTTGTTCCGCTTCTGCAAGCTCGCCGAGCGAGCGTGGGCCGCCCCCCAGGACCAGCACGGACAGCGCCGAGAGCTGCGCCGGACCCACGCCACTTTCGCGGTCGCGCACTCGCAGTCTGCGAAGCAGATGGATTGCGGCGGAGTGCAGCCGGTCGGCCGTCTCGAAAGTTTCCCCGCCGGCAAGACGTTTGGACTTGACATCCGTCATAGGATATAGTTAGCTATGCTAACTAAATTGCTCCCGGAGGTAAAGCACCCATGAGCACTTCTTCTTCGAATCTCGGCATCCAGAATATCGGCCAAATCGCCATCAACGTGAAGGATCTCGAGCGCGCCACGGCATTCTACCGTGACGTGCTCGGTCTGCCGCTGCTTTTCACGTTCCCGAACCTGGCATTCTTCGATTGTGCCGGAGTGCGGCTGATGCTGAGCCGCGCCGAATCGCCGGAATTCGATCATCCCAGCTCCATCCTTTACTTCCGCGTCGCGGATCTGAATGCGTCCTACCAGCGGCTCCTCGAATTGGGCGCGCAAATTTTTGCGCCACCACGCCTGATCGCACCGATGCCCACGTACGATCTCTGGATGGCCGCGTTCCGCGACACCGAGGGCAACATTCATCAATTGATGAGCGAAGTACCCCGCGCGAAATAGTCTTCGGGCCCCGCTTGCAACCCTGCGCTACAAGGGTCGTGCGGATTACGGTATCCTTCTACCTCCCATGCATGACCTGAACTATTTCAGAGACCACTTGGATGTCTTCGCCGATATGGCGAAGAACCGCGGCGCCGCGCTCGACCTGGACGCTTTTCGCAAGCTCGACAAGGAGCGACGCGAACTTATCACCGCGACCGAGCAGCTCAAAGCGCAGCGCAACAAGGCTAGCGACGAAATCGCCGGCCTCAGGAAGGAAAAGAAAAACGCCGACTCGCTCATCGCCAAAATGAAGGAGGTTTCCGAGCATATCAAGCGATCCGACGAGCATATTGGGGAGTTGGACGCGACTCAGCGCGAATTGTTGCTGACTATTCCGAATATTCCGCACTCCTCTGTACCAGTAGGAGCCAGTGCTGCGGACAACAAAGAGATCCGCCGCTGGGGCGCGCCCCCTAAATTTGATTTCGCGCCCAAGCCACACTGGGAAGTCGGCGAGCGCGCCGGAATCCTAGACCTCGCCGCCGCCGCGAAAATTACCGGCGCACGTTTCGCCGTTTACAAAGGATGGGGTGCCCGCCTCGAGCGCGCCCTCGCGAATTTTTTCCTCGACGTGCACACCCGCGAGCACGGCTATACGGAAATCCTGCCGCCCTTCCTGGTGAACTCGGCGTCACTCACCGGCGCGGGCCAGTTGCCGAAATTTGCGGCTGACCTCTTCAAGCTGGAAAACACGGACTTCTGGCTCACTCCAACCGCTGAAGTCGAGCTCCACAATCTCTATCGCGACGAAACCATTCCCGAAGAAAAACTCCCTATCCATGTCACCGCGTGGACAGCCTGCTTCCGCTCCGAAGCCGGCGCCGCCGGAAAAGATACCCGCGGCATCCTCCGCCAGCATCAGTTCCAGAAGGTTGAACTCTTCAAATTCACGCACCCTGAGAAAAGCTACGAAGAGCACGAATCTTTGGTAAGAAATGCGGAAGCCATACTCCAAAAACTCGGCCTGCACTACCGCACCGTCCTGCTCTGTACCGGTGACATAGGCTTTGCTTCATCGAAGACCTACGACATTGAAGTCTGGCTGCCCGCGAGCAACGAATTCCGCGAGATCTCATCCTGCTCGAACTGCGAAGCATTTCAATCCCGCCGGGCCGGCATTCGCTTCAAACCCAAAGGCGGTGGCAAAAGTGACTTCGTTCACACTTTGAACGGTTCCGGGCTCGCCGTCGGCCGCACGTGGATTGCTGTCGTTGAGAATTATCAGCAGGCGGATGGGTCAATTCTGATACCGGAAGTCCTGCGTCCCTACATGGGAATCGACCGGATTCCGGCACTTGGGTAATCGTTGGAGCAGCCTAATTGGATGAATTTGGCCTTTGGCACCTCTCTCGGTTAAGAGGCGCAGCCCTTCCAGCGTAACTTATTGTAATTAAATGGTTTAGACTCGATTTCCGGCCACTTTTCCCAAAAAGGCAGCGTACAATTCGCCTCGCAACCCCTTGAAATCACACCTTTTCGTTTGACGTGCCCTTTTCGCCTTGCATACACTCCCTTAAAGGGGGCCTAAGGATTATTTGGCAAATGGCCGTTCCGCAAACACTGAATGATGAACTTTCTCGCTCGCGTCGCACGTTTTCTACTGTGGCTGATTTTTGTCTCCTGGAGCGTCTCGCTGCTCCGCCGGCTTGTCGGCTGGATGCTCCGCGATGCGGCGAATGCGGACCCACGCTCTGCGGATGCTTCTAACCCAGCTCAGACCGCCGTCGCCGCGCGCAGGTTGGTGCGCGATCCCGTGTGTGGCGTGCACGTGGACGAAACACTTTCCATTCCATTGCGGGAAGGGGACGAGCTGCTTCACTTTTGCTCTCCCGCCTGCCGCGATGCGTATGCCGTTGAGGTGAGGAAGTTTGCTGCCAACGGTTAAATCGAATTTCTATTAAGCAGGTTTTGAAACTTGGGCCAAGTGAGAACAGACTTTCTAAGACAAATCGAGTAGACGAAAGGACCGACGCCAATGGCCACGGTCGCAAAGCCCACACCCCCGACAAGACAGATAGGTGCGCCCCCCATGGTGCCCCGCATCGCTCCCCGCGAGGACCTGAATCCTTTTCGCATCGCACAGATTCAGTTCGACATGGCGGCGGAATTCCTGAAGCTTGATCCCGGCTTGCGGCAGATTTTGCGCACTCCCAAACGCGTGCTGGAAGTTTCCGTGCCAACGAAGATGGACAACGGCCAGGTAAAAGTGTTTACCGGCTTCCGCGTGCAGCACAACGTCTCGCGGGGCCCTGGCAAGGGCGGCATCCGCTATCACCCCAACGTCACGCTCGATGAAGTGAAGGCACTGGCGGCGTGGATGACCTGGAAGACTGCCACCGTAAACGTTCCGTTCGGCGGGGCCAAGGGCGGTGTAATCTGCGACCCCAAGCGCATGTCCAAGAGCGAGCTCGAACGCATGACGCGCCGTTACGCCAGCGAGATTCTGCCCATCATAGGGCCGACCATGGACATTCCCGCCCCGGATGTTTACACCGACGCGCAGACCATGGCGTGGATCATGGACACGTACGCCATGACCATCGGCCATTCCGCGCACGGTGTCGTCACGGGCAAACCGATTTCCATCGGCGGTTCCGAAGGACGCGGCGAAGCCACCGCGCGCGGGCTGCTCTATGTGGTCGAAGAAGCTTGCAAGCTAAAGAAGATCTCGCTGCGCGGTGCGACCGTCGCCATTCAGGGCTTCGGCAACGCCGGCGCGACCGCCGCGCGCCTATTCGCGGAAAAGAAAGCGAAAATCGTCGCGCTCAGCGACACCCGCGGCGGCGTCACCAATTCCCGCGGGATCGATCCCATCAAAGCGATTCGTTACAAGGAGCGTTCCGGCACCGTTGTGGGCATGCCCGGCGCGTCGCGCATCACCAACGATGAGTTGCTAACGATGAAGTGCGACATCCTGGTGCCCGCGGCACTGGAAAACGTCATCACCCTTCACAACGCCGAAGCTGTGAAGGCTCGCATCGTCGCCGAAGCCGCCAACGGCCCCACCACGCCCCACGCCGACGAAATTCTCGCGCGCCGCGGCGTCATCGTGCTGCCGGATATACTCGCCAACGCCGGCGGCGTCACCGTCAGCTACTTCGAATGGGTGCAGAACCAGGAAGGGCTGATGTGGGACGTGGACGAAGTGAACGCGCGTCTGCAGAAAGTGATGGTGCGCGCCTTCCATGAAATGGTGGACACCATGCGCAAGCATCACGTTCCCCCGCGCGCCGGCGCCATGGTCCTCGCCGTCGGCCGCGTCTCCGAGGCCACCCTCGTCCGCGGCCTGTTCCCCTGATGGCGCTGTTTGAATCATCAATTCAAGGCGATAAATCCCAAGCGGCCAGTTGGTCTGATTTGCCTGGCTGCCGGTTCATTCGTGTTTTGCGCCCTCTTTGTCCTTGGCGGGTTAGCTCTACTGTTTGAATTATTTCGCTCTCTAAGGCGTGTTCCAGGTGCACCTGAATACTACTCGCTGGGATATGCCTTGATGTTTCTCGCGAGTGTTTGCTGTTTTCTCGCGGCGTGGATTGCCGCCATTACGGCGCAAGATCTCTGGAAGTTCCGTAGGCGCGGACGGCTGCTCATTCTTGCCACTGCCATTTTTTTCTTCTTGTTTGCTGTTTACCTGCTTCGGGCGGCATTTTGGACAGGCTTCACAATTGCCGTTTGCAGTGCGGCTATCGCCCTGTATTTCCAATCGCCAAGAATTCGTGCCGCGTTCCAGTCGGAGCCTTCCAATCAGAAAGATTCCTAAATTAGGTCTTGCGTTGAAGATTCCGCGCGCGTACATTCGCAGTTGCCGGTCCGTTTTGTCGACGAGACCGGCTATTTTCGTCGTTGGAGTAAGAAAAACACGATGAGCACGAACGGACACGGCTACCCAGCGCCGCCCATCCTGCTGACCATTGCGGGATTTGATCCTTCCTGTGGCGCCGGCACCGCCGCCGACTTGAAAACTTTCGCCGCGCACGGCTGCTACGGCGTCGCCGCCATCACCGCGCTCACCGTACAGAACACGCAGAGCGTCGAAGCCGTACACAACACGCCAAGCGCCGAACTGCGCGCGCAGCTTGATGTGCTGGCCAAGGATTGCGAGATCGCCGCGGTGAAAATCGGAATGCTCGGCAACCGTGGTAACGCCGTCGTGGTTGCGGAATTCCTTGACGCCCATAAGTTTGCACACATCGTCCATGACCCGGTGATGAAGTCCTCCAGCGGCGCGGAGCTCCTCGACGCGGCCGGAATTAAGTTTGTCGCCACGGAATTGTTGAAGCGCGCCAGCGTCATCACCCCAAATGTTCCGGAAGCGGAAGTATTAACCGGGCTGACCATCAAAGACGTCGCGGGCATGGAAGCCGCTGCTCGAAAAATCGTTGAGATGGGCGCCCGCGCCGTGATCGTCAAGGGCGGCCACATGGAACGCACTACGGACGTGCTTTTCGATGGCGCCGAGTTGGTTTCGCTTGCCGGTGAGAAAACAAATGAAGACCATCTTCACGGAACAGGGTGCACATTCGCTTCCGCGCTTACCGCGCAACTGGCAGCCGGGCGGGGATTGCTGGAAGCGGCCACGCTCGCCAAGGTCTATGTAACCAAAGCCATCGAGAAAGCCTATGCCGTTGGAAAAGGCCGCCTGCCGCTGGATCATTTCTTCCGCCAGAAGATCGAGCCGCCCGCCCGGGGCATCCACGAAGTCCCGCAACACGGCATGCACCCCGCCGCCGAACCCACCGCGCACTGAGCACCATGCGCCTGATGCTTTCGAAGCGTGCGGGCATCTGGCCGTTCCTGACTCTCGCGCTTGCCGTCGGAATCGCGGCGCTGCTCACCCCCCGAGTTGACCTGCCGCCTTCCTACCATCACTTCGCCGATCACCGGAGCTGGCTTGGGGTTCCGAATTTCGGTGACGTCGCATCCAATATCGTCTATCTGGTCGCGGGATTGTGGGGCTTAGCCTTTTTAGCCGGCAGGTCCGGGGGGAATCATTTCCTCGAACCCCGCGAGCGCTGGCCGTACTTCTTGGTCTTTCTCGGCCTCGTGCTGACCGCCTTTGGCTCCGCCTACTATCACATGGCTCCCGACAACGATCGTCTCGTTTGGGACCGCGTGCCGATGACCATCGTTTTCATGCCCCTGGTGTCAGCCCTGATTGCCGAGCGCGTCAATCTAAAGCTCGACCTCTGGCTGCTGCCTATTCTGACGGCCGCAGGCGTCGGAAGCGTGATGCAGTGGCATTTCTCCGTGGAACATGGCGCCGGCGATCTGCGTTTCTTTGGCGCCGTGCAACTCTATGCCGTGCTCGCTCTCTTCGCGGTGTTGCTGCTCCCTCCTCGCTACACGCGCGGGTCTGATCTGCTCATTGTGGCCGGCCTTTACGTATTCGCAAAAATTGCAGAACTCGCGGACCGCCAGATTTTCTCTCTGGGCCACGTCGTTAGTGGACACACACTCAAACATTTGGCCTCCGGCGTTGCTGGATTCTGGATCTTGCGCATGCTTCAGAAAAGGCAGCCTGCCCCGCAATGATGCTCTCTGCGAACTCTGCGCCTCTGCATTTCGTTTCCTATTGTCTGTAGACAACCCGGCCGGCAACAATGGTGGCGACAGCGCCCCCTTTGAAAGCGCGGCCATCGAAAGGGGAATTTCGGGATTTACTTTGCGATTCCTTCACATGGTAGGTCCAGGTGTGATTCGGTGAAAAAATCGTAAGGTCGGCGGGCTGGCCTGCGGCGATCTTTCGCTGGATGCCCAGCACTCGCGCCGGGCCCATCGTGAAGAGGTCCACCATCCGAATCAACGAAAGCCGCCCGCTTTGCACCAATTGTTCCAGTGCCAGCGCCAGCGCCGTTTCAAATCCCAGAATCCCAAACGGTGCGCGATCGAATTCCACGTCCTTCAGCGCGGGTTCATGAGGAGCATGATCCGTCGCAATCGCATCCACCGTTCCGTCCGCCAATCCTGCCAGTAATGCTTCCCTATCCTCCCGCGCCGCCAGCGGCGGATTCATCTTGAATTTCGAATCGTACTCCACGTCCTCATCAATCAGCGTGAAGTGATGCGGCGTCACCTCGCACGTGACCCGCAGCCCGCGCGACTTCGCCCATCGCACCTGTTCGAGCGACGCCTTCGCCGAAAGATGCGCCACGTGCAGCCGCGCCCCGGTCAATTCCGCAAGCTGCACATCGCGCGCCACGCAAACCGACTCCGCCGCCGCGGGCATCCCGCGCAAACCCAGCCGCGTTGAAGTCACTCCCTCGCGCATCACCGCCCCGTTCGTCAGCGAAACGTCTTCTGAATGCTCAATCACTGGCAAGTCCAGCGACCGGCAGTAATCCATCACCTGCCGCGCCAACTTCGCCGTCGCGATGGGTTTTCCATCATCCGAAACCGCCACGATTCCCGCTTCCTTCATCGCCGCGATTTCCGCAATGGCCTCACCCTTGCTCCCTACCGACGCCGCCCCAATCGGCCAAACACGAACACTGCCGCCTGCCTTCGCCCGATCCAGGATGAATCGCGTCACCGACGCATTGTCGTTCACCGGTTTCGTATTCGGCATGCAGCAGACCGCCGTGAACCCGCCGCGCGCCGCCGCCCGCGTCCCTGTTTCGATAGTTTCCGACGACTCCTGCCCCGGTTCGCGCAAATGCACGTGGAGGTCAATAAATCCTGGCGCGACGATCAATCCGCTTGCATCAAAAATTTCCGTGCTCTGCGGCGCGGCAATCTTCCCAGCGGGCGCAACCTCTTTGATTTTCTCCCCGTCCACCAACACGTCGAGCGCCGCATCCGTCTTCGACGCCGGGTCGAGCACTCGCCCGTTTTTAATCAGAAGCATTCGCCGATTCCTTCGACTTTGCTTCCAGCGCCGGATGCGTGCTTGTCTCCGTAGCGCCGCTGGTCAATAGATAGAGAATCGCCATGCGAACAGCGACCCCGTTGGTCACCTGCTCCAATACGCAAGACTGCGGCCCGTCCGCTACCTCCGGCGTAATCTCGATCCCGCGGTTGATCGGCCCCGGATGCAGCACAATCGCGTCCCGGCTCGCCCGCCGCAGCCTCTCGGCGTTCAACTGGTACAGCAAGACATAATCGTTCGCCGAAAGGGGCGGATCATTCAGCCGCTCCGTCTGCACCCGCAGCATGATGATGACGTCCGCGCCTTCCAGCGCCTCTTCCATCCGGTACACGCAGCGAATCGCCGTCCCCGGCGCGATTTTCTCCAGCTCGCGCGGAACCCACATCGCCGGCCCGCACAGCGTGAACTTGCATCCAAATTTCCCCAGCAGGTGAATGTTTGAACGCGCCACCCGGCTGTGCAGGATGTCCCCCAGAATCGTCACGTTCAAATTCTTGATCGTGCCCAGCCGGTCGCGAATAGTCAGCGCATCCAGCAATCCCTGCGAAGGATGCTCGTGCGTGCCGTCGCCGGCGTTCACCACCGGAATGTCCAAATGCCGCGCCACGTAATTCGCCGCGCCCGAGGCCGCGTGCCGTATCACCAGGCAATCCGGCTTCATCGCATTCAAGTTGAAGACCGTGTCCAGCAGCGTCTCTCCTTTCTTCAGGCTGGACGCTTCCGCCTGCAAATTCATCGTGTCCGCGCCGAGCCGCGATGCCGCCGCCCCAAAGCTGATTCGCGTGCGCGTGGACGTTTCGAAAAACGCCAGCGCCACGGTCTTTCCGCGCAGCGTCGCCAGTTTCTTCAGCGGATTTTTCTGCAGGGCCTGAAATGGTTTGCTTTGATCGAGAAGAAATCCGAGTTCGTCCGCGGTGAGCGGTTCGAGGGCCAGCAAATCGCGGAAGTTGTGACTCAATGTCCCTTCTCGGATGCGGAACCACGCAATTCCAGCAAGATTTCCAAACCTACTCCACGCGGTCGACCAGCACCACGCGCTCTTCCTTGTCGATCTCTTTTAGCCGGACTTCGATAATTTCCGTGTCGCTGGTCTGCACCTTGCGCCCGATGTACCGTGCCTCGATCGGCATTTCGCGGTGCCCGCGGTCCACCAGCACGCACAGCGAGACGCGCTTCGGCCGCCCCAGGTCAAACAGCCCGTTCATCGCCGCGCGAATCGTCCGCCCCGTGTAAAGCACGTCGTCGATCAGGACCAAGTCCATATTATCGACGCCAAAAGGAATGTCCGACGAGCGCAACACCGCCATCGGCGCCACTTTTGAAAGGTCGTCGCGGTACAAAGTAATGTCCAGCACGCCCACGGGAACTTCGACGCCGTCAATCCCGCGCATGGCCTGCGCGATCCGCTGCGCCAACGGCACGCCGCGCCGGACGATCCCGATCAGCGCCAGGTTCTTGGTCCCGCCGCTTTTTTCCACGATTTCGTGCGCCAGTCGCTGCAGCGTGCGGTCAATCTCCGGCGCGGACATCAACTGTGCTTTTTCCACGATGCGCATGGTCGGGTAATCCTATCATCCCTGACCGCGCCCCGGTCAATCCAGTCCACTTTCATCGAACTCTAATGGGGCCGTAGTAGACTCTTGGGCGGATTGGGGAGGCCCTCTTGGCTATGTTTGCGGGAATATTCTTGTGGAAGCGCTCTCTTTTGCGGCGTGGGATGACTGTGGTGGCAGTATTTCTTGTTGGCAGCATTCTATTGCCACAGAGAACCGTGGCTCAGGCCGCGCCGCCTCGGGCGGCCGCTCCCAAAACGTCCCAAGTGCCCGCCAAGCCCAAGCTCGTCGTCCTGCTTGTAGTTGACCAGATGCGCGGCGACTACGTGGACAAATTCCTCCCGCAGTGGACTGGCGGCCTCAAGCGCCTAGTCGAAGAAGGCGCGTGGTTCCGCGATGCCGCCTATCCCTACGCCGCCACGGAAACCTGCGTTGGCCACGCAACGATTTCGACGGGCGCGTTCCCTGCCACTCACGGCATGGTCGCCAACGCCTGGTGGGACCGCAAAGAGCAGAAAATGGTGACCTGCACGGCCGATTCCGACCCCAACGTAAAAAATGTTGGTTACGCAGGTGCCACCCCGAAAGGTTCGGACACCGCCTGGCGCATGGTTGTGCCTTCGTTTGCCGAAGAATTGAAGTTTCAGACCAGCGGCGCAACGCGCATCGTGTCTTTCTCCCTGAAAGCCCGCGCGGCCATCACCATGGCCGGACATAAAGCCGACGCCGCCATCTGGTTCGACGGCGGTTCCTGGGTCACCTCAAGCGCCTACGGCATGCAACCTTTCATGGAAGAGCAAGCCAAGTCGCATCCAGCGAAAGCCGACTTTGGCAAGACCTGGGCGCTTTCCCTTCCGGCGAGCGCCTATTGGTACGGTGAAAAAACGCTCGGCGCCGTCCCTCCCGAAGGTTGGGATCTCATCTTTCCCCACTCGCTGCGCGGAAAGACGGGCGTGGGTGAACCGGATAGCGCCTTTTACGAACAATGGGCCTCCAGCCCTTACGCTGATACGGCACTAACTGAACTTGCGATGAAAGCAGTTGACGCCTTGAGTCTTGGCAAAGCTGCCGGGACCGATTTTCTCGCCATCGGCTACTCTCCCGTGGACTACGTTGGCCACGAATTCGGCCCTCGCAGCCGCGAGATCCAGGACATCTTAATAAGCCTAGACAAGGATCTCGGCAATCTTTTCGCGCATTTGGATCAAAAAGTCGGCCGAGGGAATTACGTCGTCGCGCTGAGCGCCGACCACGGCGTCGTCCCCATTCCCGAAGACATGCAAACCACCGGGGCCGACGCGGGCCTCCTGCATTTGCCCGAACTGCAGGAACGAATAGAGAAGGTTCTCGAAGCTTTCAAATATCGAAAGCCCACGATCGCGCGCATCAATGGGAGCGATATCTATTTTGCGCCCGGCGTCTATGAAAATCTCCAGCATGACCGCGCCGCAATGCAGAGCGTTCTGGATACCGCGCTATCGCAGCCCGGCGTCGCCGCCGTCTATCGCGCCGAAGAATTGCGCGACCGCCCCGCCAGGCAAAGCCCTACGCTTCGCGCCTTCGCGAATAGCTATTTTCCCGGCCGCAGCGGTGACCTATTCATCCTGCCAAAACCTTACTGGCTCCTCGATTACACTCCCTCAGGAAAGCCGCGCTCCTACGGCACTGGCCACGGCGTCCCCTACAACTACGACCAGCACGTCCCCGTTCTGCTGATGGGTTACGGCATCCAACCCGGGCAATACTTCCAACCCATCACCCCCGCCGACATCGCCCCAACTTTCGCCGCCCTCTGCGGCATCACCCTCTCCTCCCGCGACGGCCACGTCCTAGCCGAAGCGCTGAAAAAACCAAAAGAGTCCCACGTCCCATCTCAGGCTGCTCTCCTAAAGTCCGCACCAGCTTCAGCTCCAAACACAAACCCCTGATGCAGCTCTCCGCGCTCAGAAGTGAGGGGCTGCGTACTCCAATCGCGCTAATGATACCCGGTCCTAAGGTTTGGTGTTTTTCCGTGCAGACCTGGCCATGGGCGAAACAATCGCGACATACCTTCCTTTTTCTTTCATTAGCTTGTATATCGTACTTTTCGTATGCCTTGACGTCTCGGCCTGCGACACTTCAATTTCCCAGGGGATTGTCCCAGTTATGAACGAAATGTCCGGCCCTTCAATCGGACAAACCATTTCTTCAGCTCTTTCGGTGTTGGAGCCCGCTCTGAGGTTTTCTGCTTGTCGTGTCAGTTCTCTGCCTTCGAGATCGAAGACAGCCAAGACGTCATAATTGGTGGCCCCAATGTCTACAGCATCCTCTCCCATAGCCACAATCTCTGGCTTTCCGTCGCCGTCCACATCATCGAACTCTATTCCCACACTGTCTGCGTCCAATTCTCCCGAATCCCACTTTACCTCGAACTCCCCATCATGCATTTCTATGAAGATGATCCGGTTGCGGTCAGATTGCCGCAGCAACACAACCATCCTTAGAGCCCCGGGGGTGTCTCCAGGCATTACGGTGACCATGTAGTGCAAAAGGATATCTACCGTTTGCGACCCATCGGCCTCTTTATCGATCCCATATCCGACAGGGATAAACCGCGACTGCTGCATTAGCGTCGCTTGAAGGTGGTCTTGCTGATCTTTCGTCAATCCAGGAGCTGTTAGACGGGTCACAACAATTATCTTCCCGGCGCTCGGGAGACGGTCTGAGATCAGAGCCCACTGATCATTCGCGATCACTCTCAACCCCTTTTCCTCTAAGCGCTTCATCACTCCCTCAGCGGTTACGCTTTCGCATACGAAGGGGTCAACAGACACTAGTTCGTAAATCAGGACTTTCCGTTTTAGGATGCGTCCTACACATTCAGACACGCGATCTCTTTTCCCGAGATTCCAATGTTTCACCTGTCCCGAAGCGCGCGGCGCAGAGAGAGAGAGCAAGAATAGAGATAGAAAAAACAAGACCCTAGAAATCCTGCCTGCTGGCTTGAATCGCCTCGAGTACGGGCAATATTCAACGCCGAATTTAATCGTCCCATTCTTTGAGACAATTCCCATAGGCGCTACCTCTGAGCGACCCATCTATTCTAGTTACCAGCGGTCTCCAAAGTGCGAGAATTAAGCATGTTGTGACCCGGAAAGCAGCCCCGTCGCGAGCACTTTGCAGCTACAGCGGAAGGCCTTGCTTGGTCTCTAGAGTAGAATGTGACTGAGTGTAAGAATTTGCGAGGAGTGGGAATGGCTTCGTGATATTCTTTGCACGAAGTGAGCCCCGCTGGCGCCGTTGACCTCAGCGTAAAAATTGGCGCGTTGCGCCTGCGGAATCCTATTCTTGCCGCCAGTGGAACCTTCGGTTACGGCCTCGAATTCGCCCACCTCGTTGACCTGAACCGCCTCGGAGGCTTCGTCACCAAGGGTCTTTCCCGCGAACCGATCGAAGGCGCCCCTGCTCCCCGCCTTTACCCCACCCCTTCCGGGATGCTCAACGCTGTCGGTCTCCAAAATGTGGGGGTCCGCGCCTTCGTAGCCGAAAAACTCCCGGTACTGCGAAAATTCGATACGGCTGTCATCGCCAATATCTTCGGCTACACCCTCGAGGACTACGTCGAGGTGATCCGGGTCCTAGAGGACTCCGACGGGCTCGCCGGGTACGAACTCAACATCTCTTGCCCGAACGTCAAAAGGGGGGGCATGCAGTTCGGCAACGACCCCACCCAGGTCTCCGAGGTCGTCGCAGCCGCCCGAAAAGCCGCCGCAAAACGTCCCCTCTGGGTCAAACTCTCCCCACTCGTTACAGACATTGGACTTATTGCCCGGGCCGCCGAGGAAGCTGGAGCCGACGCCCTGACGGTGGCAAACACATATCCCGCAATGGCTATCGATTTCCGCTCCGGAAAGTCCCGCTTAGGGAACCCAACGGGAGGTCTGTCCGGCCCGGCCATCAAACCTATTACTTTGAAGCTCGTCTGGGAAACGAAGAAGGCGGTCAAGACACCAATCATAGGCCTCGGAGGCGTCGAGACGGTAGAAGACGTGCTTGACTACCTGGCTGTAGGCGCTTCGGCGGTACAGGTCGGGACAGCCAGCTTTACTGACCCGAGGGCCAGTGAGCAACTTGTGAACGCCATTACGACCGTACTAGGAAAGACTAAAGCTTTTACTTTTAATGAGATAAGAGACAAATTCCAAGCAGAGAGCTAGCAGAAAATGGTTGACATAACGACCACTTTTTGCTACACTTTTCTGGATTTGAGTAGCACAAAGAACACACTATGAGACATCGACTATTCATGAGCTGGGCTGCACTGCGGTGGGTACTCCTGATGTTCCTCATTGCACCGGGGATGGAAGCACCTCTCGTAGCGCATCTGAATCAACCCGTGAAGCCGATCAAGACCTGGGTGGGTAATTCCAGTTGGTATGGCCCCGGGTTCAATGGCCGCAAAACCGCCAATGGCGAGCGCTTCGACTCCGAGGCCCTTACGGCGGCGCACCCCAATCTTCCTTTTGGCTCCGTCGTACGCGTGGTCAACGTCCGGAACGGCAAGTTCGAGCTTGTGCGCATCAATGACCGGGGTCCCTATCAAGAAGGGCGCGAAATTGATGTATCCTATCGCGTCGCCCGGAAAATCGGCTTGATCCATTCGGGCGTGTGCCAGGTACGGCTCGAGCTCATGCAACTGCCTGAGAAGCACTGACCCCGGAGGAGTCGGGGTCGCCCATGACCACGACGACCTTCGACGCCCATCCCCGCAGCAGCCTGATCGTCGCGCTAGATTTTGATTCTCTTTCCACCGCGTTGAAATTCGCAAAGCAGGTTGCCGATCTTGTCGGAATGTTCAAGATCGGCAACCAGCTCTTTACTGCCGCGGGTCCCGCTGCTGTCAAAGAAGTTGCGGCGCTAGGCCCGGGCATTTTTCTCGACTTGAAATTCCACGATATTCCTAACACCGTCGCCGGGGCCGTGCTTTCTTCGGCGGCGATGACTGGAGTGCAGCTTGTCAACGTACACGCGCTTGGCGGTAAAGCCATGCTCGAAGCTGCGGTGCAAGCCATCAGCGCAGGGGTGCCAATGGGGGCGGACCGGCCTCGTTTGCTGGCCGTGACGGTTCTGACGAGCATGGATCAAAAGACCATGAAGGAAGTCGGAATCAACGGCGCACCTAAACTCCGTGTCGTGAAGCTTGCGCAACTTGCAAAACAGGTTGGCGTCGATGGCGTGGTCGCTTCGGTGCAGGAAGCGCGAGCGATTCGCAAGGCTTGCGGCCGTGATTTCCTGATTGCGACGCCCGGCGTTCGTTCGAAGGATTCCCCGGTGGAATCCAATTCGGACGACCACGCGCGGAAAGCTACGCCGACCGAAGCCATTCGCGCCGGTGCCGATTTCCTCATCGTTGGCAGGCCCATTCTTGCCGCGGCCGATCCTCGAGCGGCGACACAGGCCATCGTCGAAGAAATCACAGCCGCAAAATAGTGGCCGCCGTTTGACCCCCGATTCTTTCTTCCAGTAGCATCCAAGCGGGAGAAGAATTCCCGCCCATTCGAATATGTCCATTGCGATGAAGAGCATCATTGTTGGCACGGCCGGACACATCGACCACGGCAAATCCACCCTGGTCGAAGCACTGACCGGCACGCACCCGGACCGCCTTGCCGAAGAAAAGCGCCGCGGAATCACGATTGATTTGGGTTTTGCTTTTCTGGAAGAAAACGGCGTGCGCTTCGGTTTTGTGGACGTGCCGGGGCACGAGCGATTTGTCAGCAACATGCTGGCTGGCGCGGCAGGAATCGACGTGTTGCTGCTGGTGATTGCTGCGGACGAATCCATCAAGCCGCAGACGCGCGAGCATTTTGATATTTGCCGTTTGCTGGCAGTAAAGCGCGGCGTGGTGGCGCTGACGAAGAGCGACATGGTGGACAGCGAAACGCTGGACCTCGTGCGCATGGAAGCGGAGGAATTCCTGCGCGGATCGTTTCTGGAGAAAGCGCCGCTGGTGCCCGTGAGCGCGAAAACTGGAACAGGACTCGGCGAATTGAAAAAGGCGTTGAGCGACGCGGCGGCAAATGCATCGGCGAGAGATGCGTCGCGATATTTCCGGCTGCCGATCGATCGCGCGTTTGCGATGAAAGGATTTGGTTCGGTGGTGACGGGCACGCTCATTTCCGGAAGCGTTGGTCCGGGCGATGAAGTGGAATTGTTTCCGCGCGGCGACCGGCTTCGCGTGCGCGGCGTGCAATCCGGCGGAAAATCCGTGGAACGCGCAATGCCGGGACAACGCACTGCGGTGAATCTCGCGGGAATCGAGCACACGGCGCTGAAACGGGGAATGGTCCTGGCGACGCCGGGTAAATTCCGGAAAACGCGGCGAATCGACGTGCGGTTAGAGCTGTTGCCTTCCGCGAGAAAAATAAAGCAAGGCGCGCGCGTTCATTTTCACGCGGGAACGGCGGAGACCATTGCGGAAGTATTTTTTCACGGCGAGAAAGAATTGCCGCCGGGAGGAAGCGCGCTTGCGAATTTTAAATTGCAGGATGAAGTGCTGGTGCTGCCGGGTGACCATTTCATTGTGCGGCAATTTTCTCCGGTGGTGACGATTGGAGGAGGCGCAGTGCTGGACCCGCTGGCGCGGCGGCCGATGCTGCGGGATACGGGACGCGTGGCGTTTCTGAAAACACTGGAGCGTGGAAACCATGAAGAAATACTGGCAGCGATGACGGAGCGCGCACTGCTAGGACTGGGGCATGAGGAGATCGTGGCGCGGACGGGTTGGACGGAAGAAGAAATTCAGGAAGCACTTGAAAAACTTCACGAATCGGGACGCGTAAGAATCGTGTCCAGCGAACCGCTGGTGCTGGTCTCAGGGAAATTGTTTGAAGATGTCCGCAAGAAAATTGTCGAAAAGGTCGAAAGATTTCAGAAAGAAAATCCCTTGCTGCCGGGAATTTCGCGCGAGGATTTGCGCGCCAGCCTGGGAAAGCGCGTGCGCAGCGAAACGTTTCGCGCAGCACTCGAGGAACTGGTGGCGCAGAAGAAACTAGATGCGCCAGGCGAACTGGTGAAGAAAGCGGGATCTGAAATTGCGCTCCTTCCGGAAGAAGCCCAGGCCAAGGAGCAGATCGAAGCGGCGTTTGCTTCCGCGAGCCTGGCGGTACCGTCAGTGAAAGAAGTGCTGGCAAAACTCGCGGTAGAATCCAAGCGCGCGGAGAAGCTTTTGCAGATTCTCTTGCGCGAGAAAAATCT
>WNFO01000691.1_pt1 | contig 36189 bp, 39 predicted proteins | sample 5400251 | NCBI WGS metagenome assembly WNFO01 (sample SAMN13153354, study PRJNA577476) | soil metagenome | isolation source: 100 cm saprolite under Madrone tree | place: USA:California | collected 2016-06-14
GACAGGCCGGTCTTCTCCCGCGTCACCTCGAGCGCCACGCCTTTGCGCGGCTTGCCGGAGACCTCCTTGACGTAGCCGAGGACCGTGTAGCGGAACTGGGCCTCGTGCTCGGCCTGGGCCGGCGGAGCCCAAGCCGCTGGAGTGAGGAGGCCCAATGCCATGATCACCCCGAGCGCGCCGCGGAGGAGGCTCCGATGGCAGCGCTTCGGATCGGCACAGGAGCAGAGCACGGTGACGCGCCCGCGCTTCGCCATGGCCCGGAGACGCTTGAAGGCCGAGGCGGCCGGCTCGCGCCGGAGCCCAGCCAGGTAGCGCCGGCGCATCTCCGGCCAGGCGATGCGTCCCGCCTTGAAGGCGCGCAGGTTGCCGATCTCCGCACCCAGCTCCTTGAGCCAGAGATCTACGGAGCTCTTCTTGATGCCGCGCGGCCAGAGCCGCATCACGAGCACGCGCGTGCCGTCGGAGCGCTCGGGCTTGTCGTAGACGCGCTTGGCCCGCAGCATCTACCGTGGGGGCGGCGGCTCGATGACAACGGCGGTACCGTAGGCCAGCACCTCGGTCACGCCGGCCGCCACGTCGTTGGCGTCGTAGCGCATGCCGATGATCGCGTTGGCGCCCATGGCCGCCGCGTGCTCGAGCATGAGCTGGAACGCCTCCTCGCGGGCCCGCTCGCACAGCTCCGTGTACAGCGTGATGTTGCCGCCGAAGAGCGTCTGGATCGAGGCGCCGATGTTGACGAGGGCATTGCGCGAGCGGACGGTGATGCCGCGCACGACGCCGCGGTTGGCGACGACCCTGTAGCCATCGAAAGTGAAGGCGGTGGTGACCCACTGGCGCGGGATGGGCATGCCGCGCCTCCTCAGTCCACCACGGCCACGGCCTCGATCTCCATGAGGCAGCCCTGGTCGTCGTCGTAGAGGCCCTGGACCTCGAGGAGTGTCATCGCGGGGTAGTGCCGGCCGAAGAACTCGCGGTAGACGGCGCCGATCTCCCTCGTGTGCGCCCGGTAGACCGACTTGTCGAGGACATAGATGGTGAGCTTCACGATGTCGTTGAGCTGGCCCGCGCGCGCGAGCAGCACGGCCTTGAGGTTCTGGCAGATCTGTCTGAACTGGGCGACGATGTCGCCCGGCCCGACGAGCCCGCCGTCCTTGTCGAAGGCCACCTGCCCGGAGACGTAGAGCGTCTTGCTGCCCTGGACCTCGATGCCGTGCGAGTAGCCGGCGGGCCTGGCGAGGCTGGGCGGGTTGACCGCGTGCACGAGCTTGGCCATGGTCTCTCCTAGGAGCTCTCGGGTGGACGGCGTCTGCGATCGAGCGTTCGCGATTATACTACCCGCGCCTCATGTCCCGCCCCTTCGAGAAGGTGACGCTGTCCGACGCCGTGGGCCGCCTCCGTCCCGGCATGAAGGTGTTGCTGCCGGCCGGCTGCGGCGACCCGGCCGCGCTGCTCGCGGAGATCATCCGCCAGTCGGATCGGCTCGCGCCCCTGACGCTCATGGGCGGCCTGCGGCTCGACGATTTCGCCTTCGCGGGTCCAGAGCACGCGGGCAAGCTCCGCTTCGCGACCTGGCACCACTCGCCGAAGCTCCGCCAGGCCGAGGCACGGGGCGACGTGGATTTCGTCCCGATCCGCTACTTCGACACGGTCGGCGTCTTCGCCGAGGGGGGCGCGTGGGGACCCGACGTGGTCGTCGTCCATACCTCTCCGGCCGACGGCGCGGGGTATCTCTCGCTCGGCGTGTCCGTGAGCTATTCGCTCGCGGCGGCCCGCCGCGCGCCGCTGGTGATCGCGCAGGTCAATCCCCGCATGCCCCGGACCCTCGGGAACGCGTTTCTTCACCGCTCGCAGATCGACTGCTGGGCGGAAGCCTCACACCCGCTGGCCGAATACCCGCCGACTCCGATAGGCGATGTCGAGCGCAGGATCGCCGAGCGAGTGGCCGATCTGGTCCCCGACGGATCCACGGTGCAGGTGGGGGTGGGCTCGATTCCCCAGGCGGTGATGGAGGCGCTCGCGGGCAAGCGCGACCTCGGCGTGCACTCGCTCCTGGTGGACCACATGCTGCCGCTCATCGAGTCGGGCGTGATCAACAACTCGCGCAAGCGCCTCCACCGGGGGCGCATGGACGTGGGGGAGATCATGGGTACCGAGCGGCTCTTCAGGTGGGCGCACGAGAATCCCATGGTCAACATGGAACCGTCGGACATCGTTCACGACCCGCAGGTGGTCGGCACTCTCGGCGACTTCGTCTCGGTCAATTCCGCCATCGAGGTCGATCTCCTGGGCCAGGTCAACGCCGAGAGCCTGGAGGGCCGGCAGGTCACGGGCATCGGCGGCCACTTCGATTTCGTCCTGGGAGCGAGCCAGGCGACAGGCGGCAGATCGGTCATCGCGCTACCGTCCACGGGGCGGCAGGGCAAGACGTCGCGGATCGTCGCCCGCCTGCCTGCGGGGGCGCGGGTGACGACGCCGCGGTTCCTTACCGACTATGTGGTGACCGAGTGGGGGACGGCGTCGCTACGCGGACAAAGCGACGCCGGGAGGGCGCGGGAGCTGTGCCACGTCGCCCACCCGGCGTTCAGGGAATCGCTGGAGCGTGAGGCCGCTACTTCTTGAGCTTGTCGATCTCGGCGAAGACTTCCTCGTTCTCGGGAAACCGGTATGTCACCTGGTTGTCCCAGATGCGCTTGTCGTCCGCGTCCACGAAGAAGATGCCGCCCGAGCCCTCCTTGAGGGCGGCGGTGATGCCGTACTTGTCCTTGATGGCGGCCTGCAAACTGGAGGCCTGGGGAAGGAAGTTTCACTCCCCGCAATACGTGATCAGGATGTTCATCCGATCCTCCTTCGTTCGATGGAATGACCGCCGTATGATACGGACCCGCCTCCGGGGTGTCAATTGACCACTCCCGTTCTCATCGACACCGATCCCGGCATCGACGACGCCCTCGCCATCCTGCTGGCCCTCGGCTCGCCTGAGATCTCCGTGGAGGCCATCACCACGGTGGCGGGCAACGTCGAGGTCGATCTCGGCACCGCCAACGCTTTCCGCGTCCTCGACGTGGCGCGCCCCCACCACCGCCCTCGCGTGGCCCGGGGCGCCGCCGGCCCGCTGGTCGGCCCGCTGATCACCGCGGCCCATTTCCACGGTGACGACGGTCTCGGAAACCTCGGTCGCCTCCGTGAGGCGGACGGTCGGCCTCGCTACCCAGAGCCCTCGCATACCCTTGAGATGCTGGACGGGGCCGATCTGATTCTCGAGACGGCTGATCGCTTCGCCGGGCGCCTCGTGGTCGTCGCCCTCGGACCGCTGACCAACGTCGCCCTGGCGCTCCAGCGTGACCGCGGGCGCCTCGCCCAGGCTGCTCGGATCGTCGTGATGGGCGGAGCCGTGGCGGTGCCCGGCAATGTGACCCCCGCCGCCGAGTTCAACATCCACGTGGACCCCGAGGCCGCCTCGGCGGTCTTCGCCTCGGGACTGCCCGTAGAGCTGGTGCCCCTGGACGTAACCCGGCGGGTGGTTCTCACCGCGGCTGACCTCGGCGCAGCGCTCGCGCGTCACGGCGGGCCCACGGCCCGCTTTATCCAGGATTTCACCGCCCACGGCTTCGACTTCGAGACGCAACAGGGGGACGGGAGCATGGCCCTCCATGACCCGCTGGCCGTCGGCGTAGCGCTGGACCCGAGCCTCGTCACGCTCGAGCCCCTCCATGTCGTGGTCGAGTGCGAGGGGCGTCTGACGCGGGGCATGACCGTGGCGGACAGGCGGCCGCGCCGCACCGGGCCCGCGCCCACCTGTCGAGCCGCCCTGGAGGTGGACGCGCCGCGCTTCTTGCGGCTCTTCCTGGAGCGGGTGTGCCGCGCGTCTGCGTAGTCGGCTCGGCCAACGTGGACTACACGGTGGCGCTGCCACGCCTGCCATCGCCGGGCGAGACGGTCTCCGGCGGCACCCTTCTCGTCAACCTGGGGGGCAAGGGCGCCAACCAGGCGATGGCGGCGCGACGCCTGGGCGGCGAGGTGAGAATGATCGGCTGCGTTGGGGACGACGCCGACGGCCGGCGCATCGGCGAGAGCCTGGCGGCCGCGGGCATCGGCGTGGAGGGTCTCCTGGTCTCGGGCGAGGCCGCCACGGGCACGGCGCTCATCATGGTGGACGCGGAGGGGCGCAACCAGATCGCGGTCGCCCCCGGGGCCAACCACTGCCTGACCGTCGAGATGGCCGCGTCGCACTCGGCGGCCATCGCATGGGCGGACATCGTAGCCTGCCAGCTCGAGACGCCGCTGCCCGTGGTCCGCTGGGCCCTCGCCGAGGCGCAGCGACACGATGTCACGACCATTCTCAATCCGGCGCCGGTCCAGCCGCTCGACGAAGACATGCTCGCTCTGGTCGACTTTCTCACCCCCAACGAGCACGAGGCGGCGCGCCTCACCGGGCTCGTGGTGGACTCGCTCGACTCGGCGCGCGCCTCCGCAGTCCGGCTACTCGCCTCGGGTGCCGGCACGGTCCTCGTCACCCTGGGCGAGCGCGGGGTCCTTGCCTGCTACGACGACAATGCCGCGCACTTTCCGGCCTTCACCGTGCAGGCGGTGGACACGACGGCCGCCGGAGACGCCTTCAACGGCGCGCTCGCCATGGGACTGGCGGCGGGAGGCACACTCGAGCAGGCGATTCCGCTCGCGAACGCCGCCGCCGCGCTCGCGTGCACCAAGCGCGGCGCCCAGGACTCGCTGCCGGGGCGCGCGGAGGTCGAAGCCTTCCTCCGGTCGCTGGGCGGGTCCCGCTAGCGGCGATCGCCCGGCGGTGTCCGATGCGGACGTCTTCGGTTCGTGCCGGTCACTCCCCAGCCGGCGAGCGGTCCGCCGACCGGAGACCGGCGACCGCGATGACGGCGGCCACGAGGAGCATCGCGCCTGCCGCCACCAGTGCCGCGCGGTATCCGGAAAGGAAGGACGCAAGCGCCGGCTGAGACGTCTGCGGCCCGAGGACGGCCGCGACCATGCGCACTTCGCCGCCGGCCACCTGTTGGACGAGGGCCCCCGCTTTCGCGGCCTCGACCGAGTCGAAGGTGCCGGTGTGGGCGCGCCACGCTCGTGACGCCGTCACGACGGCAATCGAGCCCAGCACCGCGAGGCCCACCGCGGCGCCGACCTGGCGCGCTGAATTGAGGATACCCGAGCCGACCCCGGAGCGGTCCGCGGGCACGGCGGCCATGGCTGCCGCGGAGATGGCGGGCACGAGCAGCCCGTAGCCGAGGCCGCTCAGCAGGTAGCACGGCCAGACTGCCGTGTACGAGGATCCCGCGTCGAGGAGGGACAGGCCGAACATCGAGACGCTTCCGAGCACGAGACCGGCGGCGACTGGCATGGCGGCGCCGGTGCGCTTGACGATGCGGCCGGCAAATGGGGCGACGGCCAGAAAGGGGACATTGAGCGGAATCCACGACAGGCCGGTCTGGAGCGCGGACCACCCTTTCACGTTCTGGAAGTAGAGGGTGACGAAGAAGAACATGCCGGCAAGGGAGGCATAGGCGAGCGCGTAGATGGCGTTGGCGGCGCTGAAGATGCGATCGCGGAAGAGTCCCAGCGGCACCATCGGATGCGGCGTGCGCCCTTCGTGGACGAGAAAGGCCGCGAGCGCGGCGAAGGCGACGGCGCCGAGCGAGAGCGTGTACGTCGAGAGCCAGTGGTGCACGTTCGCCTCGATGAGGGCAAAGGTGAGCACGAACAGTCCCAGCGAGATCAGCACCGTCCCGGCCGGATCGAGCGAGCGGGCGCCGGGATCGCGCGATTCCCTCACCGAGACCGCGGCCAAGGCGAAGCCGACGACACCGATCGGTACGTTCACCCAGAAGATCGCGGGCCAGCCGAACAGCTCGATGAGCAGGCCTCCCACGATCGGTCCAGCGCCGAAGCCGAGACCGGCCACGCTCGCCCAGATGCCGATGGCGGCGGTGCGGCGCTCGGGCGGATACGCGTCGACCAGGATCGCGAGGCTGAGGGGCGCCAAGATCGCGGCGCCCACGCCTTGCAGGCCGCGGTTGACGATGAGCGCGAGGTCGGTCTGCGACAGCGCGCAGCCCGCGGAGAAGACGGTGAAGATCACGAGGCCGGCGAGGAAGAGCCGTTTGCGGCCGTACCGGTCGCCGAGCGTGCCGCCGAGGAGAATGAGCGATGCCAGCGCGAGCACGTACGCATTGACCGTCCACTCGAGGTTTCCCGGGCTGATGCGGAGCTCGTGCTGCATGGCGGGCAGGGCGACGTTCACGATCGTGTTGTCGAGCAGGATCATGCCCTGCCCGATGCAGGTCACGACCAGCGTCAAGCGCCGTCGGTGTACACCGAGCTCGCGGTCGGGCGGAGCCATCTAGCCTCCCTGGTTCGGCGAGTCAGCGCGCAATGCGACTGCGGAGCTTTTGCACCCGCTCCAGCGCCGCCGCGAGCGCTTTCGGTGAGAGCCGGCCTTCCTTGAGGGCCCGGTGGATCGCCGCGACGACGCGCTCAGCCGCGCTCTGCTCGTAGCCCCCCTGGTTCTGCGAGACCAGCAGCACGTCCACCGTGGCCTGGAGCGCGAGCACCGCGGCTTCCTCCACGCCGTAGCGCTGGCGGATCGCGCCCATGAGGAGGTCGTCGGAGACCACCGGCCCCGTGTAGCCGAGTTTGCCGCGGAGATAGCGCTTGATGGTGTAGCGCGACAGCGTGGCGGGCAGGGTCATGTCGAGACCGCGGTTGAAGACGTGGGCGGTCATGACGCTGTCGGCGAGCCCTTCCTTGATGAGCACCCGGTAGGGCTCGAGCTCGACCTTGAGATCTGCGGTGTCCGTCACGTCCACGAAGCCGTGGTGCGAGTCCGTCCGGCTCGAGCCGTGCCCCGGGAAGTGCTTGAGCGAGGTCAGCACCCCCGCCTCGTGCATGCCCTGGATGAAGGCGCGCGCCTGCGCGACGACCTGCTTGGGATCGGAAGAGTAGGTGCGGCCCAGGGTGACCACGGCGGGATTGAACGGGTTGACCGCGACGTCCACCACGGGCGCGAGGTTCCAGTTGATGCCCGCCTCGCGCAGGGTGGCGCCCATGCGCCGCGCCTCGAGCTCCGTCTGCGCCACGTCGCCCTGGTCGCCCATCTCCTGCGGCGCGGGCGTCGCCAGGTAGCCGAGGCGCGTCGAGAGCCGCATGACGAGGCCGCCCTCGTTGTCGGCGGCGATGAGCAGAGGGCGGCCCGCGCATCGAAGGGCCAGCGCCTGGAGATCGGCTGTCAGCTGCTTCACCTGCTCCGGGCTCACGATGTTGCGCGACTGGCCCGTGACCGCGTCGCGCTCGAAGAGAATGAGGCCGCCCACCTTGAGATCGCAGACGAGGGAGCGAATCTCTTCGCTGCCCTCGACCTCGGAGCCGCGGAAGCCCACGAGGAGGAGATCGGCCACGGGCAGGGGAAGCTTCGAGGCGGCACCGTCGGTGGTGGCGGTGGCCGCGCAGCCTTCGATGATGATGATCAGCAGCAGGGCCGCGAGGCGAGGTCTCAACGCTCTCCCGGGAAAGGCATGGCAAAATCGTAGCACGCAGGAGTATAGTGACCAAGACATGGCGCACTACGAAGGGTCCGCGCCATCGCGGATCTTCTACGGTTGGTGGGTCGCGGCGGCGCTCTCGCTGATCACCTTCCTCTCCACGGGCATTCGCTTCGCCGTCGGTCCCTTTCTGAAGCCGGTGGTGCGCGATCTCGATCTCGACCGCGGCACCTTCTCGCTGGTGATCTCGCTCTCTCTCTTCCTGTACGGCGCCTTCATGCCGCTCGTCGGCCCGCTCGCCGACCGCTGGGGCGCGCGCATCGTGTGCTCGCTGGGGGCAGTCGTGATGGCGGGTTCGCTCGTGCTGACGGGCACCATGACGTCGCTCTGGCAGTTCACGCTGTACTACGGCGTGCTGGGCGCCCTCGGCCTCGCGGCGACCGGGCAGGTGGTGGCGCTGGCGACCCTGACGCGCTGGTTCGCGAGGCGGCGGGCCACGGCGGTGAGCCTGCTCTCGGTCGCGTCGATGGCCGGCATCTCCCTCCTCGTGCCCATCGTGATGTGGTGCATCCTGCGCTTTGGCTGGCGCGCGAGCTTCATGATCCTCGGCGTGGCCTCGCTTCTCGTCACGCTGCCGCTGGCGATGTGGGTGTTGAGGGACTCGCCGGAGGCCAGCGGGCTCCATCCCGACGGCCGGGCGCCCGAGCCGGTGGCGGCCGGTCGGGCGCCCGCGATCGAGCGTACCGCCACGGGCGACGCGCTGCGGACGCCGTCCTTCTGGCAGATGGGCGGCGGTCTTTTCTCCTGCGGGTTCTCGATGAGCCTCCTCTCGGCCCACGGGGTGCCCATGCTGACCGACCACGGGTTCCACGAGATGACGGCCTCGTCGGCCATCGGATTCCTCGGTTTGACGAGCATCGGCGGCGGCATGCTGCTCGGCATTCTCGCCGACCGCTACGGCCGCAAGCCCATGCTCGCGTCGGTCTATCTCATCCGCGTGGCGGCTTTCACCCTGCTGTTCCTCGTCCACGATCCGGTGGCCCTCATGGTGGTGGCCGCCTTCGGCGGGATCGGCATGGCGGGTAGCCTCGCCCTGACCTCGGCGCTCTCCGCCGACATCTTCGGCCGGTTCTCGGTGGGCTCGATCTTCAGCCTCATCTTTCTCGTCCACCAGATGGGCTCCGCCCTCGGCGCCTGGCTCGCCGGGTTCCTCTTCGACCTCTCCGGCGGCTACGGGCCTGCCTTCGGGGTGTCGTGCGCATTCCTGATCGTCGGCGCAGGGCTGTCCTTGACCATCAACGTGACGCGGCGACCACGGGTGCGGGCCGAGCTCCACCCCGTGGCGGGAGGGAGGTAGGCGATGGGCTATCAGGCGCTGCTCGTGGACCGCGTCGACGGCATCGCGACGGTCACGATGAACCGTCCCGAGGCGCGCAATGCGTTGGACCTCACGATGCGCGAGGAGATGCTGGGGGCGCTGGACGAGATCGAGCGTGACTCCGCCGTGCGCGTGATGCTGCTCACGGGGGCGGGCGGCCACTTCTCGGCCGGCGGCGACGTCAAGAGCATGCAGAAAAAGCACACGGCGGCCGAAGGCCGGGCGCGCGTGGAGATGCTCAACCGCTTCGTCCTGCGCCTGTTCAACTTTCCAAAGCCGACGATCGCCATGGTGGACGGCTTCGCGGTCGGCGCCGGGTGCAACATCGCGCTCGGGTGCGACCTGATCGTGGCCTCCGACCGCGCGAAGTTCGGCGAGGTCTTCCTCAAGATCGGGCTCGTTCCCGACGGCGGCGGCACGTGGCTCCTGCAGCGGCTGGTCGGCCTGGCCAAGGCCAAGGAGATGGTGCTCACGGCCGAGATCATCGACGCGACCGAGGCGCTCCGGATCGGACTCGTCAACCGGGTCGTGCCCGCGGCAGAGCTCGAGAACGCGACCCGCGCGCTGGCGGCGAAGATCGCGGCCGGTCCGCCCCTGGCCGCAACGCTGGCGAAGTCGCTCCTCAACCGGGCCGCCACCGTGGATTTGGCGGCGGCGCTGGAGGGCGAGGCCTTCGGTCAGTCGAACGCGATCACCTCGGAAGACCACGCCGAGGGTGTGCGCGCCTTCCTCGAAAAGCGCCCCGCGAAGTTCACCGGCCGATGATTCGCGCCCGGATCACCGGTACCGGGATGTCAGTTCCCGACTCTGTGGTGGATAACCACCTCCTGTCGCGATGCATGAGCACGAGCGACGAGTGGATCGTCAAGCGCACGGGGATCAGCGAGCGTCGCGTTTCGCCCGACACCTACCGCATGCTCCTGCGCATGGCCGAGGCCCCGGACAAGTCGGCCTTCATGCGCGAGGTCCTGGCGCGGGGCCTCGACGGCAATCTCGACTCCTCGCTGACGGTGTCCGATCTCGCGGTCGAGTCGGGTCGCATGGCCCTCAGGAACGCGGGCCTGACCCCTGAAGATATCGACTGCATCGTCGTCTCCTACACGCTCCCCGACCTGGCGTACCCAGGGCCCGGATGCGTCACGCAGGGCAAGCTCGGGCTGACGTCGACACCCGTGTTCAACCTGGCTCAGGGCTGCGCGGGGTTCGTCTACGGATTGTCGCTGGCCGATCAGTTCATCCGGGGCGGGATGTACAGGAAGGTGCTGGTCATCGGCGCCGACCTGCTCTCCTCCGCCTTCGACTACACGGATGCGGGACGGGACATGGCGGTGCTCTTCGCCGACGGCGGGGGCGCCGCGGTGCTCGAGGCCCACGAAGCGTCGGGTGCCGAGCCGCGCGGCTTGATCTCGCACCACCTCCACTCCGACGGCAGCGCGCTCGAGGCGCTGTCGGGGGAGCTCTGGGGGTCGTCCACGTTTCCCCCCGTGTCGAAGAAGAAGATCGACGACGACCGGGCCCGGCCGCGGATGAACGGTCGCGCGGTGTTCGTGCACGCGGTCAGGCGCGTGCGCGAGGTGGTGCAGGAATGCCTCGACGCCAATGGGCTCCTCGCCGACGACATCGACTTCTTCATCTTTCACCAGGCGAACCTGCGGATCGTCGAGGCCATGGCGGAGTCGTTCAAGATCTCCGAGTCGCGCATGCACAACAACATCGATCGCTTCGGGAACACCGCCGCGGCGTCGGTGCCCATCTGCCTCCACGAGGCGGTGACGGGTGGACGCATGAAGGAGGGCGATCTCGTCATGCTCGTGGCCTTCGGCACCGGCTTCTCCTGGGGCGCGACGCTCCTCAGGTGGTGAAGGCCGCGCTGCTGCGCTGGCTTCAATGGTTCGGGCCCCCCGCAAAGCGCGCCCTGGTGTTGGCGGGAGGCGGGGTCATCGGCGGCATGTACGAAGTCGGGGCGCTCGCGGCTCTCGACGAGTCCCTCCCGAGCTTCCGCGCCAACGAATTCGATCTCTACGTCGGCTCCAGCTCGGGGTCGGTGGTGGCCGCGCTCATGGCCAACGGTATCCGGCCGAGGGAGCTCTACGATATCCTGGTCGAGGAGCGCGACGACCCGCTCAACTTGCGGCGTGGCGCCGTCTACGACCGGACCGCCTTCTCCATCGCCGCCCGCAACCTGGCCCAATTCGTCTGGGCCATCGGCAAGAAAGCGGTGACCGGCTTTCGACTCGAGTGGCCAGACCTCCTGGCGCGGAGCGGGGCCGACATGCCGGCCGGCTTCTTCACGGTCTCCCCGCTCGAGCTCTTCGTGCGCGAAGCGTTCGCCGCCAAAGGGCTGCCGAATAGCTTTCGCGAGTGCCGCAGGCCTCTCCTCATCCCGGCCATCGACCTCGACAGCGCCGAGCGGGCGGTCTTCGGAGCCGAGCCTCTCATGGATGTACCCATCTCCCAGGCGATCGGGGCATCCTCCTCGATCCCGGGCTTCTTCGAGCCCTACCGGATCGCCGGGCGCGACTATGTGGACGGCGACGTCGGGCATACGGGGCACGCCGATCTGGCGGTCGAGCACGGCGCGAGGAGCGTGGTGGTGATCAATCCGGCGGTGCCGCTCCGCATCGGCAGTCCCAAGGAGCCCGACGTACGCTCCGGAGGCCTCTACGCCATCATGGAGCAGGCGGGACACATCACGAGCCTGAACATTCTGGTGCTCGGGCTGCGCGAGCTGAAGCTGCGGCGGCCCGACGTGGAGTTCCACTTGATCCAGCCCGAGTTCAAGCCGTCGCCGCTCGTCGGCCCCTCCATGGGCTTCGAGGCGAGCCGCGCCGCCCTCCGGTACGGCCACGCCTCGGTCACGGAGTGGCTGGCCGGCGAAGGCGCGCCCGTCGCCATCCGATTCAAATAACTCCCGATCGGAGCGCCTAGCGGTGGAGAACTTCCTCGACGGTGTAGCCGGCCGCGTGGAGGTGGCGCTTGATGGCGTCGATGTGATCGCGCCCGGACGTCTCGAGGGTCAGCTCGACTTCGGTCTCGCCGAGGCGGGCTCGGGAGAAGGCCCGGTCGTGGCCGATGTGGAGCACGTTGGCGCGCGCCTCGGCCACGAGCCCGGTCAGCCGTGCCAGAGATCCGGGCCGGTCGCGCAGGAGCACGGTCAACCTCACGGTGCGACCGTCCTTCACGAGGCCGCGCTCGATGATGCGCGCGATGAGGTTGACGTCGATGTTGCCACCGCCGAGCAGGAGCACGCAGGTCTTGGCTTCGAGGCTGACGCGCTTGTTGACGAGCGCCGCGAGGGCGACGGCCCCCGCACCCTCGACCACGGTCTTCTCGATCTCGAGGAGGAGGAGGATGGCATTGGCGATCTCCTCCTCGCTCACCGTCACGACCTCGTCCACGAAGCGCCGCGCGAGCGCCAGCGTGTGCCGCCCCACGCGTCGCACGGCGATGCCGTCCGCGATGGTGGCGGCCGCGGGGACGGTGACGGGCTCCCCGGCCTGGAGCGCGGCCCGCATCCCGGGCATCTCTCCGCTCTGCACGCCGATGACCCGGACCGCGGGCTTGAGGGCCTTGAGCGCCACCGCCACCCCGCCGATGAGCCCGCCCCCTCCCACAGGGACGACGACGGCGTCGAGATCCGGGACCTGCTCGGCGAGCTCGAGGCCAATCGTGCCCTGGCCCGCAATGACGCGCGGATCGTCGAAAGGATGAATGAAGACGAGATCACGCTCGGCTTCGATCTCCCGCGCGCGGGCGTAAGCGGCGTCGTAGTTGTCGCCGTGGAGGATGACCTCGGCGCCGTGGCGCCGGGCCGCCGTCACCTTCGTGAGCGGCGCCCACTCGGGCATCACGATCACGGAGGAGACGCCGAGCCGCGCGGCGTGGAAGGCCACCGCCAGGCCGTGATTGCCCGCGCTGGCCGCGACCACCCCGCGCCGCCGTTCCGCGTCGCCGAGGGACAGAAGGACATTGGCGGCCCCGCGCTCCTTGAAGGAGCCCGTCATCTGGAGGTTCTCGAGCTTGACGAAGACGCGCGCCCCGGTCAGGACGGACAGCGTCTCGGAATACGGGCAGGGCGTGACCGCGATCAGGGCCTTGAGCCTCGCCTCGGCCGCGCGGACGTCGTCGATCGAGACGTGTTGGCTCAAAAGTTGAGCCCCGGAGCGTCGCGGCCCGGAGCCATGAAGCCGACAGGCATGAGGGGCGTCGAGTGCGCCCAGCCGAGCCGGCCCCTCCAGTCGATGCAGATGAGCCCGCCGCTGCCCCGACCTTCCTCCGCGAGCATGTCCAGGGCGATCTGGCAGGCGTGCATCGGGTCTCCCGCCGCCTTGAGGATCTCGATGGTACGGCGGGCCAGCACGACACGAATGGCGGCTTCTCCATTGCCGGTGCACGACACGCCGCCCGCCGTGCTCTCGGCGTACGTGCCGCACCCGATCAGCGGCGAGTCGCCCACGCGCCCCGGCGGCTTGCCGGCCATCCCACCCGTAGAGGTCGCGGCGGCGATGAGCCCCCGGCGATCCAGAGCGACGGCGCCGACGGTCCCGCCCCCGGTGTTCCCGCGCGTGTTCCCCCCGGTGTTTCCGATGACGCTCTCGAGCTGCGTCCGCTGGACATCTGTGACGAGCTCCTCCGGATCGCACAAGGGCACGCCGAGGGCGCGCGCGCGCGCCATGGCTCCCTCGCCGACGAAGAAGGAGTGACGCCCTTCTTCCAGGATGAGGCGGGCCAGCGTCACCGGATGGCGTATGGCCGTGACGCAGGCGACGGCGCCGTTCGTGAGCCCGTCGCCTTCCATGATGGAGGCGTCCATCTCCACGGTGCCGTCGGTGGTGAGGGCGGAGCCGCGCCCGGCGTTGAACCGCGGGTTGTCCTCCAGGACGCAGACGGCCGCTTCGACCGCCGCCACCGCTCCGCCTCCGGCATGAAGAACGGCCCAGCCCGCCGCGACAGCGTCGCGTATGCCCGCGCGCAGCTCCTCGTGGCGGAAGGCGGGGTCCGCGCCGGCGCCGCCGTGAATCAGCAGAGCGGGGACGCGGCTTGTCACGGGAGGATCCGCGCGACTAGAATCATGGTGTGATTGTCAACGAAGTCGCCGCGGAGGACAACGGGAACGTCAAGGGGAAGCTCGCCGCGCTGAACCGCCGCGTCACGAGCTGCCGTCTATGCGCGCGCCTGGTGCGGCATCGCGAGGCGGTCGCTGCCGAACCGCCGCGGCGGTACCACGGGCAGCGCTACTGGGCGCGGCCGCTCCCGGGTTTTGGCGATCACCGGGCCCGCGTGCTGGTGGTCGGGCTCGCTCCCGCCGCTCACGGCGGCAATCGCACGGGGCGCATGTTCACGGGGGACAGGAGCGGCGACTGGCTCTTCCGTGCGCTGTTCGAGGCCGGCTTCGCGAACCAGCCGACCTCGCTGCACGCCGGCGACGGCCTGACGCTGAGCGGAGCGTACATCACGGCGGCTCTCCGCTGCGCGCCCCCCGCGAACAAGCCGCTTCCCGGCGAGATGCACCGCTGCCAGCCGTACCTGCTCGAGGAGCTGGCGCTGCTCCGCGAGGTGCGCGTGGTCGTGGCGCTCGGCAAGATCGGCTGGGACGCGTATCTCCGAGCGCGCCGGGAGGCCGGGCTGCCGCTGCCGCGCCCATTGCCTCGCTTCGGCCACGCCGCGCGCTCGGCGATGCCGGACGGCACCGTGGTGCTGGGCTGCTTCCATCCGAGTCAGCAGAACACGTTCACGGGCAAGCTGACTCGCCCGATGCTTCGGCGAGTGTTCGCGACGGCGCGGCGGTTGGCGACTCGAGGAGCTCGTGCCCGTGGGGCCCGCGCCGGCGGGGCCGGGGGGGGCTCCCTCCCCGGACCACACTGACTCGCATCCCGCTTTCCGCTCTCTACGCCGCCACGAGATTTGGGTTCTTGGCTTCGAGAATCCCCGCAGAAGATATGGGTCCGGGAAGGGAGCCCCCCCCGGCCCCGCCGGCGCTACGGTTTGCCGGTATGGATAATGAGGCCGCCGAGCACGATGAGGGCGCCGCCGAGCCAGAGTGAGAGCGACGGGCGCTCGTCGCCAGCGAGGAAGGCGACGAGCTGGCTCACGATGAAGAAGACCGCGATGTAGAGGCCGAGAGTTCGGCCGAAGCCCCACGTTGGCTGGTTCACGAGTAGGCCGTAGCCGGCCAGGACGAGGGTGCCCGCGACGAACCCCCAGCGCCGCCCGCCGAGTCCCATGCGCATCAGGAAGTCGCCCGAGACCTCGAGGACCGCCGCCAGGGTCAGATAGATGATCGTCACCCGATACCTCCGCGTCTAAAGTTCGCACAGCCGGCGCCGTGGTTGCCGCGCGTCGGGGGCCGTAGCATAATCCTTTCGTGCCCTTTCGACACACCCTCCGGGCTTGCTCGCTTGCCCTGGTCCTGCTGGCCCCTTTCGCGGTTCATGCCGCCACGGCGCCGCCCGTGACGGAGGCGACGCTCGACAACGGCCTTCGTATACTCGTTCTGGAGGATCACCGGAACCCGATCGCCACCGTTCAGACGTGGTACCGGGTCGGCTCGCGCAACGAGATCCCGGGGGCGACCGGGCTCGCACATTTCCTCGAGCACATGATGTTCAAGGGCACCCCTTCTCACGGCAAGGGCCAGTTCTCGAGCATCGTGGAGGAGAACGGCGGGCAGGACAACGCCTTCACGTCGCACGACGTCACCGCTTACTACGTCGATATCGCCGCCGACCGCGCGGATCTCGTGCTGGGCCTCGAGGCCGACCGCATGCGCAACCTCCTCCTCGACCCGAAGGAGATCGACTCGGAGCGGCAGGTGGTGGCGGAGGAACGGCGCACCCGCACCGAGGACGACCCCGATGGCTATCTCGAGGAGGAGTTCCTCGCCGCGGCCTACAAAGCGCACCCCTACGGCTGGCCGGTCATCGGCTGGATGGACGACATCCAGCGCATCAATCCGCCCGAGCTGCGCGCCTTCTACAACCGCTTCTACCAGCCGGACAATGCCCTGCTCGTCATCGGGGGCGACGTGGACGCACGTCGCGCGATCGCGAGGGCGCGCGAGACGTTCGGCAGGATCCCGCGGGGCCCGACGCCGCCCCCGATGGACGCCGTGGAGCCTCCGCAGCTGGGCGAGCGCCGCGTGCAGGTCTACAAGGCCGACGCCCGCGCCCCGATCGTCTACATCGGCTTTCACGTGCCCAACTACCGGTCGAAGGACGCGCCGGCCCTCGAGCTGCTCTCGACCATCCTGCAGGAGGGACGGGCTTCGCGGCTGTACCGGAGACTCGTGTACGAGCAACGGCTGGCGCTCTCCATCGGGGGCGAGTACGAGTACCTCTCGCACGACCCCAACCTCTTCTGGTTTTCGGGCACACCGCTGCCCGGGCAGACGCCGGAGACCCTCGAGCAAGCCATCATGGCCGAGATCGAGCGCGTGAAGAACGAGCCGGTGCCCGAGGAGGAGATCGAGCGGGCCAAGAACCAGACCGAGGCGGGCTTCGTCTGGCGCCAGGACTCGGTGCACTCGCGCGCCGCGAGCATGGCCCGCTTCGAGCTAGCGGGCTCGTGGCGGGATGGCGAAAGCTTCGTGCCGCTGATCCGCCAGGTGACGGCGGCCGACCTGCAGCGTGTGGCCCGCGCGTACTTCCAGGCCGACCGCCGAACCGTCGGTATCCTGCGGCCAGGCGCGCCGCCCGCCGCCGCGGGCCAGTGACCGGCGTGCGCGCCCGATGGGTCAAGGGCGCCGCCGTCCTCGTTCTCCTCATCGCCTTGTCGGTAGCCGTGACATGGGGCGGCCTCCATCGGGGAGGCGTGACGTCCAAGCCGGTCAGCGTGACCGGTACCATCGAGGCGACCCAAGTAGACGTGAGCGTCAAGATCACCGGGCGCATCGTCGAACGCCTCGTCAAGGAGGGGGACAGGGTCACGCGCGGCCAGGTGCTGGTACGCCTCGACGACTCCGAGCTGGCGGCCGACGTGAAGCGCCTGGAGGCGGCGCTGCGGGCGGCCCAGGCGACGCTGCGCGATCTCGAGAAAGGCGCGCGGCCCCAGGAGATCGAGGATGCGCGGGCCGCCGTCTCGAGCGCCGAGGCCACGCGCACCATGACCGAGCGCGAACACCAGCGCACGGAGCAGCTCTTCAAGCAGAATCTGATCGCGGCACAGGACGTGGACCGGGCGCGGCAGGCGTACGAGGTCGCGAAGGCGCAGGAGCGGAGCGCCCGGGAGCGGCTGGCACTCGTGCTCGAGGGTCCTCGACCCGATCAGATCGACGCGGCTCGCTGGCAGGTGACGCAGGCCGAGGCCGCGCTGGCCCAGGCCCGGAGCCGGCTGCGTGAGGCCATCGTGGTTTCCCCGATCGACGGCGTGGTGCTGAGGAAGAACCTCGAGGTCGGCGAGACCGCGAACCCCGGTGTGCCGATCCTGACCCTCGTCGACCCGAAGGACGTGTGGCTGCGCGCCTACGTGCCCGAGACGGAGGTGGGGCGGCTCAAGGTCGGCGACCCCGCCAGGGTCCGGGTGGACGCCTTCCCCGACCGTGTCTTCACGGGACGTCTCATCGAGATCGGCTCCGAGGCGGAGTTCACCCCGCGCAACGTCCAGACCAAGAAGGAGCGGGTCAACCTGGTCTTCCGCATCAAAATCCAGATCGACAACCCGGACGGCCCGCTCAAGCCAGGGCTGCCCGCCGACGCCGATGTCGGATGAGAGGTACGCGGTCGAGACGCGAGCGCTGACGCGGCGCTTCGGCAAGCGCGTCGCGGTGGACCACCTCGATCTCAAAGTCCGCGCCGGCGAGCTCTACGGCTTCCTGGGACCGAACGGAGCGGGCAAGTCCACCACGCTCCGGATGCTCTGCGGCATCCTCGAGCCGTCCGAGGGCGGCGGAACGGTTCTCGGCATCGACCTCGTGGCCGAGCCCGAGCGCATCAAATCCGCCATCGGGTACATGTCGCAGAAGTTCTCGCTGTACGACGAGCTGACCGTGGAGGAAAACCTGACCTTCTACGCCCGCGTGTACGAGGTGCCGCGGACGCAGCGGGTGGCGAGGCTGGCGCAGATGGTGCAGCTGGCGGACCTGTCGGGGAGGGAGAGCCAGATCGCGGGCACGCTCTCCGGCGGCTATCGCCAGCGACTGGCGCTCGCCTGCGCTCTCGTGCACTCGCCCCGGCTCATCTTCCTCGACGAGCCGACGGCGGGCGTCGATCCCGTCTCCCGACGGAACTTCTGGGGGCTCATCCGCCGCCTGGCCGACCAGGGCACGACGATCATCGTCACCACGCACTACATGGATGAGGCCGAGCTCTGCGACACCCTGGGTTTCATCTACCAGGGCAAGCTGATCGCGCAGGGCTCGCCTCACGCAATCAAGACGGAGACGTTCCGTCGCCCCGTCATCGAGGTGGAGGTGGATGATCTGCGACGCGCGTCGGACCTTCTGGCCGACTGGGACGCGGTGGAGGAGGTCGTTCGCATCGGCACGCGCCTGCGCGTCGTGATGGGCTCGGAGCACGCGGGCGCGGCCGACGTGAGCGAGTTCCTCACGCGCGCCGGGCTGCCGCCGCGCTGGGTCCACGACGTCGAGCCCTCGGTCGAAGACCTGTTCGTCTCCTTCGTGGACAAGGAGCGCAAGGCGCGGCTGCGCGAGCAGCTGCGGGCGCTCGGGACAGCCTGACGTCGTGGGCTCGCGGCTTCTCGGCATCATCGCGAAGGAGTTCATCCACCTCAAGCGAGACATGTTCGCCCTGGTGCTGGCCCTGGCCGTGCCGGTGGCGATGCTCTTCATCTTCGGCTGGGCTATCAACACGGACGTCAAGCACGTGCCCACCGCCGTCTTCGAGCAGTCGGGCAGCGCCGAGGCCCGGAGCTTCCTCGAGGCGATGGCCAATACCCAGTACTTCGACGTGCGCTACTGGGTGTCGAGCCACCGCGAGCTGGCCCGCCTGATCGACCAGGGCACGGCCAAGGCCGGCGTCGTCATCCCGCCGGACTTCGGGCGGCGGCTCTCGCGCCAGGCCGCCGACATCCAGGTGATCGTGGACGCCTCCGATCCGCTCGTGGCGACCTCTGCCATCAACGCGGCCGCGGCACTCGGGGCGCAGCGCTCGCTTCAGATCATGACGCGCACGGCCGAGGGTACGTCGCTCGCGCGCCAGGGCGAGCCTCCCCTGGACGTGCGGGTGCGGGCCTGGTACAACCCGGACCTCGTCTCGGCGATCTTCATCGTGCCCGGGCTCATCGGGGCTCTGCTGATGCAGACCACGATCACGGCCATGGCCGTCTCGGTCGTTCGCGAGCGCGAGAAGGGCACGCTGGAGGCGCTGATCGTGAGCCCGATCCGCCGCTGGGAGCTCCTTCTCGGCAAGATCATCCCGAATCTCGTGGTTGCCTACGGGCAGATGACCATGGCCCTGATCGTGGCGCACTACGTCTTCGACGTGCCGATACGGGGCAGCCTGACCCTGCTCTACGTGCTCGCCGCGGCCTTCATGCTGGGCACGCTCGGGATCGGCATCTTTCTCTCGGCCGTCTCGCGCACCGTGCCACAGGCCATGCAGCTGACCTTCCTGACCTTCCTGCCGTCGATCTATCTCTCGGGTCTCCTGTTCCCGATCGAGGGCATGCCGGTGGTCGCGCAGTACCTCTCGGCCGTGATTCCGCTGACCTATTTCCTGCGCATCGTTCGGGGCATCGTGCTCAAGGGCGTGGGCTTCAGCTATCTGTGGCCGAGCCTGGTGCCGCTGATGATCTTCGGGGCAGTGATCTTCACGCTGGCCGTGCTCAAGTTCAGAAAGACGCTCGACTGAAGGGAGTGCGCATGCGATTCCTCCGCGTGTGGACCTGTATCGCGCTCGCGGCGCTGGCTCTGCCGGCCTCCGCCGGTCCGATCGCGCATCGCGAAGTCCTGCCCAACGGCGTGGTGCTGCTGGTGGCCGAGCGGCCGGCCATCCCCATCGTGGTGGTGCGGGTCTACGTGCGTGCGGGCTCCGTGTACGACCCGGCGGACGCGGGAGGGCTCGCCAACCTGACCGCCGACCTGCTGACGCGCGGTACCTCCAAGCGCACCGGGCCCGAGCTCGACCGCGCCATCGAGTTTGTCGGCGGCAGCCTCGAGGGCGACGCTGGACAGGACGGCGCGGCGGTCGGACTCTCCGTGCTCAAGAAGGATCTCACGCTGGGCCTCGATCTCCTGGCCGAGGTCTTACTGCAGCCGGTCTTCCCCGAGGCGGAGCTCAAGCGACGCAGCGAGGAGATTGCGGCGGGCATTCAGCGCTCCGAGCAGGACCCGCAGACGGTGGCAGGGCGGGCGATAGCCGAGCTGATCTTCCGCGGGCACCCATACAGCCGGCCGGTCCTGGGCACGGTCGAATCGGTGCGGCGGCTCACGCGGGACCAGGTGGTCGCGTTTCACCGGGAGAACTACCGTCCCGACGGCGCGATCATCGCGGTGGTGGGCGACGTGACGCGCGACGAGATTCAACGCGAGCTCATGGCGCGGCTCGGCTCGTGGACCGGACCGACGGCCTCCCGTCCCGTCATCCCGCAGGCGCCTGCCTCCCCTCCGGTCGAGTCGCTCCGCATCAAGCGGGAGCTGATGCAGGCCACGGTCTCGCTGGCGCGGCCGGGGATTCGCCAGGACCATCCCGATTACTTCCCGCTCGTGGTCGCGAACTACATCCTGGGCGGCGGGTCGGCCTCGAGGCTCTACACCAAGGTGCGCGAAGAGCGCGGGCTCGCATACTCGGTCTACAGCGCCCTCGGTCCCGGTCGCTACGGCGCCTCCTACTTCGTGGGACTCCAGACACGGCTCGAGGCCGTCGACGAGGCGGTGCGCCTGGTCAAGGAGGAGATGGCACGGATGGGGCGCGAGGGTGTGACACCACGCGAGCTCGAGTCGGCCAAATCGTACCTGATCGGCAGTTACCCGCTCAAAACGGACACCTCGGGCAAGATGGCGGGGCTCCTCGTGGCGGTGGAGGAGAACGAGCTCGGCCTGGAGTGGCCCGACCGCTTCAAGGCCGGGATTTCGCGCGTGACCGCCGCTGACGTCAGGCGCGTGGCCGCGACCTACATGGACTCCGCCACCTTCTCCTCCGTCATCGTGGGCAAGTAAGACAGGGTCGAGCGCACGACCTACCTTGTGGGCGGCAAAATCGGTGAATCGAGCGGCAGGGGCGGATACTCGCCGCCGACCCAGGGCGTGTCGGCGGGCCAGAGCTTGATTCGCTCGGCGCTGAGCACGGGGTAGGCGTAGGGCAGCTCGCCCACCCGTCGCTCCTCGACCCCCGCGACCGTCCCGAGCACGGTGAGCCGGCGCCCGCGCGCGTAGACGGCCGGGTCCAGGAATTCGCGGGCGCGCACGAGGAACCGGCCGTCGGTGCGGTCGCCCCGCTCCGGCACGTCCCCCCCGCCGAGCGGGCGCGACAGCACCTCGATCTCGGTTACGCCCGGTCTCGGCACCGTCGCCACGATGTCCCCGCCGAGGATGACACGAGCGCCGACATGGGCCCGGGGGTCGGCACGGAGCTCTTTCAGGGTGAGCGCGCGGTCCACGGAACGTGTCAGCTCCTCGGGAAACGGCGTGGTGGCACAGCCCGCGCCGAGGAGGGCCGCCGCGGCGAGGAGGGCGGGCACGCGCATGCTCCGACGGTACTGCGGCACCCTCGCCGCCGCAAGGGCGAGCTGGCCCTGTGCTAGAATACGCGTTCACATGGGCCGGAGAACCTCTCGGTACGGGTGTCTTCCGTTCCTGGTGCTCGCGGTGGGGCTGGTCGGCGTGACGCCCGGCGAGGCGGTGTCGTTCGCGCTGGCGGACCGCGATCGTGAACAGGCCATTCGCATGGGCAAGAAGAGCATCATGGAGGAGCAGTTCGGCGCCGAATGGCGCCTCAAGGACGCCTCGGGGCAGACCCTGGTGGTCATGACGCCGTTCCACCGGCTCGCGCTGGCCGCGCGGAACTCGGCATTCCGCAGCCAGGAGCTCAAGCCGAAGGACATCCAGTCGACGGTGAAGGACATCGAGGGCAAGCTGAACTTTCGCGTCACCCTGCGGGGCGGCAAGACGGATTTCGCCCGTTTCTACACGCCGACGCTCCTCGCGGGATCGCAGGAGGTGAAGGCGAGCTTCGTGCAGAACGAACGGACCGCGCTCCGCGAGGACGACGGACGGTATGCGGCGCAGTGCGTGTACGAGTTTTCGGCCGACGGGATCGACCCGAAGGGCCGGGTGGTGCTGGTGGTCAAGGACGCCGACGAGCGGGAAGTCGCGAAGTTCACCGTTGATCTGGCCGCGATGCGGTAGACGCGGCGCACAGGGAGACCCGATGGTCACGAAGGAGCGGTTCGCACAAGGCATGACGGTGCAGCAGTACCTCGATCAGATGGGCACGAACAAGGAGACGTTCGTGAAGTTCCTCAGCGAGATCAAGGTCAAGCCGGAGGACAAGAAGGCGCTCGAGTCGCTCGGCAAGAAGCTCAAGTGCATGATCATCACGGAGGATTGGTGCGGCGACGCGCTCTACAACGTGCCCGTGCTGCTCAAGCTCATCGAGGACAATCCGAACATCGAGACGCGCGTGTTCCTGCGCGACAAGAACCCCGACCTGATGGATCAGTACCTGAACAAGGGCATGTTCCGCTCCATCCCGGTCTTCGCCTTCTTCGACGAGAACATGAGCGAAGTCGCCCGCCTGCTCGAGCGTCCGCCCAAGGTGACCGAGGAGCTCGAGGCCAAGATGCTCGAGGTCCGCAAGGCGTTCCGCGCCGAGAAGATCGACTCGTGGCGCCAGTCCGTCGTCGGCGAAATCCGCACACTGCTCAAGGCCTGAGCCGACCATGAAAGCCATACGCATCCACACGCCGGGCGGTCCGGAAGCGCTCAAGTTCGACGACGTGCCCGAGCCCACGCCGGGTCCGGGCCAGGCCTTGGTCAAGCTCGCCGCCGCCGGCGTCAACTTCATCGACGTCTACTTCCGCACCGGCATGTACAAGGCGCCGCTGCCGCTGACTCTCGGCCTCGAGGGCGCAGGCGTCGTCACCGCCGTCGGAACGGGTGTCACCGACGTCAAGATCGGGGACACCGTCGCTTGGACCGGCGTGCCTGGCTCGTACGCCCAGATGGCGGTGGCACCCGCGGACCGGCTCGTGAAGCTGCCCCCTGGCGTGGAGCCGAAGGTCGGCGCCGCCGCCATGCTCCAGGGCCTGACCGCGCATTACCTCGTGAGGTCGAGCTACCCGCTGAAGAAGGGCGATACCTGTCTCGTCCATGCGGCGGCCGGCGGCATGGGTCTCCTCCTGTGCCAGATGGGCAAGATGCTGGGCGCCACCGTGATCGGGACGGTTTCGACCGAGGAGAAGGCAGCGCTGGCGAAGGGGGCGGGGGCCGAGCACGTCATCCTCTACTCCCAGCAGGACTTCGAGCCCGAGGTCAAGCGCATCACCGGCGGGCGCGGTGTGGACGTCGTGTACGACGGTGTCGGCGCCACCACCTTCGACAAGAGCCTCAACTGCCTCCGCCCGCGGGGCTACATGATCCTCTTCGGCGCGGCCAGCGGACCCGTGCCGCCTCTCGACCTGCAGGTGTTGAATGTGCGCGGCTCGTTGTTTCTTCAGCGGCCGAGCCTCAATCACCACATCGCTGCCCGCGAAGAGCTCCTGCAGCGCGCCGGCGAGGTCCTCGGCTGGATCAAAGAGGGGAAGATCACGCTCCGGATCGAGCACCAGCTCCCGTTGGCGCAGGCCGCGGAGGCCCACAAGGCCCTGGAAGGTCGCAAGACCACCGGCAAGATCCTCCTCATTCCATAGCGCGAGGCGGTGTGAACATGGCGCAGAAGCGCGGCCGGAGATGGCTGCGCCGGTCGCTCATTGCTCTCGCGGTCCTCGCGGCGTTGGTACTGGGAACGCTGGCGCTGCTGCCGCGCCTGCTCGACACGCCGGCTATCCACGCCTACATCTCGCAGACGGCGGCCCACGCCGTCGGGCGGGCGGTCAGGTTCGATTCGATCTCCGTCTCGCTGCTGCCGCTGCCAAACGTCAAGCTCCAGGGGCTCGAGGTCGCCGACGACCCGCGCTTTGGCTCGGTGCCGCTGCTGCGCGTGGACGAGGTGCGCGTCGGCCTGCGCGTCAAGCCGCTGTTCTCGCTCCGGATCGAGCTGGCGAGCCTCGCCCTCAATCGAGCGCGGGTGGAGCTCGTGGAAGAGGGTGGCCGGTGGAATATCGCATCCCTGACTGCCCCCGTGAGCCCGCCCAAGGCACCCTCGCGCACCGTGCCGGGTCTCCCGTCGAGCGCGGCGGTGGGCAGCGTGATCGTCTCGAGCATCCGGCTCACCGACGCAGTCATTCACGTGAGACGGGGTGGGGTGAAGAGCGGTGAGCTCACGGTCGACAAGATCAATGTCACGGTCTCGGGCGTGGGCGGATCGGACCTCGACATCCAGGGTGACGCGAAGCTCGAGCCGAGCGGACTCAAGCTGCGGGACATGCGCGTGACCGTGGGTCTGCGGGCGGCCGAGATGCCGATCAAGGGCTCGGTGAGCCTGGAGGGCGACGACATCGCTCCGCTCGCCAGCGCGTTCCTCTTCGCCTCGCCCGTCGTCTCGGGTCCAGTCAAGGGGAAGCTCGAGGTGTCGGGCACCGCCGTGCGACCCGGGGCCACGGGAGAGATCGATCTCTCCCGGGTGACGCTTTCGCAGGACCGGCCGCAGTGTCCGGCGCCCAAGCTGCGCCAGCTCGCGCTCCAGGACGTGCGGGTGCCCGTGCTCCTGAAGCCCTCCTTCTTCGAGAGCGCCCCCCTCCAGGCCGCGGTGGGCAAGGGCTCGGTCGTGCTCAAGGTCACCGCGGGGCTCGGCGAGCCTTCGCCTCTGCTGACCCTCGGTGACATCAAGATCGCCAAGGTCGAGCTCCTGCCGGTGCTCCAGGGCTATCTCTGTCAGGCCTTCGCCGTGTCCGGCCCCCTCGATCTGAGTGGCGAGCTCGCGATGCGCACGGCCGACACGTGGCGCACCATGAACGGCACGGGCCGCTTCACGGTCGGTTCGGGTCGCCTCGTAGGCGAAGGGGCCCTCGCGCTCGTGCGCCAGGTCCTCCATTCCAGTCGATCACCGGCACCTACAAAATCACCAATGGCCTCGCGCGCACTGACGATCTCGTCTACCAGGCCAAGGATCTCAAGATGACCGCGGCCGGCACCTACGGCCTGGCCGACGGCCGCACCGACATGGCGGTCGTGATCAGCCAGAGTGCCGGGCAGTTCCGCGCCCAGGTGACGGGCAGTGGTGGATCGTTCCGGGTGGTGCCGACGGGTCTCAACGTCAAGGACCCCGCCGCCGTCAAGAAATTCCTGGACCGGCTGTTGCGCTGAAGCGCGCTCCCCCCAGCTTGCCCGCTTCCACGAGCCCCACGAAGAAGGCGTAGAGCTGCTCGTACTCGTCGTAGCGGGACTGTCCGAGCCGCGCCACGGTGTCCTCGCGCATCCCGCGAAACATTTCGCGACGCCGCCTGAGAATGCCGGACCATTCCGGCGAGAGATCCTCGGCCTGGATGGCGGCGAACCCCGCGCGAGCGAGAAGGATCTTGTAGCTCTCGATGCTCTGCAGGGTGACGGCGGCCATCCAGTGCTCGAGGCGATGCCGCTCGTTGAGCGAGAGGCGCGCCGTGCTGATCCAGTCGCTGAAGGCGATGCGGCCGCCCGGCACGAGCACGCGGCCGCACTCGGCAAGGGCCCGTCCCTTGTCCGGCACGTGGAGGAGCCCTTCCTGGCTCACCACGGCGGTGAAGACGGCCGGGGGAAAGGGCAGGCTCTGCGCGTCCGCCCGCACCATCACCACGAGCCGGGCGAGGCCGACGCGAGCGGTGAGGCGGCGGGCGCCCGTCGCGCGCTCCGCGTTGAGGTCGACCCCAGTCACGCGCGCGCCCCAGCGGCGCGCGATGAACCGCGCGGGCCCCGCCAGCCCCGCGCACACGTCGAGGACACGGCTCGTGGCGTCGATGCGGGCGCGCCGCGCCAGCGCCTCGACGGCTTCGAGGCCGCCATAGTGATCCTGGTCCAGATCGTAGAGGTCTTCGGGCTCCAGGCGCTCGAGGTCCTTGCCGAGGCGGCGCAGCGCGTCGACGACCTGCCCCTCGCTGATCGGGTGCCGGTTGTAGAACTCCACGACGGAGGAAACGGGCAGCTCCATGCGGGGAAGTATACGGTTGCCCGCCCTGGCCCTTGGGCCACGTTGCGAGCCAGACACGCCGAGCGAGAACGTGGCCGTTCGAGCGGAACGGCGCGGCCGTGAGGCGAGAGCTGAGTAGCTCTGGCGAAGTACATTGGTCCAGTGCCGATGTCTTGCCCGGGGGCGGGCCGTGTGGTACAAGTCATCCGCTGTCATCCCGTGCGCCGAGGAGACTGTGGGAGCCATGAGCGATGCTGTCGTCAATCCCATGAAGGCCGGCCTGGAAGACGTAGTCGTCTCCCCCTCGGATATCTGCTTCATCGACGGCCACAAGGGCCGCCTCCTCTACCGCGGCTACGACGTGGACGATCTGGTCGCGCAATCGACGTTCGAGGAAGTGACCTATCTCCTGTGGTACGGCAGCTTGCCCACGCGCAAGGAGCTGGACGTCCACGTCAAGGCGCTGTCCTCGACGGCCAACCGCAAGCTTCCCCCCAAGCTCGAGAGCATGTTGCGGCTGTTCCCGAAAAAGACAACGCCGATGGAAATACTGCGGACGGGAGTGTCGGCGCTTTCGGCCTGGGATCCGGATGCAGCGGACAACTCCCGCGAGGCGACGCTCCGCAAATCCCTCCGCCTCACGGCGCAGATGCCCACGCTCGTCGCGGCCTGGGATCGCATTCGCCGCGGCAAGCCGCCGGTGGCCCCAAATCCCAAGCTTTCCCTCGCCGGCAATTTCGTCTACATGATGAGCGGCAAGAAGCCTACCCCGCTTGCCACCAAGACCTTCGACGTCGCCCTGATCCTTCACGCCGACCACGAGTTCAATGCCTCGACCTTCGCCGCCCGCGTCACCGCCGCCACGCTGTCCGACATCCACTCCGCCGTCGTGTCCGGCATCGGCGCACTCAAGGGACCGCTGCACGGCGGCGCGAACGAGCAGGTGATGCTGATGGTGGAAAAGATCAAGGATCCGGCCAAGGCCGACCGCTGGATCCGCCAGGCCCTTGCCGACAAGGCTCGCATCATGGGATTCGGCCACCGTGTATATCGCGTGGAGGACCCGCGGGCCAAGCACCTCAAGCGCTTGGCGCTGGAGCTCGGCCGACAGGCCGGCAGCACCGCCAACGTCGAGATCCTGGACATCATGGCCCGCGTGGTCGGAGCGGAGAAGAAGATCTTCCCCAACGTGGATCTGTATTCGGGTGCGGCCTACGCGTCCATGGGCATCGCCACCGATGAGTTCACGCCGATCTTCGCCATGAGCCGTGTCGCGGGCTGGGCGGCGCACGTCCTGGAGCAGCACGGCAACAACCGGCTGATCCGGCCGCGCTCCGACTACACGGGCCTCACGGACGAGAAGTACGTCCCGCTCGCTGAGCGCTAGCCCGACCGCCAGCGTTGTCCTGGTCGTGCACAACCAGGAGGCGCTCACGCGGGCCTGCCTGGAGAGCCTCCGGCCGACCACCGTGCCCTTCGAGCTCTGCGTGGTGGACAACGGGTCGACCGACGGCACCGAAGCCTATTTCCGCGACTTCCCCCTCCCGTACCCGTTCCGTTACGCGCGCAATGCGGCCAACGTGGGCCTGATCAGCGCGCTCAACCAGGGAGCGCGGCTGGCCCGCGGCGAGGTGCTCTGCTTCCTCCACAACGACACCGAGATGCGCGAGTCCCAGTGGCTCGAGCGCCTCGAGAGAGCCCTCGGCGACGGCCGGCGGGTCGGGCTCGCGGGCCTCTACGGCGCGCGACGGATGAGACGTGATGGCCGGTACGTCGGGCGCACGATCGTCCACTGCCTCGAGGGCGGCCCGGGCATGAGGGCGCCCGTGATCGAGGTGGCGGCGGTGGACGGCGTCTGCCTCTGCCTCCGTCGCGCGCTCTGGGAGGAGATCGGCGGCTTCGACGAAGGCTACGGATTCTTCCACGGCTACGACCGCGATCTTTCCTTTGCGGTGCGGGAGCGCGGGCTCGCCTGCGCGGTCGTGGACGCACGCTTCGTCCACCGGGGCGGCGGCACGCGCACGGGTGAGCGAGCGCCCGTGGCGGCGGCCGAGGACCTCGAGCAGCGGCGCCAAGCCATGGCGCGCTTCGCTCAGAAGTGGCGGCGCCGTTTGCCGAGCGACGTGCGGGGGCTTCCGGAGCGCATTCTCAGTTACATGTCACGGCGACGCGAGAGCGCAAAGGCATGATCCCGTTCGTCAAGGGACACGGGCTCGGCAACGACTATATCGTCATCAACGGAGACGACCTGCCGGCCCCGCTCACGGTCGGGCAGACCGTGCGCATCTGCGACCGCAACTGGGGCGTGGGCTCCGACGGGATCCTCCTCAAGGTGCCCACCTGGACGGGCGCTGCCTTCGGACTTCGCATCCTGAATCCCGACGGGAGCGAGGCGGAGAAGTCCGGGAACGGGCTCCGCATCTTCGCCAAGTACCTCTGGGACCATGGCCACGTCAAGGCACCCGTGTTCACCGTGGACACCAAGGGCGGCCGCGTGGAGTGCCAGTGCCACGTCGTCGACGGACGTATGAACCTCGTCACGGTCGAGATGGGGCACTGCACCTTCGCGGCCCCCGAGATCCCGATGAACGGGCCTGACCGCGACGTGGTCAAGGTGCCGCTCCAGGTCGGCGGCGAAACGCTTCTCGTCACGGCCGTGTCGGTGGGCAATCCGCACTGTGTGGTTTTCGTTGACACGCTCGACGAGGTGCAGTGCAGGGTGCTGGGTCCGCAGATCGAGCGACACCCCGCTTTTCCCAACCGCACCAATGTCCAGTTCGCGCGGGTAGCGTCGCGCTCGCAGGTGGATATCCTGATCTGGGAGCGCGGGGCCGGCTATACGCTGGCGTCGGGCTCGTCTTCGTCCGCCGTCGCGTGCGCGGCGGTCAAGAATGGATTGTGCGATCACGGGCTGGTCACGGTCCGGATGCCCGGCGGCACGCTCGAGGTGGAGGTCCGGTCCGACTGGTCCATCCGGCTCAAAGGCCCCGTGGAAGAAGTCTATGCCGGTACGTTCTCCCGCGACCTCATGGACGCCCTGAAGGGCCTTTGACCCAATTCCCCTCTCCCCATCGGGGGAGAGGGCAGGGTGGGGGGCTAAGGTTTACGCATGGCCCGAAAAGAAATAATCCTGGAGGGGTCCCGCTGGCGCACCCAGGATGACTTCTATGACGCGTTCTTCCTGGCCGTTGGGTCCCCGAAGTCGCACGCGCGTCACCTGGACGCGCTCGCCGACAGCATCTGCGGCGGCCAGATCAACGACGTGGATATACCGTACACGCTGGTGATCAGGGGATACGACAGGATGGAAGAAAGCGCGCGCCGATTCGCGGACCGGGTCTGTCGCATCCTCCTGGAGCTCAAAGCAGAGGGCTGCGACATCGACATCCGCTGCGAATGACTCAGCGCCCGCTAGCCCCAGGCTCCTTCGCCGGCCTTCGGCGGCGCGGAGGGCGCTGTCTTGGGGAGGCCCATGGCCTTGGCGACCAGGTTGTCGCGGACGCGATCGGGAACGAGGAGCGCCATCGCCGCGCGGAACTTCGCCTCTCGACCGACCACATAGCGGGTCCTGGGCCGAGTAGCAGTGAGCGCGTGCTCCACGATGCGCGCCACGTCCACCGGATCGACGGCCCTCTTGGCGGCGTCCGCCGCAGTCCTCTTGACCGCCTCGATGGCCTCCGAGTAGAGCACCAGGGCCTCCGGCGGGACCGAGCCCAGCATCGCCTCGGCCGTCTTGGCGGATTTCTCCCAGATGGGAGTCGCCACCGCTCCCGGCTCGACGATGGACACCGAGATGCCCCAGGGAGCGACCTCGAGCCTGAGCGCATCCGTTATCGCTTCGAGGGCAAACTTGGAAGCGGCGTAGGCGCCCGTGAAGGGGGTGGCCATGCGCCCGGCGATCGACCCCATGTTGACGATGCGGCCCCGGCCCGTCCGGATGAGAGGTAGGAAGGCTTGCGTCACCGCGACCTGGCCGACCACGTTGATCTCGAGCTGGCGTCTCAGATCGGCAAGGGGAAGGAATTCGATCGGCCCAGGCACGACGATGCCGGCGTTGTTGATGAGCCCCGTGAGCCCTGCCGGGCCGACGGCGCCGGAAACCGCGCCGGCCGCGGTCGAAATCGAGACGGTATCCGTGACATCGAGCGCGATGGGAGTGAGCCGTGGCGAGCCCTGGGCCTTGAGCGTATCGGCGTCCGTCTGCCTGCGGACGCCCGCGAAGACTCTCCAGCCAAGGCGGTCCAGGTGGAGCGCGCACGCCGCGCCGATGCCGGTCGACGCGCCCGTGATCACGACAGACTTCGCCGGCTGCGGGCTCAGAGGCTGTCCGAGAGCCGCTTCGCGGCGAGGCCGCCGACTGCTGCGGCTCCGGCGGTGAGCGCGAAGGCGACGATGGTGGGTCCGAGGCCCGGCGCCATGGGAGCCAGGGCCGGCGCGTTGGAAATGCGCCAGCCGGCGACGATGAAGAGGAGAAGACCGTAGGCGACGGTGGCGGCGACGGGCCGGCGACGAGCGTCGACGAGCGACATCGCAAAGACGCCCGCGAAGCCCATGTAGAGGAGCGGCAGGCCGCCCACGCGTCCCGGCGTCATGCGGTTCTTCCTCGCCATGATGGTGGCTACCGCGATCGGCGAGGTCGGATCCTTCGCGATCTCCTCGTCGATGACGGACACCGGCTGCATCACCTGGAACCCCGCCCGCGCGATCTCGAGCCCCGCCGCGCCGACGAGCGCCACGAGGACGAGCAGGAGCACCGGCGCCCAGCGGTTTCCCGACAGCCGCGCTGTCGGCACCAGGGCCAGCGGCAGAAGCAGGCTGGCGATGATCGCGAAGGTGTAATAGCGGACGCCGCCGTAGAGATACGCGATGCGGAAGGACGGGTCGACGACGAGGTGGAGGCTGCCGTAGAGCCCCGCGCCCGTGAGGACCATCGCGGCCAGCCTGGCGCGCCCGCCCTCGGGATACACCTCGCGCGCGATCACGAGACATGCCCAGGAGTTGATCACGGCGCCGAGGATACCCATGAGGTGCGGCGGGCTCCACAGCGTGACGTCGATGCCGAAGAGTCTGTGCCAGAGGTCATCGATGGGCGCGGCGAGGATGGTGACCGCGATGCCCCACGCGGCCAGGTGAAAGCCGCGACTGCTGGAGAGCCCCAGCACCCGCACGTCGCCCGCTCCGCGCCAGGTATCCCAGGCGATCATGCCGAAGGAAAGGAACACGGCCGCGCTGACGCCCGCGTACGTCATGAGATGCGGGGGAATCCAGAACGAGTCGCGCCCGATCAAGACATGCCACTGGATGTCCCACTGGACGCCCCAGCCCGTGGCGATCTTCGAAACCAGCAAGGCCCACAGCGCCGCGCGCTTGAGGCCTAGCGCCTCGGCCGGCGCATGGACGATATCGAAGGGAAGATCGCTGGCGCGGGTGCTCACGGTATCGATCTACTTGGCGGGCGGCTCGACCGAGACCACCTTCACATCGAAGAAGAGCGTCTTCCCCGCGAGTGGGTGGTTGAGGTCGAGCACCACGGTCGTGTCCTTGACGGCCTTCACGGTGACGGGGCGCGGCTGCCCGTCCTGGCCCCGGGCGAGCAGGCGCGTGCCCACGACGTCGGCACCCTTTGGCAGGGCGTCCTTGGGTACCTCGGCCTCGGCCTTCGGATCCACCACGCCGTAGGCCTCCTCCGGCTTGACCGTGACCTTCTTGCTGTCGCCCGCCTTCATGCCGAGGAGTGCCTTGTCCAAACCCGGGATGATTTGCTGAGCGCCTTGCGTGAAGGCGAGCGCGTCCTTGCCGGCGTTGGTGTCGAGCACCGTGCCCTTGTCGTCCTTGAGCGTGTACTCGATCTTGACGGAGGACCCCTTTTCGATGACTGCCTTGGGCTGCGCCATCGCAGGTGCGGCGGCCATAAGCACCAGGAGCCCCAGCAGTGTGCCGAGGAAACGCATCAGCCGTCCTCCATCGTGCCGACGTGGGAATGCGCGCAGTGACACGAAGCTTACACCCGCCTCCGCCGAGCCGGCAAACTTCTGCGAGGCGGCCGCGCCTGACGCGCCCGGGTGCAGAGAACAGCCCGCGTGCTCGTCTCCGTCAGCGCGAGGGAGGCCAGTCGAAATATCCGATTCGCCAGGCCTGGAGGTTGGACAGGAGCGAGCGAGGTGCCGAGAAGGGTTTGACTGCGGCGCCAAATAGCCGGGCGAAGCCATTGTCGAGCCGAAGGGCCTTGGTGGACGGGAACAGGCGCGACAGCAGGCCGAGTTGGCTGTTGTAGTGGAGCAAGAACGAGCGGAACCGGCCCTGCTCTGTGATGTCCAGGCCCCATTTTCGCTCGAAGTAGAGATAGCCCTTGAGAATCGATCTCATATTCCAGCGCCACTCAAAAAGCCGGATGTCCTCGACAGTGATGGGACCGCCTAACCGATAGTGGACCACCGATGAGGGGGTGAACCACATGGTGTGGCCCGCCTTTGCCCAGGTCAGCCCCGAATCCACCTCTCCTACCTCCAGGATCTTCTCATCGAAGGCTCGCAGGCGCAGGGTGGGCTCCACCTCGACGAGCTGGCAGTGCAGCTCCCCGTAGTCGACGCGCTCGCGCTTGAGGTTCGAGCCCTCGACGTAAGGCATGCCAGAGAACCGTAGCTCCTTGTGACCGAACGGCCGCCCGCTTTCGTAGGTGATGTAGAGCGAGTTGCCCGCGGCATGTATCCGTTGCTCGGCCTCGAGGATCAACGGGACCACCATCACCGCTCCCGTGTCCCGCTGACATTCCAGAAGCTCGCGGAGCCATCCGGCGCGCACGAACACGTCGTTGTCCATCACGACGGCGAAGCGGCATGTAACGGCTCGAAGGCCGATGTTTCGCGCCTGGGCCTGGTTCAAGAAGTGCGGCTCGAAGATGAACCGGACGCGGTTTCCGAAGCGATCCCGCCAGAGATTCCTGGTCCGCTCGGAGGCCCCTCCCGCGACCACCATGATGTCGTGGGTCTCCGGCGTATGGGCGAGCAATCTGTCCAGGCACTCCGATGTGCTGGAAAAGCGATCGCGGGTACTGACGACGATCGCGCAGGCTTCCTGTGTCATCCTGATGGCTACGCTACAGTGTCCGGTGCCCGGACACAAACATTGCGCACGGCGCCGGGCTGCGGACTCGCCAGGGCTATTCCATGTGGCTGATGCCGGGGACGCAGTATGCTGGCGTGTATGCGGCGCGCATCGGTCCTTCTCATCGGGGTGCTGTTGGGGTCGGGCTGCGCATCGACCCTGCCGCCCCCGCCGCGCCCGACAATTCGGGACGCCACCAGCGAGGAGCGGGAGGCCATCGGTCGCCTGCTTGTGCCTCTCTTGATCACGTCAGGCATCTGGACTGGGCGCGCGGATGGCTGTGCGGCGGCGCTGGGTATTTTGCCGAGCACGGCGATCAACCTCTCCGTGGGGCCGAACTCGAAGTGCAAATTCTCGCTGGTGATCACGGAGGAAGCCTACAAGGTGCTGCCCCCCGACGAGCTCCGGGCGGCGCTGGCTCACGAAATCGGGCACGTTCAGCTCGGGCATTTCACCGCGCGCAAGGAGCGGCGCGCTGCAGAGAAAAAGGCTCGAGACGAGATACAGGACAAGGCCACCACCGCGGGCGCGGTCGTGACGGCCATCCCGATCATTGGGCCGATATTGGCCATTGGGGTTGCGGGGACGCAGGCAGCGACGGATACCCGTGTCGAGGTAGAGTACCGAGCCTATGATCGGGAGGACGAGCACGCGGCGGATCGGTTCGGCCACGACCTGCTCGAGCTGGTGATCGGACGCGTGCGAGCGTGCCAGGCCGAGGTGGCGCTGCTCGATCGGCTGACGCAGGCGAAATCGTCCAGGCCGTGGTCGGACTGGCTCAGCACTCACCCGAGGCCATCCGATCGGTTGAAGGACGTGCGGGAGCTCTGCCCTGCGTAGGGGAGCAGCCGAGTAATGGACAAACGTCGCCATCGAATATCGCTTGGCGGGCGGCAAGGGGGAGCGCCGGACACAATCGAGGAGGTCAGCTTGACGCCGCGTAACTAGCTATGTAGATTTCCTGCCACGGACGATTAGCTCAGTTGGCAGAGCACCGGCCTCACATGCCGGGGGTCACTGGTTCAAGTCCAGTATCGTCCACCACTGAAATGCAAGAAACCCGGGGGGTTACGCGGCCCTCCGGGTTTCGTGCGCTGTGGCTAAAGTGAGCCAGAGTGAGCCACAGCGAGCAGGAATAGCCACAGTCCAGCCACAGTGAATCGTTACGGAATCTCGGTGGCCGCACCAACCTCGGGGCGGTTCAGCACACGGCTCAGCACAGAGCGGAGGCACATAGATGTGGCCCTTCTCCAAACCGATGCACCAACTCGATGAAGGGTGCCCGTTCTTCGACGCGAGTGGGCGATTCGCAATACCAGGCCGGAGGGTTGTTGGCCATCATGACTGACGTTGAGCTCCGCGCCAAGGTCCGCGAGCTGATCGCCTCGGGCGTCCTCCCGAAGGAGCCGGCGCCGATCGAGCGACCGCGCCGACATCGACGCCCGGGAACAAGCGGTCCAAGATCCTGGTGGGCGGCCCGTTCCACGAGCCATGTACTATCTGCGGCGAGCCGGTTCCGCAGGTGCAGTACTTCTACATCGCCGGCCAGGTCGTCCGCGTCCACGCCGCGTGCGATGCGTTGTGGCAGGAGGAGCGGGCATGAAGATTCGTGACCTCGCGCGCGCCGAGGGGGGCAAAGTGGTGCCCGCCTGGCCGCCGCGCTGGGTCGGGTCGTTCCATCCGGACATCGTGCCCACGCCCGAGGAGGGCGTACTCGAGTTCGTCATGCATACCCCGCACAATACGATTCTCACCCTGACCATGAGGTTCGATGGGCGTGAACACACGGGCATCCTCACCTGGGATGCGCCCCCGGCCGCGGCGGCTGTCGCGAAACTCCTCAAAGCGCACCTGGGAGCCGCGATCGGAGCCCTCGGGAACCTTGACATCGTAGACTGACCTTGCGGGCAACGCGCTGTGGGAAGCAGGAGCGGGAACGGTAAGGAGGACCCCATGAAGCTGCGAGACCTCAAGAGACAGGTGGGGAAGACCAGCTGCCACGTCTGGCCACCCCTGTGGTCGTCGTCTTACGGAGCTCACAGCAGATTCGCGACGGGCGACGAAGGAGTGCTCAAGGGCGTCCAGCGCTGGGACGATCACCTCGCGTTGACTATGATGTACGACGGGCGCGACCACATGGGGAACCTTGAGTGGGATCCACCATCGACACTGGCTGACGTGGAAAAGACCCTCAACGCGAACCTCGGGCAAGAGATCAGGGTGCTCGGCGACCTCGACATCTGACGTAGACTGACCTCGCGGGCCTAGGCGGCTCCCGAACCGCGCCTGCCTGAAAAGTATCCCCGTAGTATTCCATCCGGCCTGCCAAGAAGCTCGACCGGCACGATCTATGCGCCCAAAGTGCGCCGAAATGATCGTGGGCCAGAGTAGCCCGTCAAGCGGAAAATGAAGATGTAGAGGGGCTATCACCTTAAGATCAAGTATCCCGAGGCGCGCCTTCATATCGGCGATTGCTTGCCCCGCCAATCGCTGACATGCGGACGATCCGGGAGCTGTATCCACAATCCTCCATTGATGTCCCGCCGAGCCTCGCTCCGCGAAGGACAGCTCTTGCCACAGCACCCACGCGCACTCGGCGGAGGCCGACGTGGCAACGGCGAGCAGGGAGTAGAAAGCGAGGAGAGTCTTCATCGCGGCGTCGGCCCATCGTTGAAGCGATAGCCTTTGGCTCGCATACACTCCATCATTGTCTTCTCTTGCGCGATAGAGACTTCACCCCCCGTGCCTGCGCGTCACTTGAACTGTCCCTCCGGCGAAACTGAGATCAAGGTCGGCCCACGAGCCCCTAAATCACGAACGCAATCGTTGAAGTCGGTCTCGACCTTGACTTGCTTCGGCGTGGGAGAAGGTTGCGTCGCACAACTAACGAGCGAGCAGCAAAGCACAGTGGTCACTAGTGTCTCGTATCAGAAGTAGAGTTATTATAGGTCATGGCATGCTCCGGGAGGGCATTCATGGCCAACCATGTCCGGCCTATTGCGGTGAGCCCGGCAGAGCGGGCGGTGCTGGAACGACTGCAGCGGGCTCCGTC
>WNFO01001277.1_pt1 | contig 36184 bp, 54 predicted proteins | sample 5400251 | NCBI WGS metagenome assembly WNFO01 (sample SAMN13153354, study PRJNA577476) | soil metagenome | isolation source: 100 cm saprolite under Madrone tree | place: USA:California | collected 2016-06-14
GCCTCCGGAACGGTAACCCACTCGTTACTACGCCAGAGTGCATGTGATGGGCGCAAGGGCGGTGGGGTAGTCGGGGCAAAGAAAGAGGAATGCTTCACGGCGGAGAGGACCTGGAAGTACGCGAGCGTGGCGACCACGAAAAAGAAGACGATAGTTTCTATGGGTGAAGATGCGGCATGAACTGAAACTGGGCGGATGAGGGCCCTCATTGCAAGCAAGCGGTGGATGTGCAGGTCAAAAGTTGGAGGATCAGGCGATTAGCAGATGAACGTTAATAGGGTGGGAAATGTGTTCAACGACGGTGTCGTTTGTGGGGAAAGAGGTTGCAAGGAAATAAAAATTCTCTATGGATAAAAGGAAGAAATAAGGGTCAGACGGATCGTACGAGTGAACGAACGAATGTGGAGACGGAGAGAGAACGGTGAAGAGAAAGATGATGAGATGGGCAAAAGTGGAACGAGCGAGACAATATATAAGTGGATTGACAGTTGACAAAGACCCCGGAGAACTCCCGGCGAGCAGTCTCGTCTCGTTCTGGCCCGCCTTCCCCGCGAGCATGTCGCCAATTACGCCACTGCCATCACTTATCGTACCTTTTCCGTAGCCCTCCGCTTCTTGCCACGCATTCCCCTCTGGGCGGGATCCACTTGGCTCACCCCGCTCGGCTCTTTACACCATTGCCGGTACCGTCTACCACCATTTGCAGCACACGGCTACACCGGCTACCATCTGGACTTTGATTCCGATTTAACCGTCATATTACATACATGCATACATCATTCATTGTACAGTTTCAGAAGGCAAATAGCCGGATGCGAGATTGTCCGGTTGCGCGCTATTCGGTTATGAGAAACAAATTGATCCAGGCCTCCAGTAACTGATCTGGGCCACTCGACTCATTCGGCCGAATGGCGATGACTGGGGTTGTCCCAGAAAGTAAACGCTTTCCCAGTGATGGATTATCACACACAGCGGTGGCATTCACTTGTGAATAAAGTGTATTGTGTCTCGTAATGGATTGTATACACAAACAAAGAAGGGAAGACCATGCCTGGGAAAATGCAGCAAGGTACACATTACTGGACAGATTCCGAGTGTTCAGCTCCATCGCAAGATGTTGTGATATATTACACTTACGAATGTGAGTGCTGCACCCTTTGTTTTCTTTTCTCCTCCGAGCTCGAAGCTATGGCATATAATCAACTATCGTCCCAGCGAAAGAATAATAGACGCACTGTTTGCAGCGCTTGAGAGCTAGTTGCATCTTATATTTGCACACAGTGCATTCCAGACGCAAGACAACCTTCTTCGTTGTCTTGGCCTATCAGTAATAGGTACTCAGTCCATGCATCGCCAAAACCTAGCCAAAGACGTGGACACACCTTCTTGTGAAAGACAGGCTTAGTCTGCCCACCATATCCCGACTGTTTGCGATCGTACCGACGCTTCCCTTGAGCAGCAAGAGAGTCTTTACCCTTCTTGTACTGTGTCACTTTGTGAGGGCTGTCATCAAGGCACACGACTCATGAGAGTGAGAAGGGGCGATCAACGTCACAACATACGTGTGCTTCCTGCAATCCTTGTGCGCGCAGACTGTCAAGGCACTATAGTTAATCATCCCCCCCTCGCGTTTCTCAAAGGAACATGAACTCACATGTCCGCCGGGTTCTACGATGTATATGCAGTCAGTTGCAGCTACCAAAAAAGGTACTCTTCAGGTAAACGCACTTGGGAATATTGACCATTTCGTTGCAAAAAACGTAGAGTACTTAGAGTTATGCGATCGACACGCCTGTCGACTGTCGAAGATACGGCATTTTCCGATGATGTGGTCTACTGTATAGTTTTGCACTGAGTTCAAACCCCGCGATAACTGTGTTTCAAGACCATTTTTTTCGGTTGTCCCATTAGAATAGAGGCCGTAGATAATGTACTGCATATAGGCAGGCCAATACGGATTCTATCCCTGCTCAACGTTCAATCTTAAATTCCAAAACGTCAATTTGTTATGTCTGGAATAAATTGATCCTAGCAGCGTCTGTCCGGCACATACGGCTATTATTAATAGGCATGAACCACCAGATATCTCTATTGATTTTATACTGACTTGCTCCGAAACGTGAATCACGACCAATGTAAAACTGATGTAGTGATGAGGTGACATGTGATGACGAAAGTCATGGGAACGCGAACTAGACGACCATTCAAGCCGCTAGTTTCGTCAGCCTGTTGCGTTCTAGGTCTATGAATGAGGCGGCCACCCCGATAGTTGCGGAGCAAGGGGACATCTAGAACGTATGCGTTTAAATTACAGTGAGTTGCTCACTAACTCAAAATGACACGCTCCATGGTGCCTTGCTGTTGTACATTCATGACGGCAAGTTGGTCTGGTGTCTTGAATACAGTCGACATATCAAATTTTCCATCGCAGGCTATTCGGAATTCGTTGACCCGGGGAGAACCGATATCCTTCAGGAACGACCACACGTCCAATGCTGTCTAAAAGCAACGGATATTGAGCACGACACTTACGCTACAATCGATAAAATCACATACCTCGAGAGGAAGATCTGTCTCGGGATTAAGAGTGCCAAACACTACACCTTCGATCTCATCTCTCGGGCTACCAAGGATCTGTAGGCCTCGCGCTGCCCCTAGAATAGCGCTGGCATTGTCCGAGTGCCGCTGCAAATACTGCGCATTGTAGACTTCTGATGCCATCTCTCTGGTAACCAGTGATTCTAAGACGCCAGAAACTACAGTTCCAACTGGAGAAGAGGGAGAAGCTGAAAGGGGCTCATCTGAGTATAGTGATCAGTAAGGCTCGCTTATATGAGAGGAAAACAGACATAGTTTCCGCAAGTGGAGAGTGCGAACATGCAACTCAGGATGATCGGCATCGAGAACTTTCGCATGGTTGAGTGCTCGAACGGCTTGCAAGTACTTGCCTGGGATATAATAACTCAGAATAAGGAGGTATCTCAGTTCCATTTAACACACCCCGTCGAACAGCGACATCATATACCAAGATCCACACATTGATATTGCTTGTAGGTATGCGAAGCAAAGGAGAAAGCAGTTTCTGTGCGCGCTCAAGGGGTTCGGGGTTTGTCAGCAACTTGATGCCATCGGGGTCGTCGTCTTTCTGGGGTGTTAAATCAAGACCTTTGTCCTCGTTTGTTGACGCGGCCACTATTGCTGCTGCTGCCGCTGCTGCTACTACGAGGCTTAAAAGAATCACTATTCCTTAGTGCTTCCTGCCGCACCTTTTTTCTGTTCCTCTTGCTTCTGCTGTGCCTTTTTGGCCCTTTTCTTCGCCTTCTTCTCCTCGTCGGCTGACAAACCTGCGTGACGAGACATCGCCTTGTCGGGATTTTCAGAAACGGAGTTCTTACCCGTCGATAAAACGTCCCTTGCGCAGGACGGGTTGTCAAATAATTGAACGTAAATCTACGAGGTGGTCGCAATGAGTACGATGTTTATTACCAATGGTTCCCAGTACTATCATGAGGCCTACCTGTGATGCTGATATAGCGCAGTGAATATATGCAGGATGAGACCACAACCGATCCTCCCAAGAAAGTAGACTGGCGAGGCAAGTCAGTGAGAGTTTTACCGATGCTGCAGTGCATACTTCAGGTAGATGTTTATCGTGAACTTTCGTAAGGAATATCCGTGGAAATCAAATTGGTCGTCTTCGAATTCCTCAAATATCTACGCATAGCATGATTTAAGATGAGATTAAATACCAGTGGCTTCAAAGATAGCTAACCTTCCGCACGGCATGATACTTTTTAAGGGCATGATGCAGTTTGCCCTGACGTCGGTGTGCGTTTCCTTCTTCCGTAAGGTATAGGAGAGACTGCATCTCTTCCAGGTCAGCACCAGGACTCATGGCATCCTTCTGATGTTAGAATACACAAAATTAGTGATAGACACAGGGAGGGCACGGCCAATACCTTTGTGAACAATCCAAGAGTGTCGTTAGCTTCTTCAATTAGACCAGCTCTGAGCTTGTATTTGGCTGATTTAGTGTTTAAAAAACGATCCTGGCCATCCAAAAGCCGGGCTTCATTGACTGCAGCTGAGGCCCCACGAGGGTCTCCAAGGCGTTTCAAGATGCGACCTCTCAAGGTATGCAGCTCCGGAAGAGTTGGTGTATGGGAGATGGCAGAAGAAAGGAGGGACAGCGCACGCGAGTGCTGGCCAATATGAGAAAAGTGCTGAGCAAGGAAGTACAGCGTCCAGAGGTAGGTTGTTGGCATGTCACTGTCTGGCTCTTCTGCGACATCATTTTGAGAATCATTCGGGAGGCAGCCTTCTTCTAAAGCTCGTCGATAGCCATCTACTAGCTCCTCAAGGATGACGCGCTTTTGGGTATCTTGGTACAAAGGTTTCAAATCGACAAATAGCGAGGGTATGCCTCTCTTTAGCCCGCGCAATAGATAAGCATTTGCTAGGGGTCTAAAACCCTCGGCTTCAATTCAAGCACAAGGTGAGCAAAACTCGCGGCGTGTGGCTGTGACCGACCTGAGGCCACCATCAACTCCAGACGCTCAGGGGTAGTGGTACGAGGATTCTTCTTTGAAAGGTCTTGCAACATACATAACGTATTGGAACGGTCAGCGTCTGTAACAGCTCCTGGAGTGAACCAAAAAAATCTATTACTGAATAAATACGCCAAAAGACAGGACAAATCTCACCGAGATCGATGTTTTTACTGCTAAAAAGCCCGTAGTAGTAGCTCGTGTTGTCTGGATTACAATGGATAAGGGCGCCCCAAGCTTGCTCTGCCTCCGTGCCTGGTCCTTGCTTCGAAAGTAATCGCGCTGTTATCCGTGGACTGTCAATCAAAGCCCGGCAACCCTAACTCCAGTACAGACCTCTCGTCTCCATCACAGCAACGCGGTCTACAATAGCCCTAGATTTCGCATTGACATCGAGAAGTGTGAGCGCCTCGGTCAATTCATCCATATCCTCCAAGATTTTGACGTGGTAGAGCAGCAAGTCTGACTGTTCAGGGTCGTAGTCCGGTACGTTCTAAGAAATGGAAGATAAATCAAACTACCACACATGACAGCGCAACTGCCTCACTACGTACTTTCAGGGAACGCTCGTATTGCTCTAAAACTCGCTTGGCTTCGGCAAGGTTTCCGTTGAGGTGGTATGCCAATGCCAGCCCAATCCAATTTTGCCGTAAGTTCGGTCGTAGCTTCAGAAGCAAGAAGCGAGTGTCTACGAGGCCGTCATAGATGCGCAGTTGTGTCTGAAGATGTGCTGCATCTCGTAGAATGTTCATATTTTCCTAGTTCAAGGGTGGAACAGGGCATAGAATCAGATCTTTGAACTTAATCTGCGAGACAGACGTAGCCGAGAAGGGTAAAACACAACAGCGTGACCACCAAACGGACTGAAAAGTCGCTATTGGGTTGCTCGTGCCGGCTGCTGAGAGCACCGAGACCCTGAAAAAGTTGGAGCACGGCGAAGCCCTCATTCGTAGGCGCCCAATTTCAGCTCACCTTGTCGAATCGGAGGGCCTGGGTATATGATTTCAGAGCCTCTTCGTAATTTTTTTCACCCTTTTGGATCAGGCCAAATACATGCCAGACAATGTGAGAAGTCAAGTCCAGGCGAACACCTTTCTTGACAAGTTCCAGCCCTTCCTCTCTCTTTCCCATGTGGGTTAATATGAGACCCTTCATACATAAAGTCTCTGGTAAGATTACCGCGAATCAGACCGACTTGTCCATATGAAGGTGATACGTACCTCCGTGTTCTGGAAACTTTTTGAGGATTTGGTCGGCTGTCTTCTGACCTTTTTTGAGTTGACGAGTCTCATATAGGTTCAACAGCTCCCGGAACAGTGACGACTCCTTGGAAGGAAGAGCCCTTTTGGCGGGTGTTGGTGTCATGACGGCGTGCGACTGAGCGGCAAGAGATTGAGTAGCGGGGGTGCACTTCCAGTGCCGCATATAGCACGGCCAATAGAATTTGCAATGGGTTACGTAATCAACCAACAAGTGCACACAACGCGAGCCGCGTCTCAGTCAGCGCGCTGTCACGGTCTTGCCCAACGGCTCCCTTTTTCCAGCATCATGGTGGCTCAAACTCGTGGGGGTGGCCAAGCATCGCCACAGAAGCTCAAGTTTCACGATAAGCTTGTTGGAAAGGGCCTCTCTACAGATGCGTTGCTCAAGAAGCTGAAGAATCTCCACACCCAGCTTGCCGACCTGGACCAGGACCGTGTTGATACTGCTACCCTCGCGACGGTCCGTAAGGAGCTGATCCACAATACCATTCTCCTTCATAAAGATCGAGGAGTCAAAGCCTACGCGGCTTGTTGTCTGGCTGACATCCTCAGACTCTTTGCTCCTGACGCTCCATACACGCACAATGAACTCCGCGACATCTTCCAGTTTTTCTTCCGGCAACTTACCACAGGCTTGAAGGGTTCAGACTCTCCATACTACAATGAGTACTTCCATCTTCTCGAATCCTTGTCCACTGTGAAGAGTGTTGTTCTCATCTGTGACCTTCCGAATTCCGAGGAACTCATGGTCGATATCTTCCGTGACTTTTTCGCCCTTGTCCGTCATGATCTCTCCAAGAAGATCGAACTTCATATGGCAGACATTTTGGTGGCTTTGATAGACGAAGCAACCTCTCTTCCATCCGAGTTGATGGACATAGTAATGGCACAGTTCCTTGACAAGAACGTGGTACGTATGAATCCTCCTTCCCCTCTTCGTTGTATACGCCTTCGCGTGTAAGAAGTCTGCGATACCACGCGGCTCGGCAGTTAGGATACACAACGATCACACATATGGTTGTCGAATACTGACCACGCTATCTAGGGATTGGATAATCCTGCCTTTCGCCTGGCCGTTCAAGTCTGTAAGACCACGTCAGATAGGCTACAGCGGCATGTTTGCCAATACTTTACGGAGATAATTGTTCAGCACTCACCAGATGACGAACTCGATGATATCCGAAAAGCGCATGAACTTGTGAAACAGCTCAATAAGTTCTGTTCTCCTCTCCTCCATTTGGTCATTCCCCAATTGGAAGAAGAGTTGCGAGTGGAGGATCTGACGTTGCGTATAATGGCAACGCGGGTTCTCGGAGAGATGTTCGCAGATAAAGGTGGCGCAGACCTTCTTCGGAGGTATCCAACAACATGGAGTCTTTGGCATCTCAGACGAAACGACAAGTCCTCCGTAATTCGCTTGGCCTTTGTGGAGGCCATGTATGGGCTACTTGTCGGCCTCCCCGAGCAAAGGGACTTTGTGGAAGGTCTGTTCTCCCAATTACGTTTCATCAACACTATTTAATGGGATAGAATACAGAGACTTTGAGCGCTAAGCTACTCGACCCCGATGAGAAAGTCAGAGCTGCCGTTTGCAAATTATACTCACAATTGGATTATGAAACGGCTTTACACCATGTATCTGAGGCGCAACTCCGACGCGTCGCCGAGCGAGGTCTTGATAAAAAAGTAACCACTCTCTGCTTGAATTCTAGGCCATTATTTACAGTTTTCCAGCATGCTGTCCGGATTGAAGCCCTCAACAGTATTGGGAAGCTCTACAGTCTTGCATACCCCGAGATGTGAGTCTTTCTTTAATTAATTTTTTATAAATGGAAATCTTATTGTCATAAGTGAGAATGGTGACCAAAGTGCAATCAAACAATTTTCCTGGATTCCTCAATCTCTTCTTCAGTTGACTCAATCACAAGAGGTCAAGTAAGTTTACAATCCTGCATACACATTGACCACCCCTACGATTGTATCTCTAGAGCCACCGCCGAACACGCCTTGGCTGAATACGTCTTTCCGCTTATCTCCTCGTCCCTAAAAGAGAGCGAGATAGATGAATCTACTTGGACAGACAGGCTACTTACGACGATGAAATTCCTCAACGAGAGAACTATCAGCTCCCTGATCAGCTTCTCTGGTCTTAAGATTGCGCAAGTACTGTCTAGTACATTGTCATTCATCCGCTGAACCATGTCTAGTCGACTATCTATATACGAACGCTTTATCCAGTACTGCAAAGAGAACAATGTGAGTCTTATGCGAGGCCCTGACCACCCCAGTTTGTTGAAAATTCAATTAGGGAGGCATTATTGACGAAAATGAGGACGAAATAGTTCGCAAGTTGAATATTTGTGTTCAAAGACTTTCGGGTGCGTGTCATCGGCACACTGGGGGATGTCCACTAACGTTTACTCAGCTACATTTCCTGATCCCCAGAAGGCTGCTGATGATTTGTCCGCATTCGCTAAGTTAAATGAAGGTCGCCTTTATAAGCTTTTAGACACTTGCATGGACGCCCAGACCAGTCTCAAGTCCTTGGTCAAATCATCCGTGCGACCAGTTCTCTACTGTCTGTTTCCCTTGTCTGATCAGTATTTTTTTAGCGGGAGTTTCTCCGGCGTGTAGAACAGTCATCAGCAGGGCTGCTCCCTACTATGGCGATTTTTTTGCGAAGGGCAAGCCTATGTTTGGTCAATCAATCTTCGGTTCCACCTCTGTTGAGGCATCTACAGCGGGGCGACCCCGCGGGTGATGGTTACGGCACGAGTCAGGCTCAGCTGTTGGCAAACAATGCGGAAATCATATTGACTTCCATCTCCAAGCATTGCCCTATCATCTATAAAGCCCACGTCGGTGCGCTAACCAAGGCTATCGCTGACGAGAAGAATGCACGACTCGTGGGAGTCTGTCTACAAGCTTTGTCTGCTTTGGCAAATTGCAATGACGAGCTTGTGCCTAGAGACAAGTACGGTCTTATTAAGTTCGTCCCCTGAGTGACATTATAATTATGACTAGACGGACGAACGAACGTGTCGAGCGATTCGCCCTCGATTCCAATCATCGGCATGCCAAGTATTCCGCCAGGCTGCTCGCTATGTCGAAAAATAAAGATGACCTAGGGTTAGATATTATCAACGTATTTGTTTTGTTGGTTTCCTAGGTGATCAAGTCACTAATAAATTGATAACCCAGACCATTTCTGAGGATCTCAAGAACGTAGACGACCAGAAGCTTGTTGCTCATGTCACAGTGCTGGCCGAGCTCGTGCATAAGGTCCCGGACGCTTTCGAGAGTAAGAGCGAGAAAATCATGAATTTCATCGTGAAGCAGATCCTCATGACCCCCAGTCTTCGAGATCCTGTCCGTGTCCCTTCAGCCTGTTTGTTCCTGCGACGCCGCTAAAGCTGTCTTCTACATATAGGACGAAATGGATGTTGATTCAGAATGGGTAGAAAGATCCGATGTACCTCCTTCATTGAACAAGAAGATCAAAGCCCTTAAAGTCTGTAGAAATCGTTGTCTGGCTCATGCCACGTCGGATACCGCATTAGACATTGCGACACCCGTGCTCAGAATGCTTTTCGCGTTGTTGGAGCATGGTGGATCTCTTAAGGCGGAGAACGAGGACGAGTTAGTTTACCTCCATAGATTTGAATACTGTTGCCTTGAGCTAACACCTTCACAGCCCAAAGGTTAAAGCTCGTATGCGGTTGCAAGCAGCTGTATCTTTGTTACACCTTTCGACAGTACCAAAATTTGCCACTGTTGTCTCCAACAATTTTGTGTCGCTTGCAATTATGATACAGGTCCGCTCCTGCCATACTGCTGTGCGGTTGTGCTCATATTCACCCTACTTATAGGATCCTTGCTACCAAGTTCGCGACGAGTTCTTGCGCAAATTCATATCTCTTGCTACTCATCAACAGCTACCTCCGCACTTTAATGTCATACCCTTCTTGACAGTTCATGACCCGGAAGCAGATATTAAGAACATGGTGCGTGGGCATTCGTTGTCCCTTATCGTAGAATTCATGTTTCCCAGGCAAAAGCATTTGTTTCTCTAGCGTATCGTGCAGCGCCACCCAGTTCGTCTTTAAACGTGTGTTTTCGGGTGATATGTAACAGTGCTGTGCTTTCCCAGGTGTCAAGATGAACCATTTCGAGATGGTTTTTGTCCAGTTCCTTCATCTGCTTGCGCATCATCCCGATTTCGCCCTCACACAGGAAAGCGTGCCCGACATGGCGAAGTACGTTCGTCCCTCACGCTCTAGTCTCTGTCTGACATTCCGATGTCAGATATATCGACTTTTACCTTGCATTGGTGGCTTCCGCAGAAAATATTTCGTTACTGTACCACCTATCTGGGAAAGCCAAGACTGTCCGTGACTCTTCATCGCACCTATACAGCGAGGTTCGCGAATTTTCGGACTCCTCTATTCGTGAGCGTGTAATGATAGGACTTTCAGAATCTCTACGCTTTGAGTGAACTTGCTCAACACATTATTAAGGACTTGGCGAAGCGACACTCATGGACTCTGCAGAGCTTGCCTATGAAGGTTAAGCTGCCGACTGGTATTTTGCGTCCCTTGCCCAATGCAGAGGCCGCTAATAAGGTGCTTACCTACACTGCTTGATTCTTGATAAGCTGAATACCTGTGCGTTTAATATAGATTCTGAAACAAGTTTTCCTTCCTTCAGAGGCACTGGGCTGGCTCGACCAGGCCAGGTTGGCAAGAGCCAATGCTGCCGAGCTCAAAGCCCCTGATCGCCCAAAGGCCGTGCGCAGGTCTACAGAGAAGCGAAAAAAGCAGGGTGGCAGACCAAACGGCCACGCAAAGTCAGTTGTAGCCATACTATCCTTTATTTTCTTACCTGAGCACTTGTACGTCAGGCGACTGCGAGCTGGTGGTCGTAATATTCGTGGCGAGAATAGCAGCGACGAGTCGGAGGAAGAACACTTCGATTCCGATAATAGTGTCGGAGATATCGAGGATCATCCCAGTGACTCCGCTGTAGGGAGATCGTCGCTGAACTCGGGGGATGATCTGCCAGAGAATCGGCGACCAGGACGTGATGCACGAACGCGAGCTAATGTGATTCTTTTGTTTTTTTCTATCGCTTATGAAGTCATGCTAACTAGTGAGCTAGGCAAAAATAAAAAGACATGTGCAAAAGAAGTCAGGGAAAAAAGGTTAAGGCACCGTAATAGCGTATATCTCTGCGTTCCGAGAATTTGCGGTCGTATTTATTTGTAGGTCGTTGTTCCCCCCCCAAGTATACCATGTATTGTCAGTGTCCATGTACTGTATTACAGGTCTTGTCACCTTGCTATCGAGTTTGAGTTATCTGTTCTTGTCAGACTCGGAGGCGGTTGTGGGAATTGGTTCACTGTCGACCACTGATCATCCCAAGAGTCCGACTAAGGCGACGGGATTGACTGTTCCTTCCTAGACGCACCACAAAGTAAACCCTACACCGTAAAGGAGCGCCATCCGAGAGCACTTCCCTCGTCTAGTGTATGCTAACCGTGTGATTTAGTTAAGGGCGCCCATCCTTTATCGAGTTTCAACATCCGAAGTCAGACCACCATGACCTTGTGTCGACCGGCTGCCAGAAAGAGGCATACTGTAAGTCCTTAGTTCTAGTGGTTAGCGTCTCTGGTTTTGGGTAGATGATGGCAACCATATTTCATAGCCATGGATGAGTGATCGTTATGTGTAGGTCACGTCACGGTGCCCAACTGTTGACACACCAAGAGTCCTGTAACCGTGAAGGACGCTTTCGAACGCCACCATGGAGATCAGAATCAGACGCTGTCAACCTGCTTTAGGTTGCGATGCATAGGAAGAGTTAATTGTAAGATGTTATTAGGAATCGATATTATGAATCGATTACACTTCCGACTGAAGGGACGCCAAACCACCATTTAAGCATCGTGTATTTACCGGATGCGTCGGTGTCAAAGTCGGCGCGGCCGACGAAGGGACGGTTGGCAAGGAGGAGTGGCACCCAATGAACATCGTCGGGCCACATAGAATCGTAGGGTATGGGAGGGAGAATAGCATTGGTCTTCTCTGAAACATCAAGGGACTGAGAGTCGACAGCAGAAAACCACTCAGGTCGCATCTCTTCCGTCCTAAATGATCCGGATCAGGTGGAAAGAGGGAAGAAGGGAAAAGACAAACTCGATCAAGGTCCCACTGTATGCATCTGCGCGATAAAGCTCAATCTGAAACGCCCACTCCGGCCCTCCCTTGCTGACAAAAAGGAGGGTTCCACAGTGGTTGAGTGGAGCTTCAATACCGCACTCTTCCTTTGTGTGGGGACTCTGTAAGATATCCCAAAAGCTCTACATTGAGCACCGCGGTACAGACCTTGAGTTCACGAACAGCCGCTTGCGCCGGCAGTTCCCCATCCTCTACTTTACCGCCGAAACCATTATACCTACACGCGCTTAACAAATCGCTGACACGCTACATAGGGAGCGCGTCAACTTACAGATCGGCACCAAATCCACGTTTCTTGTAGCCAAGGAGAATCTGCGAGTGAGAGTGTGTGTAAGAAGCAGTTTGCCACGGGTTTCATTTCTGAAGTAACCTTTCGCGGCGGACCTGGCAAGACGATGAACGCGTTTGTGTATAATTTCGTCGAGGTGAAGGACAACCAGTCACCGTCTCCACCGCTCGCGGTCTCTGTGTACTGAACCGGATTCGATACGTCCAGCAAACCCGGGGGAGGAAACATGTCCGCGTCGTCGATGACATAAGCAAGTCCGCACCTCCCGTGTTTCTGCCACTGCCCAAAGATACATTGCCCTCCCTTCCAAACGGGAGGTAGCCTGCCCTGCCCTTTCCTTTCTTCATGCTTCAGAGTTCGGGAAAACGCGCAGCGTTGTCTTCTCCTGGCTCCGGACCGCGGCCGACGAAGAGGCAAGAAAGGAGCTCCTCTCCTGAAGAGGGTGAGCTAGACGATGCTGACCCTCCACCTTCCTTGCGCGTTCCCTCCCCGCACTTCCCTTCTGCTCTGGGCACTCCACAGCCTACCTCAAGATACTCTGTCAAAGTCAAGCTTCCCTTCAAGACTAGGGTCAACCCAACGGCAGACCCTGGGGCGGGTGCGGCCTTACCTAACAACTTGAATGGTGTGTCAGCTCATCCCATTTCTGACCATTACTCTGTACCACCGGAGCGACCTACAGCTGATGATTGAACCTCAGGTATTGAAGAAGGGGGTTCCAAGGAACACGCCCCAGGCTCTAGCCGTTGGAACGGCCACACTTATACCAATGACCCGTCGCACCGTAATCGCGAAGTTCGTGACAGACACCGAGATCGACAACCTTCTGGTTCTTCTCAGGGCTCTCCTGTCGAGGACTATGGGCGGGCTGGCAGGTCAGAAGTTCGCGCTAGGTCACGCTCCAGGTCCACTGGGCGTTCTTCGTCCGGTTCCAGGTCGTCATCGAGGAGACAGACTCACAGATTACCGCCTCACCGCCCCACCAGAGGCTCTCCACCGTCGCTGCTCTCTCGTCGCCGCGACGTAACTCCTGATTCGCGCGACCCGCGCGACCGTTACAATAGTCACCCCCATTCCCGATATGATTCCGCCGGCAGTTGGTGTCATGATGGACGCGGTCACTATCGTAGGGACCCACTGGAGGATTATTATCCTGGTGACGACTACGATTCCCCGAGGCCACCATATCGTGACTACTACGATCGAGGCCTCGAAAAGGATCCTTATGGACCGAGGTATGAGTCCACTCGTGGCAAGACTGTCGCCAATGATTATCGTCCAGTTTCACCACGACAACCCTCCCTAATTCGATGTCCGCGCTCCTCGTCACCATGCCTATCTCGAACACCTCCTCAACCTAGATCTCCACCACCACCTACGCCTCCTCGGTCTGAGCTTCAAACACGTCAGTCAACAATCTCCGTTCCGCTCCCTAAAAAGCCCGCTGCACACGTGGTCCCCCATTCCCCGCCCTCTGTGTCTCATCTACCTTCTCGTTCACCTAGTAGCGAGGGGGCGCGCAGAGATGTGGCCGACGCCTCTTTACCAGAGAAGATTATTTCAAAGACGGGCGAGAGATCTAAAGAGCTTCAGCCTCCCCACCAGTCTTCGCGCCCAATCCGTCCTCCCCTCCGTCGTACACGCGAGGAAGAGTACAAGGCCTACGGCCGAAGCTTTGTAGGTTCTGGCCAACAGGATGACTATGACGCCATGACTAAACTAGGCGAGGGAACTTTTGGGTATGCTGTATTCTCTTCTACCTATGCTTGACCCTAATGGCCTTGTTAGGGAGGTTCATAAAGCGAAATTCCGACCGACTGGCAGAGTTGTCGCCTTGAAGCGCATCTTAATGCACAACGAAAAAGAGGGAATGCCCGTGACCGCGTTGCGAGAGATTAAAATACTCAAGGCCCTCAGGCATCCTAATGTTGTAGAACTGCTAGATATGTTTGTCGTTCGTGGTGCGTCGTTTGTTATCCTGACCCTCGCGCGTCATTGACCAGTTATAGGTAATGGAAAAGATAGGCCATTGTCAGTGTATATGGTATTCCCGTATATGGACCATGATTTAGCTGGGCTATTGGAGAACGATCGTGTGAAGATGCAGCCGAGTCAAATCAAGCTTTATATGAAACAACTTCTTGAGGGCACAGAATACATGCATAGAGTGCGTTTTTTTTCTTTCGGGGCCTCTCATATCATTTGACGTACTCTCACTCAGAATCACATTTTACACCGTGATATGAAGGCGGCGAATCTTTTGATCTCGAACAATGGCTCTCTAAGAATCGCGGACTTCGGTCTGGCACGATCGTATGATCCTAGCGCAGCAACCACTGACGCAAATACGGGAAGTTCGCGCAGTAAGGAGCGGCGCTACACAAACTGCGTCGTGACGCGATGGTACCGTCCCCCTGAATTACTCCTTGGGGCAAGAAATTACGGTGGAGAAATTGACATCTGGGGGGTTGGGTATGAATACAATCCATCCATCGTATCTCACGTTTAGATGACGTTTATTCTCAGCTGTGTACTCGGAGAGATGTTCTTGAGACATCCTATCCTGCCCGGAAATTCGGACCTGGACCAACTCGAGAAGATATGGCAAATGTGTGGGACCCCCAACCAGCATACTTGGCCGAATTTCGATATCTTGCCGGGCTGTGAAGGAGTGAAGCACCACAATCAGCATCCAAAACGCCTTAGATCTGTCTTTGAACAGTCAGTGATAGCTAGAAGTGTGGTTGGTCCTTTTGGCTGACAGATTTGTCGTGAGATTTGGCGTCGAAACATGCGACCTCATTGACAGGCTACTAACTTGCAATCCTGGCGAACGCATTACTGCGGCACAAGCCCTTGAACATGATTACTTCTGGACAGACCCATTGCCGGCTGATCCCAAAACGTGATGTTTTTCGCTTGTCGTTTTGTCTTCGCTCTGCTCATTTCTCCTCTAAGATTACCCGTCTATGAAGCATCCCATGAGTTCGACAAACGCGGACGCCGCCAGCAACCTCCACAAGCCCCCATCCCTCTTCCACATCCCACAGAACCTCCACGTCTCCCACCAACACCAATGATTAGCAACGTTCCACCTTACCATAATCGCGGCCATCCTGGATTCCGTCCTCCCCCCCACAGTCGACTCGGCATTCCATCATCCTCCGGCCATCCATACCCTCAGCCTCCTGAGTATAGAAATGGAGCACCGACGAACCTCCCACCTATCCACTACCCTGCACAGGGTCCACCCCCTGCACCATATCATCTCTCGAATGTGCTTACTGCTCCGCCACAACCTGATCAGAAGCTTCGAATTTCGCATCTGCCCGCACGGCCTCCCATGCCGATGGGAGTGGATCGTTTCGGTGAAGGTCGATCGCGCGGGGGTGGGAGGGATAATAGTCAACGCTCTCGTGAAGAGCGAGATCGTAACTATGGCGGGTTGAACTATGGTTGATTGCGCCCTTGTATGTTGCGGTTCCATGTGGTTATGCTGTCCCATTGCTTTGCACATACGAACATCGCGATTTCGGATATACCTAAGTCAACGAGTGCATAGTCGTTATAATATCAATCACGTGTTACCATAGCCATGACTATATCAAGTCACAGCCTTCGCGGCCCCATTTCTAGTGTACAGACTTTGACCATCTGAACATTGCTATGCCTCCATTGGTACCAGGCAAAGCTCGCAAAGCCAGTGTCACTGAACCAACATTCCAAAAGCGACCACATGGACTAGCACGTCCCAGCCCCGATAGCAGAACCAATGCGTTTGCTCTCGCCAGAAAGTCTACACATCCTGGCATTTCACAAGGCGTACAAATCTTCGCGTTCATCGTGTGGTCATTTCAGACTAAGTCTAATCGTACTATAGGCGTCCCTGGGTCATAATACTGCGCCTGACACAAAAGGAGTGCGCAAGACTCAGAGCGGTCTTATTCGAACCCTTTCTGTCTTCTCCAAGCGACTGACAATCTTATATAGCACCGCGCCTTTTAATCACGTCACGTCCGTACGCCATCGCCGGTGTGGCAGGCTTCCATCATGGAGTTAAACCTCCTGTTACTGGATTCTCTCAGCTTGAGCGCCGACTCAAGCCTGCTCCACAAAAGAGCGTTAATGACTCACGTATCGATCATGTTTCTGGGAGACCCAGAGATATGAACCTGTCGGGCCGACTTGTGGATGGCACAGCGGCCAAAAGTCGAGCCAGACGGACGAGATCAGTAACTCAAGCATCGTCAAGCGTAAGACGTGACATTTTGCTGCTGAATCAGCATAGAAAGTGCCTCATTTCCTTTAATATTGTATTAAAGATGGTCTCATATGTAAGTACAGCCAGGTCAATAGCGCCGTTTATGCAAACATTGTTTTCGGGGGCACTTCATCGAACAAAAATTACAAGCGAGTCACCCAATCAAGTGAGCATGTGTTTATTTACTGCGAGTTGCTTTTAACGGGCGTCTGAAAGGTAGCGACGAGGAAAAAACGACACCGAAGCCCACAAACAAAGTCCCAGCAGGTCGCGCGCTTGGACCAGCTGGTGCCTGTGACGATGACGCTGTGTGGAAGACTATGCTTGCGGCGTTTGGAACTCTCTCATTGTCGACAGTCGCCGCCGCCAAGAAGGGATGCCTGCCATTTCTTCGACGTAATGTCCGGACCAGCTTTCTCCGACGCTGCCAAATGATGGGCCTTGCCGTGAACTCTGATTCGCCCCAAGCACAATCATTAATCATTCTTTACAAAATACCCATAGATGTCTCAGAAAATGAGTGGGACGACGAAGTGACGGAATACGCGGTCCACAAAGTGAAACTAGCCCTAGATCAGCTAGTTTGTCCCCTGTGTGACGTCTTAGGGCGCCTCATCACAAGGGAAGTGCTGGAAGCACATCTCAAATGGGATCACCGTGATGTAGAGAGGAGTTGGCGAAAGAGGAAAAACGGGGTCAGTTGTAGCCTCCATGTCAAATGTTGATGCCTGATCATAGGTACAGAGCTGGGAACTTGTGTTGGAGCTTCCTGGAGATGAGGTGCTGGGTGACGAGTGGGAAGAGACTGAATCATCGCGGTGAGCGAATCGATTGGCTTCATCTAATCATCTGTCAATCGGATAATCCAATGCAGTTCTTCATCTCCTCACCTTTCCGTACGTCCTTCGTCGCCAGTTAATGCTCCCCATGTGTCGGAGATGGATCACGGAACATCTCAAGCGGACGCGCGTGGGACCACATCCATAGAGGGCCCAATCCCAGTCTTCAAACTCAAATCAGAACTTTCGCCAACTCCCACATCTCGCACGGTTTCTCTCGTTCCCGACACATCTAGAAAACTTCCTCAACAGACTCCGAATGCTCGGGACCCGCTCGGAGCCCTTGGGTCTTGTCCTCGTCTCTCTTCAAGTGTGGATGACGACAATAATGGCCTACTAGGCCTGTCCTGTCGCCCCTGTGGCCCCCGTCTTTTTGATGTCATTGCGAGAGAACCCATTTTCAAATACGGCTTAACATCATGGTCGCTTTTAGAGCGAGATGAGGAACTCTTTGAAATCGATGATTTAAGAGACGAGGAGAAGGCAATGCAGGCACTTTGGAATCGGTGGATTTTTTTCAAACGACGGTGCCTTAACCCTTATCATAAAAATGCCGTCATGTGCTAACCGAATTTGAAAAGTCAGTATCTACTGGATCCTCGCAAAACGGTGATAGAATTTTTGGAAGCTTTCAAGTGTACCATAATGGATACGGTAGGGTGGAAGGGCGTGCGTGTATGGCTATTGGTATGTTTTTAGATTCACCTTGAGACGGTACTGATCCTTTCTGTTTGGCTGGCCACAGTTACTAGCTAAACACAAGTATCTAACGGGAGATGATGTCGTTACAGTGATGACTCATTACGAGTCACTTGCTGACATTGGACCATGAGAGTTGTCGGAATTGAGAAGACATTCAGTCACACAAAGGTAGAAGATCTCATTGTACGATGTATGGAAAAGTTTCTAAGCCCCGCTACGTCCTAATGCCTTTCTAATGGAACTATTGTTTAACTCTGGAAGAAGATCTGCTCCATCCAGCGAAGGTTTAGGCAGAAATCCGACAAGTATAAGCCAGGAGAGGTATTTGGCCACCAACCCGTCTGACACAGTTCTGTCTCCTTTGTCCTCATGGACTTCAAGCAGTGCTTGCATGTTCAGATCGTCAACGTCAGGAGACTTCGTACTGGTGGGTAAGTCATCCAGTACGAAGTGAAGAAGAGGGAACAATGCGTTGTCTTGGACTTCCATGACATGCTGTTCTAGCTTACGTCTCCAGACAAGGTATTCGCATCGTTCCGAAGAGAAGCCGTGTCGGGAAAGAGAAGAAAAGATGGCATTGTATGTGGGAAGAGGGCGTGCTCGTACATGAAGGACAGTGAGCCCGGTTGGGTTGGGCGATACCGCAGCCAGTGTGATACAGAAGGCCACGTGGTTGACTGGAACCATGTTGATAGTATTGTTGATATCAGGGACAAGTCCAAGTTGAATGCATCCCTTCGTGAGGCGCCAGATAAAATCGTCCGTGTTGGTGACTGGGGTTTGCTTAAGTTAAGTGAACATACACAATCAACTGACCTAACACGCAACGCACCTGCAGTTTCTGCATCTCCGACAATGTAACCCGGACGAACGATGTAACCGCGCAGTCCCCGTTTCCCCGCCTCAAACAACAATTTCTCTGATACCCACTTAGATTGACCATATCCCGTCTTGAGGCCTGTACGAGAACCTTCCAGAGTGTCGTCTTCGGAAACACCGCCTTTTCCTTCTCGTAACGAGGATTCGGAGAGGCGAATGTAATATTCTGTGTCAATAGCAGAAGTACTTGACACAAAGATAAATTGCTTTGGTCTTCCTTGGCACGCGAATTTGATCGCCTTCAAGGTACCTAGGACGTTAGCAGAACGCAGTCTCTCATATGGATACACCCAGTGGACCTTTTACAGAAGTAAGTGAATCTAGAAGACTTGGAAACAGGAAAAACGAAATGCTTACCAAGGCTCCGTTGTGAAGTACCACGTCCGCTTCTCTGGCAGTGCGGTCCCACTCGCGAGGGTCAAGACCGAATGCTTCTTTATTCAAGTCACCACAAAGCACTTCTAGTCGCCCAGTACGAATCCAACTCTCATCCCACACGCCACGATCGCTAGAGCTTTGCATTAGGCGCTCGCCCGCCTTCGCATCCGTTGTTGAACGGACGATGCAGATGACTTTTTTGACCCTCTCATGTGAGAGAAGATCACGCAGAATGAAAGCGCCGAGGAACCCGGTGGCACCAGTGAGGAAAACAGTAATATCGTCCCCAGCGGCAGGGAAGGTAGGTTGAGGGTAAGATGACAGTAGCATTGAGCGAAGGAATTCAAAGTCTTGACTGTAATTGGCCAGAGGGCTTTTTGCGGGTAATTGTTCCGTGTCCATTTGGGTTACAGGATTCACCAAGTCCGGGGTACCAGTGAGACCAAGATCAGCGTTACGTAGGGAGTCTATCGCTTTGGATAATCCCGCAATGGTGGGCTCATCAAATATCAAACCAAGGGGAGCATTTACGACGAATGTCTTTCGAATCTCGAAAATGAGTCGCGTGGCAAGAATGGAATGACCGCCAAGGTCGAAGAAGTTCTCATCAAATGGAATCGGGGATGGCGCAGACGGGAGAATCCGAGACCATATAGCCCGCATGGTTTCCTCAGTTGGACTAGCAGCACAACCACCTGCTTGAGATCGTGTAGTGTAAGTAATCGCTTGTGCCGTGTCAGGGAAGGGAAGGGCCGGCTTGTCGATCTTCCCGTTGGGGTTTAGCGGCATTTTGTTCAGCGGGACGAACACTAGATGACGTCCTTTAAGCGTTCATGTCGAAACAGTTGTGGAAACTTACAAGTTGGTATACTGTAACTGGGAAGTTTTTTCTTAAGATATTCCCTAATGTCCTTGATGAGGCGCTTATACTTGCGAATACCGCCAAAGACGTCTCCTTCGTCGGGCTGATCGCTAGCAAAGCCATCGAGATCGGTACCTTCGAGCGGCACGAAGTAGCTGACCAGAACCTTCTCTTCGTCTTTGTCTCTTCGAACTAGCGTGACGTTCTCCCTCACAAGAGGGTGTTGGCTGAGATGTGTATCAATCTCTCCCAGCTCGATACGGAAGCCCCTGATTTTAACTTGATCGTCAGCGCGCCCGGTGCATTCCACAGTACCGTTTGGCATGTAACGACCGAGGTCCCCAGATCGATACATTCGGTCACGAATTCCTTTCCAATGTTTTATCTCCGGGCCGGGAGGGGCACCGTTAGTTGGTTGAAGGAGTGTGTCGCATCGCTTGGTTGCCGCGGAGAACCAGTTGACAACGAACTTCTCGGCCGTGGCGGCCGAATCTGAATATCCCTCTGCGAGCCCGCCTGAGCGTACATAAATCTCCCCGATCTCTCCGATTGCGGAAGGGATATTCCTGTCGTTTCTATTCACAATAAGGAGCTGAACATTTTGCATGCCTTGACCAGCGGGCATAATATCTTTTTGAGTCGCCAGGAACGTAGAGTCTTCAGAAATGCTCGGTATGGCGAAGTAGGACACAGCGCGTTGGGTCTCCGTCGTTCCATACATATTTATGATACGCACATTAGCTGCCAACGATTGTAGGCGGGTGCAGTCACGTTTGGTCAGGACATCCCCCACGAAGAAAGCATTGAGGAGAGAAGGAATTTGGCGATTAGCTTGGGCTGATAGAAGCTGACCCATAGCTGGTGTCAAATGGGTTATAGTAACTCCGCTGTTTGCCATCCACTCTGCCAGCCGCCCAGGAGTGTTAATGTCATCAAATGTCGGAACATGGAGTTCGGCTCCGAAGAACAGAGGAGTGAACACTGAAATGGTGGAATAAGTATCTGAAATGCGAGGAGTTACTGGCTAAACTCACTATCCCGCTGAATAGGGTCGTGGGCGATACCACTAAGCATCGTAAACTTGGAAGTTTGTCCAATGTTGAACTTGTGACCCATCCATGGGAAGAAGTGGGTCAAGCTATGATGTCGACCTTTGACTCCCTTGGGTATCCCGGTACTTCCACTCGTAAAAGACAGAGTTGCAATGCTATCTGGGCCAAGAACGATATCTGGATCGGAATCTGCCATGGGGTTTTGGGGCAGGAGAACATCTGAACCATCACTACCAGGACCCCCGACAATGGTTCCGTCTGCATATAATTCCAATGCGGGTACCTCGACGCAAATTTGAAGTTCGGAAGCAATGAAAGCTCGGACTGTCGAGTTGATAACCCCCGCACCCTTGAGTACAATTAAACCACGGGGTTGGGCAACACGAAGGTAAATAATCTGGCGTGAAGGAGGGTACGCGGGATCTACAAAGCACCACTTAGCGGTTTGCGAGCTTGCTAGATATCCGAAACGTACCGATGTCCAAGTGGGCCGCAGGAATGCTTTGCACGACGCAAGGATGTTGAGGAAAGCGACGAGCGTTTTCGGAAAACACATCGGTGATGGCGCCTTTCCAATCGCACCAGTTTAGGTCTGCAGTTGGATCAGGTAGGTTGGGTCGTTGCGCTGATGTCAATAAGGAAATCGACCCGATGGGTAACAATGGATCAGGAGCGGCCCTACGGAGAAGGGCAGAGAGTTGATCAACGATGTAAGAGACACGTGTTCGGGTGAATAGGAGCGAGTTGTACACTATCCGCAGGGATATACGAGGTGCGACGGATTCATGAATAGAAGCGGGGGGACGAGTGACAAAAAATGTGATATCGGAAGTGAGACCGGTAGACTGGACAAAGTTCTCCTTCTCTGCATCTGTTTCATCGAAGAATCTGACGCGAAAAATGGATCTGGACGATTCTGGGATGTCGTCTTTATCTTTTCCGAGAGCTCGCACCACAATCTCGTAAGGGAGGCAATTCTGTTCAGCTTCACGCTCAGCCTGCTGGACATTTTTGACGACGGCCCAGAACGGATCGCTTGGATCGACGGATAATCGAAGAATGAGAGGATCTTTTGCAGATGCGGAAGAGGAGCCGATGACAAGATCAGTATCACCGGTGTAGCGATGTAAAAGGACTGCGAATGCGGAAAGGAGTAAATGGAATGCCGATGGCCGACCGGAATCGGTTAGGTCTTCCTCTTCCTCAGAGAATTTCTCGTTATACAAGGCGAGTTTTAGCAAGCTGAACGACGTTTGTTCTGAGAGTTCGACCACATAGACCGCCTCGACTAGGCGATGTGCCCCGGAAGGCCGGGGATAATCCGTGGGCAAGGATATAGAAGGAAGGTTACTCAGACGGGTAGTTATGCGTGCTAAAGCATTTGAAGCCATGTCGGTGGAGTGATAAGAACGGGGTAGGGGTATGTATGACAGTCGTTTTTCAAAGTTGTGTCACAACTGACCGGACCGACTCGGAGATGAAAAGTAAATTTCAGGTTACTGTAGCTCTAAAAATTGAATTGACAATATGGACCTGTGGCTTCCTACTCGTAAATTTAAACTCTTGGCACTCCAAGCACAGCTGGTGCCTACATCCGTGCATACAGGTAATGCTATGAGTTGTGTGCCGTCTAAAAGAGGGCCTCGGACCGATGTTCAGAAGTCGCCGCAATGTCACGGCGGTCTGAGAGTGAACACGAAATGTTGTCACGGTATCATAATCCGACAGTTCCGAGTCGTGTTACAACTGGCAGTGAGTTCAGAGTTCAGACGGCATAAATAACTAGAAGTTGGTATCTCTCTACAACTGAAGCCGAGTTGTGCAACTGGCACTTTTTTGAAAAATCCATTATTGTGCACCGCGGGTTTCATTACCCTGTAACGCTCGTCTATATACACGAACTTGCCTCCAACCTGATCGTGCATGTATTAAACACTTACCTTGAAGTGTGGGGGCCAATCCATCCGAGGAAGGCGGCAAGCATTTGCTTTTGTTAACGTGTGGATCGAAATCCTGGGTTCAATTTGTTCATCCAAGCATCCACGTCGGTCGCCTTCTTCCTCCAGGAATTCTGTGGCGCTAAGGATGCCTTATACCGAGTCATGCGAGCAAGTGTCACTGATCTGGCAATTGTTGACCATGGCGCGCGCTCTTCCCACAAGAAATGACCAACAAGATCAGAGACTTTGATCTTGTGGATGAGCGAAGTAAGTAGGTAGTGTACGCTAGGGTCATCGTGATGGTCCTAAAAGTCCACTGCATCGAGGAATTTTGTTTACTGCAAAAACGCTTACGGGGTGTACTTTATCTTACAATACAATACATTTTTTTATTCACTGAATCGCTTCTCAGACCCACCGCGTGCGTGAATTGCCACAACAAACTTTACACATACTGCTAAACGTGGGACACGCGGTAACTGGTATTCATACCCAACCTTCAATCTTCAAGGCTTGATGGCAATCTTGAGAGCCCCCCTGCTGTTCATCTTGTCTAGAGCAAGTTGGTAATCCTCTAGTTTGAACACATCCGTCACCTGCAGGCGTAACGACATGTCAGCACACCTCAAGCAGCATACAAGTTTGTTTACCATGCCATCGACCCTGATTTTCTTACTGTCCAGGTAAGCCACCGCTCGGGGGAAGCAAAATGTCTGAGAGAATGAACCAATGATCTATAAAGGGATCAATACTGGAACCCAACGCCCAACCGCGAGAGGCACACCCGTATCTCATCACCAAAGATCTTGGCAGGCGGCCAGTGAACAAGCGCCTTATTCTCATACACGCCATATACCATCAATGTTCCCCCGCGACGCACGTAGTTGATTGCCTGGTTAGCTAGCTTTTCAACTCCTGTAGCCTCAACAACGATATCAAAGCCATAAGGGTTGTCTTCTTTGAGTTTGGCCCATTGCGCCTCCGGGTTCTTACGGTCGAGCTCAATGTACTCATCCGCTGCATCGAGCTTCTTGGCAATCTCCGTTTTAATGCCTTTGTTTGCAGCGAGCGTGACCTTCCTTGCCCCATTCAGTTTGAGCAATTGGGCGAGGATGAGACCGGTAGGTCCTGCACCAATCAAGAGGACTTCAACGCCAACGGGTGCGTTCAATTTATCGAGTCCGTGAATGGCACATGCGGCAGGTTCAAGAAGCGTCGCCTCTTCGTCGGTGAGATTGTGGATCTTGTACAGTTTATGCTGCGGACTATTTCGGGGTAAGAGCCTCTCCGTGTCAGAGGAAAGATCCGAGGCGCACTAGGTTATGTACTCGGCAAACCCCCCTTCCGAACTAACTCCGCGTGCACGGAAGTTCTCACACAAGAGAGATTGACCCCTGCGACAATAAAAGCAATTATCGCACTAACAGCCATCAGCCAAGTTGTGAGATCATGTTTCCATCTTACCGTTATGCCGACATCGGCCACGCATCGATCGCCAAGAGCAAAGCCTTTTACATTCTTCCCAAGCTTAACAATGGAGCCAACGGCTTCGTGCCCAGGTATGAGCTATTGGAAGGAAAAAGGCGGCCACGTGAAAAGATGAGCTTTAGCCGTGAGATAGAAGCCAAAACGATCACGTACGGGAAATGTTGAGATGAATTCACCATCGTGGATATGTCCATCGGTGCCACAGACACCTGGGGTATGCGATAAAAGGATCAGATGCCGGGGATATCAGGAATAGTGGCAATACGAACCGCAGCTGTGCACTAAAGAGTGGGAACATCAGTGAGCGTGTTAAATGGAAGACCAGCTGTGAATATGACAACGAACCTTTAAGGAGGACCTCGTCATCCTTAATCTGTGGGACTGGAACATCCTTGATAACGAATTTCCGAGGCTGTGTGCGGTAGAATCAACTTTCGAAATGGAAACGTCCCTGCGCGACATACGGCTTCATACCACAAAGCTTTCATCGTTCCTTGGACCATGGTGGGCGAGAGCTGTTGAACTTTGCGTGACTTTTATCGACCTGCGGAGTTTGGTGGGGGGGCGAGGGAAGAAACATCAGTGAGATGCCAGGACTTATATGGTCAAAAAAAGGGTGGTGATGTCATCGCGTGCATTTGTCATTGATGGACTCGATGGAAAGCAGCTGACATACATGGGGCCAACTTAGGTCTTACTCAGGCTTCTGTGTGTTCCAATTCCCATGCTCCCTTGTGATCGACTCGTCTCGAAGCTCTATAAGAACCTGTGGGTCAGAACAAGATGCCTTGTTCCATTATAAGAACGCGCCTTAGGCCCCAAGCATGTGGATGCATCCAACAACGGACTTATCAAGCTTACAAGTCTCCACAGAAAATCCGATCGACTGACCTAGACACAACGACTACAATAAATAAATTACTCTGTAACCCAGGTGGACTATAATGGGTATGAAAAGAAGAAAAAAGACAACGGGTTGTCAGTCATCGCTCACACTAGCCCTCTTGAGCATTTCCTGCCAATCTATCCCTAGTTTAGCCAGGGTTTTGCTACGAGCTGGGAACATATTTAGTGACATCGGAAAACACAGCGAAGACATGTGCTACCTACCGAATAATTGTAAAACTTCCTTAAGGAGGTCTCGCTTCCAATGTCCGAGAAGAACTGGGTTCCAAACATCTTCCTTGCTTACGCCGGGTCGCCTGAATTTCGTGTCAGAGATGCTCCCGTGGTACAAAAAAGCGCAAACCAATAAATGGGACCAAATAGGTCCTTAATCAGTTCCTCGGCCTTATTCCTGAATCCTTCATCGGCAAGTTTCTTAGCATACACCAATAATATTTGCTTGTATTCCACGCTGCTGTCGAGGACACGTGCCGCGTGTAACTTGGACTCAAGATGACCAAGGGTCAGAGCGCTCGTCCACCATGTCGGGCGTTGAGTTGTACCAGGAGACGGGTTGATACGTTCCGAGATTGTGTTTTCGATGGATGCCACCACAGCCTGTTGCGGGCTACTGTTCCGAGGTCGACTTGACCAGGCGTCGGACCCTTCGGCCCACCATGGCTCAGACAACTTCACGAACGAGCAAAGATTACTGTCAAATGAGTATGCCACTCCGGATGTCACGCTAATTATCGGGCTACCATTGGGTCGAGCTACAAGGGACGCGATAGTCATCGTCAGTCCACCAGCGGAGCCATTCGAGGACAGCAGCAGAGGTCGGATTGACGTCGGCGCAAAATTTGCACCGGCTTTCTTAACATCCCTGCAAAACGTTGTAGGCAAGAACGTAGAATACGTCTAACTCGATTCATACCAGGAATATAGCATCCCTGTAGATGTTATTGCAACAAGAGATGATTTAGCGGCGGATAGGAATGTTGCAGTCCCATCAAGGGTAAGCGTTGGCATGAGCCTACCGATACGTTATGCAAGTGAGTTACAGAAGAGCATCGAATTGGATAAGATCACCTTCGGCCGGTTGGAGAATACAAATTCAATGTTCCATCTAACATTCCCACGGCACAAAAGGTGCCTGTGGCCGCCAAAATGATACCAGGAGAAGGCAGATAGTCAAGCCAGCATACGATTTTCCCACTGGCATAGATAATTTCTGTTAGATCTCAAGTCCCAGGAGATGAGCCTATAAAACACAAAAAGACAAATCAAAACATCTCTACCTCCGCTTTCGACATTCTTGCACTCCAGTATATCATCTCCAGCACCCGTGACTTTGAGGGACAAATACGTAAGCACCGGAGGCACAGCAAAAACGGTTTTCCTCTCGGTTTCAGAAGGACCAGGCACAACAATTCTTTGATTAATGGGTGAACGTATTTCTTTTACGATGTTCATGTTGCTGTCTCTAACACGATCGCCACCTAGAGTGCGGGCCTTGGTGGATCTATCTTCAGGCATATCTAGAACAGAAGACTTTCGCTTTGCCCCAGTGGAGCTTGTAGCGCCAAGTGAGTCAACGAAAACATCTGTGATCATATCGGGAGCAATACAGTCTGAGGAATGCCGGTCTAATGAATGAGTTGACGTAGGATGCTGAGAGGGCTCCGAGACCAGACCCGAACTAATAACGGGGGCAACGTGGTGTGTGCGAGAATGTCCCTGGGAGAGTGAGTCATGGTATGACGATGAATTTGCATACACAGCAGGGGAATTTGAAACCCCACGAGGTCCCGATGATTGGTGCTGTGTCCTCCTCTTGGTGTTTCGTTTTGCAATCAGTGTATTAACAACTTCGTGACCAATATTCGCCGATGGAGCTCCGAAGCCGTTCACACCATTAGGTGGATGAGATGATCGATTAGGCGAGGGCGGAGGGGTCATCCGTTGTCCGGATGAAGATGTCTGGAGACTCATGTGAGACCAGCCTTCAGGAAGAGGCGGAAGAGTGAAGCCGAATTTCTGAAGATACTGTTGCTGAATGGAATGCGGCGCAATTCCTTCGAGCTCGTCTGGGTCAAAGCAAAACGCTGCAAGCGTACCATCGGAGGACACAGCATATAACGTCAAGCCGTCCCAAGACCTGAGCACCATTAACGCCCGCCATGGTAATACTATGCTCAAAATTTCTCACCAACTAAGGTCCATAATTTGTCTTTCGAAAACTTCCTTGGCCACAATTATTGGCCTAGCGGATTTTGTTTGCCATATGGACACTGAGCGGTCATCGGCACCAAGGGCGACAACCGAGCAGATGTTGGATGTAGCAACTGGAGCTGCCGGATTACGGAGGAATATGTGTGGATTATATGCCTTTAAATTGACTTTGGGTTTACTACCGTGCTGACCGCGATGTAAACACTTACAGCTACTTCCACCGTATTTTCATGTCCAACGAGGCTAATTTCTGACGTCCAGCTGTTGCGAGCAATAACGGCGGCAATAAATACGAATCCCTTGTTATTAGTGGCATTTGAAGCGGTGATATGGGCACCATCCGGAGACCAACTAGATCCAATGGTTAACGTCATCTTCAAAAAAGCTGTCTAACGCACCTGAGTCGTCGAAAAAAGGTACTCCCAGGAGAATCCTCGAAAGGTTTTCGAACCTCAGCCTCCAGTTGCCAATCCGTTGTGCGCCAAATTTTGACACTACGGTCATCAGACTGTGTTGCCAAAAACTCCCCAACAGGGTCCCAACAAACGCCCTTGACAAAACCATGATGCTGGTCAATTTTACATACTCGTTCTTAAAAGGATTGAGTTTCGTCATTCATACCAAACAAGATATCGACTCGTGATATCATGGGACGCACCAAGAGTATAGCCACTCCAGATTAACACCTGGGAATCCAGGCCCACAGAAGCCAAATATCGATCCTCCGGAGACCATGCAAGGTCAGTCACATCTGAGGGGCGCACTGAATACAGGAAGCATCAAAAAATGCTAGAGTCATGTACCACTCTCGTGCCCAGGCAACCGCTTCAAAGGTTTCCAACCCTCGATATTGATCTCATCTGAGCCCCACACCTTGCCCCTCGCCGTGCTGCAAAGGCGATATTTATTGAGGAACATGCCAAAGAGAAGAGAATGAAAGGACAAACGGATCGAGGTCCCATATCATCACAATCTCGTCGTCACTTCCGCTAGCAAGCCACCTGCCAGAATTGGCCCAACGAACACACAGCACGGGTCCAGTGTGCATGGTCAAGGTGCATAAAGACTTAGGAGGCCGATTCGATTGTTCTGAGGCGCTATTTAGGATGGGTTTTGTGCTCCATATTCTGATTTTTGCATCGAGACCTCCAGTGGCGATGCGGGAGCCATCTGGATGAACATGGACTGAGAAAATGGACAAACGTTTTGACACCTGATCGCTTTTTCCAGAAGAGTCTTTATCAAAGAAATGAGCTAGAATATCTGTGATAAGAGGACAACTGCAGACCATTATGGATGACCCATGAGGGCTTGGTGAACTTCATGACCGGTTGTGAGTTAACTACTGTGGACGCAGATGGAGTCGGAAAGCTAGCCAACAGCCAGTGACGTCATCACGTGACGTTCACGTTCAATTCACTCTACAGTACCATCCACATTAATATTGTTGTCGCGAATTCCTGACAGAGTCATTGCGACAATTTGCTTTCACAAGTCCGTTCACACGACTAGGACGGTTCAGAATCGGTGGTCGCACCACCGCGTTTGGACTTGGCGTCCGGCAATGTCTGGGTCCTTGCCTCCATTCCGTTGACGGCTGAGGCTAAAGCAAACATTGACCGTCCTGGTCCCGTCAAGTCTGTGGTTGGGCTCAACGCAGTCCACCATCTATTTCTGGGTAGGTCCGTTGCGAAAATCAAACGACTAATTTTCATTCATCAGTTAAGCCGAATATCACGACGCTAGTCCCGAAGCTCAGTTATTCTCCGCTGAGGAAGCGGTCGAGAAAAAGTGGGACGAAAATTTAAACTGGCAAGGCTATCAGCAGAAATTCAAACGCTTCAGATGGATAGTTGATATGGATTCCTAGACTGGGGTGATTCAAATCGGGAGCCAAATTTCAGCTTCGAGAACGAGGTGAGAATCATTGTCCGCTACCTGTCTCTCGTTGACGTTCAATTAGATTAACTCCTGGCAAGCGAATCAACCTCATAAGTGCCAATTTGTACTCACAGCATGGCAGATATTTCTCTAGTTTTAGAGACAAATATATCGCGTTTCTCCATGCTCAATCTGAGACTTATAGTGGCAGACCTGATCTTCAATTTGTATGCCATGGAATGAGCCCTGCATAGTTAGCGGTTTCCCACCTATAAGTAGATTCGTCAGGTTAAACCACTTCAATGCGATACACCGTAGTCTGACAGGCACTAGTGACGGATGCAGCGTGCGTCCCTCCGTATTCGGTCAACTTCAGAAATCGTGAAACCAATTCCCTGCCATGGGGTATATTATCCACATTATGCTATGTACTCGGTTTCAGACCCACACCTTGAATAGGGCGTCATCGAGGTAGATGGGAAGAAAGCGTGGCGAGCTGTATACGGAAATTATTTGGATTAAATCACCCTCCTCTCGTTCGACGGTTTATTGAACTATATAGAACAAACCCAATAGACAAAGGCGTGCCACTGTTGCGACCTTATCGTACTCAGATCACGCCAACCGTAGTGGCTGCTGTACCACTCGTGCCCTACACTTGGTTTGCTAGTTCTAATACAAATGATGTAGCGAATACAAAACCTTGTGGGTCCGAACTCTCAAAAGAGGCTTGATATAAGTGTGGTATGGTTGACTACTGGACAAGAGCGTTCAAAGACCTGGGCCCGGTATCTGTAAGCAGGGCAATGGCTGATAACAGAAGCTAGCCTCACTGTTGGGGTGCACGGGGAGTGTGGACTCCACTGTCTTTCCCACTCCCGCAGACAGCGGACGAAGCCAGAATTAGGTTTTATGCATGGGCGGCGCTGGCGGACAAACGTGATGGCAGAGTCGAATGACATGCCGCGTTTGCGGATGAGATACGCTATTACAATCGCTGCAGAGCGAGAAACACCCTACACCAAGAGTGGTAAGAATCAACATATTATACACCCACGCCAAACAAAGCCAGGAGGTGACTCTAAAGGTGGTTTGGACGAAGATGGAAGGTGGGATATAAACTTACTTGTTGACAGTGGACGAGAACATTGAGACCACGACGCAAAGCGGAGTCGATGTCTTCGACTGCATCCTCGAGATGTGGCTTGAGGTCTTGGTTCTCGAGGTCCAGGATGTCGAGGCGGTAGCACTCGTAACCGTCCTGTTCAGATGCGGGAAGCCATGGGACATCAAGGACTTGAACGAGATGATGTATATCATGTTCCTTGAGAATGGAAGGATCGAGGACAGCGGAGATTGACCCAAGGTAGAGAGCACCGGGATTAGAGCAGTGTAACCTGGGAGTGGAAGGGGGAGCAGAGGGAAGGATGAGATGCATGGGGGTGCACATTGCTTCCGCAACCTCCGGGGAAAGACCTGAAAAACTGATCATGGGATGAAATCGCTTGGGCAAGAAGATGCAGCGTTGTGTTTATAAACCCACCATGAAACAACGCCTGCGTGTGGGCAAGAGTCTAGCCTTGCAGTGACGTGCTGATGCCCACCCCTAACCCCAGTCCCGAGGTCTTGACGCATAATGCTGTAACTGTCCCATCACTTCGGCCACTGCACGGGGATGGGCAGAGGGTCGCAGAGTCTGGTTGTATTTGGCACCGTCTGATAAACTACCATCACCTGGGGCTGCAACATCGGATACAGTACAGTATTACAACCCAGAGCAGCAAATCGAACGCAAATGAAGTCATATAAATGAGCGCGCGTTTGTCATCGCATCGCCACGCTCATCGCCTCGTCGGTCACGGTCACCTCACGACCTCACGACCAGTTCACACGCACGAGCCAAAGTCGGTTCAAGTTCCGCTTGAGAGCCCGCCTCGTCGCCACCACTCTACTACAACCACCTTATCCCTCCTAAACACTTGAACGAGTCCCCCTCACATCATGGCTGAAATTCGTAGGAAACTTGTTATCGTCGGTGATGGTGCTTGCGGCAAGGTACCGTGTGAACTGCGATTTTCTTCTCTTCGGCTAACCTCTTGGTGCAGACCTGCCTCTTGATCGTCTTTTCCAAGGGTACATTCCCCGAGGTCATTATTCTCGTGTGTTCTGGTACTGCACAGTCTGACAACGAAGCCCAGGTCTACATCCCTACGGTCTTTGAGAACTACGTTGCCGATGTCGAAGTTGATGGCAAGCACGTTGAGTTGGCTTTGTGGGATACCGCTGGCCAAGAAGACTATGATCGTCTTCGCCCTCTGAGTTATCCAGATTCACACGTTATCCTCATTTGCTTTGCCGTCGACTCTCCAGACTCCCTCGACAACGTGCAGGAGAAAGTGCGCTCTGTTTTTTATTTTTATTTCTGTTGCCCCTTTATTTATCGTTGTTGCGTAGTGGATTTCTGAGGTGATGCACTTCTGTGCTGGCCTTCCAATAATCCTAGTTGGTTGCAAGAAGGATCTACGACGTGATGGAAAAACTATCGAGAATCTCAGGAAGACCAGCCAACGGCCTGTGACCCCCGAAGAGGTATGTGATTCCAACTCGGTCCTTGTCCAATGTTCCGGCACTTACGGGATTGTAGGGTATGGCCGTCGCGCAGAAGATCGGTGCCAGGCAGTACCTTGAGTGTTCTGCCAAATCAGGTGAAGGTGTCCGCGAGGTTTTCCAATATGCCACCCGCGTAGCTCTTCTTAGTCGAGCCACTCGTACCAAGAAGCATTCGCGTTGTATTGTACTCTGAAGCTTGGGGTTTGAACCGTTTGTTACGCTCACCTGTCATTTATGCCGGTGACGTCTTGAGCAGTCACACCCTTCTTCATACCCACCATTAGTCGTCATAACAGCACCTGTATACGGTCGTGATTGATGTGTGCCAGGCAATCTTACCTTACGGTCAGTAAGTCTGGTTTCCTAGAACAATCCAGACGTACGTCCTTTCGTCTGAGGCCTGTTGATGCGTCTGCTAGTCGTTTCTATAAATGCGATCTGAGTCAGTCCGATAAGCCATTTAGGGTGGTACCCGTGGTGATGGTATAGAAGCGAAAGGTCATTGCACCCAATTTGCATTTCCAACTCAAGAGTTACAGGGTACCACGCTGTGAATGAACAAGGTCACCCGAAAGCCGAAAAATGACTATCGGCTTCAGCTATACTAAAGATGCTCCTGACAGTTAACGAGTGACGTACTGTATGTACCGTAAAACTCTGTGAAGCATGGTGAGGCATGAGATGTCATACTTCTGTATATAACTTAACTTAGTAAATCGGAGCTAGCAACGCCACTGGCAATTTGTGAATGGTTGGCACGGGATGCTACTGTACTGTACCGATATGAGCTCGCGACATCATGCGGACGTGTATGAGCTCGCGGCGTGTCACGTCTGTCTGACGGTTCCACCACTAGTGGGCGGAGTTCGCCGTGGCCAGGCATACATACTCACAGCAAGTCCAAAACGATAGGTCTCAGAATTTTATTGGTGGCAGCATAGTTTGGTGTCAAACGTTGGATAGCTGGTTTTGTAGTTAAGTAGATTTTATATTTTTTAAATGTAGGTTATGACTGGGTTATGTCGCAAAATTTGGGGTTACCAAACCCGAAAGTTTTATTGATTCAATTGATTCAAGTGCATTTTTTGCCATGAACTTGAAGTCTAGACCTGTCAACGCGCCTGTCATCTACAGTACCTGCCAACAGGCCAGCCAGCGCGCCCGCTAACGCTTTTTTTTCTCTCCCTGACACTCATGGCCCTTGTATATTCCTTTCCCCATGGTCCGTCATCATATCTTTGATGAACTCAAGGATATGACACTCGCCATGTCCATGCGGAGGTCTCCGAGTTCACGGGAATTGGTCCACGTTCACTCAAACGTTTGCGGAGCACACATCGCCGCATCGGCACAGTTTCATGCAAGCCCATTAACCCAGGTCGGCCACGTACTACGCTCACGTCGCCAGATGTGAAGGTACGTCTCCTTTCGCTATAACAGATCACCTAGATCTGTTTTTTATGACTGGAATGTACAATTGTTGCCATTGCGAGAGACGGTGAACGCCCTACTGCCTCACAGAGGGTCGACTTTTGGCGAAAATTATCTTGTGAGGTTTATGTGATTTTAGTCTTTATTGTAAGTAATTATTTTTTTGGGGAATCTGAGAAAAATTCGGCATGACCTACCGAACGTCATTCAAATAAACTAAGCCTAGCGCGTATCTAGAGATTGCATCAGGGACGGAATACCAAAAAAAGCATGAGTGGCGACCGTGGCGTTGTTACGATAAGGGATGAGAACGATTTCGTGCTGACAGCACGTCCGAATGAAGTTAGTGAGGGGTGAACGTGTGAACGATAATCTAGTTTGTCATAATCACTGAAAGCATATTTGAAAGTGAAGATAAATAGAAAAGAGAGAAAAAGAAAGCTTCGGTAGATAAGTCGTTCCCACAATTGTGGGCGATTTTCTACGTAAACAACCTGAGGGAGCACAACGACCGCTGTCATGAAAAGAAATTGTTATATTCTGTTCGAGAGAACAACGATTAACGGGTCTATGCACAGCACGGTCTCCGAGTCATACATTGCTTTTTTGCTAGAGTGGATTATAAATTCGATGGGTTGGCAAATTGTAGCCACTCCGATGGCACCAATCTCTGACCCAACCAGCGTCGTGACCTTGGATAACTAACGAATCAAGGATGCTTAACATCGCGTCTTTCATCCACCGGCTTTCTAGGAAACGACTGCCCCCAACAGAAACGGGCATTGGAGGAGTCTGAGACAGTAGCTGTTTAAAGGGGGACAGCAACGTCACGGCAATTGTCTGCGCTGGTTCAGAGCCAGAAATGTTTGCCTCACGAAGGCAGGCAGACGTGAGAAGTGCGCAGTTGACGGGATCCGAAGAGAGAGCGGGAAGGTTGTACACGGGGAAAAGAGCGGCAAGAAGAACAACATCGGAAAGCCGGCGCCCTTCGTGTAGAGAATATAGAAGTTGACGAGCCGCGGGGAGTGTGAGGTCCATGCGATAAGCTGGACGATTGTTGAATACGGTTAAGGCGAGCTCAGGACAACGAAGCTCAATGCAGCGGCCTGTAATTAATAGGATGAGGAAGTGTGCCAATGATGCCAACGCGCTTCATGCTCAAACTACGCACGAACGAATGCTGTACCGTGTTCTCCACGGAATTGTCTACCACTCTCAACGAATTGCGAGAATTTGGTCGATGCGCGTTCAAGCTGTTCGGGGTATGTTGCAAGATCGAAGAGATAGAGCCAGGCACTGCTGCGAACTTGTAGTGACGGCTTTTTGGATCGGACTTGACTGATGCGTGTCGAAAGTGACTCTAGTGTTTGCTCGAACCTCTGAGTACGGCGTTTTTTGTCGCTTTTTCGGGGAATTAGTGAATGTGAGAATCGCGTATGTGCCCTGGACAATGGGGAAATTGCTTCTGCTTTCTCAGAAAATGGACCCTCGTTATGTATAGGCGTAGGTATTCTGCTGACAGCATGGCCAAGAGCGACTAATGACTAGTAATCAATGACTATTCACACGGAGAGCGAAAGGAGGAATCACCAGTGGATCGAATATACGAATGACTGAATGAGAAGCAGCCTCGAAGGTAGTCGGAACGGGAAGTGACGCATAAGGCTTGGATATCAACGCCTCGGAGCGTCGTCGGTGTCATCAGCCTCCACATGATGGGCATGATGAAATGATGAAGTTGCCACGTTTTACTGCGTCAAACGTCGCACGGTGACTTTCGAAACTCCGCTCGCCTGCTGAGCGTCGCCCATATGGTTGTGCTCGAGTACCGTACTGACAGATAAGATAAGGGTAGGGCTTTACCGTTTCTGTCAAGATCGTTTTTTTTTTATCGAAACCCCGCTCGCTTTGGCACGCCAGATTTGCCCGACTCAGTCGCGACCGCGACGGTTTTGCTGGCTGAAAGAGGGAGTATGGGTAACGTAAGGCTATTAACTCCGACACCACATCCGTCCGCGCATTTTTGCCTTATGCCCACCCCCACCCCACAAGGATTCCATCAGGAAGTCACCTGGACGTACTTTCTTAACTGTCGTCGGGTGTACTAATTGCGATGATGTATCAAGCTATATCAAGTTTTGTGGTGCTTGAGTAAGATCTGGACGAAATATTCGGGTTGATCGAAAGGCGGTATTGTCCGAAATTGCTGGTTTGATTATCTCCATGATTATCTCCATTGCCCAGCTCAAGCCATGTCTGGACCATTCTTTTCTTCATTCTGTTCCGCGATTAGAGTGGTGGTGGATTCGAGGGGATCTCAAAATCAATCGTAGAACGTAACACGTGAAGATACAAATGCCTTGGCACTCCATCTAATCAATCATATTGAGTGTCATGAAGGGAAATTTTG
>WNFO01001146.1_pt1 | contig 36155 bp, 32 predicted proteins | sample 5400251 | NCBI WGS metagenome assembly WNFO01 (sample SAMN13153354, study PRJNA577476) | soil metagenome | isolation source: 100 cm saprolite under Madrone tree | place: USA:California | collected 2016-06-14
GAGGCGCTCCGTTTGGTCCTCGCCTATTTGCCGCCGCGCAGTTTGATTGTGGATGTGGGATGTGGAGCGGGCGCGTATGGACCCGGGCTTGTGAACGCGGGACACACATGGCTCGGCTTGGAGGTGAACGATCACTGCCTCGAAGTCCTCGCGAGGCGCGGGCTACCGTTTCGAAAACTGAAAGGCGCGACGCCGCGGTTTCCGTGCGCGGATCGCGAATTTGATCACGCCATTTGCATCGAAGTGCTCGAGCACATCGATGAGCCTGACATCTTTCTGAAGGAAATCGCGCGGGTCATTCGCGGGCGTGCACTGTTTTCCGTGCCGAATCTCGAGGTCCTTCCTTATTTCAAGGACTGGGAAGTGGTGCCCTGGCATATGCTCGAAGCCGGACACAAAAATTTCTTCACTCGCGCAAGTTTGCGCGAATTACAAATCGGGGCAGAGACGGGATTTCCTTTTGGTCAACCAGCACGATGTATCTGACGCCCAAGCTTTCGAATATTTCGCTGCGCAAAGCGAGGCGCACCTGGTAATCATCCGCGGCCAGTAATTCAAAAACTGGCTGCGAGTCGGTTGAGACAAGAAAGCAGACCCTGGCGTAACGATTGGAAATCGTTGCGTATCGATTTTCCGGATCCAACACCCGGAGCATTTCGCGATCGGGCATGCATCTGCTGCCGCCGAAAACGTTGGCGCCCGTTGCTTTGACGAATTGGGCAAAGCAGCAATTTCGATTTGATAAATCTCCGATGACAATCCAACTGCCGCTCGGATCGCGCCGATGAATATTCGACAACCAATGAAAGATGGAGCTTCGGGTAAGTCCCGGCACGCCCCGCCCTATGGGATTGGCAAAGCCGCTTGCATAAAGCAACGGAACCAGCAGCAGAATGCACGATGCGACCCTGATCCGTTGCCAAAGGAGGAAAAAAACTGTCGCGAAGAACACGGCGGCCGCGGTCACTTCGGTGAGTCTGGCGAAATTACCCAGCCTCGAGTTCGCCGCGTAAAAGCAACCGAATGAAAACAGCGCAAGGACTAGCCCGCTAATGCAGAGCGACCGCTTTTGGTATTCAAATGCTTGGCGCGGCGAAGCAAGATGCCGAACCAGGCCAGCGATTGACGCCACTCCGACCGCCAAAATCGCGCGGGTGGAAACGACGTATGACCAACCGGTCGCTCGAGCCAACCATGTCGGGATACCCAGGGACATAAACCAGATCGCGCCCACTAAAAACAAAACCACGGCGATCAAAACGCCGTCCGCACGTCGCTGCCAGGCGTCCCGAATGAGACTGGCCGCCAGCAGCGGCGCCAAAAAAAGAAAGCCGGCCGCCTCGCACGCATTGCCGAGCGGTTCGGGATAATGATTCTGCCCCAACGAAAACTCCAGAAATGGCGCCAGCAACCGAACCCAGGAATATGATCCGCCGGAAAAAGTCTCTTGCCCGGGATAGATCAGACTTTGGATTTCCTTGATCGCTGGAGAAACTTCCCGGTACCACTGGCAGACCAACATGGCGGCGATCACGGGGACTGTGATCAAACATATCGATCGGAAGAGACGCGGGGTTTCGCGAGCGCTCTCGTTCCGGTTCCGATAGCAGGTCGATCCTCCAATCAGCAACGCGACCGCCAGATAGGCCAAGGGAATCTGAAAGCGCGGATAACAACAGAAGACGAACTGTTCAACCGCCACGAGCAAGATCATTCCTGCGCCCGCGATCGCCCATCGAGATTCGGCTCTGCGCATTGTGTGCAGCGCCCAGAGCGCGAAGAACACCATCGCGATCATCTCCGGCATGCAAGTGGGCGTGGAGAAAAACCATTGGATGTAGGAAGAAAAAAGAAGCATCAGCGCGCCGCTCAAGGCGAGGAAGTTGTTTCCTCGCGCGACGATTCGGAAAAACAAGAACCCGCTCAGCAACAACGCGAACCATTTGAGATTCCAGTTGAAGGAAAATGCTCGTTCACGATTCAGGAAGAAGAATCCCCACATCTGCGGCCGGAAAAGCATCGACCAGTGGCGCGCGGGCAAGTTCGTCAACAGCGGCGCGACACCGTTGCCGATGTTCGTGTTCCTTTGTGGAAACGCTGGCTTCTGCTCCGCCTGCGACCAGATCCAAGGCGTTTGCACCAGCCACTCATCTGAACGGACGTCTTTTGCCGTTCCGGCAATCACGCCCACGTCCGGGTCGCGCCTGTCGGCGAGGCCCCGCCATATCGCCGTGGAGCTGCCGTTGAGCTTCAATACGCTGGCTACGAAAAATAGCAGAACCAAGCTCGTGACGATGACATTGCGACCGATGTCGCCAGATTTTGACTCAGGCTTCTCGCCGGGCCGATTGCCAATCTCCCGGCGCGAGCTCGTTATCAGCAATCCAAGGCACGAAGATGCCAACAAAATATTGAGCGCAACCGCCACCGCCCAATGTTTCGGATGCCACGCGAAATTAACGACGAAGAGAAGCGAGCAGATTATGCTTTGGATCCAAATCATCGACCAAAAAGTCAGTTTGCTACCTGCCCAGCATAATTTCGAGCAGCATTCAGAACATAGGCATCTTGCCTTTGGAGTGCGCGGACATGTTCGCGCGCTTTGGCCTCCCGGCGACATGTCGCCTCGTTCCAAAAGCGGCGACGCGTCGCCGCACTCCAAATCCAGAAGCCTCTTCCTACCGCCCCGGCATCATTTCGAGCAGGATTCCTTTGAAGTATTCGGTTTCGGGAATGGTGGGGAGAACCGGATGATCGATCGCTTGCTCGAACCGCCGGAGTTTTCTCGCCGAGCGGCGCGCATCGACCAGCGCGTCCGCGATCGTTTGCGAGAACGCCGCTTCGCTGACGTGATGCGAGCACGAAAATGTCGCGAGCAATCCATCTTTCGATAACAATTTGAACGCGCGCACGTGAAGTTCGCGGTAACCGCGCAACGCATCGCGCAGTCCACTTTTCGTTTTCGTGAACGACGGCGGATCGAGAATGATCAAGTCGTACTGCGCGCCCGCTTTTTCGGCGGCGCGCAGGAATTGGAAAACGTCCTGCTCGATCCAGCGCACCTTTAAGCCGTTCCGCTCCGCGTTTCGTTTCCCGGCTGCGATGTTTTCCGAATTTTCTTCCACGGCCGCAACGTCGGCCGCGCCGGCGCGGGCGCACGTGAGCGCGAACGCGCCTTCGTCCGCAAAACAATCGAGAACACGGCGACCCGCCGCGTGTTCGGCGACAATTTGGTAATTTGCTTTTTGATCGAGATAAAATCCGGTCTTCTGGCCGTGCAAGAGATCGATCGCAAACCGTACGCCGGCGATTTGGAACTCCGTCTCCACTGAAGCATTGCCTCGTAAAATGCCGCTCTTGAGTTCGAGCCCTTCGGCGCGACGGACCGGCGCATCATTCCGCTCGACGATGGATTGTAGGGCAGGCGCTCCGCCTGCCTCCACCTTTCCTTTGGCAAGCGAAGCGCTTGCCCTACAAAAAAGATCGACAATCGCATTCGCGATCAAATCTTTCCGCATGTCCATCGCCAGCGTGAGCGTTTGTAGAACGAAATGATCGCCGTAGTGATCGATGATCACGCCGGGCAATCCGTCGCTCTCGCTCCAGACGACGCGACATAATTTTGAATCGACATGTCGCCGCGCGCGGTATTCAGCGGCTTGCGCGATGCGGCGCTTGAAGAAATCAAGATCGAGATCCTGCCGCTGTCGTGAGAAACGCCGGGCGGTGATTTGCGATTTGGAATTGTAAATCGCGCTGCCAATCAAACGATCGCGTCCGTCCTTCAGCGAAATCACGTCGCCATCCGCCGGTTTTCCGAAAATTTTCAGCACCTCGCTGGAAAAAACCCAGTCGTGTCCGTGCAATTGAGCGCCGCGCTTTACTATTCACCAGTCACCGGTCACTTATCACATTCCATTCATGCAAATCGCACCACAAGCTTCAATCGATCTTCCCGGGATCAAAAAACTGCGCAGCGGCAAGGTGCGCGAAGTTTTCGATCTCGGCGAGACGCTGCTCTTTGTAGCGACCGACCGGCTCTCGGCCTTTGACGTTATTCTGCCCGACCCGATTCCGAAGAAAGGCGCGGTCTTGAACCAGCTCTCCGCGTTTTGGTTCAAACGCTTCGATAAGATCGACATCGGAGCCGGCGGGAGCCGAGCGACGAAGACGGGAAAGCCCGAGAGGGTTAACGAGCCGGGCGGCGAGTTAATCAATCATTTCGTCACGGCGAACTTCGATGAGTTTACGAAGAACTTGCAGGCCTTTCGTGCGCAACTCGCGGGTCGCTCCATGATTGTGCGGAAGGCTAAGCCGTTGCCGGTGGAATGCGTGGTGCGGTTATCTTGCCGGCTCCGGCTGGAAAGAATATCAGGAATCGCGGAGTGTTTGCGGCCAAAAATTGCCCGCCGGTTTGCAGCTTGCGTCGCAATTGCCGGAGCCGATTTTCACGCCGGCGACAAAGAGCGACACCGGACACGATCTCAACATCGATACGAACGAGTGCCGCCGAATTCTGGGAAATGAAATTGCTGAACGTGTGCGCGATTTGAGTCTGCAAATTTACGCTGCCGGTCGCGACCATGCTGCACATCGCGGCATCATCGTCGCCGATACAAAGTTCGAATTTGGGACTGTCGATGGGAAATTGCTCTTGATCGACGAATGTCTCACGCCCGATTCGTCGCGCTTCTGGCCGAAGGACCAATACGGGGTCGGGCAAAGTCCGCCGAGTTTCGACAAGCAATTCGTGCGCGATTATCTGGAAACCCTTGATTGGAATAAAACGCCGCCGGCGCCGAAGTTGCCGCGCGAGGTGATCGAAAAAACTTCCGCAAAATATCTCGAAGCATTTCGGCGTCTGACCGGTGCGGAGATCGAATCCCAAGATGTCGTTACGAAATCGGGATAGGGCCGGCCGGCTCCTCTCCATATGCGGTAATCATGCAATCGCATTCCCAAATATACCGGTTTCCTTTCATTCGTCCGGTGGTGCCGCCGGTCGCAAAATGGGCGCACTATCTTGAGCCATCGTATCGAGCCAAATGGTCTTCGAACTTCGGGCCAGTCGTCGACCAGTTTGAAACCGAGTTAGGCAAGCGGCTGTGTCATCCCGATGAGGTCATCACGACGGCGAACAATTGCACTTCCGGCATCGCTGCGGCGCTCATCGCCCGGAATGTTTGCGGGACGGTGCTTGTTCCGGCATTTACGTTTCCGGCCACCGCCACCGCCGTGATCATGGCCAGGGCGGAACCATGCGTGCTGGATGTGGATTGCGACACTTGGTGCTTGCCGGCTTCGTTGCTCGAGAAAACTTTGGATTCGGAAAAATGCGGCGCAGTCGTACTGGTGAGCCCATTCGGTTTGCGGCAGAATTTTGCTCGACTCTGGGGCGCGCTCTCAATTTCGGCCTTTCTATACCGGCATGACGGAATCTGAACAGGTGCAAGTGATCGAGGCGGTGAGCGCTTTTCATTGCTAGCGGCTGGGACGATGAACATCATCGCTTTGCATACGCTCGGTCCGTGGAGTGTTTTCGTGCTGGCGATCGCATTGGCTGGCGTTTCTTTCGCGATGCAAGGGCGACAGGGAATAAACCTGGCTGATGAAGGTTACCTTTGGTACGGAGTGCAACAAACCGCGCACGGCAAAGTGCCGCTACGGGATTTCCAATCGTACGATCCGGGCCGGTATTACTGGAGTGCAGTCGGTATGTTCTTATTTGGCAAAGGGCTCGTGGCGCTGCGTTTATCGGAAACTGTTTTCCAAGTCGTCGGTCTTTGGGCTGGACTTCTGGCCGCGAGCCGAGTCGCACAGAATTCGGCGCTGCTCGCTGCCGTCGGCCTGATGCTCACATTATGGATGTTTCCGTCGCACAAACTTTTCGATCACACGCTTTTGCTCTGCGGAATATGGATTGCGGTCCGCCTGATCGAAGAACCGTCACCCGCTCGAATTTTCATGGCCGGTTTTTTTGTTGGCCTGTGCGTCTTTTTCGGCAGAAATCACGCACTCTACAATTTTCTCGCTCAAGCGTCTCTGTTGCTCTTCCTTCATTTCAAACTGCGCCCACCGCTCTCGATGTCGTATCTCGGAATGTGGGTCGCAGGTATCATGGCTGGTCTCGTGCCGGCGATCGCGATGTTCGTCGGTGTGCCCGGGTTCTTTGCAAGTTACATCAAGTCTATTCAGTCGATTCTTCGCCATGGAACCAATCTCGCATTACCTGTTCCGTGGCCTTGGCGGGTTTCGCCAAATTCCGCCGCCGGCACGATTCAATTCCTCCTTGGAATTTTTCTTATCGCGCTTCCGCTCGGTTACATCGCAGCAATCACTGTCTCTCTGTCCATGCGATCGCAAACGATCAAGGGTCACGCGCTTTTCATCGGGTGTGCTTTCGTTGGTTTGTTTTATTTGCACCATGCCTTTTCACGCGCTGACCTCAGTCATCTCGCGCAGGTGATCCATCCCTTTACTCTCGCCGCGCTGGCGTTGCTCGGCTTTCTCGGAGCAAGCAAATCCTATCATTGGGCCGTAATCGCAGTCCTGATCGCCGCCGCACTTTTCACCGTTGGCAGGCAGATGCCCATCTATCAGCGCATCATGTCGTCGATGCCCTGGGTACCTTGCGACGCCGGCGGTAAAATTTTTGTGCCTACCATTACCAACCAGCTGATTACCTGTTTGCGGAAGTTCGCTGCGGAGAATATCGCGCCGCGGGAAGGCGTACTCATTGCGTCGTTCACGCCAGCGCTATATCCGATCCTTAGCCATGAATCGCCGTTATGGGATCTCGTCTACTACCTTCCCGCCACGGCGCAGCGGCAGGAGGCGATGATTCACGAGTTGGCTGCCAAAAATGTGAACTGGGCGATCATTTCTGATACGCCTCTGGATAAACGAGAAGATCTGCGCTTGTCGGCAACGCACGAATTAGTCTGGCGGTATTTGGCGGAAAATTTCGAGGCCGTCGAAAACGCCTGCTTGGCAAAATCGATGAAAATTCTCCACCGGAAACATCCCGCTGGTTAATTCCCAATCAATTCACCGACAAGCGCTTTTTCTTCTTTCAGTTCCGCGATGGACGCGTCGATTTTTGCACGGCTGAAATCGTTGATTGGAATATTCTGCACGATCTCCCATTTGCCGCCGCGCACGCGGACCGGGAATGACGAAATCAAATCTTTCTCCACTCCGTAACTTCCGTCGGAGCAAACGGCGACGCTGTGCCAATCGTCGCGCGGCGTGTCGTTGGTGAGAAAGCGTACCGTATCGATAATCGCGTTTGCGGCCGAGCCTGCCGATGAAAGCCCGCGCGCTTTAATGACGGCGGCGCCGCGCTGCTGCACGCTCGAAATAAATTCTTCCTTCAACCATTTCTCGTCGTCGACGACTTCATTTGCCGGATGATTGTCGATCTTTGCGTTATAGAAATCCGGATACTGCGTCGCCGAGTGATTTCCCCAGATGGTCATATTCGTCACGCGCGTAATCTCGACGCCCGCTTTGTGCGCGAGCTGGGCGCGCGCACGGTTTTCGTCGAGCCGCGTCATGGCAAACCAGCGATGGCGTGGAATCTCTCTCGCGTTGTTCATCGCGATCAAACAATTCGTGTTGCACGGATTTCCGATCACCAGCACGCGTACATCGGCGGCGGCGTTCTTCTCGATGGCCTGGCCTTGTCCGACGAAAATCTTGCCGTTGATCCCGAGCAGATCTTTGCGTTCCATGCCGGCTTTGCGCGGAATACTGCCGACCAGCAACGCCCAGTTAACATCGCGGAACCCTTCATCGAGATCGGCCGTCGGCACAACCGATTGCAAAAGCGGAAAGGCGCAATCGTGCAATTCCATCACTACGCCTTCGAGCGCGCCGAGCGCGTTCGGAATTTCGATCAAATGCAACGCGATGGGTCGATCCACGCCAAATATTTCGCCGGAAGCGACACGAAAAATGAGCGAGTAACCAATCTGGCCGGCTGCCCCCGTGACAGCGATTTTAAGCGGAGACTTCATAATCTAATTAGCCATAGACGCCGTGCTGAGCAATGCCGAAGGATCAATGACGAAGGGCGAAGGAAGCGCGAATGCTCAAATGACGAAGTCGAATCGTTATGAATTCGTCATTTTGATTTTGTCATTCCTTCGTCATTAGGCATTCGTGCTTCGTCATTATCTCCGCCCTGTCTTTTCCAGCAGTTCGCAAATCAAGTGCATTCGTCGGCGCTCTTTTCGACTGGAACGTAATTCGGAGATCGTGCGTTGCATCCGCCACACCCAATTCGAACTTGCCGCCGTGCCGGGGACGTTGAAGCGGTATTTGCGCGCGAGCAGATCGGTGATCATGACGATGGCAATCCAGGCTTCACTTTGGAAAAGCGCTTCCATGACGGCCGGATAAAAATCGTTTTCGAAATCATTCTTGTCGATCTTCGGATTGAACCCGGCAAAGTGCGCAATCTTTTCCAACTCGAATCGCGACTGCTCCGATGTCGATGTCTTCCTCTGGAAAGCGTCCTCCCACAGAGCGCGAAGCGGCTTGTGATCATGCGTGGCATAAGTCGCGACCGAAAGGCGTTCATATTCGCCGCCCGGCGTGACGCGGTCGTGATAAAACTCCCATTGCGGAATCTTGAACCCGGCGATGCCTAACGAACGCAAATTTGGACGCACGTAATCAGGTACTGTCCCAAGATCTTCGCCGATCACACGGGCCGCGCCGGCCTCTTCGAGAACAACGCGCAAATATTCCTGGCCTTCACGCCGATTCGCCTCGCCATTTTTCGCGGTCGAATCATCGTGCGGGGCAAAATGCGGCGCGCGTCCGCCAGTTCGTTCCAGCATCTGGCTCCAATCGAGCGGGAGAAATTCTTTGTTGCGTCGTGGCCGCCAGGGGAATGCATAGATCCGATAAAATCCCAGTACATGATCGATGCGAAAAAGATGAAAGCTGCGCCGCACGCCGCGAACGCGTTGCCGCCACCAATCGAAATTTCGATTGCGCATGACGTCCCAGCGGAAAAGCGGAATGCCCCAGTTTTGCCCCCATTTTTGCGTGAACTCGTCGTCCTTGAAATAGGATTCGGGCGGGGCGCCGCCGGACCAATCCAGCGCAAATTCATCGCGCCGCGCAAAAACATCCGCGCTGTAATAACTCACCCCGAACGGGATGTCGCCCATGAGCGCGACACCGCGTTCTTCCGCGTAGGATTTGACCGCCGACCATTGTTCGTGCGCAATCCATTGCACGTAGCAGAAAAACATTTCGCGCCCGGCAAATTTTTCTCGCGTTTTCGGTGATTGCCGATCCAACCAAACGCGCGCCAGCTCGATTTTTCGATGCTGCGCCGGCCACTTGTCCCACGCTTCGCTTTCGCCGTTCTGTTCCATGAGCGCGCGGAAAAACGCGTAATCATTGAGCCAGGCAGCTTCTTGCGCGCAAAAATCTCGAAATGCGGATTGATTGCCTCGCCTCCCGGCTCGCCAACCCTCACGGGCCGACCCGTCCATGTCGCTCGGCTCCCGCCGGTTCCATTGTCGGTCTTTGCTCGCCTGTTCGCGAAAATTTGCGAATGCCTTCTCGAGCAGGCGGCGCTTCATTTTCTTCACGCGACCGTACTTCACCCGTCCTCGGCGAAGTCGCGCAAGATCGACATCGGCGAGCGCCGCCTCAAAATTTTCGCGCGTTAAGTCTTTAGGCGACCCGGGCGCGAGATGAAGCGTGGTCGGCTCGATCGCCATGGCGCTGATCGCGTTGTAGGGGCTGTTATCGCCGCCGGTTTCGTTGATTGGTAAAAGCTGAACGAGTTTAAAGCCGCTCTCAGCCGCCCAGTCGATGAACTCGCGCAGCGTTGCGACATCACCGATGCCAAGATCATTCTCGCTGCGCAGCGCGAAAAGCGGCGCGAGTACGCCAGCGATTCTTTTTTCCGGCGAAAGATTCACGGGAAAATGACGAATGACGAATGACGAATGACGAAAGAATGGCGAAATCCGAATGACGAAAAAAACAGCGGTGCGCTTTCGCTCATTTAATCATTCGGGCTTGGTCATTGTCTTTGCACCTGCCAGTCTTCGACGAGCCTGTTCGGAATTTCTTTCAAAAAACGAGATGGCCGCTGGAAAACATCGCCGTAGCCGCCACTTAGGCGCATGTGTGGAAAGGTGAGATAAAGCTCATCGCGCGCGCGGGTGATGGCGACGTAAAACAACCGGCGCTCTTCTTCGAGCGCGTCGCGGGTATCGAGCGAACGAGCGCTTGGGAACATTCCGTCGGTGAGCCAGATAATGAAGACGGTGTGAAACTCCAGACCTTTCGCCTGGTGAACCGACGAAAGATTGACCGCTTCTTTGTCGGACGTTTGGTTCGGCGCAGCTTCTGCATCGACATTGCTGATAAGCGCAAGTTGCGAGAGAAATTCGTGCACGTCTTTGAATTGGCGCGCAAAAGCCGCGAGCTGATTCAAATCCTCGCGGCGCAACTCGTAGTTCGTGAAATTCAGTTTCGCGTAGTCGTCGTAAATCGCTTCCACGACCGACATGATCATTTCCGACGGCGCGTTCGGTTGACCAGTGGGCGCAATTTCATCGAGCGTATGCGCGAGTTGTTCCCAGGACTTCTTTGATCGCGCGCCCACCTTCATGGCGAGCAAGTGCTCGCCAAAGTTGTAACCGGGGTCGCTGACCCCCGTTGGCGCTGACGTCGCTTCCGGGCCGCGGTCAGCGACCGCGGCTACAGCGCCAATCGATTTACCCCAAGTATTCCAAAGATTGTCCGCGCTGCGATTGCCAATGCCAGGAAGCAATTTCACCATGCGCTTGAACGCGACCTCATCGCGCGGGTTCGCCGCGAAGCGCAGGAACGACGTCACGTCTTTGATGTGCGCTTGTTCAAAAAAGCGAATGCCGCTCGTGATCTGATACGGAATGCCGCGGCGGGAGAGCTCGAGTTGCAGCTCGATCGCGTGATAATGCGCGCGATAAAGAACGGCGATGTCGTTCAGATCGACATCTTCATCGCGCAGCTCCAAAATCCGTTGCGCGACGAACTGCGCTTGTTCGCTCCCATCGTTCAGCGCCACGACCGCCGGCTTCACCGCGTTTGAGTCGCGCGTCGGCGCAAGATTCTTGCGAAATTGTTCGACATTGGAGGCGATTGCCGCGTTCGCTACCTCAAGAACCTCCGGCACGCTTCGATAATTCATCTCGATTTTGAAAACCTGCGCGTCCGGATAACGTTTCGGAAATTCGAGAATGTTTTTGAAATTGGCGCCGCGCCAGGAGTAAATCGATTGCGCGTCATCGCCGACCACCATGACGTTGCGATGATCGCGCGCCAGCGTGTCGATCAAATCCGCCTGGATCTTGTTCGTGTCCTGATACTCATCGACCAGGATGAATTGAAATTGCCGGCGATAAAACACCCCGACCCCCTCGTGGTGTTGCAACATCAACAAGGTCTTCTCGAGCAGGTCGTCGAAATCCATTGAGTTAGTCGCCTTTTTCTTTTTCTCGTAACGCGCGTGCACGTCTTTGATCTTGTCGAGCAACGGCAGGAAGTAGGGAAACTTTTCCGCGAGCAGTTCCTCCATCGGGGTCTCGGTGTTGACGACAAAGCTGAAGATTTCCGCGAGCACGTCGCCCTTCGGAAACCGAATTTCCTTCGGATCAATTCCCGCGCTCGCCACTACCGTGTTGATCAAATCTTTTTGATCTTCGCGGTCCATAATTGTGAACCCGCTCGAGTAACCGAGCGCGCTGCCGTGGCGGCGCAGCATCCGGTTACCGACGGAGTGAAATGTGCCGCCCCAAAGTCCGCTGGCATCGACCGGCAGCAAATTCGCGACGCGATCGAGCATCTGCCGCGCGGCTTTGTTCGTGAACGTGAGCAGCAAAATGTTGCGCGGGTCAATTCCGTTCTCGAGTAGGTACGCCACGCGATAAGTGAGCGTGCGCGTCTTCCCGCTTCCCGCGCCGGCGATTACCAGCAGCGGGCCAGGCGGCGCCGTCACGGCTGCGAGCTGCTGCTCGTTTAGCTCCGCCGCGTAATCGATGTGAATCGATGTCGATCTTGGCGCGCGTTGCAATGTGTATTGACGGGGCATTGCCGATTACGCTGCTGTCGCACCGCAAAGTTTCAAGTGAAGATGGAGGGACGCACTTCGTCGCGTCCGGCGAATGCATCTAGTAAAAACGGCGCTTGCGGTCATCGTGATCGCGATGACGCTCCTGGAGCTAAGGCTGCGTTCTCATCATGCTAAACGATACCGTAAAGCTCATCGAGTGCCCGCGCGACGCCTGGCAGGGTTTCAAGCGACAAATCCCGACGGAAGTTAAGGTCAAATATCTGCGCGCGCTTATCGGCGCCGGTTTCAAGCACATCGACGCCGTGAGCTTCGTTTCGCCGAAGGCTGTGCCGCAGATGGCGGACAGCGAAAAGGTGCTTGAGCAACTCGCCCCGCCGGACGACGTCGAGATCATCGGCATCGTCGTGAACGAGAAAGGCACGGACCGCGCCATTGCCACCGGGGCGGTAACGACGCTCGGCTATCCTTTTTCCATCTCCGAGACCTTCTTGCGCAAAAACCAGAACCAATCGCCGGAAGAGAATTACAAAGTGTTGGAGACGATAAAGAAACGGGCCGAGGCGGCCAGGCTCGACATGGTAGTCTATATCTCAATGGCATTCGGCAATCCATATGGCGATCCGTGGAACGGGCAGAAAGTGGTGCAAGCTGCGGGGAACATCGCCGGCCTCGGAATCCGCTCGATCTCGCTCGCGGATACGGTCGGCGTCGCTGCGCCGGAGCTGATCAGTCGCGTCGTGGCTGCGGTGATGCGCGACTACGGTGGGTACGATGTCGGCGTTCACATGCACAGCACGCGCGCAGGCGCCGCGGCGAAGGTGCTGGCCGCTTATGATGCAGGGTGCCGGCGTTTCGACGCGGCCGTCGGCGGGCTCGGCGGCTGTCCTTTTGCGCAGGATGCGCTCGTGGGAAATATCCCCACCGAAGTAGTTCTCGAAGCGCTGGAAGAGCGCGGAGTGAGATTGCCGATCAAGAAGGGACTGGAAAGCGTCATGGCGATGAATGGGGACATCAGCAGGAAATTTTCGGGATAAGGTGCGGACTCGGTAACGCACACCGGATTGTAGTTATTGTTGATCCCAACTGGTCGCGGCCGATCGAAAAAGGGCTTGGGAGCTGAGATCGTGAATCAGCTTTCGCGCTTGCGGCCGAGTTCTTCCAGCAATTCGATTTGGATTTGCTGAATCTCGAAGAGCCGATTGTATTGCCGTCGCAAAAGGTGATCGATCTTTTCGTGCAGGTGCCGGATTTCGAGCTCGGCTTTGAGGTTGATTTTGTAATCGTTTTCCGCGCGCCAACGGTCACGGGCTTCGGCGCGGTTTTGGCTCATCATGATGATGGGCGCCTGAATCGCGGCGAGACATGACAGAATCAGATTTAGCAGAATGAACGGATAGGGATCGAAGCCGCGATTCAGCAGAAAAATGGCGTTGAGGATGATCCAGCTGAACAGCACCGCGCCGAAAAGGATGATGAATCGCCAGCTGCCTCCGAACGACGCGATTTGATCGGACAACCTTTCGCCGAACGTCAATTTCTTCTCGAATTGCTTGCTGATGTCGCTCGAGAGAATTTCATGTTGCTGCAGGCTTTCGATGACTTCGTTATCGAGTGCGGAAAGCTCGCCGATCTCATCCTGCAAAACCTCTTTCACGTAATTTTTGCGGAATTCGCCGAGATCATCAAGGCAGATAAACCCTTTGCCGTCCCACTCAGGCATTCGTTTCTTGATGAACTCGAGAAGTGATGGGCGAATCACTTCTGCGATCGTTCCCTGGTGCGGCGACTTATGTTTCTTGCAGACCTGGCAGATAGGTTCGCTAGACGCGGCTTTGCTCATGGGATCTCGTTCGCAAAGTAAAACTGGTCTCGAGCGAATTGTCGATTCCGTCTTGAATCGGCGATTGACTCGCCCGCTCCCGCGTGCTCGGCCTATCGGCCTGCCCGTCTATGTCGCTCGCGTCCCCGCGGCTCCATTGTCGATCTAGATCAGGTCCATTCGATCTTGAACAGGCGATTTGCGATCTTACAGTTGAACGCGTGGAAGAAGCGGAAGTTCCTCTGGAAGGTTTGCAGGAGCGCGTGCATCACAGCGCCGAGCACAGTGACGCGGCTTGGATTTCGTGGGTGGCGCTGAGCACGGCGATTCTCGCCGTCCTCGCCGCCATCGCCGGACTTCTCTCCGGCAAACACGCCAACGAAGCGATGATGCTCCAGATCGAAGCGTCCGATCAATGGAGCTACTATCAGGCAAAAAGCATCAAGGCATCGGTGCTTGACGCGAAAATGTCTCTTGCAACCAGTGCCGATGCGAAAGATCGAGAAAAAGCTGCGCGCTACGAAGAAGAGCAATCCGAGATCAAATCAGAAGCGGAACGCAAACAGACGGAGGCGAAAGCAAATTTCCATCGACATGAGGTTTACGCGCGGGGCGTCACCATGTTTCAAATCGCAATTGCGGTCGCCGCCATCTCAGCCCTCACAAAAAAGAGAAGATTTTGGATTGTGAGTTTGGTTTTTGGTGCGGTCGGTTGCGTTTTTCTTGTGCTCGGCGCGGTTGCTCACTAATTCCATGCGTGTTCTCGCTATTGACGCTTCGTTGCGCAACACCGGTGTCGCGATTGTCGATGCAAACAACGGCAAAATGCACGCATTTTATTTCGGAACAATCCGCAATGCGAGTTCGCTTCGCTCTTCGTCCTGTCTCGTAGCGATTCGCGATCGACTCACTGAATTAATTCGCGAGCACGAACCGGATTGTTGCGCGCTCGAATCGGTCATCTACGTGCAGAGTTATAAAACGGCGATTCTGCTCGGCGCGGCGCGTGGCGCAGCTATTCTGGCTGCCGCAGAAAATGGTTTGCCCGTTTTTGAATACGCGCCGAGGCGCATCAAACAGGCGACCGTCGGCCATGGCGGCGCGGGAAAAAATCAGGTCGCGTTCATGGTGCGCGCGCTTCTTGGTTTGACTGAAACACCGGCCGCCGATGCAGCCGACGCGCTTGCCATCGGACTGACCCATTTGCGAGCGCAAGAAGCAGCGTGTCGCGGGATTCCTGGCGAAAAACAAATATGAACAAGGCACTCGAGTGGCGCTGGCTTGGCCGCATGAATTTCGCAGAAGCGCTCGCGCTCCAGGAAGAACTGGTCGCGAGAAAGCGGGAGAATCGAGACACCATCGACGAGTTGCTTCTGCTCGAACATGAGCCGGTTTACACAATCGGCCGGACGCCGGACCAATCGAGCCTGGTGGACACGGCGCATTTGCCGCATCCGCTTTTTGCGATTAATCGCGGCGGCCAGGCGACCTATCACGGTCCCGGGCAGTTGATCGGCTATCCAATTATCGATCTGCGCCGGTGCGGACAAGATCTCCATCGCTATTTGCGCTGGCTCGAAGACCTTTTGATTCAGACGCTCGCGATCTACGAAATCTCAGCCAGAACTCGTCCCGGTCTTACCGGCGTCTGGATCGATAAGCGCAAGATCGCATCCATCGGCGTGGGCGTGCGCCACTGGATCACCATGCACGGTTTCGCGCTCAACGTCTGCGGCGATCTCGCGCCTTTTAATCGCATTATTCCGTGCGGCATCCAGAACGTAACCATGACTTCGATCGAAAAAGAGACCGGCAGCACCTTTTCACCCGAGGAGGTCAGCCATCGCGTGGCAGAAATTGCGTTCCACTCCATCGCCAATCTCACGACGGAGGGCGCGCTCATCCAGATTTCCCGATATCCCGACAACGCGCTCTTGATTTAAAATGGCCATTCCGCTCGAAGACAACGTCGGAGATATCGTGGGCAAAGCGCAGCGTGGTTTGCGCATTGCCGATAGCGAGCTGGCGAAAAAAGCCGGCATCGGTGCCGATCAGCTCCGCAAAATTCGCGATGGCGAACTCAATGAAGCGGTCCTGCGTGCGGTTGCGCCAGCGCTAAATCTCGATGCAAATGCGCTTGTCGATCTTGGCGCGGGCAAATGGGAACCCGACAAGCTGGAAAATTTCGACGGCCTCGCGCAATTCTGCACGGATTACGGCGGAATGGCCGTGAATTCCTATCTGGTGTGGGATCCGGAAACAAAGCATGCGGCCGCGTTCGATACCGGCGCGGACTGTCGCGATATGCTGCGGCTGGCGACAAAGGAAAGCCTGAGCGTGAAATTGATTTTGCTCACCCACGCGCATTCCGATCATGTCGCGGACCTGCCGCGGCTGCGTGAAGAAACGGGCGCATCCATTTTCATTTCCGCGCGCGAATCGGTTCCCGGCGCTGAGCAAATTGAGGAAGGCAAACGTTTCCGGCTCGGCCAAATCGACATCGAGGCGCGGTTGACCTGGGGCCATTCGCCCGGTGGCATGACTTATTTTGTGACTGGCCTCGCGCGACCGATCGCCATTGTAGGCGATTCACTTTTTGCCGGATCGATGGGCGGCGGCAACGTTTCTTACGCAGACGCTGTCCGAAACAATCTCGACAAAATCTTAACGTTACCTGACGAGACGATCATTTGTCCGGGTCACGGACCGGCAACGAGCGTGGGCGAGGAAAAGAAACACAACCCATTTTTCGCTGCAAATTATGAGTGAACAGATGTTGGTAGGGCGAGACTCTGTCGAGCCGACGATGGCCTGCGCAAAATTCTTCGGCTCCGCGGAGCGTGGCCCTACCGAAACTTAGACATGAACATCGGGTTCGTCGGCGTCGGCCGGATGGGTGCAAACATGGCGCGGCGATTAAAGGATCGCTCGTTTCATGTGACTGCGATTTACGATATTGATCGCGCGGCGGCGACGCGTCTCGCGGCCGAGCTCGGCTGCGCGGCTTGCCAGGATTTGTCAGAAGTCACTGCCGAATCGGATGTGGTTCTCACGGTCGTTACCGATGATGGAGCGATGCGTCAAATCTTCGGCGAATCGGGAGACAATCTTCTCGTCAACGCACGCGGGAAACTTTTCATTAACTGCGCCACAATCTCGCCGAAGGTACATGTCGATCTTGAAAAGCTGGCGCAAAAAGCTGGCGCGCAAACTTTGGAAGCTTGCATGGCCTCCAGCATCACGCAGGCGCGAGAGGGTTCGCTTTATTTGATGTGCGGCGGAAGCGAAGAAGCGTTTCGTAACGCGGAACCGGTGCTGAAAGCGCTTGGCGCTTCCGTGCGCTTCGTTGGCAAAGCGGGCGAAGCGGCAAAAGTAAAAGCGCTCGTCAACATGGTGATGAATATCAACACGGCGGGTCTGGCCGAAGGGCTCGGGCTTGGCGCAGCGCTCGGTCTCGATTTAAAAATGTTGCGCGAAGTTTATTCGCAAACCGGCGCGGCCTCGCGCGTCCTCGAAACCGACGGCGAAGATATGCAAAATCGCGAGCACACTTGTTTCTTCTCCGCCGCGCACGCGGCGAAAGACAGCGGGATCGCGCTCGAGCTCGCGCGCCGCGCCGGTCTTGATCTGCCGCTTGCGCGCGCAACCAAGGAGCAATACGATCGCATGATCGCAGAAGGGCTCGGTGAACTCGACAAGTCCGGCATCGCGGAACTCACCTTCAAAGATCGATCCGCTTCGCGCCAGAAGGCGGCCGATTGAAACAATCAGCTGGATCGCCCAGCTCCTTCTTTTCAGTGCTTAAGTGAAATTCAACGCCAAAAATGAGAAGGAGCTGCCCGGCTTAGCCGGGTTCGGCGACATAAAACATTCGGGCGATCACGTGTGAGCGCAGGTAGGGCGGTTCACCGAAAGCGCCGGGGGCGATTGGGGTCAATCGCCCCTACCTTGACGCGATGTCGCGCGCGTCGAGGTTGATTGCGCGAAAATGAAAACGGTTTGGCGCGTTTTTGCTTATCTGAAGCGTTATCCGTGGCTGGCGGCCGGAACGCTGGGCTGCGCGATCATTGGCACGTTGATGGTGATCGTTTTTCCCGCGGTGACGAAGCGAATCATCGATGACGTGGTGCGTTTGCATCATCCGGCGAAATTGCTGCCGCTGGTCCTGCTCGCGGCGCTGGCGTTTGTTTTTCAACACGCGTTCAACGCGCTGCGGATTTTATTGAACAACATTTTCGAACAAAAAGTTATTTTCGATCTGCGCAGCGATCTTTACTCGCACATTCAATTGCTGCCGTTGCGTTGGTTCGACAATCGCGCCACGGGCGATTTGATGACGCGCGTTCTGGAAGACGTGAACGCGGTCGAGCGCGTCTTGATCGACGGCATCGAGCAAGGCGTGGTCGCGATCTTGCAGGTGCTCATTGTCATCGCTGTCATGTTTTATTTTAACGCGAAGCTGGCCTTGCTCGCGCTGACGCCGTTCCCATTTTTGATTGCCGGGGCGTTGACTTACACGTTGACCGCGCATCGGCGGTATCGGCTGCAACGTCGAGCTGCTTCCGCCATGAACGCGCTCTTGCACGATAATCTCTCCGGCGTTCGCCAGATCAAAAGCTTCGTGCGCGAAAACGAAGAGCACGCGCGCTTCAACCGCGTGAGCGATCAACTGCGCCACGCCACATTGGTGGTGATGCGGGTATGGGCAATGTACAGCCCGTCGATGTCGATGCTCGAAGCCTTTGGCGCCGTCGTTGTCCTCGCGTTCGGGAGTCACGCCGTGCTGACAGGTGCGATGCAAATTGGCGATTTGGTTGCTTTCCTCATGCTGACGGCATTCCTGTACGATCCGGCAAGCCGACTGCATCAGCTCAATCAACTCGTGCAAGCTGGACGCGCCGCCGGCGAGCGTGTGTTTGAGATTCTCGATGAACCGATCGAGCCGGGTTGGATCGACAAGAAGACTTCGGCGCGCATCGCAGGCGATATTCTCTACGAAGATGTGAGCTTCAGTTACACCGAAGGACTTCCCGCGCTTAATCACGTTTCTTTTCATGCCCCGCCTGGCGCAACGATCGCGCTCGTGGGCGCGACCGGCGCCGGGAAGTCAACGCTGGTGAATCTGCTCGTTCGCTTTTACGAGTTCGGCAGCGGCGAAATTTATGTCGATGGAAAGCCGATCCGAGAGTACGGGCTGCGCACGTTGCGTGAAGCGATCGGCGTGGTGACGCAGGAAAGTTTCTTGTTCAACGGATCGATTCGTGAAAACCTGTTAATGGGAAAACCGGGCGCGACCGAAGTAGAATTGTGGCGCGCGGCGGATGCGGCGAACGCTCGCGGCTTTATCGAGAGGTTGCCGGATGGTTTGGGGAGCGTTGTCGGCGAGCGCGGAGTGAAGTTAAGCGTGGGCGAAAAACAGCGGTTGTCGATTGCGCGCGCGCTCTTGAAAGATCCGCCGATTCTGATTCTGGATGAAGCGACCGCGAGTGTGGATACGGCGACGGAGCGGCTGATTCAGGAGGCGCTCGAACACCTGATGTTCCATCGCACCTCGATCGTGATCGCGCATCGGCTTTCAACAATTGTGCACGCGGATCAGATTCTCGTGCTGGATCGCGGACGGATCATCGAGCGCGGCAGGCACGATGAGCTAATCGCCCGCGGCGGAAAGTACGCGCGGCTTTGCCAGCAAAGTTTACTCGAAACGCGCGAGGAGCGCGCAGCCCGGGAGATCGATGAAGTAGTGGCAGGGCAAGGCTCCGTCGAGCCGACTGAAATCGAAAAGGAAGTTTCGTCGTTAGATCGACAATAAATATTGCGTCGGCTCCGCGGAGTGTCGTCCTACCGACATTTATATTTCGATCTCGCGTTTAAGAACCGCGTTCGTGGGAGAGCGCTTGATACTTTTGCTCGAGATCGCGGTAACCTTTCTGCAAAAAGGCTGCCATCTTGTTGTTTGCGCAGGAACTAGCTCTGGCTCGATGCGGTTTCCATTAATGATTCGTCGATGACGGCGCGGAGGGCGTGGGCGCCGGAGAAGGCGGAATCATAATCGTCTGTCCGGCCTGCAATTTGCGGCCGTCCTCGATTTGATTGAACTTTTGCAGTTCTTCCACGCCAACTTTGTACATCTTGGCGATGGAAGTGAGCGTCTCTCCGCGCGTGACGGTGTGCGTGTTGCCGTTGGCGGGTCGGGGCGGCTCGGTCGAAGTGGCGCCCGTGGCGGGCGATGGCGCGCCTTCGCCAATCATCACCCGGGGGCGGATGTGAGCGATCTGTTGCTCGAGCTTGAGAATTTGCTGAGAAAGAGTGTCGATCTTGGCGTTTTGCGCATCGATCTTTTTTGCCAACGCTTCGAGTTGGGCCGCGTCAGATGAGGCGGCGGGCGCTTGCGCGGGGGTTTGTGCAGACAGGACCAAGCCGAAGAGCACGGCGAAAAAAAAGCCGACGACACTTATCGTGAAGAGCTTCATCGTTCCAAATCTTGGCATTAGGCGCTTCCTCTGGCAAGCTTGCCGGAACCAGGGAGGAGGGTGGAGCGCGGCAGTTTGCCTTTCCAGCATTTCTTCTTAAGTTTTTTGCATGCCTGAGCGCATCCAAAAACCAATCGATCCGGTTCCGTGGGGTCCAAAACAAGGCGATGGCGGCGGGCCGCGCTCGCCGGACATTTCGCGACCGGACACAAAAGATCTTCTAAAAAAGATGCGCAAGGTCGATCCCAATCAATCGAAGCGCTACCGCCAGCGTACGGGCCAGTAATGGAACCGTCTCTGGTGGCGCTCGAGCAGAGTTTTTCTGGCGCGAGCGAAGATTTTCCCGCGCTGCTGCGGCGCAAAGGGCTGCTCAGTCCGGCGGCGACGGTCGATCCGACTGCACGCGCGCCAAATTCTCGCGAGCAATCGTGGAAACCGACAGAGGCGACCACGATTTTGGCGTTTAAGTTTTCCGGTGGCGTGCTGGTCGCGGGCGATCGGCGCGCGATTTCGGGCAATACCGTGGTTTATGATCGGGCGGACAAAGTTCTGGAGATAGATCGGCATTCGATCATGGCGATCGCGGGCGTGCCGGCGACGGCTTGGGAAATGGCGCGCGTGCTCGAACATTCATTCCAATACTTCCGGCGGACGCAATTGCAGGAGATGAGTGTCGATGGGAAAGTGCGCGCGCTCTCGAAACTGTTGCGGGACAATTTTGGATTTGTCATGCAAGGCGTTGGCATGGTCGTCCCGATTTTCGCGACTTACGATTTCAATTCAAACTCGGGGCCACGGCTTTATTTCTATGATGCGATGGGGGCGCAATTTGAAGTGGCGGATTACGCGGCCACCGGGTCGGGATCGCCCGCCGTGCGCGGCATCCTTTACTACGAAAATAATTGGGGCGCGAAGCGGTTGCAAAAATTGAGCGAAGACGAGGCAGTTACGATCGCACTGCGCGCGCTCGATACGGCGGCCGAATCCGATACAGCGACTGGCGGCGTCGATCGCAGCGGTGAAATTTATCCGCTCATTAAAGTTGTCTCGCGCGAAGGCATCACCACGCTGCCGGAGCGCAAGATCGCGGCGGTCTTTAAGCAAACGGTGGCATGATCGAAGAGCCGTATCGTTGGGTGGAAGCGATCGCAAACCGCCGCGAGTACATCGAGACGCAGTTGGCTTCGGGCAGTCCGATCGCGGCGGTGGGTTATCGCGAGGGTGTTCTGTTTCTCACTCTCGGCCAAGCGCGCCAGAAACTTTTTGAGGTTTACGATCGCATCGCCATGGGCGCGATCGGTCATCCGGGGGACATTGAGCGGCTGCGCATGGCCGCGATCGAGCTGGCCAGCACGGAAGGTTTCACGCGATCGGCGGGGGACGTTTCACTGAGACGGTTGGCGCATTATTCGCTCAGCCCCGTACTGAAGAATGCTTTCGAACAAGTTTATGGCGCGCCTTTTCTGGCGCGGATGCTCTTTGCCGAGGTTGGCGCCAAACCGGAAGAAGATTTGTTTTTGCGGGTGGAGTATGATGGGGCGATCGCAACCAACGGCGCAACCTTCGCGCAAGCCCGGCAGGATTTCGCGGTTCTGAGTGGAACAGGGAAATCGACGGAGCTGATGGAATCTTTTCTCAAGATCGAACACGAGCCCGGCGCGCCATTTGAAGCGGCGCTGAAAGTCGCGCTCGACGCGTGGAGTATCGGGCATATGACGTTGCAAAAAAACGACGCGAAAGAACTTCCGGAGCGCGCGGCCCTCACGAAACATCGGGTAGAGCAGCTCGCCGTCGCCGGCATCGAAGCAGCCATCCTCGAGCGCGATGCGAGCACGGCGATTCGTTATCGGGCCTTATCCGATGAAGAAGTCCGCGCGTTGATTCAGCAGTAGCGGAGGAAGCGATGTTCCGGTCACGATTTCGAATGGCGCGGGCGCTACGAAACACCGTGGCCTGGGTAGGGCTGCTGCTCATGATTGCGTCGTTCGCCTGGTTGCAGTGGACTTCGAAATCAAAGCCCCCCCCGACATCCACGCGAGCGCCTGCGCCACACGAACCGTTCGCGGTGGTGGTTCTCGATCCCGGCCACGGTGGCCAGGATTCGGGGGCGAAGGTTGGGAACATGCTCGAGAAAGATCTCACGCTGGACGTGGCGCAGCGGGTCGATCGATTGCTGCAGGCGCAGGGTCTCGCGACCGTGATGACGCGCGTCGGCGATGCCTATGTCTCCCTGGCCGAGCGCGCGGCGCTGACCAATCGCGTGCCGAATTGCGTTTTCGTCAGCATTCACTTTAACGAAGACAACAAGCCGGTGGCCAGCGGGGTGGAAACTTATTATGCCGCCCATCAAGTCACGCCGGGATTGTCCGTGGCCTCGTGGTTTCCTTTCTTGTGGCGAGCGATTTCCGCATCGCCGAATGTGGAAAGCCAAAACCTGGCCGGATTTATCCAGGAAGGGTTAGCGGCGCGAACCCAAGCGCTGAATCGCGGAACGAAAGCCGAGCAATTTTTTGTGATCGCGAATGTGCGGCACCCCGCGGTCTTGGTTGAGGGAGGATTTCTCACCAACAAGGAGGACATCGCGAAACTGGCCAGCGATGATTATCGTGAGCAAATGGCGGCGGCGATCAGCGAGGGTATCATTCGTTATCGTGATCTCTTAAAACAGCGCCAACCGCCGCTCGCCGTCAGTACGCCGGAAGGCGCCGAATAACCGCCCGATGCCAGCGTCAAACAATCAACATCGAGATGAGGATTAAGATCGCCATTCTGATTTTGATTGTTTCCATCGCACCGATTCGCGCGGACCAAACCATCGAGCGCGTGCAGCAGGCGCTGAAAGAGCAGGGTTTTTATTACGGAGAAATCACAGGCGAGAAAAACGCGGATACGACCGCCGCGATTCGGCGCTTTCAAATCCGCCACGGTTTGCAAATTACCGGCGAACTCAACGAGGAAACCCTTCGCTTACTCGGTAGCGCTTCCTCTGCTTCTTCGCAACCGTCTGCGACGCGCGCGCCGTCGGCGAATGCGGACACGTCGGAGTTACGCGATGAATCCTCGCCGGAAACCGCGCCTATCAATCCTGCGACGGTTGTGGCTCCGGCGGACGGGTTGTTCGCCGGCACGCCTTACGAGAATGCGTCGCCCGATGTGCAACGCAATGTCGTGGTCTCTGCGCAAATCGCGCTGGCGCGGCACGATCTTTACCGCGGCGAGATCGACGGAATTTATGGTTCGGCCATGGAATTTTCCCTGCGGGCCTATCAGGCGCGCATTGGGCTTCCGGTTACGGGCCAGTTCAATTTGGAAACGCTCGCCGCGCTTGAGTTGTTGCCCGGCGCGCGCACGCCGGTCTTCGCTCCACGTCGACGAGTGGTGCGGCCCCGTCCCGAATGGGAACCGCCCGTACGCGGCGAATGGATTCGGCCGTAGAGATCGATCTTTCGGTGGATCGAGCAGTCCCTTGTCCGCCAGTCGGACGGACTCGTCCAACGGCGAGCTCGATGTTAATTTAGGCGGCGAAACCGCACTTGTTTCAGCATCGCCCGGCGGAGCGGCCGATCCACCTAATGTTTTATTTCTTCGAAGCGGACCGACTGCAATTCGGCGAAAACTGTCCCGATAAAAATTTGCGCTTCGGTTCGTAGGATGATGCGATCGGAGTCGTCAGACACCCAGATGGTGGCGCGCCGGAATTTACGGTGCGGTTCCAATTCGAGATTCTTACCGAGTCGGTGGAGTTGCAAATCGATTTTGATTGCGTTGTAAATGCCGGCGCGCACCGAGATTTTTTCATGACCGCTCGCGCGCGTGACGCCCTTGGCGGTGAAAGTGAGATGCGTGGTAATCTTTTTTGATCGATAGCTCTCGGTCTGCCTGGTTTCGACTGGGCGCAGCGTTTCCGCATCAGCGAGCGCGCGATAATTCACGTCCAATTTCCATAAGGCGCGGACGAAGCCGGTCGTGCGCCCTGTTGCCTCGAGTTGGAACTGGCTTTCGGACGGTTTTGCAAAATGGACTTCGCCAGTAGCCGCGGTGAATCCAGCCCAGCCGAAATGATAGGTGGCGCGGATTGGTCGCAGCTCGGGGAAAGTGCCAGGTGGATCTTTAGTGAGGGTTGACTGCCAGTTTCCCCCCAAAGCTTTCGGGGTGAAGCACGACGCGAGAAGAAGCAAGGCGATCCCGGCGGAACGCGCGGGCAAAAACGCGCCCCTGCGCCTCGCAGAGTTGTAGCCGCCGCTCTCCGAGCAGCGCGACGCGCGGATAAACAACACGATCAAAAAAACTCACCTCTGAGCCGCCCCTCAGAAGCCTCTACACCGCCGCGGCCCGCGTGTGTTTCTTGAATTGAATTGTCGAAGCTGAAGCTAAGGTTTGGAAGCTTTCGCGGGGCTGGGGGAAGGGCTTGTCGCCGTCTTCTCACTTGGGATTAAGCTGGTGGCACGTCCGGGTTTGTTCAGGACGGTGACGATATCGTTTGTGAAATCGACATTTTCGGGCGCATACATCAAAACCGGCACACCATTGAGGCTCATGCCGGATTTGTCGAACACCAGGTCCATGCGGTTGGCCTTTACTTTTTCCATCACTACGTCAGTGATTTCTTTCACGATGCCCTCGCGCATCCGCATCGCCTGCTCCTGCAACTGACGCTCGCGCGTTTGCCGGAACTCGGTGATTTCGCGCTCCATGTTCTTAATGTTGGCGATCTTGTCGTCGCGCTCCTTGGCTTTTTGCGTCTTGGCGTCGGCGCTCAGCGCTGGCGCATCGAGCTGCTTGTTTAAATTGTTGATTTCATCGAGCGCCTTCTTGTAGCCATCGGCTCGATCGTCGTACTCTTTCTTGGCGGCGTTTTTGGCGTCGTTAATCTTCGCCTCCGCGTCCTTGGTCTTGCTGTATTCCTTGAACGCGCGTTGCATATCGACCGTGCCGATTTTGAGTGTGCCCTGGGCGAAAGCCGCGACGGGAAGCGCGACCAGCGAAGTCAGGGCGATGGAGAGGAGCTTTTTCATAAGCATAGATAGAACAGGTGGTCGGAAACGCTTTAGACTGCAAGCATTAATATTCGTTCAAAATTGATAGCCGACGCTGAAGTTAAATTTCCCGCTGTTGGTAGTTCCAGCTTTTTGCACGGGAATTCCGTAATCGAGGCGTAGGGGACCGATCGGTAGATCAAGTCGAATTCCAACACCGACGTCGGAGGCGATGTTGTCATACGTGATGGGCACTCTTGGGGGCTTTGTTGAGCCGCTTGGCCGTGGCTTTGCAGGGATGAACTGCGTTTCTAGGCTGAAATCCCAGGCGCCGGGGTTTACAAAACCGGTGTCGTAAAAAATTGCGCCGCGCGCTTTCACGATAATCGGGAACGTCCATTCCACCGTGGCGCGCGCCATTGATTTGCCGCCGAGAGGCTCTTTATTGAAGTCCTTGGGGCCGACATCGCGATAGTCGAAGCCGCGTAAATTGTTTGAGCCGCCCAGGAAAAGCCGATCGAAGATGCGGACATCGCTGCCTCCGCCCCAATTATTTACCGTTGCGATTTCGCCATTGAACAGCAGGATCGTATCCCACCACATGTGGAAATATTGGGACCCTTCCACGTCCCACCCATAAATCTGGTCGTTCCCGCCCAGCGGCCCGCCGGCCACGTACGGCGAAATGGTTACGCGCTGGCCAGTCCGCGTCAGCAAAGGATTATCGCGCCGATCAAAGACGACGCTGCTGAAAATTTGGCTTTTCGTCTGTGCGCCCAGCTCCTGGGCAAGGTTTTGCGAGATGCTGGAAGCAACGTTGAAGATATCCAACCTTTCCAGACGGTAACCCAGCGTCGCATACATATAGGAATTGAGCGGCTTGCGCGCCTCCAGAACGAATCCGTAATCGCGCTCGTCATAAAGCGAGCTCAAGTAATTCGCCTCGCTGTAAAATAGCTGGCCACTGACCGAAAAAGGGCGATCGAGAAACCACGGCTCCGTCAAGACCAGAATGAAATCCTTGCGTTGCGTGCCGTACTGCACGCGGAGTCTGAACTTCTGGCCGGCGCCGGTGAGGGCCGGCCAATTCAGCAAATCGAAGTTGCCTTGCGTGAGCTCCGCGAAACCGACCAACTGATCAATCGTGCTGAAACCGCCGCCGAAACTGAATGAACCGGTCCGTTTCTCTTCCACCTGGACCGTTAAATCCTTGCGACCAGCCACACCGGTATCGTCCGGATAGGTTTCGACTTTGGAAAAGTAGCCCAGGTTCTCAAGCCGCTTCTTACTCACATCCACCCGCACGGTGTTGAAGACGTCGCCCGGCGCGATGAGCACCTCGCGGCGGATCACTTTGTCCTTTGTTCGCGTGTTGCCTACGACGTTAATCCGCTGCACAAAGAAACGATCGCCTTCTTCGATTTTGTAATGAACGTCGATCCGGCCAGGCCCGGTCGGCGCGCCTTCCGGCACGATTAAAGTGTCAACATATCCGCCGGAGCCGTAGGCATCGGCAACCGCTTTCGCATCGTCGTGCAACGCCTTTGGCGAATAGACGGCGCCTTCCTTCATCTTGAGCAGCGCGCGAATCTTTTGCTCCGTCGTGGCCTGATAACCCGAGATCGAAATCTTGCCGACGTGATATTGCGTCCCTTCCGTTATCGCAATGGTGATGATCATTGGCCCGTTCTCGCGCTCCTTCCGAACCTCTTTCACTTCCACGTCGATGTAACCGTGATTTTGATAGAATTCTTTCACGCTATCGAGGTCTTGCTGTAACTGCGTCTCGTCCAACCGGCCCGACTTATCGAGAAATGCAATGAGCGTCTTGCCCCGCGTCTTCATCTGCTTGCGCAGCACCCTCTCGCTGAAATGCGCGTTGCCTTCGAAACGAATCGAGCGAATCGCCCCCTTCACTCCTTCGTTAATCGTGTAAACCACGCGTGCAGTTCCGCGCCTCTCATCAATGGGCTCGACCCGAAATTGCACACCGACGTCGTTGAACCCACGTGCTTTATAAATATCGATAATTTTCTGGCGGCCTTTCTCCAACTCCTCCTCGTTCACCATCGAGTTGATTCTTATCCCGATCTCTTTGCGGATCCTTCTCGCTTTGATTCGCTGAGCCCCAGCGATTTCGATCTCGCGCACCGCGGAACGCGTTTGCACCGCCACGATCACCTTCACCCCGTCGCCTTCCGGCTGGGCAAAGATGCGAACATTTAGAATCGCGCCCATCTTATAGAGGTTTTGGATGTCCTGCTCGACCACTTGATCGGAGTACAGCTGGCCCACCGCTGTCCGCATCTGCGCCAGAATTCGCTCTTTGCTCACCGTGGCAGGTCCGGTATAGCGTACGTCGATTGAGCGGACCACCGGAGGGCCTTGTCCACGGGCCGCTGCCGCGCCCAATAGCGCACAAACGAACGCGAGGAAAATTGAAGAGGGGCGGCGCAGCGATCTGGAAAATTGTCTCATGAGTTAAGAAGCGCAGTCCAGCGCGACGAACCGGCGCGGGGCAAGCGGCTATTAGATGAGTAAGAAGCAGGCAATCGTCAAGGCGGGATTTTTCGCAGGTGCAGGCGGTTCGTCCATAGACAACGCCCGACGGCGTTCAGTTCAAAAGCTCGTACCAATTGTTCCGGCGTCGCGGCTCGTAACCGGCATCGCGAATGAGCGATTCAATTTGCGCGGCATTTAATCGAAACGTCGTGCCCGCGCTGCTCACCACGTTCTCTTCCATCATCACCGATCCAAAATCATTCGCGCCGTACTTGAGCGCGATTTGCCCGATGCCTGGTCCCTGTGTCACCCATGAGCTTTGCACATTGTCGATGTTGTCCAGGAAAATTCGGGCCAGCGCTTGCGTGCGCAGGTATTCCGCCACCCCCGTCGGGTGCTTCACTTTCAGCACGGTGTGCTGCGGTTGAAACGTCCAGCAGATGAACGCGGTGAAGCCGCCGCTCCGGTCCTGCTGCTCGCGAACGCGCTGCAGATGTTCGATGCGATCCTCAATCGTCTCCACATGACCGAACATCATCGTCGCGCTCGAGTTCAATCCCAGCTCGTGCGCCACTGACATCACTTCCAGCCACTGATCGGTGTTAATTTTCAGCGGCGAAATTTTCTTGCGCACCCGATCGACCAGGATTTCCCCGCCCCCGCCGGGAATTGATCCGAGCCCGGCGTTCTTGAATTTCGAAATCACCTCGCGTAGCGGCATCCGGAAAGTTTCCGCGAAATGCTGAAACTCCGGCGGACTAAACCCGTGAATGTTGATGTGCGGATATTTTTCGCGGATGTGTCGTAAAAGATCGAGATACCACTCGAACGCCAGCTTCGGATGATGCCCGCCCTGCATCAGGATTTGAACACCGCCCGCGGCGGAGAGTTCCTCAAGTTTTTCATCGATCTGCTCGAATGAGAGCACGTAATGATCTTCATCGCGTTCCGTGCGATAAAACGCGCAGAACTTGCAGTAAACATTGCAGACGTTCGTGTAATTGATGTTTCGATCGACAATGTAGGTCACGATCTCGCGTCCGCGATTGCCGTAGCTTTTCGCCTTCGCCAAGTCGCGCCGTGCATTCGCCAGCACGCCGAGTTCTTCCAGCGGCCATTGGTACAACTCGAGTGCGTCTTCAGACGAAATTCTTTCGCCCGTGACAATTTTTTCCGTCAGCGCGTCTCGATTTAACGAAACCATCACTGCGCATTTTATATGACGTAGCGGCGCGTTGCACGTAGATCATTTGGATGGTCAAAAGCGTGGCGATCGTCGGTGCCGGTGTGTCGGGGTTGACCTGTGCCGTTCTTTTCGCCGAGCGCAGCTATCGCACCGTGATTTTCGCGGAGGAAACCGGCGAACGGACAACATCTGCGGCTGCGGCCGCAATTTGGTATCCGTACGACGCCGAGCCGGCCGATTCTGTGATCGCGTGGGCGCTCGAAACTTACAAGGTACTTGTCGGTCTCAGCCACGATTCGCAAACGGGCGTGTCGATGATTGAACTGCGCTCCTTTTCGCGGACGGGCGAAATTCCAATTCCAGAATGGGCCATTCCGCTCGGCGCGAAGCGACTCGTGCGCGACATGTTGCCGGTGTTCAACAGCGGTTTTGCCCTCGGCGTTCCGCTGATGGATACAACAATCTATCTCGATTATCTGACGAATCGGTTTGTCAATGCCGGCGGCTCAATCAACGGAAACGTTCGCTTCGAGAAACTCGAGAAGGTCGATCCAAAATTCGATCTCGTGATCAACTGCGCGGGCATCGGCGCGAGGACTCTCGCTCCCGATGCCGATCTTGAACCGCATCGCGGCCAAGTCGCGATCGTGCCGAAGCTTGATCTGGGTCACGCGGTCGTTTGCGACGATTTTCCCCTGATGTACGCGATTCCGCGCGCGAACGATTGCGTTTTCGGCGGAACCAATGAACTGAGCGACCATCACGATGTCGATCCCGCGACGACATCGCGCATCGTCGCCGGCTGCAGCCGTGTCCTGAAGATTGATAAACCGAAAGTTCTGGCCGAGCGCGTCGGATTGCGCCCATTTCGTAAATCAGGCGTTCGTCTCGAACGCAATCGGTTGTGCGATGGCCGCACCGTCATTCACAACTATGGCCACGGCGGCTCCGGTTTCACACTCTCCTGGGGCTGCGCGAAAAAGGTCTTCGATCTGGCAGGTTTGTGTGGGTAGCGCACGCGGCTCGCGTGCTGGCGATGGCGCCCCGCCATCGCCAACTTTTGTTTGGATGAGGTTTTGCCCTTGTGTTGTGGTCAGCTCAGAAAAGATTGTTCCCCCGAACGCTTTCGGGGCAACCAGCACGCGACCCGCGCGCGCCGCCTAAGCAAATACGTGCCGTGAAATTTAGGTCAGCGCGATTGCTTGGAAAGAGCTGACCACGTCGTCGGGGCCTTTCTCGGCGAAGAAGCTTTCGTAAAAACCGGGGCCGAGGTCCCAGTGATCGCCTTTATAATATTCGTCGCGATAGAATCGCCAGACGCCGCTGACGACGATGAGGCAGCTGATCCGATCGTTCCAGAAATCGCCGATGTAATGGAAGCTCAAGTTCGTGCGCGCGTAGGCTCCCCCGAAACCAATGTGGTCGTAAACCACCAGCTCAGGCACCCGGATGATCTCTTTGCGCGGCTCCACTTTGACTTTGCCAGCGGCCGAGGCGTGATAACTGAGTGGGCCGAGTTTCCATTTCGTGTCGATGATACAGCCGTTATCCGGCGAAAGTTCTGTTTTGGGTATTTGTTTCATAAGCAGCAGGTTTTTCTGATTAGAACAAATGGCCAACGCGGTGTCGAGCGCGAGATTCAGCAAAGTGTTCAGCGTTCAGTGAGCAGGGTTCACACTGAACGCTCAAATCTATTCCCTAAATCGTGTGCTCGCGGTTATCCGAGCGCAGGCGGATGGTTTTGGTCTGCAAATTGTGCGCGGCGCGGATGAAACGCACGGTTTTACTCTTTGCCCGCATCAAAATGGAATGGGTGATGGCAGTTGTGCCCTTTGATTTCACCCCGCGCAAAAGCGCGCTGTCGCTGATGCCGGTTGCGCAAAAGACCATGTTTTCTCCTTTGGCGAGGTCATCGGCGACAAAAACGCGGTCGAGATCCTTTTCATGACCTTCGTCGATGAGTTGTTTGCGTTCCTTTTCGTCGCGCGGCCACATCTTACATTGCATCTCGCCGCCCAGGCATTTGATTCCTGCCGCGGCGAGGACGGCTTCCGGTGATCCGCCCATGCCCATGTAAAGATCGATATCGCTCTCCGGCAACGATGGCGCCATGGCGGCAGCAATATCGCCATCGCCGATCATGCGCAGCGACGCGCCCGCATTGCGAATCCCCTCGACAATTTCCCTGTGGCGCGGCCGGTCCAGCATCATGACGACGACATCCTGCACTCGTTTTTCCACCGCGCGCGCGACAATCGCAAGAGTTTCCGGAATTGGACTGTCGATGTTGAGTGTGTCGCCGCGCTTCTGCATGTAATGGATGACGCGCGGTCCGTACGATAACTTCATCATATAGAACGAGGGCACGTCGCGCAGCGCCACTTTCACCCCTTCCTCGGGGCTGGCCGCCGCGATGCAACTAATCGAGTTGGGCGCACCTTTGGAAATGTTGGTTGTGCCATCAATTGGATCGATCGCGATATCGAACTGCGGTGAACCCGGAATCCAAGTGCCAAGTTGTTCGCCTTTGAAAATGCCCGGCGCATTATCCTTGATCCCTTCGCCGATCACGACTTCGCCGCAGATGTTCATGAGGTCGAACATGCCGCGCATCGCATCGCACGCCGCCTCATCGGCTTTTTCCTTGTCGCCGCGGCCGAGCCAACGCAGCGAATTGAGCGCCGCCGCTTCCGTTGCGCGGACGAAATCGAACTCAATGATGCGCTCGATATCGTAATAATTTTGTTTCGGCAACCGGGGCATGCGGAAGAATAAGATTCACGCACTCCTCCGCGATGACAAGGCGGCCTCTAGAGCGCCCGTGGAGGCCGTTCACTTCTAGCTGTGGCCAACGTCCGGGCGCATCATTTGATCTCCTCTGCCTGCTGCGTGGCAAGATGGACATGTTGCGATGGGCGGATACGCAGAAAAAATTCAAACGTATAACCAAGATTTTCTCCGTAATAACGGTCGAGGCTGTCTGGTCGATCGTTGATCGTGAATTGGCCGCCCAATCCGATGTCGATGCCATTGCCGTGCGACAAATCGCGAATGTAACCGATCGTGTAGGCGGAAACCGGAAAGATTTTCTCTTCATCCGCCCTCGCGAGGACGAGCTCGTGGCCGGATTTCTCCACGCGCTCCCAGCGCGCATAAACCGTGTTGCGACCGTGCTGATAATTTGATTCGAGCAGGAACGACTGCGTTTTCCCCTCGCCGGTGTCGTGATTTTGGCCCCAGACAAAACTGTTCGACCAGTTGCTTTCTTTGGCGAGTGGCCGGTTGTAAATGAGCGACGCAGTTGTGCGATGCCGTTTTGTATCCGGCTCGAGCGCTTCGGGACTTTTGATGTAACCGTGCGAAAATTGGAGCGCGAGATCTGGGGTCGGGTTCCAGGAAACGCGCCCGCTGAATGAATCGAAGCGCGGCTGATCGAAATCGTAACGGTCTTCGTCTGGCTCGCGCCCGGTGAACACACTGCCTTCGATTTTTACGTTGCGCCATTGTAAGCCGGCTGTCGCCACGCCAAAGGTGATGTGGGTTGAGTCCTGCCAATGATGACCGAGCGGAGCGTCGGGATTGTCCATCGCGGAGAGCCGATGCATAAACGTCGGCGGCCCGAGTGCCGGTTCGCCCGGATAACCGACATATATATATGAGGAGAGATCGGGCCCGAGCTTTTGGGAAAGCGAAATCGAAATCTCGTCGAACAAATCGTGCGGATGTTGTCGATCGTGCAACGGTTGGCCGTGCCACGATTCGCCGCTTTGAAAAAGAAGCGGATAACCGCGCCCGCCTTCGGTGAGCGGATCGAGACTCATCATCAGGCGCGCACCGAGTTGCGTACTCTCGCTGAACGGGTGCGAATACATCGCCATAATCCAGTTCGGCGCATCGATGCGATCGTCGCCGCGACGGGTGCTCACGTTGGTGTAGCGCGGGAAAATTCCGCCGTGCAACATCAGCATGTCGTCACCAAGCGTGAACATTTTCCCGTACATCGGCGTCGAGTCCGGCACCCAGGCTGTGCCGGAACTCTCCCGACTCATCGGGTCGGCAATGTTGACCGACGATTGCATCGACATGTGTTCCATCGACATCCCGTGCTGATGATCGGAACCATGCATGTGCTGCATGTCCGCTTCATTCGGGGTCGGACGTTGGACGTTGGACGTTGGACGTTTGCTTTTTGGTTTCAGAGGAACAAGCGTCATCCCGCACTTCGTGCATTTCCCCGGATGATCCATCACCACTTCGGGATGCATCACGCAGGTGTATTTCTGCTTCTCGTGCTCGGTTTGCTGCGCGATTGCGACGCTCGTTCCGAGCGAGGCTGCGACGATCAAAATTGAAATCTGTCTTTTCATGTCGATGTTGAAATTGATTTGAGATGGAATTCGCGTGTGGACGCGGTGCGGCTGGTGTAGCGGCGCTTGTGCCAAGCGCCGGTCCAGCATTCGGCGGCTGACACAGCCGCCGCTACAACGCTGGATCTAGGCGGAAACTGGCGGAGCGTGCGCGAGGATGCTCCGCTGCAAAATCAATTCAGCAAAACTTCGCGCGCCGGGCGGGCCGGTGTCGAGCAAGAGCGGCGATGTCGCGCTTTGCGAGTTCGCGATGATGGCCAATTCTTCGAAATAAAGATCGACATCGGAAACGCCCGCGTCATTTCGCGCCCAGCCCTTCGTGAATGTCGGAATGATTGCGCGCAGAATTTTGCAGCATTGAATTCCCCCGGGTTGTGGTGGCGTCTTGGGTTGGGAATGAAATGGACACGCGCTTTGTATTGCGTCGGTTTGCGCAACGACCGCGCTAAATGCGCAGTGGTTCGAAATCGCGATCCAAGAACAAATGGCAATTGCAACCGCCACACACCGCACGCTTACGTTCACGATTGTTTCAATCGTCGAAGCGCGGCGAACGCTCAAATGCTTTCTTTTGGATCGACGATCGGACTGATGCCGGGACTAATCCCGCCTTGGGGAACAACTTCTTCGCCATCAATCGTCTTCTCGGTGGCTTGAGTAAACTGCGGTTGTTCGAGCCGCGTGGCCATAATCATCGCGGTGAAGAGCAGCGCAGCCGCTAGATAATAAGGCGCGCCCGGCAGTTGAAATGAGTGCTTCGGATTGATGAACCAGGCGAAGATTCCCGAAAACAAGAACGGGCCAATGACGAACGCGATCGAGCGCAAGCTGCCGATCGCGCCTTGTAATTCGCCTTGTTCCCGCTCGCTCACCCGATGCGTCATCATTCCTTGCGCCGCGGGAAACGAAATGTTCCACATCGAAATCACTGGAATCGAAGCGATGTAAAGTGTGCCGCTGCGAGCGATGCCGGCCATAACCATCCCGACCGCACCGAAAAATTGTCCGATGTAAAGTGTGCGGCGTTCACCCAGCCACGCGACGATTCGTCCGGTTAATCCGCCGGAAATCGCCGCGGTGAAGATGCCAACGACCGTAAGCGAAATCCCAACCATTGTTTGATTCCACGCGAAGCGATAAATCGCGTAGAGCGCCCAAATGACGAAGACCTCGTGCGAGACGTAGGCGAGAAATTGGAGCGTGGCGAGCTTCCACAATTCCGGATGCGAGCGGAGCAACACCAGAGAGCCGACCGGATTAGCACGGCGCAATGTGAAAGCCTTGCGATGTTCCAGTCGCAGCGATTCGGGGACAAAAATGTAACCGTAGAGCCAATTCGTTAGGCTGAAGCCGGCCGCGACCCAGAACGGCAAGCGCGGACTGACATCACCGAGCGGCCCGCCAATCGCCGGTCCCAGAATAAAACCGAGACCGAAGGCGACACCGATCAATCCGAAGGCGCTGGCGCGTTTCTCTTTCGGAACAACGTCGGCGATGTAAGCCATGCCGGTTGGAATGCTCGAGGCGGTAATGCCGGAAATGATTCGGCCGACAAACAGCCAGCCGATAGTGGGTGAGAGCGCCATGACAATGTAATCGAGACCAAGCCCGAGATTCGAGAGCAAAATGACGGGGCGCCGTCCGAAACGATCGGACAAGACGCCGATGACCGGCGAAAAGAAAAACTGCATCAGCGCGAAAATGGTCCCGAACCAACCCAGCCAGTAGGCCGCACTGACCGAATCACCGCCGCGAAAATCGAGAATCAGTTTTGGCAAGACCGGCGCGATCAGACCAAGCGCGAGCATGTCGAGCATCACGGTGATGAAAATAAAAACGACGGCGGCTTTGCGCGGCTTCATTGGGGCACCGTTAAATCGTTACATCGTTGCATCGGATCACGATTCACGATTCACGAATCAGAGATTAAATCTGTGTTAATTTGTGGCAAGATGCTTCGGCTTTCCTATCTCTCGCCGAAAACTGCGTTGCGCGAGAGTAAAATCCACGGTCGCGGATTGTTTGCGACATCGGACATTGCCAAAGATGAAATCGTGGCGGTGAAAGGTGGCCACATTGTTAGCCGAGACGTTTTGCGCCGGAAAATCACGCCCCCGCTTGGCCCGGTTGAAATTCAAATCGGCGATGATCTGTTCATCGCGCCGGTGACGGAAGAAGAGCGTGAAGGCTCGATGCTCTACAGCAATCATTCCTGCGAAGCGAACCTAGGCCTGCGCGGCGAGATCACGTTCGTAGCGATGCGCGATATCCGCGTCGGCGAAGAACTCACTCACGACTGGTGCACGACCGACGACGACAACTATTCGGTTGAATGCAATTGCGGCGCGCCGAATTGCCGAAAAATTCTCACCGGCAAAGATTGGCAGCGCCCGGAATTGCAAAAGCGTTATGCTGGATATTTCTCAGCGTATCTCGCGCGGAAGATTGCGGTAGGGCGAGACTCTGGCGAGCCGACGAAATAATCCGCGGGTCCGCCGAACGTCGCCCTGCCGACAACTACAGCGCGACGTCGGCGCAGGGCCGGGAACGATGCGCCAAAATCCACGCTCATCCTGAATGACGTGCCGTTCGCCTGAATCGCCGCGCGGGAATTCGATGATGCGCCGCGCGTTGAGAGCGCGTTCCGCGGCAGCTTTGTCCTCGTAGATTTCGTCCAAAATTCGATCGACTCTTGGATCAATCGGTTTTTCCAGCAGATATTTTTGTTCGGCGCTTAGCGAAAT
>WNFO01000277.1_pt1 | contig 36153 bp, 43 predicted proteins | sample 5400251 | NCBI WGS metagenome assembly WNFO01 (sample SAMN13153354, study PRJNA577476) | soil metagenome | isolation source: 100 cm saprolite under Madrone tree | place: USA:California | collected 2016-06-14
CCTCAACAACATAATTCCCGCCACCGCTCGCCGCCGCATCAATGAAACCGTTCCCTGGCTGGTTGTTCGGAGCATCGTCGTCCACGATAGCTATTTTGAAACCAGGATTGACAAACGGGCCGACGCGAATGAACGGCCCGAAGCGCTGCTCGCCCAGGAGCTTCTTCATGTCCAACTGCGTGGCTGTCAGGTTGCTTTGACTGCATCCAGTGGAAAAGTAGCAAGGGAAAGCGTCAAATTGCAGGCTCGTTCCGCCCTGGAAGTTTCCGCCGTACATCGTACTGTGTGCAACGACGCTATAGAAGCCCGTGCCTTGGGTTGCGGGCGAGGAAGTCGTAAAGCGGATGCCCGCTCCAGCGCCGAAGACCTGCGGAACGGAAGTGCTCCATTCGTCGCCGTCGCGTCCAAAGACGGAATGCGTAACGCCGGAAATCCACGCGGCAGGGGTATTCAGGTTGGAACTGCTCCCGCTGGTGCCGTAGGAACAATTCAGCATCACTAGTCCGAAGGCACCGTCCTGGTCATACACGAAGGGGATTTGTGTGACAGCGCCAGCGCTGAAGTTGAAATTCTCAAACGTTACGGCGTTCAGTGAAGTTACGCCGTTTACGAACAGCCCCAGGAGGCCGGGATAGGCATACCCTGTGGCTTGAAAAGAAACCTGCGGGCGGAAAGTAAACGAAGTAGAAACATTTTCCTCGCCGCCTTTAAAACTCATGCTCGTTCGGACAACCCAGGGCTGACTCACGGTGACGCCGGATGGGAGCCATACCTGGGCATTGGCTCCATGGGTAGTATCGAAGACCGTAGCCGCATTGAAGACAGCTCCGCTGTTCACGCGCACCGGCGTGCTGAAGGCTCCCAGGGCCAGGGCAGCGCGAAGGTTCTGGGAATTATCATGGAGCGCGGTCTGAGCGGAGACCGTGTTGCCTGCGGCGTTGGCAACCACGATGCTCGTCGTTCCGCCGCCGCTTACAATCGTTGTCGCAAGGTACTTGTTCACCGCGCTGCCTGGAGATGTGGGCACATACGGGGGGAATGTAGGCGTGTTCACGCCGCAGTCCTCCCAGTAAGGGTCGCGCTTGGGAACGATGAAGGCTAGTGTGTTGTTGCGGTAGACAAACCAGCGCATGGCGATGTCGGTGGTCCCGCTTTCGACGGTGTTGGGAACCATGTTGGTCGGCCCGGTGAGGACGTTGCAAGCGACCACTTTCACGGTGGCGCTGCTGTTTGTCTCGCTGATCGCGGAACTGGAGCCGGGAGAGAAAACGGTGAAGGTGGTGGCGGTCGTAGAGATGACTGTGTAATTCCCATTGAGACGGGCGGTCGCGAAGCCCCCGATGTTGACCGCTGCATAAACGGAGAGGTTGCAATTCGCCTGGCAGGTGTACGTTTGCTGGCCGTTAAACGCAGAACTGCCGACCGCGCTCGCCAGAGCGATGGTGTTGACGCCGAGAGAGGCCGGGCCAGTCGTGGTCGAACCTTGCGCGGAAGCGGTCGTCAGCCCGCCTGAGGTGTCCTCGGCAACCCACTTATAGTTGTACGTTGTCGATCCCGTCAAACCAAATGGCGTCACGTTCGGAGCAGGAGGCGTGGAAAGCCCCGTGGCAGCGCCGCACTTGTAGATCACAATTCCATCGCCCACATTCGTTGCCGGAAATTTCGTGGCGTCTTGAAAATCCTGAGCCGCTGCCAACGTGACGCTTGTACTTGCGCTGGTACAACTTGCGGTCGTGCCTCCATTGGTGCCGAAGTATCCACCGTAACGGGCCATGTCAATGTAGGGATTGGGCCCTTTCGGATAAGTGTTGCCGTCAAAATTCTGGTCCGCGGTAAAAGTGTTGACGGTAGTGGTTTGCGCGCCGGCGCCGACCGGACCGACCTCCGTTCCGGTGTCATCCTTGTAGTACAGGCGCTTGTCGGCGGTCTTGGTGTAGAGATTGACGGTGCCAGAGCTGGCCGAGCCTGGCGGAGTGCCCTGATTTGAAAGGTTCAGTGTGCCGCTGGCGAGATTGCCGACCACCGTGGTGTTGCCGCTCACGGTGAGATTGCCGCTGAGCGTCAGCGAAAAGGCGCTGACGGCGCCGGTAAATGAAGGCGAGGCCGGATCGTTGGGCAGAATCACGTTAGGGATTTGCTTGGTGGTGATGGCCGGGCCGGAGATTTCGATTTCGTATTTTCCGGGCGCGGCGTAGAAGAAATAGTTGCCGAGGCCGTCGGTGGTCGTGGGATTGGCGAGCGCCTGGGTGAGCGCGGCGTCGGAATAAATGAGCGCTAACGGCGTGCAGGGCTGTCCGCTGGCCGGCATGGCGCAAACGCGCACGGTAGCCCCGGCGAGCGGAATGCCGCGCGAATTGAATACAATGTCGTCCTTACGCGTGCCTTGCGCGTGCGCCGACCCGACCGCACCGGGCACGACATGCAGCGCAAGCACCAGCAATGCCCAAAGAAACCCCATCGCGATTTTCGATCGTATCATCGGTTGCCTCAAAAAGTGTTTTGGACTCATCGACGAGGGGTGAAGTTAAAGCAGCTTGCGGGCGGTGATGGCGAGCTGGACGATGTCGGTCGTCACACTCGCTGGATACGCAGCGGCGGTGATTTCCGTGCCGCCGCCGTTGAAGGCTTTCAGCTTGAAATTGTTCAGGGCGCTTCCGGCGACAACCACGTAATAGCCGGAGTTGCCGTTTTGCGATTCGGCGAAGGCCTGGACAATTTGCGTCGAGGGAAGCTTGTCCGCGACTTGGGTGAAGTCGAGCGTGTCGCCGCCGGTCGGGTAGTTCCCCGAAAACGTAAGTGTTCCGATGGCGTAGACAAAATTGCTCGCCGAAGAATCGACGTTGAGTGGCGACAGCGAAATTGTAATGGGCATGAGTGCTCCTGTTCTTTGTGGAGTGCGGCGGCTCGCCGCCGCCTTTCGGACTGAGTGGGTAATAGTTCCAAACCGGCTAATGCTTGATAGCTACGCTGGCGCGGAAGAAAGCGGGAGCAAGCTCCCGCACTCCCAAATTGCGTCGGATCCAAGGCCCGACTGCAATTCAAAATGGTGTATAGCCGCTGCGAGCGGAAAACGGCCTGCGGCGGCGCGCGGATTGCTGTTCGCGGCGTACGGCGGCGCTGACGAGATCCTCGATGGCGTCGGCCGCGGCATCGTCCCACTTTTCGGCGAGCGGGCTGCCGCGCGCCCAACCGGCGAGCGCGGCAGTCGCGTAGGCGACGGCTTCCTGGGCGTTGCGCACCAGCACGGGCGAAGTCGCATCGGTGAAATCGGGATAGGCTTTCAGATACCGTAGGCGAATTTGCGTGTCCTGTGTGGCACCGAGGAAATAGAGGCCGTCGGCGCGCCATTCCCAGACACTTAGCGTCACGTCTTGCGCGCGCGAAGGCAACCCCCCGTGGCGCGTCAGATCCACCATTTCGAGAAAATCCTCGGTTGAGGTGTTGCGGCGTTCCCAAACCTTTAGCGGCACGAGCAGATCGGTTGGAAGCTGATTCGGCGGAGCGGTGGCATCGGTGATGGCGACTTGCAGCGAAGTGTCGGTTTGGGTGACCGCGGGGACAACCAGCAGGACATCATCCTGGATAAATCCGCCGCCACCGGCATTGCCGAGCGCACGCTGCAGCTTGCGATATGCGGAGTTGGCGTACGGCAGGAGCACGGCGTCGGTGAACAGGTTGCCCTGCGAATCATTCAAGAGCGAGCGCACCAGAGAGGTGATTTGCCCCGCGGTGTTGTACGCGCTAGATCCAACTACAGGCATGCTATTTTCCTTGACTGTGTATTAACGGCGTAGTACAAAGTGCCACGCGTGGGCTGCGTCTCGGAGAATGCTACCAGTGGGGGTACTGGACGCGTCTCACAAGCGCGACGGCTGGTGACAGCCTCATGGGTTCGAGTCCCACATTCTCCGTCCCGCTTTCGCGCGATGTGCTTGACAACCTCAGTCCGTTATCTTAATTTGGTGTTGCTTGTGAGGCGCGTCCAGTACGCGTGCAGATTTAAGTTAAGGGCAGCCGTTCTGGCTGCCCTTTCCGTTTTATATCGGAGAAACTCACTAAACTACTCCGCTGGCAGCGGCGATTTCTGTAGGTAGGCGGCGACGCCGATGACGGCGTTGATCAGGCCTGCCGCGGCGCCGATGCGCATCGTCGCGGCGCTTCCGGATTGCAGGTTGAAGTGCTGCGGATCTATCCCTACGGCCGCAAATCCGGTCAGAACTCCGCCTGCCGCACCGCTGATCGCCGCGGCGAAAATACCCTTGAGCCAAATGTGAAAACGTGTCATGAATTAATCCACAGTGCGCGCACACCCAAAAATCGTTCTCATACCTGGCACCTTATTCGCAATTGCGGGGATCGCCGACTTTACCGATGCGTTCTCCTCGAGGCTGTCTATCACCCGCTACGTCGTTTCTTTGGTATGGCTTCTATCGAGCGCCGCGATTTTTGGATTGCTTTTAAAGGGCGTGCTCCCACGCCAAAAGGCGACCAGAACTAAGCGACGCTGACGAACGGTTGCTTGTGGAACGCGGGCACCGAATCATCCAGCACATCGAACGCCCAATTTTCGTAGTTGCGCCCTGAACACGCTTCCCTTTCATAAAGGCGCGCGCGCGACCTGGCGCGAGGCGCCCTGCGTGACCATTCAATCGCGAGCGCGATGTGTTCGGCGATCGTCGGCGTGAGTTGGACAAATTCACCACACGGGCTTTCGAGCGTAAAGCAATGTTCGTATTCGCCGCGCGAAGGATAGGGGCCCAGCGCGGGAACGCTGATGCCGTTTTCGCGTTCGATCGTATGCGCGTACCACGCTCGCGGTGAGCCGTAGACTTCCGGAGGCAGCCAACGCTCGATGTGCCAGCGATTGACGGCAAGGTATTTCGGTTCCTGGCGCAGCTCGACAACTTCGCGGAGCAACGATCCTGTTGCGGGATCGCGCTCCTCGAACTTGCCGCCGATCCACGCCAGCCGGTTCCAGCCCCAGACAACTCGATAGTTCACTTCCCCGAAACGGTTCGCGCCTCCCGCGCGAGCTAGGCGATGCGCCACAGTTTCCGGCGTGTCGTGCGTTTCACGAACTACGAGAATCATTTTCCGCGCGGGCTGAAATCGAGAGACTTGACGACGAATTTGTGTTCGCCGCAATCGAGCACCAGGTCCGTGACCTTGGCGATTTTGGTTTCGACAATGGCGTCGTGATCGCGCAGCGACGAGGCGCACCGGAGCACCGTTCCCGGCTTGAGTTCCCGCGGCCCGGAATCGAGCTGCACGCCGATATCCGGCGCGATCATCGGCCGGAGGATGGCGACGTCCTGCTCATGGTCCACGCGAAGAAAAATGAACACCAGCGGATCAGTTTTGCTGCGGGCGGAAATCCCGCCAGACAGTAAGAGAGCGATCCCGCCGATGAGGATTCGTCGCATTGAGAAATGAGGTAAAGGAGGTTAATGAGATCAAGGAAGTAAAGGAGGAAAGGGCCTTGCAAAATGACCGCATATCGCAGCTAGAGTTCCGGTCCTTTACCTCCTTTATTTCCTCTACCTCATTTACTTCCCTCTTTCTAGTAGCCGCTGGGCCGCGCTAATGTGTCGATGAACGCGCCGGTACGCGGCGAGTCGTCCCACACTTGAAACGCGGTGTCGAAGTAGAAGATATAGCTGGCCGCGAGGCCGCCGCTGGCGCCGTAAATCGGGAAGACCGTGTTGCCGTTGACTTCGTAGAAGTCGATGTCCTTCAACACGGCGCGGCCCCAGTGCGACAGGTCGAGAAAATCCACGCGGGTCTGGTCGGCGTTGACGCTGGACTTGATGGGGATGCCGCTCATGGTTTTGCGTCCGCTGAAGAGCAGATCCAAATCGTTTCCGTTGCCGCCGCCGCCTTCCTTGATGATTTGCGAAACGGTGATGCCGAGATTCTCCCAGGCGTGCTCTTGCTCCACCGCCATGTAGGCGATGAGCTTGCTCAGGTGGTTGATGCCCAGGGCTTTGCGGACTTTGTTGATCGCCAAGCGCACGTTGCTCGGAGTGAGCGCGGCGTTGCCGGCGTTGACGCGCGGCGTGGCGAGTTGCACCGGGTAAGTCGCACGATTCAAGTTCAGCCAGGTGCCGGTGGTGGCGTTGTTCTGGTGATACTTGATGCCGAAGAGCGACACGGGACTTGCGCCGCTGAGGCCGTCGTGCACGATGACGTCGCCGTTGGTCAGGCCGCCGGGGTTGACGTCGACGGTGATGGTCTGCGTTGGGCTGATCGGATCCGCAGCCGTCACGTTGGCCGTGCCACGGTTGGTGGTCAGCGTGGAGTCGTAGACCTGAATCGTCTGTCCCACGTACACAAGCGCGGCGCCGGGAGGCGTGGCCATCGTCCATGTGGTGGTGGCGAACGAGCTGATGGTGCCGAGCACGCCGTTGCCAGCGGTCTGCATCAGTTTGTCGAGAAACGCGCGGAACTGTTTCATGCCGTTGGCGACTTCGCGTTTGGCGGCATTTTCGACGGCGCGCTCGCGGCCGGTGGTGGCGTATTCCACCAGCTTGGTGATTTCAATCGCGAAGCGGAAGAAAATCGGCGAAACCGACGCAACATCGTAAGCCGTGCCGGAGCCGCGGCCGAGGTCGCCGCCGTCGGCGTTGTACGAGCCGGCTTTGCCGCCAGGATTGACCTGCAAGGGCAGGCGCATATTGCGGCTGGAAACTTTCTCCACGTCTCCGCGCTGCTGGATCATAGTGAGTAAAATGTCGTCACGCTCGTAGAGCAGGGGCACTTTGTCGCGCACCTTCTCGAGCTGCAACGCGACGACGTTCGCGTTCGCTTGTGCTGGCATCTGTTGTTCTCCTTAATTTCCAGGTGACCGCAAAGCGGTCAACAGGATTGCGGCGTTCCGGGATGCCGCAACTGCGCGGCGCGGAATCGCGCGGGCGTCTCTTGAGAAGGCGCCGAAGATCGATGGGTTTCTCTTAGAAGTCTTGCCTCTGAGTGCGGTAAACTGCGGCTACGATCGAACCCCAGAGTGTCTCGATGAATTACTTCAAAAGCGTCCTCGTCGGGCTCGCCGCAGTTCTTGTGATTTGCGTTTTGTTTCCGGCCCTGCCAACTATAGTTCGCGCTTTCCTATTCGTTATAAAGCACGGTGCTGGCGGAATCGGAGTTGCACTGGACCGCATGGGTTGGCACGCGCCCTCGCTAGCTCAGTCGTTTTTCATGCTCGCAGTTTTCGGAATTGGCTTTTTATGGGAGCTTCGCAGGCTTGCAAAATAGCTGCGCTGGAATTGTCTGCTTGAGCTGAAGCGAGCCAGAAAATGAGACTAACAGGATATCTTGTCTTCATCCTTTTGTTTGTGCTGGGCATGTACGCGTTGCGAATCTGCGTACGCGACTTCCGGAGGTCTCGCGGCTCGGGTACATTCAAGCCGTACCTCTACCTGCTTGGCATAGTACTTTCCGTTGGGCTGATTGTCCTGGCGGTCATCGGCACATTTTTTGCTGTTGTCGGGCCGCTGCACTAGGAGCGGCTCGTTGCATCACAGATCCAAAATTTGCTCATCGCTCAGTTTGCGGTAGTCGACGCGGCGCGGATCCAGCCGCGCCGTACCGCGATTCGGATCTTGGCTACGAGCTCGATTCGAGCCGCTGGAAGAGCTTGCTGACAAAGATGCGCTTCGCGAATCAGCGCTAACCGACGTCACTTCCCTTGTTATAGATGCTGCGTCGGCTCTCGCGGTTTTGCTGCGGTGGGCGGCCAGGGTGGTTTGCGTCCAATCGTTCAAGACGCGCTTGGCGGCAATGGGCACGAGTTGTTGCGCGCGTTCGGCAATCAGGCGGACTACTTGTGCGCGAGTTTCTTCGTCCAACCGGCGTCCCGAAAGAATCTGCGCGACTTGCTCGCCGAGTTGCCGATCACCTTTTAGCGCCGATTCGACGTCCTGACGGATCGCTTGGCTCAATCTTGCTTGTAGGGGCGCAGCATGCTGCGACCCTACGCCGGAAGCGCTTGACATGTGCGCTGCATTCGGCAACGCTTGCGCCAAGGTTCGCTCGATAGCGCCACCGACACTACGCTCCAAATCTTCATTCGCGGCTTTTTCAAATGCTGAGTACGCCGCCAAATGCGCCTCGTTGGCTGACGCGCCGTTGGCGGGGGCGCCCGCTGCGGCAGGTTGCGCCCCTACAATAGAAGGCGTCGCAGGGGCGGGGCTTGCCCCGCCCGCTGCGGCCTTCCCACCATCTGCGCCGGGCGACGCAAGTGTCGCCCCTATAGAGGCTGGACCGAGTTGGTTTCCTGCCGTTTCGAGTGCGCGCAGCCCTGCGAAAACCATTTCACGGAAGGAGGCGGGATCCTCGCGCAGCATTCTCTGGGCTAACTGCTCGCGCGATGCGCTTACTTCCTGCGCGGACTTCCCTGCTGCGCCAAAATAGGCGCGATCGATGTCATCGAGTACGCGGGCACGTTCTGCCGTGGCGCGAGCTTCGTTGACGCCGCCCGGATATAATTCCTTCAGCGCGCGCGCATCTTCGGGATTCGCAAACGCCGCGCGATACGCCGCCGCCTCCGATTTCGCCTGTTGCACGCCATTCCAAAGCTCCCGTGCTTCTTCCCCGCTCCAGGGATCCTTCATTTGCGCTGCCAGCCATGGCGGCGGCTCTTGTGGCACAGCCAATCCTGGCTGTGCACCTCGCCCCGGTCCCGGAGCCTGAGTAGCATCGGCTTCCAGCCGGCTCTGTTCGTTTTGTGACGCTGATGGAGAACCCGTCGGCAAGGATGCCGGCGCTACCTGTGATGATTCTTGCGTTCGCGTTGGTTGCGGAGGGGCGGACTGTTCGACGTCTTGCGCCTCCGGCTCGATTCCGAGAATCTGTTCATCCGTCAGCGCAAACAAATCATGCGGGGTGCTGTAACCGTTCGTGCCAGACGCTGTTGATGCAATTTGCTGATTCATCTTGACCCCAAAAACAAAAAGCCCCGATTGCTCGGGGCAATTCCGTCAGCGTGCTATCGAATCACCGCTCTAAAAGAACTACAGGGCCTCCAGCAAAGCTGCCAAGAGTTCGAGGCCGATCTCAAGACCGAACTCAAGGCCCAACTCAAGAACCACTCCGCCCCAAGGGTCGGCCTGGTCGTTAATCGGATCAAACCCTTTGGGTCGGTCGTCGCGATAGGTCAGAGGTCCATCCATAAGATTCCTTGGCCTCTATTGGGCAATACGAATGCCCCAGGCAAGAAGTTTCAACTCTATTGCCTGGCAGCTGCCATGGCGCGGAGGTGGGCTTCGGCGTGGGCACGGACGTTGGCGAATCCGGCGGGATTGGTCATGTGCGCGGATTGGCCGGCTTCGGAGTTGGCCCAACGTTTGCACTCCTCGAATTCGACGGCGTGGTCGTCGAGCAATTGATCGACGGGCACCGAGGGCAGCACCAGCGTCGTCGTAGCGCCGGCTTCCAGCCGGCGGTTTTCGTCTTGAGATGCTGCGTCAGAGCCGCTCGGCAAGGATGCGCTTCGAGGCTCAGCACTTGCCGGCGCTACGCCGGAACCTTGGGGCCCGGGTTGTAGGGCGCCCGCCGCGGCAGGCGCCTCTACACGTGGGGATGCTGAAGAGGAGTATGGAGCGACAGGCAAATTCACCACAATCGGGGCGCTGGCGAGGAGCTGCTGGATTTCGCGCAACTGCTTGTTGCGCGAATCTTCGCCCGGGATAACCATCTCGGTGAGCCCTAGAACATTTTTGATATAGCCAAGATTGGCGGGCTCAGTGAGCGCGCGCTGAAGCACCGGATCATTGATGGTGAAGAGCTGCTGCAAGACACCGCGCTGTTGCGACTTTAATCGCGGAAACGTTTCGTCGGCCTCGGGATGCACACAAATGTTGCCCTTCAGATCCGCAGTGCGAATTGAGCGCGCGTCGAGTACGCCATCCGGACCGAGCAGCGGAATTTCCACGTCTTCGGGACGATTCTTGCGGAAGGAATCGACCGCGAGCAGCAACACATCCGCGTAAAACTGTTTGGTGCGGCGCCAAACGAGGCCGAGGCGGCCCATGGCTTGGTCGCGGGCGAGCGCGTAACCGGAAGCGGTCTTCACGTCTTCCATGTTCCCACCGAAAATCGCTGGAAAGAGCCCAGTCAGGAATTGCGCGACCGGACCAATTAAATCCTGCTGATGGCGAATCATGTCTGGAGGAACTTGCGCGGGCGCCGGCTGGAAAAATCCCGCCGCGAGCGGCTGGCCCGGGCGCGCCCGCGCTGGAAAATGCGCGGCCGGTTCCGCCACCTGATTCGCCAGCGCATCGAAATCGAGCACTTGCGGATCGGCATAGATCGGCGGGATACCGTACTCGTACGTCTCCGCTTGCATGTTGGAGAGAACGTTGTAGCGCTCCTGCACTTGCACCAGCGAATCGCCGACGCTGGGGCGGTTCTGTCCGTCGCCGGGCAGCGCGTGGAGCACCCGCCAGTGGTCGTCCATGGATTCGCTGCGCGATTCGCAGTAGACGTCGCCGGCAAACGCGACGTAGCAGCCATCGGGAAACATCGCGAGCAGCTCGCCGCGAATGGCTTCGTCCTCGATTGCGTAGAACGCCCACGGACGCAGCCAGGTGCGGTCAAAGGTGATGAGGTTCATCAGCGCGTCGCCGGGATGGATGGACGGCAAGCCTTGCTCGACGCTTAGCCGCGACACGCGCGCGTAGACATCTTCGGATCCTTGCGATGGCGCGGATTCGATCCTGTTCGCCGCGCGCGGGTAGGCGGCTTTCAATTTCGCGCGATGCACTTCCGCCTGCCATTGCAGGTAGGGATATTCGTGCATCTCGTTGGCCCACACCGGTGTGTTCAGCTCGAGGCCTCCGGCGATGGAGATGACTTCCTGGCCGTTGGGCACGCGGTGCGTCCCGGTTACGCGCGGCACGGTGACGCGTTCGGCCTTGCGAAGGTTTTCGTCGGTCAGTTCGGCGCCACAACCGGGACAGGTGGTTGCCCGTAGGGGCGCAGCATGCTGCGCCCCTACAAATGAGGCGTCGTCCTTGTCTTCGCCCTCCGAATTTCCATTTTCGAGTTTCGATTTCCCAATTTGCGTGCCACATTGAGGGCAAACGTAAACGTCTTCGCCGAGGGGAATCTCCAGAGCTTCCAGGATATTTTCTTCGTGGAAGCCGAAGCGCTGGCCATCGGCGACGTAGCGAACGTACGCGCCGAGTTTTCCATCGGTCCAGAGAAAATAGCCGATCGAGGTCAGCAACTGCTCGACGTGATTGTTTTGCTCGACCAACTGCGCCACGTCGCTCGCGGCGCGCGCAGCGGCGATGTCCGCGAGCGACTGCGCCGACTGTGGGTAGAAGCGCACGCTCGGCACGTCCTGGGAAAGCACCGCGATGAACGAAAGTCCGAATCCTTGATAAAAATTCGTAACGAACTGGTAGCGCGGCATCTCTTCGAGTTCGCGATCGTCGCTGAAGCGCTGCTCGAACGGCAGATGCCAGTTCATGTCGTTGGGATTCCACCAGGCGTATTGCAAGCCTTGCCAGAATAGCCGCGCCTGGCGGATGCGACGAATTTCGTGACGCCGCGCAACGACGCCTTCCTGGCGGTATTGCCGGACTAGTTCGCGCAAGGCGTTGACCAGTTCCGGCTTCGCATCGTCAAGGCGCTCGTTGTTCGGGCCGAGGTCGACCGGAGGAGTTGTAGCGCCGCCCTTTACGGCGGCATCTTCTTCACCTTCGCGAGATGCCGGGCTGAAGCCCGGCGCTACGCCGGCGGCAGTGTTGCCGTCGGCTGGCGCGATCGCACCGGGAATACCGGTCCAAGATTCAGTTGTGTGATACCGGTCCATTCGACCTCTCAGAGGATTTCTCGTCAAAGTTCGTGACAGCGTCGCGGCTGGCTCCGCCTTCGCGCCATGCCTGGATCTGGTGCCAGGAGCGCCTCCTTAGGCGCGGAAGCGGCTGTGGTTTCGGCGCTTCGGGAAACTCCACCGGAGGAAATCCCGCCGTGCCCAGCAGCGAATTCATCAGCGCGCGGTTCTCTGCCCGCAGCCGCGCGACATCCGCTTCCAACATGCCGATATAGCGGCTGCTGAACAGCCGTTGAAAGAAGTCTTTCATTTCTTGCTTTTCCCCACTCAGCATCAGCGTGGACGGCGCGGAAGCGGTTTCGGGCGAAAGAATTTCTTCGCTTCGGCTTCGAGGCGCTGATAGTGAATCGCGCGCGACGTTGGATCCTCGGCGGTCACTTGGCGCGCGATCTGTTCGCCGAGCGGCATGCCGCTCATAAAATGCGGCGTGCTACCCTGCGAATGAATGGGCGGAGCCTGCCCCGCCCTGGCCGGCACAAAGACCGGCCCAACACCGGCGAGCCTTCCGCCGGAGACCAATCCGTAGCGCGCGGCGTCGGCGGGATCATCGCCCTCGACCTTGCGAATATCTTCGCGGCGTCGTTCGTCGCGCACGAGCTGCGGAATGCAATCGATCAACCGCTCGCAATTTTCGGTGATGACCCAGGTGTTTGATTCCATCATCTGGTACATCAATTGCCAGCCGCCGATGCGGTCGTCATCGGCCGGCGATGGCCGCGGCAAGCCGTTGGCGACCAGCACGTCGCCAAGCTGCTCGGCGATCGAGGATTCCGAAGTGCGGTGCGCGAAGGCGTCCGGCGAAAGAAGGACTTCGCTGATGCGCTCGCGGCCGCTGCGTTCCGCGATGGCCTGGGCCAGCATGCGCGGCGATAGGCCGTTCTGCACGAATTCGCGGTAGGTGGCGATTCGGGAGTTGAAAGTTGAAGGTTGAGAGTTGAAAGAAGAATCTACTCTGTTTGCTTCATCTTTACTTTCAACTTTGAACTGTCGGCTTTCAACTGGCATTGCGCAATGCCAGTAGACCGCGCTGGGATGCTGGAAGCCCCAGTCAATGGAAACCCACCGCAGCAACCAGGGATCGAGCCGAATGTCTTCCGGGCGCGCGGTGTGACGGCCAATATCGAAGATGTTGAAGTATTGCCCGGCAAAAATGTTCCAATCGCCGTCGAGAAAAGCGCGCCGCAAATGTTCCGGCAGCGCTTCGAGCGTGCGGCGATACTCGACGTCGTTCGCGTAAATGGGATTGTCGTCGATGCGCGCGCGGATGAAGTCGTAGTCCCGCGCGGCGTACAAATCCGAGCGCTCGAATCCGGGCGGCGGAACGAGATCCACCCACAACGCTTTCACCCAGGCGTGACCGATGTTCCCCGGGTTCGTCGCGCCGGCCATGCGGCACGAACTTCCCGGCACGCTACAGCGATTGCGCGATGTCAGGAACTGCCACTGCTTCAGCGTGAAATGCGTCAGCTCGTCAATTCCGATGAAGAGAAACTCCGCGCCTTGATACTGGTAAACGTCGCTCTCATTGCGGCAGTAGCCAAAGCGTGTGGTCGAGCCGTTGGTCCAGGTAACGATGTGCTTTGATTCGTTGTAGCTTTTATAGAGCGCGCGCGGCACATCGCGGCGAAAATAAGTGAGCAGCGAAGATTCCAGCTCGGGATAGGTCCGCCGCAGGAGCAGTGTGTCCGCTCCGGCTACCGCGAGTGCCTGAAGGATTGCTTCCCAAAGCAGAGCTTTCGTTTTGCCAGGGCCCGCGGCGCCACCAAAGAGTCGGTACTTCGCGGTACTGTCGTGAAACTGCTGCTGGCGCGGAAAAGGCCGATAGTATTTTCTGAGGGACACTTACCTGTAGATCTTTGAGAACCGGCTTCCGACCAGCCAGGCCGCCACGGAAGCGAGCATGCCGGCCTTGACTCCGAAACCAAGCGTCTGCCAGGAAGCCAGAAACGCCCAGACGAAGCCGCCGACACCGACGGTCTTCAGAATGTAGTCGAGATGAATTGCGTTTGTTAGCTTCTCGAAAAAGGACGGACTGGGAATGGGAACTCCTGTCATTTTCTTACTCCTTCCGCTGCGCGCCTGGCGACAGCGCTATCGATATCGACGACAATCTGCTGCGGTTCGTCGGCCAAGGCCGCAACGCCCTTGTAACGCATCTCCGTCAGCTTTTCGACGGCACGCTGCTGAATTTTCGGATCGCCGTGGTTCAGAAGCCTTTGCCAAACCTCTAGCAAATCGGTACGGCGGTTGATTTTTTCGACGAAATCTCCAGGATTATCAGGGAGAGGAAACTCCGCGCCTGGGATTGGATCAGTTTTGCCGCTATGTTCGGATGCTTGGCCAGCCACATCCCTTGCAGCATGACTGTTCACGTGGTTTTGCGGCCCGGCGTGACCGTTGGGTTTGTCCGAAGTGCTGCGGCGTGACATCAAAGCAGCTCTCATTCTTAGTTCTGAGTTCTAAGATTTCAGTTTTAGTCAGAAAGCGGGAAAGGCGATTGCGCCGGCTCCACAACCTGCGGCGACGCGGCGTTTTGTGGAGTGCGGGAGCCTAGCTCCCGCTTTTCCGATCTCTCGGGTGGTTCAGCCGATCTCCCGGATAGCTCAGCCGATCTCTCGGACGAGTCAGCCGCAGAAAAAGCGCCAGCTCCGCTGCCACACTCCACACGTTCCTCGATCGGATATTGCCGCCGCGCCCACAAGAAGACGCGATCCGCGGGCAGATCCGCGAAGTCGCAAACGAGCTTGAGATCCTCCGCCTCAAAGGGGCTATCCGCGCGCAAGTAGCGGCGCGCCCGTGATGCTTCGAGCGGCTCGACTGCGGTTTCGTCGGCAACCGGCGTCATCTCCGCATCTTCCATCGCCTGGGTGAGCACCGCTCGCCAAACCTTTTTTTCGGGCGTGAGGACCGGTACGTGCGCCCAGATGGACTTCGACAAGCGTCCGTTGCCCTCTCGGCGCATGGTTCGACCTGTGCATTCCGAGCGAAAAGTGTTTTGTGGAGAGGAGAGTCGCCGCTTCAGACCATCAGCTTTGCAGTCAAGCCGGCCCCGCCGGTGGAGGAGACAAACTTGATGCGCAGGAATTTTGCCTGCACGCTCGCGACGCTGCGCGCTTCGCCCGTGGCTGCCGTGGTGGTATCGATGGTCTGATATTCCGCGTCGACATCCGCCATGGCGCCTTGCAGGACCATGTTCACGGCCGTGGGCGCAGTGCCGAAGATCGTTTGCCAGCGCACGGCGGTGCCACTGTCCGGCACGCCCGTGAAGCTGGGAAGCGCAAACTGGGTGCCGGCAGTGTTGGCAGCGGGAAATGTTTCGTTGTTAAAACTGAAACCGACGTCGCCCGAAAAAAGGGAGCTCGGCGGAGTCACGTTTTGATAGGTCGGCATCTTGGCTCCTATTTGGCCGCGGCCTGGTAAGCAGTCGCTTGAGAACGCACGAATGGCTGATCCCGCCAAGCGGCACGAAAATCTTTGGTAGCACAGGCTTTAGCCGGTGCAGATGTAGTCCTGGAGAGTCCTGCGAACGGGCTGAAGCAGCCCCTAAAAACAAAACGTCCCGGTTTGCACCGGGACGCACTCTTCTATGTCACTAAGTACGCCGCAGATTGAATTCATGTCAGGAGGAATCTTCAGCCCGTCGCGGGGGCGAAAGGTCCGCGATCCTGCTTCCACTGGCCGTCGCTGAAAAAAAACTCTAACCCCATCACGAATGCAGGGCCTTTCCCCTGCTGACAGTGGACCACACGCGCAAAGCCGCTGAAACTGCCCTGGAGAGACCGCACGTCGATGCGCTCCCTGGGCCTCCACTGCTGTTTCGTCAAAACGGAGGCGCCGTGAAGGCTCACGTCCCGCGTGGTGGTAACTTCGTAGCTCGCCAGGTCAAGGCTAAACAACGTAATCGGCACTTCAAGAGGAGTGCGATTCTCAGTCCGGCGAGATGGACGCGGGTCCATATGCCACCCCGAATGCTGCAGATTATCCGCGGCGTCGTCGGAGCTGGGTGGCAACGACACGCAGACTTTGCCGGAGTCGCCACGAAAAACTCAATCAGGTATTTCCCGGATAGTGGGTTCAGGTCTTCCCCCTAGCCGCTACCTGGGGACAGAATGAGGGAGCCTTTTGAATTGCCTTGCGGAACTTAATGACAAAAGGAAACTTTTCTGCCCTAAAAAGCAAAACGCCCCGATCAATATCAAATTGTCGGGGCACACTTTTCTACAAAAGCTAATGTATCACAAAATAAAACTTTGTCAAGAGAAATTTTGCAAAATCTGAAAATATTTTTTACTGTTTTGTTTTCAGTAGCTTCAGGGAGTCCCGAAACATCATCTCAGCCGGCCGACGAAGAAGGGAAAGGATCGCAATTTTCCTTGCCACAAGAGCCCAGCCGCCGATATCCCGCGTAATCCCCTGCTGCGAAGGAAGTTACATGCGTTGGCTCTCCGCAAAAAAAATTTTCACCAAGTCCCAACGAACCTGCTCTCGGGCCAGAGATGAACACACGCCAGCCGCAGATGGCGAAGTTCGCCGTTTCCCTTGACACTCCCTTTTTTCAGGAGCATAGTCCCGCCCATCCCTCAGAATTCCTCCCCGAAAGGAGACCTGCCATGCCGTTTTTTCTTCATCAAGTGAGTTACACGCCCGAAGCTCTGACACGGTTGCTTGCCAATCCTCAGGATCGGTTTGACTCCGTGCGGGGGCCCGTCGAAAAGCTTGGTGGACGGGTACTGAACTCATACTTCGCCTTCGGGCAGTATGACGCCGTGCTCATTACCGAGATGCCAGACAATGTTTCTGCCGCTGCGATCGCCCTGGCGTTCGGCGCGGGCGGTTCGCTGCGCACCTGCCAGACCACGGCGCTGATGTCCAACGCTGAAGGGCTGGAGGCCATGCGCAAAGCCGCAACTTGCGGCTACAAACCCGTTGCTGCGGCTGTAAGTGGAGCCGCCGCGCGGCCGGGATCATAACCGCCCGCTTAAAGGCCAAACCCAGGCGCGGAATCCCCCAGTCCGTCAATGAATCCGCGCTGAGCGCACAGGATATCTGTGTTTCCAACGTGTTCGCGGAGCCTCCGGTGGTAGACTCTGCAAGAAGGAGACTCCCGATGCGCCCCAAATACTTGCTTGCCGGATATGTCTCACTGCGTGCCCTTGCCCTCATCGTGGTCGTGGTCTGCTCTTTCGCGGGTCAGTCCGCGGAAGCCCAGTCTTCACAACAGCCGCCTTTTCCGGCCCAGTCGCAGCGGCCCGATGAGACGAAACCCCTTGAGGATAAGAGCGTTCAAGGCGCTTCGCCGCAAAACGAGCCTCCCCGCCGGCCCACTGCGGCCGAAATCAGCAAGAAAGAGACTGTCGCGTCGGCGCTTCTTCGCGGCCTGCAATACCAGGAATACGAAGTCCGCTCCGCTTCCGAAGCCATGCCGGAGGAGAAATACGGTTACCGACCCGCCGAAGGCAAATTCAAAAACGAAAAGCCGGAATTTGGCCCCGCCGAAGTTCGTACCTTCGCCGAACAAGTGAAACACGTAGCGTGCTCGAATCTCGGTTTTGCGGCCGAACTTGACGGGCAGAAGCCGCCCGAAGCTTGCGACAAGGGCGGCCCCAGCCCCGCGAAAACCAAGAAAGAATTGTTGATTTATCTGCGCGATTCCTTTGCGGCGATCCGCAAGTCGCTGGGAGCCATCGACGCGAAAAACATGTTCGATCCCATCGAGGGCCCGTATGCCGGACCCAACACGCGGCTCGGTCTAGCCACTGTGATCATCTGGCACAATGCCGACCATTATGGCCAAATGACCCTCTACCTGCGCGAGAGCGGCGTCGTGCCGCCCGCCAGCCGCCCCAATCCGCCGGAAGTGCGCGAGCAATATTGACATGTGGCAGTACTTCGCGCGTTTGTACAAAAATGTTACAAATCTTTTGATTTGCACGGAATCGTACAACAAATACTCTCACGTTGCCTGGGACTCACATTCGGCATATGCCGCTTCGCCTCTGCTAGAATCTTTCCGTGATTTCTGCCACTCCATCGGCGCGCCTTGCGAATATTCGTCTGCATCCCATTAAGTCGCTCGATCCGGTGCATGTGAACGAAGCGGGCATCGGACCGGCGGGCGGACTTGAATTCGACCGCGCCTGGGCGCTCTACTCCGTTGACGGCCAGTGGGTGAACGGCAAGCGCACTGCGGCTATTCACTTGATTCGCGCTGCTTACGCGCCCGACCTGTGCTCGGTCACACTTTCCGTTCCGGGCGACAAACGCAAAATCCCGACGAAGACATTTGCCTTCCCGGGCGACACGGCAGCCGCTTCTCAATGGTTTTCCAACTATTTCGAGCAGCCCATAACCGTGCGTCATTCACCCGGAGGTTTTCCCGACGAAGTCAACGCTAGCGGTCCAACAATTGTTTCTACCGCCAGCTTGCAGTCGGTTTGCGACCTATTTGACGGAATGAACCTCGATGACGCGCGCCAGCGCTTCCGCACCACGCTCGAAATCGATGGCGTGCCCGCGTTCTGGGAGGATCAACTCTTCGGCCCCGAAGAACGAAGTGTCGTTCGTTTCCGCATCGGCCAAGTAAACTTCGAGGGCAGCCATCCCTGCGCGCGCTGCCCGGTTCCCCCGCGCGATCCGCGCACCGGCGAGATTATTCCCGGCTTCCAGAAAATCTTCAGCGATTACCGCCGCTCGCACATTCCGGCGTGGTGTCCTGAAGCCCGCTTCGACCACTACTACCGCTTCGCCACCAACACTCGCGTCGCTTCAAGCGAAGTGGGCAAAGCCCTGGACGTCGGCGATCGCCTCGTCTTATAGTGACCGGTCTTCAGACCGGCGCCTTTTCTGCTTCTAGATCGGTCTCGTGGCGTCCCGCAGTACGCCACTATCCGCAGGCAACACTACTCCCTTGAAGGGCGGCTGGTGGATTAACGAGATGCGGCGGGGCTGCTAAACCTTGTAGATCGGCGAGCGCAGCCGCACGCGGGAGAGCTGCGCAACCAGCGTTTTTCTATCGCCGAATGGCAATTCCCACTGTTTAGCGCGGCCGGTCAGGGATCGAAAGCCGCGGATAACCGCGGAATAGAGTTTACGGGGCATTTGCTTGCCTGCGCTTGCCAATCCGCGAACCACAATGGGCGTATCTTCTCTTACTTCTCTCAGCAGCCTGCGCCATGCGCGCTTCGTTTCGGGGTCCATTTCTCCCTCCACTCCGGGCTGTCCCCCACATTTTAACGCCGCCCGCTCCTGGCTATCAAACGAGAATTGCGGAATCTTGTCGCCCGCTCGAAATGACGCGCCGCGGAACTGTCACCGCCCTTTCTTTGAATTGACGTCCTCTAATAAATATAAAGCAGCCAAGACGTAAGGCCGTTTTCTTTAGGTCTAGCGTTGACATACTGTTCGAGCTACTCAGGATAGACCCAGGGTCGCAAGCTCTATATCATGAGGTCGATATGCTTTTCATCGCCACTCTTTTGCTGTTAACCGCAAACCCGACTGCGCAGGAAGCAAAACCATCTGCCCCAGCCAAAAAAGAAGCTGTCGCACAGGACGATCGTAACAAGGAAACACCCAAGCCCCAGCAGTCCAGTTCCGAAGAATCTCCAAATGCTACTCGCGGCGGGCGCTCGGAAACAAAGCAAGATAGTGAGTCCGAAAAACAAGACACTTATAAACCCGAGAAAGACATGCTCTATCGCGCTTATTTGTGGGCGACAATTCTCGGAGTAGTTGGTGGCCTGCTCGGAATCGCCTTGATTTACTTTCAAACCAAACATGTGCGCAAGAGTGCCGACGCCGCGGAGACGGCTGCTCGTGCTGCCAAGGCGAGTGCAGATGCCGTCGTTAACGCCGAACGCGCTTGGGTCTTTTCCGCGATGGAGAAACTCGGGTCGGAATCCTTTAGTTTGAAGTTCACCAACCACGGAAAGACGCCTGCCGAAGTCATCGACATCAAGCAACGGGAAACGTGGACCGAGTTGATGGACCCCAACAAGCGCGAGCTGCCGATACCCCCGGACTACGGACTCGACACCAAATTTGTCCAGCCGAGAATTATTGTCCCAGGAAACTTCTTCGTTTACGACAACACAGTGCTGGCATCGGTCTTGCCTGGAGAGATTTATTCCCAGCTTAAGACGAGTCGAAAAAGATACTTTATTTACGGCCGTGTTCAGTACAGAGACCTGATTGACCGTACCAAAGTATGCGAGACTGGATTTTGCTACTTTTGGAGTCCTCTGCTCGACGAATTTATTATTGGCGGCCCATCGGAATACACCTACTACACTTAGCGCTATCACCGGTAACACAAGGCCAGCGCGCAAGGGCTTTCACTCCACTGCCCGAAAATATTTTCTTGGAGGAAACATCCGGCGCCCAAGCAGTTCCTTGCCGCAGCGGTGGCGGATCTGCTCTGTCCAGTTCACCCACGTGTGCTCGCTCAGGCCGAGGAAGTGCCGCGCATTTTCGTACGGCGCGAGACCGAGGTAGTAGAGCCGGAATAGCACCATGCGCGAAGCCCAGTCCGGCCCTTCGAGCGCCGACTTCCCAGCCAGCGCGAAATCCGCCACCCATTCGTTCAGCCGCGGGCGAAAATCCGGCCGCCACAGGAATTTCGCCGTGTCCTTCCAGTTCAGCGCCGAAATGCCGCGCTTTGTCTCCAGCACTTCGCGCGCGCCGCGGTAGATTTCCCAGCACACGTCAAACGCAAGCTCCGGCTTCACGCCCATGGCGCCTCCGCTAAGCTCTGCACTGAACGTCAAATCACGCGATCAGCAAGCCACCGAGTGCCGCGAAGGTTGCCTCGCCCCGTTCCGCAAGCGTGCGCCGGCGACCTTGCTGCGAATGGCGCGCCTCAGCTGGTATTCCCACACCGTTCCGAAATCCTCGCCGCGCAAGGCCTTGTCAACGACGCGAGGCCGCTTCTCCACCGCGTAGCCGCCGAACTCCGGCTTCCGCAGATGACGCAGTTGCGCGGAAATGCTCGCCGGCGGGTAATGCGTCAATTTTGAAAGTTCCTCCAGCGTCAGCCACGTCTCGCATTCCCGCGCGCTCAGCATCACCTCGCAAAGCACGTCGCGCTGCCTGCGCCGGGCGATCCGCGACAGTTCCCTTCCCTGAATTTTCCGCATGTTCGCCTCCCTTTCCGCCGATTCACTCCTCGGCGGGAAACTCTTCCTCGGTCGCACCCGGCGCGCCGTCGAATTCCGGATCTTCTACCTCGCCCGGCCCCCACGCCGTGCGGTCCGGATCCTCGTAGTCTCCGGCGCAGGCGCTGCAAGCACGCATCTCGCGCGCCCTGCCGGCGCCAGGAGTCGAGTAAGCTGTGCCCTGCTCCCCAGGCCGAGCAGCACCCCCGCGCTTTTGCCGCCAACGTTTTTCACACTTTTCCACAGCCCCTTACCCCATTGGTACTCTTGACAATAATTAACGCACTGTTAATTTGCCCACGCCACTCACCGGGAGGCCCCGTGAACCACTACAAAACCGAACCTCCGTGGGAGTTTCTTCTCTCCGCTTCGCGTAACTCGCTGCAGAGTTATGAACTCTCGCGTCTCAGCCATGCCGCTAATCTCCGCAAAGAGATTGGCGCGCTTCTCGATCTTTGGATGGAGGAAAATTCCGCCGCCATGTTGGCGCGCTGGTTGATGGAGCAGCGGGAACGCCCGCCGCAACCGCAGGAAGATGCTTGCTCCACAGAACCTCCTTCGAAAAACAGACATTCCGTGTCCGATAATTTTTTTGCGGATCGGCCGGTCGCGCCGCCCGCAAACCGAGGCGCTGCTTGAGGTGAAATCTATTTTTCGGCGCTCAATTCGGAGTTTGCCGCCAGCTCTCGCGCTCACCGGACGGCAGTCATTCGGCCCCGGAAGTGTGCGCAGCATCCCGCGGCCTGATCGTATGAACTCTCCCGCCCCAGCGTCCCCATCGCACGCCTCGCGGAATCGTGTTTGCGCAGTTTCCTCAACGACCATCGCAGCCATCGCGTCCATGCTCCTCGCCGGAGACTTACGTCTTGGCTGCTTTATATTTATTAGAGGACTCTTATTTCAGGGAAACTGCGGTGACAGTTCAGCGAGGAATGCAGACACGTTGCGCGTGAGTTGGAAAAAAATAGCTATATTAGATCGGCAATAGGTTACCGCGCAGACGAAAGCGTAGCCGTCGGTTCTTTTTCGAGGAGTTGCTCTTTCCTGTACACGAGCGAGTTGATGTCGTAGGTCGCGAGCTCGAAGCCATGTCCGTGCGTGATGGCATCGGTCGGGCACGCTTCCACGCAATAACCGCAAAAAATGCAGCGCGAATAATCGATGTTGTAGACGCTGGCGTAGCGTTCGCCCGCGGAGATTCGGTTCGCGTCAACGTTCTCCGCGGCTTCAATATAAATGCAATTGGCGGGGCAGGCGGCCGCGCAAAGGAAGCAGCCAACACATTTTTCAAGACCGTTTTCGTCGCGGTGAAGAACGTGTATCCCGCGGTAGCGCGGCTGAAAATGCACCGGCTCGTACGGATAGTTCTCCGTGACCGTTTTACGAAACATATTGCGGAAGGTTACGCTGAAGCCCTTCACCAGCCCGCCAAACGTCTCGCCCACTTCCCGAATGATTGAGGCCATGGATTATGAGTCTAGCAAACGCCTTCGAGGCGAGCAAATTTCGCACAAGGAGCGGTCCTCGCCGACTTATGCTGTCAGCGCTTGAATAATCTGTTTCCCGTGGAAGCGCCCATTTTCGATGAAGATTTCCCCGGTATGCCGGCCGCCGATAACCACGCCAGCTAAATGGATTCCCGGCACATTGCTTTCCAGCGTATTCGGATCCAGCGCGGGCCTGCGGCTTTCCGGATCAAGCTTCACGCCAAGGCTCTCGATAAAGGAAAAGTCCGGGTGATATCCAGTAAGCACGAATACCTGCTTAGCCGGGAGTCTCTTTGTTTGGGCGTGCTGTTCCACGATGACTTCGTCTCGGGTAATCTCCTCAACGCGGGCATCGAGCAGCGCCTTGATTTGTCCCGCCTTGATGCGGTTCTCGATATCCGGCCGGACCCAGTACTTGATTGTCGCGCCCAGATCTTTCCCGCGATGCACAAGCGTCACTCGCGCTCCATTGCGATAGAGATCGAGCGCCGCCTCCGCCGCGGAATTTTTCCCGCCAACCACCACGGCGTCTTGATTCCAATACTCGTACGGCTCTGTGTAGTAATGCGATACATGCGGAAGGTTTTCGCCCGGCACGCCCAGTTGGTTCGGCAAATCGTAATAGCCTGTCGCCACAACAATTTTCTTGCATTGATATTTCTGCTCGGTTCCGTCCTCCGCCGCCGTTACGGCCGTGAAGCTTCCATCCTTCCCATCGACCCGCAACACTCTTTCGTACAGCCTCAATTCAAGCGCATAGTGCTCTGCGGCCTTCCGGTAATATTTCAGGGCCTCGACGCGAGTAGGTTTCTCCGCGGCGCAGACCAGCGGCAGGTCCCCAATTTCGAGCAACTCCGGCGTCGTGAAAAAGACCATGTTCACCGGATAATGGAAAATCGAATTGCAGAGGCCGGCCTTGTCGATAACCAGCGGCCGCATTCCGGCGCGCTTGGCCTCAATGGCAGTTGCTAGGCCCGTTGGTCCCGCTCCAATGCAGATGATGTCGTAAACACTCATGGGAAAGTCAGTTTGCCGGGAGTTTTTCGGAATTGCAAATAGCGGCAACTTCACTGCTTTGGAGGCAGTTCCAGGATTTCTGAGAGCTCTCGGCGGAACGATTCGAGTTCTTTCAATCTCTCCCGCGTTGCTTGCAATTCTTTGCTTTTCCAGACAAACACTTCACCCGAGCCGCGTTTCAGCTTCACGCTGAGATTTCCTTCGACAAGAAACGACGGCGGGGCGAGCAGTTTGATTCCGGCATTCGGCACGGGCGCAAGCAAGGCGGCGCAATTCCCTTTTTTCACGCAAAGCGCGCTTTCGTAGGGCGGAATTGCGATCGGACGAAAACCAGCCGCAATCAGCCGCTCCATCAGTTGCATTTGCCGTGGGCTGAGTTCAACCATGGACGGTAGAGGCGGGGCCTGCTCGCCCTGAGCTTTGTCGAAGGCCCAACTATTCTAATTTAGACTTCTAAATTAGACTAGGCCGCCGTCGAGTCGGCTTCTGACGATGACCGCTCGAGCTGTGCGAGGATTTCGCGTAGCGTGGAAATCAACTCATCGCGCGAAACGTGGCTCTTCTTGAATTGAATCCGGAACTTGAATGTTTCCCCCGGCGGCTCGAATTGAAAGATGAACGGCCGCGGCCTTTGCGGTCCCGCTTGCTCCTCGCGGCGTTCGCGGCGCGCTTCATCGCGTGTCAAGCCGCCCTGCATGATGCGGTGAAACATCTCGATCATTTTCTTTTCAGTGGGCTGCCGCGCGATTTGCAGCAGGAGCGACTTGGAAAGAATTCCTTGCTCGACGCACTTTTTCCGCAGCGGCTCGGGAATATTGCGCAGCGACAAAGTCTCGGTCACCGAGGACCGCGCCCGGCCGATTTTCCTGGCCACGTCCTCGTGCGTGTATTCGAATTGCGTGCTCAAACGGTGCAGCCCATCCGCTTCTTCAAAGGGCGTCAAGTCCTTCCGCTGAATATTTTCGATCAGCCCGATTTCCAGCGTCTCCGCGTCGTCGGCGGTCTTTTCGATGCACGGCACCTCCCGCAACCCCGCTGCGCGCGATGCGTGATAGCGCCGCTCGCCGGAGATGATGTGGAAGCAGTCCTCGCGCGGAACATAACGCACCAGCAGTGGCTCCAGAACGCCCTTCTCGCGAATGGAGTCCGTCAGTTCCCGCAAGTCGCCCAGCGCCTTGCGCGGCTGGTCGGGATTGGGGCGAATCTGATCCATGCGAATCATGCGACCGACCGCCGCACCGCTATAACTTGTCAGCGACTCTACATAATGCGCGTCATGCCGCATCTTCAGCGTGATGGGTAGCCCGATTCTCTTCGACACGTTGGATTACCTCCCCTGCCAATTTCTTGTATTCGACCGCGCCAGGTGATTTCGGCGCATACGTCAAAATCGTTTCCTTGTAAGCTGGGCTCTCTTCCAGCCGCACGTTCTTGGTGATTTTCGTCTTGAACAGCACTTCCCCAAACACCGAGCGGATTTGCCCGTGCGTGTCCTTGGAAATATTCGTGCGCTTGTCATAAAGCGTGATAACCACGCCTAATACTTTCAGCCCCGGGTTAGGACGCGCGCGAATTCTTTCGTAAGTCTCCAGCAAATCGTCGGTTCCTTCGATCGCGAAGTACGCTGCCTGTATGGGCACGAGCAAGTGTGTCGAAGCCACAAGCGCATTTACCGTCAGGATTCCCAGCGACGGCGGCGTGTCCAGAATTACGTAGTCATAATCCTTCAAGACCGGAGTAAGCGCGTCTTTCAATTTGAAGGGCGCATCGAATTGCCCCGCAAGCACCTGCTCCAATTTTGCCAGCGCCAGCCGGCCTGGCCCGAGAAACAAGTTAGGATCTTTGGTCGGCTTGATGACCGCGCTCATCGTCACGCGGCTGTCGCTCAGCACGTCAAACATTGTTGTGGCAATCTCGCCAGAATTGTAGAACGCGATCGTGGAATTGGCCTGCGGATCGAGGTCAATCAGCAGCGTGCGCTTGCCGCGATGCGCAAGCGCCGCGGCCAAATTGATCGCCGTCGTGGTCTTTCCGACGCCGCCCTTTTGATTCGCAATGGTAATGATGGCAGTCATCTGTTTCTGCCTCCGCCCGCTCGTCCTGCCTGCCCCGAGCTTCTCAGGGAACGGACGTGAAGGGCACGCGAATACTCGAGCCGCAGCGCTCCGGCAACTGGGTTCCTATATATGGGTGCTGCCTCCAGAAAACCCCCAAGGCCTAGGCCTACTCTACGTTTGCAGCCCGTTCATTGGCAAGTGAAAAGTGGGCCACTCGGCGGAAGTCACGGTGGAAAACGGGAGGCCAGGTGCGCGGAGGCTACTTGGAAAGCCCTAGAAATCCAGACCCCAGAAGTCAGGCGATGGCTCCTGCAATTCCAAGCCGAGTTCCCATCCGGTGCGCCCTTCGTGCCCCCGCCAGATCAAGATGGCTTCGCAAGAGATCTGGTTGATGAGATTCACCAGTCGTACTTTTTGCCCCACGGCAAAGCCCTGCGGGACCACGGCAAGGCAGCCTTTTGTGCCGATATCGACCGTGTAGCCCTCCGCGCGTAAGCTTTGCCCCGCCTCAGACCACTCCACCGCCACCGCCACTCGCGAATTAAGCCGGGGGGTGCTGCGTACGTCCCCCATCCGTTTTTCAAAACCTGAATCCTTCAAGAGCGCCACGTGTGCTCCTCAGTAAGCCCGGTTTACGAGCCTATGAGTGTTCCGATGGCTGGTCAATGGGACTTAATGTCCAGTACGCACTAGAGGTTACTCCGTCCCCACCGGTTTGCTCCTTTTCTTCACCCCGCTTACACTCGTTTGCTCCTGTCTTTCGACAATGGTTGGACTCGACACACTCCGCTCCGAGATCCGCCCCACTCTGCGGCTGGCGATCCCGCTCGTTCTCGCCGAGCTCGGCTGGATGAGCATGGCGGTCGTGGATACCATGATGGTCGGCCGCCTGCCCAGCAGCGCGGTGGCCATCTCCGCCGTTAGCCTAGGTGGCATTCTTGTTCACGTGCTGGCGTTTTTTGGTGGAGGGCTTCTGATTGGCCTGGACACCCTTGTTTCGCAGGCTTTCGGTGCAGGCCAGCGCGAAGATTGCCATCGTTCGCTTCTGCATGGCATTTATCTCAGCTTTGCCCTCACTCCCTTCCTTATGGCGCCCGTCTGGTTCTTCGATCCTCTGCTTCGTTTCGCGCGCATCTCACCGGACATCATTTCCGTGGCCGTGCCCTATTCCAAGGCAATGGCTTGGGGCACGCTGCCACTTTTACTTTATTTCGCAGTACGGCGTTGCATGCAGAGCATGAACATGGTTCGCCCCATCTCCTTCGCTCTGGTAACCGCGAACATCATCAACGCCGTTGGCAATTGGCTTCTCATCTGCGGAAGGCTTGGTGCGCCCGCGATGGGCGCCGTCGGTTCCGGTTGGTCTACGGCCTTCGCTCGCATCTATCTTGCAGCCATCCTCGTTGGCTACTTGCTCTGGTACGACCGGAAGCATCGCACCGAATTGCTACGCACTCCGATTCAGCCGCAACTGGTGCGCATCCGGCGGCTCATCGCGCTCGGCTTTCCCGCAGCGATGCAGATCACTCTGGAAATTGGCGTCTTCGCTCTGGTCACGGCGCTCATCGGCCGCCTCGGAGCTATTTCTCTTGCCAGCCATCAGATCGCGTTGAACACGGTTTCCCTTACCTATATGGTTCCGCTTGGGATTTCCTCAGCTGCCGCGGTGCGCGTGGGTCAAGCCATCGGGCGTAGAGATCCTTCCGGCGCTTCCGCTGCGGGGGACAGCGCCATCTTCTTCGGCGCGGGATTCATGACTCTCGCGGGTATCGCACTCTTGGTTCTCCCGCGCTGGATCGCGCGCATATTCACTCCGGATGAAATCATCATTCGCAATAGCGTGCTGTTGCTCGCGGCGGGCGCGGCTTTCCAACTTTTCGATGGCATCCAAACCGTTGCGACAGGCGCTCTCCGCGGGGCAGGCGATACACGCACTCCGATGTTTTGCCACTTCACCGCATACTGGATCATCGGTCTTCCACTGGGTGCCTGGTTGTGTTTCCGCAAGGGCTGGGGCGCTTTCGGGCTATGGTCCGGCCTGAGCCTGGCGCTCATTTTGATAGGTATCGTTTTACTTTTCGCCTGGCGTCGCGAGGTTCGACGCATGACCTTCGCGCTCACAAACAAACTGCCGGTGAAAATCTGAATCCTGACTTTTTCTTTGTCCGCAAAGGCTGTCTTACTGCTCGTGACTGTCCAGCTTCCAATCTTTCCCCGATCCTGTCCGATACCCCCAGGATTGCGCGCGGCAACACACGGCTTGCATCCCTTTCCATTTTCATCGCATCCTAGTTTCAGTGGAAGAGATCCTCGGCACGGTCGCGCAGGCGGCCCTGCTTTGCCCGTCAGTCCTGAAAACAGAATATAGGAGGCATCTGTGAAACGTACGCATCTCGTTCTGTTCGTGGCTCTAACCTTCGCATGTAGTTCGCCGGCCTTTGCGCAGCGTCATCCTGGCGGTGGTCCGCCTGCCGGGCGTGGACCTTCCGGTGCGTCTGCTTCGAGCAATGGCGAAGCCAATAAGGCTGATGCTGTGAGCCATTCTGATATGTCGCACGCTTCCCCCCGCGACGTGCTTAGCCATAACACAGCCATCGCCGGCAAAATCCAGTCGTTGACGGGTCAAGACGCTCAGACGGCCTGCGGCGGCTTCAAGAATTTGGGCCAATGCGTCGCGGCTGCCCACGTGGCCAAGAACCTGGACATTCCAGGTGGCTTCGCTGCGCTCAAAGCAAAAATCACCGGCACTGGTTCCATGAGTCTCGGCAAGGCCATCGAGCAACTTTCGCCCAATGCTAATGCCAAGTCCGAAACCAAGAAAGCAAACAAGCAAGCCGCGGATGACATGAAAGAGTCCAGCTCCTAGGTCCAGCGGCGTCCAGGAATACGGGCCCTCATCCGGGTGGCGAGTTATTTTTTTCGCCACCTTTCTTTTTGTCTTTTGAGCGTTCGCATCACCGCACCTGAAGTGCTCGAGCGGCCATCAGCCGGCGCGGAGAAACCTGATTGCTTACATTTTGTAGCGGCCGAGGTCCTCATCGGAGAGGCCATCAAGCCAGGTACGGAGTTGCTCGTTGGTATTGCGCTCGGAAAATGCGCTCGATATCTTGGAGTTCTTGAGCACGGCTTCATCCACGAAGATGGGGCAGTCCATGCGCAGCGCAAGAGCCAGCGCATCGCTGGGCCGCGAATCGATGGTCATCATCTGCCCCTCGCGCTCCACCCAGATCATCGCGTAAAACGTATCGTCTTTCAGATCATTCACCACGATTTTCTGCACGCGCACTTCGAGCCCCAGCAGAAAGTTTTTCAGCAGGTCGTGGGTCATCGGCCGGGGAGTTTGCACTTTTTCGATTTCCAGCGCGATGGCGTTGGCCTCGTACACTCCCACCCAAATCGGCAGGATCGCCTGGCCCTGCACATCCTTGAGCACCACGATGGGCATGTTCGTGACGGGATCCATCATCAGGCCGCGGATTTTCATCTCCACTTCCATCGAGGCCTCCCAGAACTAGGTGACGTGCTCTCCCACTAAACTGTTTGGAGTCGCTCCCGTAACTCGCACCTGCACGTAGGTTCCCAGAAGCTTGCTCTCTTGTGAAGCGAAATTTATCATCCGGTGCGAGGTGGTATACCCGGTCCACTGGTTCTCGCGCCGTGATTTTCCGCTCACCAGAACTTCGAATCCCTCTCCAACCAGCTTAGCATTCTTGGCTGCCTGAATTTCGCGCTGCTTGTCCTGCAGAATCGCGAGCCGCCGGCCTTTCTCATCTTCAGAAATGGAATCACTCATGGAGAGCGACGGCGTATTCGGCCTGGGAGAATACTTGAACGAGAACATGCTGTCGTATTGCACTTCATCCAGCAAGCTCAGTGTCTCTTCGAACTCGGATTCCCTTTCGCCCGGAAAACCCACGATGATGTCCGTGGTAATGGCCAATGGCCTCTTCGCGCCGCGTATCATGGCGATCTTTTCAAGATATTCTTGGCGCGAATAAGTTCGCTGCATGGCCCGCAACACTCGCGTCGAGCCGGACTGCACCGGCAGGTGTACGTGGTCGCAGACTTTCGGCTCTCGCTCAATGGCTTCCACAATGTCCGGTGTGAAATCGCTGGGATGTGAAGTCGTAAACCGCACGCGCCGAATTCCCTGAACTTCCGCCACCGCCAGCAGCAATTCCGAAAAGCGCACCTTTCGCGGCGCCGGATCGGCGTAAGAATTCACCGTTTGCCCCAGAAGCTGCACTTCGGAATACCCCAGTTCCGCCAGTTGCCGCACTTCTCTTAATATCGAATCGCTCGCGCGGCTGCGCTCGGGACCGCGCGTGAACGGCACCACGCAGTACGAGCACGCCTTGTCGCAGCCTTCGATGATTGTCAGATAGGCGCGCCAGGGATTGTCGCGTCGCGTTACTTCCGTTTCAAACGTTGCATCCGTGTCCGTATCCAGCCCGGTGACGCGTTGGTTTCCGGCCTCCAGTTGCGCGAGCATCTCGGGCAGCTTGCTGTAGCTGGCCGAACCGCACACCAGGCTCACCCACGGCGCGCGCTTGAAGATATCTTCGCCTTCCTGCTGCGCCACGCAGCCCAGCACTCCGATGACTTTGCCTTCGCCTTGTCTTTCCCGGTATTCACCTAGGCGCGAGAAAACCTTCTGCGCCGCCTTTTCGCGAATGCTGCAAGTGTTGTAGAGGATCAAGGAAGCCGCTTCCGGCGTCTCCGCCTGTTTGTACCCGCGCGAGAGTAACAGACCGGCAACCTTCTCCGAGTCGTGGTCATTCATCTGGCACCCAAACGTCTCCAGAAAAAATGTTCCTCTCTGCCCCGCAGCCACACCACGAACTGCCTCGGAATAAGACGGCTGGCCCGTCAGTCTTTCTAATTCGATGTCAAACGGCTTGCTCATATCAGAATCGCAGTTTATCACACCTGCTTTACTCAAGTCGGCGCGCCACTTGCCTTTCGAATTTGGCCGGCTTCGCAGTAAAGTAGAGTTGAGGAGTATCTAAATGAAACTGGTGCGCATTATTTCTATGTCAATCTTGTTCGTCCCACCGCTTAGCTCGGTTCCCCTTCCTGCCCAGGACGTTCCCAAGGACTATCTGGAAGTTCTCACAATCCTCGGCCGCAGCGGAGATTACAAAGCAAACGTCCTGAAGGTGAACGTGCCGCGAAGCGATTTGCATGTGTCCATCTCCGGCGTTGCGACACCCACGCCTTTCGGTTTCGGTGGTTGGGTGGCTCTAACTAAAGGCGACAATGGCAACGATGTGATGATGGGCGACCTCGTCCTCTTGCAGGAGGAGGTCAACCCGGTCATGTCCGCGCTGCTCGAAAATGGGCTGGAAGTTACCGCGCTTCACAATCATTTCTTTTGGGAAGAGCCCCGCATCTTCTTCATGCACATACACGGCCACGGCAAGGCGCTCGACCTTGCCAAGCGCCTCAAGCCTGCGCTGGATCTCATCCCACGGCCTCCTGCGACCACTCCGGCGACCGCTCCCGTGGGACCAGCCTTTAATCTCGTCGCCCTTGACAACATCGTGGGCAGCAAAGGTGAAGCTCTCGGTTCCGTCTACAAATTCACCTTGGGCCGCGACGATCTTAATCTCAAAGAGCATGGCGCACCCATCAACGCGCGCATGGGCCTGAACACCTGGGCCGCTTTTGCTGGCAGCGACGCCGACGCGCAAATTGCTGGTGACGTCGCCATGCGCGAAACCGAAGTTACGCCGGTGCTGAAGACGCTTCGCACTCATAAACTGAACGTCGTCGCCATTCACCACCACATGCTTGGCACTCAGCCCACGGTGATTTTTCTCCATTACTGGGGCCGCGGCTCCGCCGAAGAACTTGCCCTGGGCTTCCGCGCCGCTCTCGACGAGCTGGGTAGAAGCCGGCGCACAGGTCCCGAGGCCCATTAGTTTTTCCCCCGTTGCCCAATAAGCAGCACAATTAGAAACTTGCGCATCCTATTTGTTGCGCGCTCTGTAGGCGTGTGCTACGTTTCTTAAGCCCAGAAAAATGTTGACCGTTTCGCGGTCACAAATCATTTTTTCTCACTGAGGGGTCCACCATTTTTCTGTTCACTACGATCTTTGTCACCGATATTGGAAATATCCTCACCCAAACTGGCTGGGTCGCCCGCGGCGTTCTGCTGCTTCTGCTTTTCTTTTCGGTCGTCTCCTGGGCCATGATCTTGCAGAAACTGGGGATGTTCGGCCGCATCCGGCGCAAGAGCGACGAGTTCCTCCGCGTTTTTCGGTCAACGCGCGGCGTCGCCACCCCCCAGGCGCTCGTGACCGGAGCTTCGCCTTTCGCCAACGTCTATGCCGCAGGCTATCGCGAATTGCAGAGCCAGATTGGGGGTGTTTCCAGCAATCCGCATCCTCCTAAACTCAAGAGTCTGTCGGCGGTGACCGTCAGCATGCAGCTTGCTTCCGCCGAAGAAGTGCGCCGCGTGGAAAAGGGAATGTCCTGGCTGGCCACGACCGCCTCCGTGACTCCCTTCATCGGCCTGTTCGGAACCGTTTGGGGCATCATAGACGCATTTTCCGGCCTCGGCAGCGCCGGCGCCGCCAGCCTTCGTGCTGTTGCTCCTGGCATTGCCGAGGCTCTTGTGACCACCGCCGCGGGACTGGGCGCGGCCATCCCCGCGGTCATTTTTTACAATCACTTTTTGCAGAATATCCGCGACCTTGCCCAGCGCCTGGACACTTTTTCATTGGAAGTAACTGCGCTGGTCGAAAAAGCCCTTAGTTAGATTTTTGCGGCTCTCCCGACCTGGCCGCTTTGCTAAAATTGGAATCTATGCCGCAACTTTCCAAATCGACGCAGACTTCGCTCTCCGAGATCAACATGGTCCCCTTCGTGGACGTCGTCCTCGTGCTCCTGATCATCTTTATGATCACCGCCCCCATTCTCCAATCCGGCATCGAGGTCGACGTTCCAAAAACGCGAACGGTAAGGGAAATCAACCAGGATCGCCTCGTCGTCACCGTGGACAAGGCTCAGCGGATTTACCTTGGCAACGAGCCTGTCAATATTCATCAGCTCGGCTCCAGAATCCGCAATCAATTGAAGAACAAGCAGGAAGGCGTGTTCCTCCGCTGCGACGAAACCGTTCCCTTTGGCAGTTTCGCCGCGGTTATCGATGCCCTTCGCCTGTCCGGCATCAACAACATCAGCATCGTCACCGAACCCATCACCAATCGCGCGCGCACCCAATAACACATGACTACCGCCGTCGCCAATCCGATGGCCCCTATGAGGGGCAGATACGACGAAGACCAGGGCTTCCGGCAGTTCCTTATCTACTCCATCATCATGCATGCCAGCTTGGCCGTGGTCATCGTCGTCTCGGCTTATATTCAATACCACGGCAAGCCGTGGGGCGGCGTGGGAGGCGAACTCGGCGGCGCAAAAGTGAATTTGGTCAGCTCCGCTGGAATCCCCATGCCGAAAGAAGCTGTCGTCACTGAAAGCAAGGCGGTTGATCCAACAAAGGGCCTTCACAAGGAAGAACCTCCGAAGCCACCCGAGCCGAAAACCGACGCCACCAAAATCCCAAAATTCGAGAAGGAAAAACCCCTTCCTCCCTCGCCCAAATCCAGAACTCTCGAAAATAAAGCCCCATCTCACGACAACGACGTTCCCTACGGCAAGGGTGGCAATCCTGATCTCCCGACAGGCTTCTCTCAGACGCCCGGTGCCGGTTCAAGCGGTGTCTCCGTTCAGGGACAGGGGGGCGCCGATTTCGCCTCCCGCTACGGTTGGTACATCGAAGCGGTGAAAAACAGGATTTACGGCAACTGGCAGCAATGGACGATTGATGCCGCCGCCCGCGCCTCGCGCACTATGCACTGCGCGATTACCTTCACGATCAATCGCGACGGCGCGCTCAAAGATGTGCACATTTCCGAATCCAGCGGCAATACTTCCTATGACAATTCGGCCCTGCGAGCCGTGCTAAGTTCCAGTCCGGTCACTAATTTGCCAAGCGATTACGCGGGTGGCTATGTAGTCGCCACTTTGGATTTCAATCCACCGTCCATACGTTAAGGACGGAAATTCAGCTTTTTGAGATTAGCCATACTCTCGGAGGTGAGGGTGCAATCAAAGCTCAGAGGCCTTAGATTATTCTTCTTCTTGATTCTTTTCGGTTTCTTCGGAAGGTCCGCGCACGCTCAAGATTGGTTTCGTACCGCAATCGGCATGGATGCCAACAAGCCTCGCGTCGCGATCGCTGATTTCGCTCCCCGCGCCGACTCCGCCAAATCCCACTCTTCCCTCTTCACCCAAATCGTACGCGATGACCTCCAATTCAGCGGCATCCTCGAAGTCCCTAGCCCCAGCTTTTATCCTCCTCAGGCCCCCAGCCTCCCCTCCGAATTGAAACCCGCTATCTGGATCGATCCCCCCACCAACGCCAATTTCCTGGGCTTCGGCAATCTCACCGACTCCAACACTGAAGTTGCCATCGAAGCCTGGCTCTATGACGTTCGGAATCCCTCCTCTCAAGCGGTCGTTGGCAAGGTCTATCGTGGCGCTCCCACAGATCTCCAGGTCCGGAAATTTGCCCATCAATTCGCCGATGAGATCATCAGCAAGCTCTCCGGCGGCCTGCCAGGCATCGCTTCCACGCAAATCGCTTTCGTCAGCTCCCGCGGCGGCTCCAAGGAAATCTGGGTGATGGACTACGACGGCTCCAACCAACGCCAGCTCACTTCCCTGAAGTCGATTGCTCTCACGCCCCGCTGGTCCCCCGATGCTTCGCGCATCGCTTTCACCTGCTTTGCGCCGTCTTCAGGCGTCACCAGCGCGCAAATCTGCATGTATTCCATGGACACGGGCAGGCTTGTCGCCTTCCCCCGCTTCCGCGGCACCAATATCACTCCCGCGTGGTCTCCTGACGGCACACAAATTGTTTTTTCATCTTCCATGCAAGGGAATCCCGAACTCTACGTCGCCGACCCCAGCGGCGGCCGCCCCAAGCGCCTGACCAACGCTAACGGCGCCAGCATGTCTCCCAGTTGGAATCCTAAAACCGGCCAGACCATCGCCTTCGTCAGCGATCGCGGCGGCACTCCCCAGCTCTACCTCATGAATTCCGACGGCACCAGCACCACCAAACTCGACATGCCGGACAAGGGCTACGTCATCGATCCCGCGTGGGCGCCCAACGGCCAATTGCTGGCTTTCAGTTGGCGGCGCCCCAACGACAACTACGACATTTACATTATGGACGCGGCCACTCGGCAGCTTGTAGAGTTGACGCGCGACCAGGGCCGTAACGAGCGCCCCAGTTGGGCGCCAGATGGCCGCCACCTCGTTTTTGAATCGACCCGCGGCGGCACGCGTCAGATCTGGAGCATGCTGGCGGACGGCTTCCAGCCCCGCCAGTTGACGACCACTGGCAACAACGAATCGCCCAATTGGTCGACCCGATGAACTTTTTCATGGAACCGGACGGGGCGCTCGGACATCTCAAGACTAGGCCCCTTTTTGCGTTGCGTTGCTTCATTGTGCAGGCCGCTATTGAAATCTATGCCGCGCTCCCGGCACGATGTATAATATATCGTAGTACGAGATATTCCCCGGACCCAGCCCGCTGGTGTTAGGATAGACGCTCTGGCGGAACGAACACGGGAACTTCACTGAGGAGGATTCGCATGAACTCGGCTTCACGCTCGCTCTACCGCGCCGGCTTGCTCGTGACCTTGGCCGCCGCTCTCTTCACCTTTGGCTGTGGCAAGAAAACCGTTGCGCCGCCGCCCACGCCACCACCGGCTCCGCCCCCCGCCGCAACCCCAACGGTGACGCTGCAGGCCAGCCCAACTTCTGTCAATAAGGGCGAATCAGCGACACTGAGCTGGAATTCCACCGATGCTACGCAGCTCTCCATCGCTCCGGACGTTGGCGCCGTCACTGCACAAGGCTCCACCAAAGTTACGCCTTCCGACACCACGACCTACACAATCACGGCGACTGGTCCCGGCGGCTCTGCAAGCGCCACCGCTGCCGTGAACGTGGCCGCTCCACCACCGCCGCCTCCGCCTCCAGCACCCGAGCCCGATTTCAACCAGGAAGTCCGTGACGCCTACTTCGACTACGACAAGGCTGACATTCGCCCTGACGCGCGCACTGCGCTGTCCACAACTGCAGACTTCCTGAAGAAGTACCCCTCGATTAAAGTCGTCATTGAAGGCCACTGCGACGAGCGCGGCTCCACCGAATACAACCTCGGCCTCGGCGTTCGCCGAGCCAACGCTGTCAAGCAGTATCTCGAGTCTTTGGGCGTCGCCGCCGATCGCTTGAACACCACCAGCTTCGGCAAGGAGAAGCCCTTCTGCAGAGAGAGCAACGAGGCTTGTTGGCAGCAGAACCGCCGCGGCCATTTCGTGAAAGCAAACTGAGCCGCTTCACGCTGTCCGCGGCGATGACCGTTTGGTGACCAAAACAGCCGCGAGGCTGGGCAAACCCTTGCTACCTCGCGGCTATCTTATTAAAGTGAGAGCGGTTTCCCTCGGCCTGTATGACTTTTGTCGGCTGCTCTCCAGCCATTATTCTTATGCAGTCGTTCGGGATTCCTTAGGAGGATTGTC
>WNFO01000312.1_pt1 | contig 35907 bp, 33 predicted proteins | sample 5400251 | NCBI WGS metagenome assembly WNFO01 (sample SAMN13153354, study PRJNA577476) | soil metagenome | isolation source: 100 cm saprolite under Madrone tree | place: USA:California | collected 2016-06-14
CCGCATCGGAGAGAGAAAAACTCTCACGCCCAGCGAAAAACGGAACAGCTACACAACAGCACTTCGCGCAACTAGCTCGCAACTCCCAATTCGAACAAATTTCATTCCCCTTCTGCCAAGCTGTGAGAGATCACGGCTAGTAGATGAACGCACGTTGAGTGTGATAAGTCCCGCTTCCGCCGCCTCTTCCGGTGAAGTGAATACGTAAGGAAGCCACGACTCCGGCCTTGGCAGGTTTCCGTAAGCGCGAAATATGGCGCCCAGCGCACCACGCCCGCTTCCGCGCAGATAGCCGCCTTCGGATGAGTAGCGCAGTCGAGCACATGAACGGCATCGCCAGCTGATACTCCTGACCATCCCGAAAAACTGTCCCACTCCCAGCCGTAGACGTGACGGCGCGGCGTGTCACAGTGCGGGCAAAGCAGGAAGAGCGCCCGCCCGCCGTTGCGGGGCAGCATCCGCCAGACAATACGCAAAACTGTGGCGCTCCCATCGGTTCGCTTCAACACAACATAGTCGTCTGTCACATGAGAAGTGTTCGGCTCAACATAGCGCGCCAGCCGCACAGCTTCTTTGATTTCGTCGCCGTATCTCTCGTCCTTCCAGACCAACAGATACGGGATTTTTCGTGGATCGTTGAGATTACTTCGAACTATCCAAGCCGGGATGACGGGCATGTTCTCGCAGTTGAGCCTCGCCCAGAAACCGAGGAAATGGCCGTCCCATCCGCGTCCCTGTTTTCGCTGAGCCACCGTCTAATCCCCCTGATTATTCTTTCCGGCAAAATCCCAGTTGTGGGGCGCGTTTGCAAAGAAAGCGTCAAGGTCCGCACGCCTAAATCTCCACCGTCCACCGATGAACCTTCCCTCAATCTCGCCACGCTGCACGTATTCCCGCACGGTTCGCGGATTCAGTCGCAACACTTCCGCCCAGTCGGTCGAGCCGTCCACGCGTATTCCAGTAGTTCACTGCTTCGGCCATGGGATGCTTCGGTAGCAGCTGCTCTTTCCAGATCAGCAACTTCCAATGCAGCTCCGCCAGTATCGCTACCGACTGCTTCTGTCGCAGTTCCAGTCGCTCGGCCGCGGAAACGTCTTTGGCTTGCCTTTCCACCGCAAAGAGTGCCACCTTACTGGCCGTCTGGTGGAGCATCTGGATACGCCGGTGTCGCAGTTCCAAAGGGGCAACACAGGATTCATTGCTTACTCATAGCGTAGGGCCACCATCGGGTCCACGTGCATCGCGCATCGCTTCCGTGACGTCAATATCAGGACCAACCCTACCAGTACTGTTGAATCCGAAAGACAGGCTTGAATCGCAAGGTAACCCGCCTTACTATGGCTGCGTTTCGAACGAGCACTTTTTTTGGGGCGATCTCCAAAAATGCTGTTAGAGAATTCCACTTTGTAACAAGGGAGGGGTCCATGAATACGCGATTACTGCTTGGTTTGCTCGCTGGCGCGGTGTTTGTCCCAATTGCTTCGGCGAACTCGTACAACTTCACCGCTTGTCCGACCAGCAATCCAGGCTGCACCGTGAACGCAGCGTTGCCATCGACGGTTACATACACCAACAACGGCATCTCGATCACCGCTAACGGTTACTCTGGCATACCGGGCACACTGACTCCGCGAAATCTTTTTTTCAAGAACGGAGGAAGTCCCGCAGAGACTGGCCTCGGCATTGATGGGAGCACCGACGATGAGATCACGCCGGGTCTCGCCATTCAGCTCGATTTGACCAACCTTGCAAAGGCTGGAGTGACCAGTGGAACGCTTACGATTGGCAGCGTCCAAGTGGGCGATAGCTTCCAGATCTGCAACTCGGCCGCTCTCGGATTGATAGGTACTTGCAGTTCAGCTGTTGCCGGCAACGCGGGCGCCATCTTTACCGAGGCCGTCACTTGGAGCGTTGCCGATCCCATTATCAGTGTGATCGCTGGTCCGAACACTGCGAACACAGCCGATAACGTGCTTTTGGTAGGCGAGTTCACGACTCCGAATCCGCCATCTCCGTTTACTGGCTGCACGGTTACACAGGGCGGTTGGCACGCGAAACCGCAGGGCAACAACCCCGGAACGCTTCTGGCAAAAGACTTCCCAACCGTGTATCCATCAGGAGTAACGATCGGCGGGACATTTACGTTGACGTTCGATTCGGCGGCCGCCGTCCGCGCTTTCTTGCCTGCGGGAGGGACTCCCGGCGTTCTTACTTCCAGCGCGACCGATCCCACATCAAGTGCTGCCGGCGTATTTGCCGGACAAGTGCTAGCGCTTCAATTGAATGTCGACATCGAACATTTCGGGACTGTCGTCATCAGCGGGACCGGGACTTCGTTCGATGGGAAGACTGTGGCAGACGTCCTAGCGGCGGCGAATACCGCACTTGGCGGTGGTCCCCTGCCTGCAGGCTTCACGATCTCGTCCTTGAACGATCTTGTCGATAGCCTGAATCAGAAGTTCGACAATTGCGGGACGTGACAGCCAGGACGTAGTGCGTACTGCCTTGGCAGTATTGAACGGAACTGGTACAGCGGACCCGTACGCACGGTGGCAGGGGTCGGTGGGCAACCGCCGGCCCTATGCCCTAACAGGGTTATCGGAAAGGTAGGGTTTTGCTACAAACGGTTACCTTGCCGCCCACGACCTAGTGTTGCCCATGGTGCACGGGGGTTTGCCGCATGCGTCAGTCCATCCGCATGAATTAGTCCTCCGCAACGTCCCGAACCGGACACCGATGTAACAGAGAGTGGCACAGAGACACATCTTGAGAGAGATGGAGTGGATGGCCGCTCCGCACGATCGAGCAAACTATTCGCTGTCTGCGGGCCGGGCCCCAGGCGCTTCTCTGATTGAGAGATCGCAGCTGGAATCAGGCGGCAACATTGTTCAGCAGTGTGTGCAAACAGCGCTGTCGAAGTTCGGAATCATCTCTAGTCCCACTCTGCAAGCCAAAGGCTGCGGAGTCACCCACTAGTTCCGCCCACATCGAGTGTCGATGAGCATAAATATGAGAGTGCTCGGTCGGGCGTGAACGCGCCCTATGGCATGTTCATGTTGGTCACGCTATCGCATGCCTGCCAAAACTTGGTGTTCTTCGCGGTCAAGAATGGTATCTACGAGGGGCAGCGTTGCTGCTTTGTTTCGCGCGATCCAGGAACCCACGTAAAGTCCAACCGCTATGAGCGTGAGAGCGCGCATACCGGTCGCTTGGGAGGCGGTCTCTAACATTCCGCCGAGGACAGCCCCAAACAGATTCCAGCCCAGCGCTGCACCCGAAAAACGCATATCCGCAAAGCTGCGAACAAACACCATGCCAGCAAACAAGACCGGGAAGGACAACAACAAAGTCGCAACCGTGATGCGGAGGCTCAAGCTCTCAAACAACAAGGCGCGTAGTGGAATGATATACGCCGCCAGAGCGGAAAAAATGACGCCCGCATACGGAACCGCCATCGAATAAAACGGCCAGCGTTCAAAAACCACATTGGCAATTACGATCAGAAGCAAAAGGCCCGAAACAACGATGGAGTTTACCACCCAGGTGGTCCCGAACAACAAAGCCATCTTACTGACGATTTGCGCCTCCAGAAGCATGAACCCTGCTCCCAGCAGGAAAAAATGGAGGCTCCACATGGGCGAACTTCCGCTCTGCCTTCGCCCGGTCATTCGCCGGATCATGTACCAACTCAAACAAATTAGGAACCCGCCCATGGCGAGGACGGCGGCGGGCATGCCACGATCTTTCTGATAGAAATAAGGCCAGTCGTCGGTCGTCAATGTCGCATGCGATTCGCGAGCTAGCGATACGCGATTGGCAAGATTGGCGTCAAGGGAAATTCGACGCATCGCCTCGGCGGAGCCGACAATGTAGAAGTTCCCACCCGTGCCATAACGCGCAATACTTTGAACTTGAAATGGGACCTGATGAAAAGCTTGTTGTATCAAGCCGCTGAGACGCTCCCCGATCCAATCGCTAGTGACCTGGAACTTCACAATCATCAGACCATCTGGACTTAGCATTTCCCGTGCACGAGAAATCGCTTCTTTCGTATAAACAAAGTTGTCTATTCGTATGTTCGAATAGCTGGATGCGGTCGTGTGCGAATCGAGGAGCGAAAACAAAATCAAATCAAATTTCTCGCGGCTGTATTGGATGTAGCTCCGTGCATCGTCGTTGACGATTCGGACTCTGGGTGACTGATACGGGTGCTCAAAATGCAGCGTCTCGCCCAACTTCAGAATCAGGGGATCAATTTCTACCGCGGTGATTGGGGCAGTCGTGTTGCGTAGCGCGGCCGCAACATCGTTGCCCATCCCCGCGCCCAAGACCAGCACTGACCGCGGAGATGACATGAAGTGGTATGGAAGATTGTATGGGTTCCAGTTCGGGTCTTCTCCGACGAACGAGTCCTTATGTCGTTCGAGGAAATCGGGAGACAGATTGAGGATCTGTTGGTAGAAGCTGTCATTCGTGTTCAGATAATATGCAACGATTTCGTCCTTGTCCCGCAGGGGCGTCAGCGCCAGTTTCTGGTAGGGAGACCAATAAATCCTAGACGTGTTATCTACCCAAATTGTCAGCGCGGCTGCAACAAGCAAGCAACTGCCGAGAAACACCAACACTGCTTTGCGCTGCCGAAGAAAAACCACGCCGAGCAACACAGCCCCGACAAGGAACCATATCGCCGGGGGCTGGTAAAAAAAGCATATAAAAGTGTAGAGCAAAATTCCGACGAGGCTGCCGGCCACGTTGACCGTGTATCCACGCGGACCGCGTGGAGCAGTTTCAAGCATGGATCCGACAACTTGCCCGATTGGGACGAAGGTAAATACGAGGCAGGCAAACAAAGAAGCCACAGCCGCGATCGCCGCAGCCAAAGCAGTATACTTGAGGGCATCCGGGGCGGCAGGAATGTCCCAGATCTGAACCTGCGAAGTCATCCCAATCAGCGTGGTCAAATTCACCACTGCGTCATGCATTCCGGGTAGGGGAGCTGCGACGAAAATCGTGAAGAACAGAATCGGCACCGCCGTTGCAACCGGGTGAACACGGCGGCGGCACAAGGCACACCCCAAGCCAAACCCTAAAAAACATGCAATCAAGACAAGATTCTTGTAGTAGGCGAAAACCCGGATTTCCGAGGAAAGCCATCGGATCATTAGCATCTCAAAATACAACCCGAGCAGACTCAAGACGAATAGTCGCCAGTAGCTGAAAACGATCGGGAGCTCAAACGATCCGAAGGATCCTTTTGATTCTTCTGAATTTCTCGTTTCGGTATAGAGGCTAAGTAAGAAAAAGGCTATCGCATACCCCAAAGCAACGACCAGAAAAAGCATCGGATGGATCATGAAGCCCCCAACGAGGAATAAGGAAAGAAAAGTATACTTGACTGAAATAATTGCGGACCCTCGGATAACAAAGGGATTTCACCGGATGCAACAGTGTGCTGTATAAACTGTTGTAAAACCTCACCGCGCTACGGCTGTCACGGCAGAAGTCGCGCGACCGATTGTTACCCGTGCCGCCGAAAAGAAACACGGAGCCGGATCATTGACCTATCCAGACCGCGCGGGGGCAAGTGCACATCCATCAGGAAGATGGTTGGTAGGGCAGCGGGATCGAATCCACCAGTTGTAAGGAAACAAAGGAGTTTTGCGGTGCAGCCTGGCAGTGCTGTACGAGTTCATCCAACGCCTTGCGCACAATTCGGAACGCGCGAGGCTTTGAAACGGATAACGCCTCTCCGATCTGCCTGAAGCTGGCGCCCGCCGCTCTAAGTTCAAGGGCCTGAATCATTTGCTGGTGTGACTTCACCCTGCGCGGTGCGGCGCTGGAGCGCAATCTCCAACACCTATAGTCGTTCAACCGTCAACGAGTCGTGCTTTCCTGCAAAGTATTTCCGCAAAGCTTCTTGGAAGATCTTATCTTCGCCGGAAGTATTCGCGAACAAGGTCATTGAAGATTGGAACTTCAGGTCATCTGGGGCTCCGAAAATCTGATCGATGGAGCGGCCTTTCACGAGCATCACAAGTTGAGTGCAATGCCTCAGGCGCGACCCGAGGATCGGATTTCTCAAATACGCTTCGCCTTCCTGCCTTGATGAGATTGCATATCGCTTCGCCATGGCGCTCTGCCCCAATCCTCTAAGCTGCGGAAAGATGAACCACATCCAATGGCTCTGTTTCTGGCCTTCGCTTAATTCCCTGCACGCTTGCTCGAAACAGCCACTCTGTGCGTCCACAAAACGGTGCAAATCATAAGGATCGTTGCCGGTCATCTTCTGTCCTGTCTGTATCGAAGCACTGCCAATCGCTAGCATGACTTCGCGATATAGCCTCTATGGCACGGCGAATACAAAGCGAATATGATACTTTGCGGCCATGCCAGCTCGATCTTGCTAGGTAACGATACAAGACATGGACGGCGTATCTCACACCGTCGAAGTCACGGCCGCAACATTATATGAATGCGAGGCTGTGGCCCAGGGGCTCCGCTGCGATTCGAAGGAACGAATGGGTCGCTGGCATCGCCCAGGGTTCCAATGTCGTCAACATGTCGGTCGCAGATGTTCGAGTCGAACACGAAATTAAGCTCGGCGATTTTACGAAATGGCTGGACAGGACGGGCGGCTCTCCGCGCGAGGTTAGAGATCGTCACCGCGTTCGGTCGATCTTGGGCATGGCGGTTTCCCGATAGCATCGGATTCTTTTTGCACCAAATTGGAGGTTGGACAAGACCGGCTCAGCTGGCAAAAAATCAATACTGAGTTCAAGCACAGGAGATGCAGATGTTTCGAGGGAGTGTGGTTTCCATCCACATAGCGCGAGATGCGGCGGCGCCGATGGAAACACGAGAGGAAGTCAAAGCGGTCGTGGGACACGGCCTCGAAGAGGATCGATACTTCATTGGCACAGGACACTGGTCAAAAAGTCCTGGCGTGAGTCGCGAAGTGACGCTGATTGAACTTGAGACCATCGAAGCGCTGCAACGCGAAAAGAGCCTTGCGATTGCGCCTGGGGCAGCACGACGGAACGTAGTCACCCGAGGCATGGCGCTGAATCATCTCGTGGGTCAGGAGTTCCAGGTCGGAGCCGTCCGCCTGCGCGGAACGCGGCTCTGCGAACCCTGCGCTTACCTCGAAGGTCTGACACAACCAGGCGTCCTGGCTGGATTGATCCATCGAGGTGGATTGAGGGCAGAGATCGTGACCGGCGGAACCATTCGAGTGGAAGACGCAATCACTGAGTGAAAGAGCGCACGCGAGGCAACAGCTGCGGAGATATCTGCTTTGCCGAAGCACCACCCAGTTCCGTCATCGTGGGATAAGCCGCTCGCCCTGCCCAGAACAGATTCCTCGACGTAATGGCAAATTCCGGCACACTGATCCGCCATACATGCCAAGGAAGCCGGGTAGCGGAGTTTCCCTCTTGTTTCCCTCGCCCTGCGATTTTGTTTCGCTTCGCATCCGTGATGCATTGTGAGCACAGGCGGAGAAAAGAACCTGGACGGGGTGGGCACCGCCTGCGACCATCGCAGCACTCATCTGTCTGAATATGATTCGGAGTCTTCCATGTTAGATGAAGGCGTTTGTGCAGAAGTCAAAGTCGGTTCCGAACATCTGCGGCTCTTCTCGGAACAAAATGCGCAGGGAGTACAGGCATCTGTTTACAACGTCAACGCCAAAAACTGGATTGCGCCTTCGGAATCCGTCGACACAATTGAACAGGGCAAACTGAAAGCAGCAACCTATGCCGAGGCGTATCTGAAACAAGCCGGCAACCTGGAGCTGCCGTCATTGAAGTGGAAGGAAGCTCGCGCTGTGTAGCAAGGGCCCCTTTTCCCCCGCACTCAGGAATTTGCGGTCCGCCGTTAAACAGATTGCACGTCTTTGTTCCGCCGGGCACATCGCGCTGTCGTCTCTGTTATTTCGCCGGTACCTGAAACTCTGATCGGATGAACGGTTTGAGCCCTTCCTCGCCCGTCAGCCGAAGACAGAGCAAGTTGCCCTCACGCTCGAGGTCAATATGAAAATCAAAAAAGGGACAGCACTTGCCTTCAGCCACCACCCAGTCGGCCAGCTCACCGATCGAGACATTCGAGGGACTGTACTGGAATTCGTAACCCTTTTCTGTTTCCACGATCTCCCTCCGCGCCGCGATCAGCTTGTCAGTCAATTGCTTGTGGCGCTGGCGCTCCACTGGGTTCAGAGCTTTGATCTTGCAGTAGAATTTGTTTTGCGTCGTCAGCACTTGCTTCTCCTTTTCTTTGGTCTTCGTTTCCTGCGGTGACGCTTGCAACAGCGCGCCACTCGAAAGCAACGCCGCAAGTGCCGCAACCGCTACACGCTGCTTACGCTTTCTTCCGTTTCGCTCCCGCTGCACTGTCATGATTTTCCTCCCGTGAGACTGGCACGCCCCATTGCAAAAATGCTAGAACTTAAAGTCCACTTTAAGTCAAGCATCTATATTCAGGGCCTAGAGCAGGAGGCAATATCTTCCCTATCGTTTCGTAATGATCTGCATCTTTCTGCTGGTAAGTGAAAACATACCCCACGTTGTTGTCGCGGCCCATCGGAAACGTAAACTTGCTTATGCGCGCATCGAAAGACACTCCATCCATGCCTTCAACAGTCGGGAGATTGGCCACCTCTTTCCCGGTGCGAGAATTCATGGCAATCATTTGTGGGGGCGTTCGTGTCCCAATAAACAGCCTGTGCGTTTTTTTCGTCGAAGGCCCCGTCGCCATTCCGTTTGCTAGACTGGCCAGGTGAATATCACCTCGCGTTTTTTCGCATTCACAACTTGCACTCTGCTCAACGCGGGAACGAAAACGAATAAGGTCTGCCCGGACATTTAACATCCATGAGATCGATGCGTCCTTTGACGTTGGGCACAGGAATCGTCTGCACCAGGGGCAGAGATCCTTTGTCCTGCGCGTCGATTCCAATGAGGGACGCAAGGAAAAGCGTCAACAGTGCTAGCCAACCTCGCAGAAGCCTTCTCATCGCGACCTCTTTCCTAAGCCCAGATGGTTTAAGAGACTGGGCTTCGATGCTCAACTGCTATGGGTTGTGCGACAGGTAGTTCCGCCGTGACGGGCTTGGCGAAGAACGTTGCCGCCAAACCGCAGGCAGCAGCGAAAGACAACCACACGCCGGGAACCGCACGGTTGCCCGTGATGTGAATCAAATATGTACTCAGAGCAGGCGTGAAGCCGCCAAAAATTGCTGTGGCCATGCTGTAGGCAAGTGCGAAGCCTGATGTTCGTACATCAACGGGCATGATCTCGGTCAGAAAAACCACCATCGCGCCGTTGTAGCTGCCATAGAGGAACGAAAGCCAGAGTTCGACCGTCAACAACCTGGCAAGAGATGGTTCGCGAACCAGCCACAGCATCGCGGGATACGCGGTAATCAACATGATGATCGTGCAGGCGAATAACAGGGGACGACGGCCGATGCGGTCGGACAGTGCGCCCATGATGGGCAGCCAGAAAAGGTTAGAGGCGCCCACGCAAAGCGTGACGATGAGACTGTCCATGCTCGCCAAGTGCAGTACGGAATTTCCAAACGTCGGCGTGTACGCGGTAATCATATAGAACGAAACGGTGGTCATGGTGACCATAAAAGTGCCGACCAGCACGATGCGCCAATTATGCCCGAGCGAACGCAGGATTTCCGAAGTGCCCGGATGACGTTTGCGAGCCACAAACTCGTCCGTTTCCGTTAGCGATTGTCTAAGTCTAAATAAAAAAGGAACGATGGCGCAGCCAAGAAGTAGGGGCACGCGCCATCCCCATTGCTGCATTTTTTCCGGCGGAAGAGCGGAATTCAGAACTACGCCAATGCTTGCCGCAAACATCACCGCGATTTGCTGGCTGCCGGATTGCCAACTCACATAAAAACCTTTATGGCCGTGCGTGGCGATTTCAGATAAATAGACCGACACGCCGCCCAGTTCCATCCCGGCTGAAAATCCTTGTAGCAGTCGTCCACACAGGACCAGCAATGGAGCCAACAAACCAATCGTGGCGTACCCGGGCATACACGCGATGGAAAAAATTCCAACCGACATCAAGCTGAGAGTAAGCAGCAATCCAGCGCGGCGGCCATGCTTGTCGGTGTACGCGCCGAGCACCAAAGCGCCTACCGGTCGCATCAGGAATCCAGCGCCGAAAGTCATCAGCGAAAGCATCAGCGAGGCAAATGCGTTTCCGCTGGGGAAAAACGCGCGACCGATGGCCGCGGCGTAGTAGCCAAAGACCATGAAGTCGTACATCTCGAGAAAATTTCCGCTCGAGACTCGAATCACCGCCCAGATTTTCGATTTGTGCTCAGACGAGGAACTCATTTAGGCCTGTTGTACCGAAACTCTTTCTTGTTATCGATGCGTGAACGCGACAACCTCAGAGCGGCGCGGTCCAGAACATGCGGAGATGCGGATGACGCGGTGAAGAGAGGCTGAGTTTCTCCAGCCTCTCTCTGCCGCAACCCTTTGGTTACCAGGAAAGCTTAAGCCCAAACTGAATCTGGCGCGAAGAAGTGGATGTGGAACCGATTTGGCCGGCGTTAGAACTGCCGATGGAATTGTTGGCGTCGTTTAGAAAATTCGGGGCGGCGAAATTCGCATGATTCATAATGTTGAAGAACTCCGCGCGAAACTGAACTTTGTACCGTTCCTTGAAGTTGAAATTCTTAAACGTGGAGAAGTCGACGGTGGTTAACCCCGGTCCGTAAAACCGATTGCGGCCGGAGTTGCCGACTAGAACTCCACCCGCTTCTGCGGGTGCTGTAGTGAAACAATTCGGATCAAACGCCAGCAATTTGCCGGAAACAGGATCGGTCTTAACCCCGGGCGTCGCATTGCAGCCGGAAACCAGCTGCGCGTAGTCCATGGAGAAGTCGCCGTTGAACCCGGTGTTGAGAGGATCGCCTCCTCCACCGACTGTCACGGTGAACGGAGAACCGCTTGTCGCGGTAACGATAGTGCCAACCTGCCACCCCCCTGCAACGTATGATGCGAATCCTGTTTTTGGTCCCGGTACATCCCAGATTACAGTGCCGACGAGAGTGTGCCGGACGTCAAAATCACAAGCGCCGATTCTGTACGACTTGCTCAGCAGCAGCGGCACTGCGATTGAATTTACATAGGTATCTCCCGTCACCGGAGCGGAGCTGGTGTCTTTGCAGTTCCCGAGCGTGTACGACAACTGACCCTGTAAACCGTGACTCATGTCGCGCTTCAATTGCGCCTGGAAGCCGTTATACGTCGATTCGCCGTCAAACAACACCGGACGAATTCCGGCCCCGCCAGGAGATCCCGGCGTGATCCCGCCATTGGCTCCGCCCCAGTTTGGATCGAGCTGGTAAGTATTCGAAGGAATGAGAAGTCCTGCAGACGTCTGCACCGGCGGAACCAAGTTGATGTCGTCCGCGGCAACGGAAAGATGAACGGAACGAGAGCCGACATAGCCAGCGATCAACGTCCAACTGGTGCCGAGCTGCCGTTGAATATTCACGTTCCAGTTCAGCACGTCGGCGCGCTTGGGATTTTGATCAACATACCGATTTCGAATGTTGTTCGGATTGAAGCTGATGTTGGGATCGATTCCGCCGCCAAGCACCGCGTTCGGGTCGGCGCCGATAATCTGGAAAGGCGCGGTAGCGGCCGTATTCAAGCCGAACTCATATGGCAACGGCAGAACATCGAAAATCCCGAAGCCCCCACGAACGGCAGTCTTTCCATCCTTAAAAGGATCCCAGGAAAAGCCGATGCGTGGTTCGAAGTTCTTGGCAGTGGGATTGTTGTGAATGAAGCTGTCCACGTGCTGTGGACCGCAGGGACTTGTAAGGCTGGGCGCGACTCCGGGTGTTGCGCAATTCACAATCGTAGTAATTTCCTGAATGCGGTTATTGGCATCTTTTGGCAGGGTGGTGAATTCGTAGCGTAGGCCGATGTTAAATGTCAGGTTCGGGCGAAAGCGCCAGTCGTCCTGCACGTATCCGGCAAACAGACTTTCGCGGATGGCAACTTCATTGGATCCGCCGGGAGCAAGCGCGTTTAGCCGGATGGGCGTGTTGTTGAGCAAGTCCGAAAGGGTCGGATAGTTGTTTAGACGGCCATTCGGGCTTAGTTTCTCCGTGATGTTGTAAAGCATGCGCTCGAAAGCGAAACCGAATTTGATTGAATGAGTACCGCGCGTCAGAAATGCATCGTCATAAGCCTGCGCCGAAGTCCAGCGATGCAGGAAGCGATTCAGGCCGCCCAAGCCGATTGCCGTCGTCAGAACGCCCGGCACGCCAATTTGCGGCGGTCCGATAGCTCCGGGAGCAATTGCAAGAGTCGCGTCAGTTGCAACGGCATCGCCCGAGACCGGATCGTTGATGTCGCCACGAACGCGGCTGAGGCCGACGCGAAGAGTATTAGCCAACGCCGGACTGAAAATGTGAGTCTCCTCTACGCTGGCCATTTGCCGGCGGGAGAAAACCTGATGGATGGCGTTCTTCAGCGGGTCAGGCTGCGATTGCGGGCCAGAATCGAAGAAATAGCTGGTGGCGAGGGAATCTTTTTCTGAAAACTTCTGATCCACGCGGCCGGTGGCGTAATTTTCGTTTGAAATCGTGGGCAGCGCCACGTCAAAGGTCTGGGTGATTCCGTTGCCGTCAACCGGCGTGCCGGCCGGCGCCTCGGGCCAAAGCTTCAAATACGGCGCGACTGAGGGAACAGCCAGCGCGCGCTCCGCATCGGTTGGTACGTGAATGGCTTGGGAACCTGGCTTATTCTGGCGAACGCCTTCGTAAGTTCCGTAAACGAACGTCTTGTCCTTCACGATTGCAGTGCCACCGGACGCGCCGAATTGCACGCGCCGAAAAGAGGGAATGGGCCCGGAAGGATCAAAATAGTTCTTCGCGTCAAAAATTTTGTCGCGGTCAAAGATAAAAACGGTTCCGTGGAGCTCATTCACGCCGCTTTTGGTAATGGCATTGATCACCGCGCCGGAGGTGCGGCCGTACTCCGCCGTGTAGTTGCTGGTCAACACAGAAAATTCCTGAATACCGTCAACTCCCAGATTCAACCCGGATGCGCCGCCCGGAGAACCATTCGAATAATCGTTGATACTGATGCCGTTTACACGGTACGTATTTTCGTTGGCGCGGTGCCCACCGTTGCTCAACTGATTCCCAAATCCGCGGTTGCCCTTGTTGGCGCTGAACCCGGTGCCGACCTGGTTGGGAATGCTGGAAACTCCAGGCTCAAGTGTTGCCAGCGACGTCCAGTCGCGTCCGTTCAGGGGCAGTTCGCGCATAGTGGTCGAATCCACCGTGGCGCTGACCGTAGACGTAGTAGTCTGCACGTCAGGCGGTGCGGCATTGACCTCGATTGTCTGATTGATCGAACCGATCTTCAAACTCACGTTCAACGCCTGTTGCGCTCCGACGGTCAACGTAACTGCACGCTGCACAGCGGTCTGAAATCCTTTGGCAGATACCGTCACGTCGTAGCTGCCAGGAATCAAATTCGGCGCCGAGTACAGGCCGTCGGAGTTAGTCTCGACTTCGCGAATAACTGCGGTGCCTAAATTCTTGATTCTGACGTTGGCATCCGGCACTGGAGAGCCTTGCTCATCGGTAACGAGTCCCGACAGCGTGGCGCCAGTGACCTGGCCGCGTGCCGCCGAAGAAAAAGTTGCAATTTGCGGCAACAGCAATGCAACCATGGCCAGCAGCTTTAGCGCTAACTTTGAATGGCGTGAAACGTTCATCACTTCCCCCTTCCCGGCTCGCCTATGGGCGAAAATTGCCGGGTCCCCTGTTGCTGAGTCTCCGCGGGCAAAGATTAAAATGAGCGCGGAGACTTCCGCATGATCAACGTGTCGCCACTTTGCTCAAGACTATAAAGCAATACAATACTTGATACGTCCAATCGAAAACATTTCTGCATCTCAGGCTTTATCTATGAAAAATAAGCGGTTTAGCCGGTGAACTCACAAGAACTTTTTGACCCGCGGGTATTGCAGCGCTATACTTCGTCGCATCCTGAGTTTAAAACATGGACAGAGCAGTCCATCCTTCGAAAATAACCCGCTGCGGCGTCTTCGAGATTGACCTCAAGGCGTTCGAGCTTCGCAAGCATGGGCTGCGCCTGAAGCTCTCCGAACAACCGTTTCAAATTTTGGCCATACTTCTGGAGAAACCGGGCGAGATCATCACCCGCGATGAGTTGCGCGAGCGTCTTTGGCCGGGCGACACTTTTGTCGATTTCGATCATGGACTGAACAACGCAGTGATGCGGCTGCGCGAAGTGCTCGGCGATTCTTCGGATCGTCCGCGTTTCATCGAGACGCTGCCGCGCCGCGGCTACCGATTCATTGCACCGATCGAAGAGATACATTCCGCCGCTGCGAGTTCAGCGGCCGGGTCACTCCCAATCGAGCCACGCGACGATTCGTCCACGGCAGCCATCGTCTCTCCAGTGGCGGCGACGGCGTCTGCCTCTGGCGAACAACTCGCGGCTGGTGCAAATGCAAAGCGGCGGCTGACGTTGCCGCGAATTGCCTTGCTGTCCGCGGCGATCTTGGCATTTGCGGTCCTTTCGGGAGTCGCCGTCCATTACGTACGAGGAATGGAATCCGGCAAGCTGAATCCCGCGCATAACATGTCTCTCGTTGTGCTTCCTCTTGAGAATTTGACCGGCGACAAGGAGCAGGACTATTTCGCCGACGGAATGACCGACGATCTGACGGCGAATCTGGCCAAGATTCGCTCGCTCAGAGTCATCTCGCGCTCAACCGCCATGGCCTACAAGGGCACGCACAAACCCCTTTCAGAAATTGCGCGAGAGTTGCGCGTGGACGCAGTAGTCGAAGGCACAGTGTTGCGGGCGGGCAACCGCGTTCGAATCACCGCCGAACTGGTGCAAGTTTCCACCGATCACCACCTGTGGGCCGAGACTTACGAAAGCCAGATCGGCGACGTGCTCGCATTGCAGAATCGAGTTTCCTCCGCAATCGTGGATGAAATTCGCATCAACCTCACTCCAGAAGACAAAGAACGCTTGGCCAAAAATCCGTCCGTCAGCCCCGAAGCTTACGAAGACTACTTAAAGGGACGCTACTACTGGAACAAGCGCTCCGGTGATGGCTTCACAAAAGCGATCGGATATTTTGAGGACGCAACGCGCAAGGATCCGCAATATGCTTTGGCCTACGCTGGCCTGGCCGATTGCTACGGCATCATCGGCGCGACAATTTATGGAACAGTTCCCGCCGAAGAAGCGGCTCCCAAGGCCAAGGCCGCAGCCATTCGCGCCCTGGAAATCGATCCTTCGCTGGCGGAAGCGGAGACCTCTCTCGCTACCGCGAAATTCAATTATGACTGGGACTGGGCCGGCGCCTCGGAAGGCTTCAAGCAGGCCATTCAGATGGATCCGAAATACGCGACGGCTTACCAGCGCTACTCGCTTTACTCCATCGCCATGGGCCGTTTTGACGACAGCTTCCAGCAGATCAAAAGGGCTCGTGATCTCGATCCGCTTTCCATCAGCATCAATTCCAGTTTTGGCTGGCGCTTGTATCTGGCGCGGCAGTATGACCGTTCCATCGCGCAACTTCGCGACACGCTGGAAATGGATCCAAATTATGAATGGGCGCACCTGATTCTTGGCCAGGCGTATGAACAAAAAGGCGAATTCAATCTGGCGCTCGCCGAATTGAAAAAAGCGGTTGAGCTCTCGCGCAACAGCCCGTTGATGGTTTCCGCCCTCGCGCACGCATACGCGGTGCAGGGAAACACGGCCGAAGCACAGAAACTGCTGGCGCAACTCATGACGCAATCGCGGACGCAGTACGTTTCTCCCTACTACATTGCTGTCGTATACCTGGGATTGGGAAAAAACGCCATCGCGATGAACTGGCTCGATAAAGCATTCGCCGACCGTTCGAACGGACTGGTGTTTGCCAGGGTAGAACCCGAACTCGACCCGCTGCGGTCCGATCCTCGCTTTATTGCCATAGAGAACAATCTAAATTTCCCAAATTGAAAACGCGTGAACATCGCTCGCGGGCCGAGAAAATCTGGCGGCTCGTCAATGGCCTCACTTCTGGAGCGGGCGATGGGAATCGCACCCACGTCCGAAACTCGGGAAGCGATTGAATGTCCTAGTCTACTGCGGCACGACGAGCTTCAGGAGTTGGGTGTTTGACAATCACTCGCCAACGAAGTTGCCCAAGTTGCCCATTTGAGGTGATATTCAAAAGACGTAAGTGGTTGCAGCACCGCGCCTCATGAATTTTTTCACATCGTTCGCAACGATGAGCTCGCCGGTTCGACCCCGGTAACGTCCACCAATGTTTTCAACCACCGGCGGTTTTTCATTTTCCACGAACGGAACGTTTTGTGTCGTAACTGTGTCCTAACTCACCCTCGATGCCAGATTTAGTGCGGCCCTCAGGCGACGGCCTTGGCGTCTACTACCTTCATCAAATCCAAAATCATCTGAACGACTGGTTGATCGCCGATCGCGGTATTGATCATGGTGTGGTAGATGGCACGGTCGGGCCATTCGACGTGGAAGTATTTCTGGATGAAATCCGCGCGTTCCCGATCAACCGTATCCACGAGCTGCTGCGCTTCACTAGCGCTCTTGCCGCGCGCAATCAAACGACGGAGCTTGTCTTCTCGCGGAGCATAAAGAAACACGCGCAGCGTGTCCGGCCTGGTGCGAAGAAAATGTTGCGATCCCCGTCCGACGATGACGGAATTTCCGGTCTTCGCGGCGTGTTGAACAACCCGCTCGGTGATTTTCAAAATGCTTTCGCTGTCCACTACGTTCAATTTGTGCGCATTTAGGCTGCCTTCATAACTTCCGCGCAAAAATGACTTGAAGAGCCGGTAGTAGAGCGGATCGGTACGTTCCTCGCGAACTTGAACCACGGCTTTCGGACAATTTGCAAGCCTGGCAATCTCCTCGGTCAGCAACTGATCCCAAAGCTTCCAACCGAGATGCGTCGAAAGCAATTGCGCGATCTCGCCACCGCCGCTTCCATATTCCCGCTCCATGGTGACAATTTTGATCATGAATTTCCGGCGCCCAATACTTTAGTTTGCAACGCTCGCTCCAGATTATTATTCCACTACAACCTGCCCGCCGCCACCGGGATCATTCTTCTTCAAAGCAAACGATAGACAGAACATGATCGCGGCGCCTACCGCAAGGACCACGAAAACATCTATATAGGCCAAGCTGGCCGCTTGCGTTTGCACGTTCTGGTAAATCCTGGCAACGGCAACCGCCTGCGCATCATGCGGGCTTACTCCGGAGTTGGCGATGCGTTGTGCCAGGGCATTTGCCGCATTCTGGAAATTAGGATTGTCGGGCCTGGCGTACCCGACGAGCCTGGCTTGATGGAATTGCGATCGGCGCGCAATCAACGTGGTAACGATAGAGGTTCCCACGCTGCTGCCCATATTGCGCATGAAATTGACGATACCGGCTACGGCATTATTCTTCTCCGGCGAAATTCCGATGTATGCCACGAGAGTAATCGGAACAAACAGGAAGCCCAAACCAATCACTTGCGCGATGCGCAACAGAGTGGCGGCAATGAAGCTGATCTGCAGGTCGATCCGCTTTGTGGAATAAAACATTGCAATCGATAAAGCCAGCCAGCCGAAAGCGATCAGATAGCGCGCCTGGAACTTCGTTGTCAGTTTCCCCATGATCGGCATCTCAAACAGCAACACAAGGCCCCCGGCGGAAAGCGCGAGTCCGGCCAGTTCCGAGGTGTACCCCAAAAGCGTCTGGAGGAATTGCGGCATCAGCACCAGAGCACTGAACAACAGGATTCCCAGGACGAACATCATCAAGCTTGCGCTAGCGAAGTTGAAGCTCTTGAACATGCGAACGTCAATGATCGGAGTCTTGTGGAACCACTCCCAAATAACCAAGGAAATCAGGCAAACGGTCGCCATCACGATCAACGTTGTAATAAAGCGCGACCCAAACCAATCATCTTCCTGGCCCTTGTCCAGCAGTACCTGCAAAGATCCAACCCCTAATGTCAAAAGAGCGATTCCGATGTAGTCCAACTTGACCCCAGCGGATTTCAGCCGCGCTACATAAGGCGGATCTTCGACAAAGCGCCGCACCAGAAACCATGTGATTATCCCGACTGGAAGATTGATAAAAAAAATCCACCGCCAGGAATAGTTGAAGGTGATCCAGCCGCCCAGTGTCGGTCCGATCGTCGGCGCCATAATGGCTGTGATGCCGTACAACGCAAAGGCCAGACCTCGCTGCTGCGGGGGAAAAGTGTCGGCAAGAATGGCCTGAGCCATCGGCTGCAACCCTCCTCCGCCCGCCCCTTGCAACACGCGGAACAGCAGCAAAAGGCCGAGACTCGGCGCCAAGCCGCAGAGCAAAGAACTCACGGTGAACACAGCGAGACAGCTCATGAAAAAACGCTTGCGACCCAACGCACCTGCGAGCCAACCGCTGATTGGCAGAATGATGGCATTCGAGACCAGATACGAAGTCAGAACCCAGGTACTTTGATCGTTGCTCGCCCCAAGATTTCCGGCCATGTACGGCAGGGCTACGTTGGCGATGCTGGTGTCGAGCACCTCCATGAACGCGGCCAGCGCGACGACCACAGCGATCAACCAGGGGTTGAATTTCGGCCGCCAAACATCCTGATCGATTGTGAGAGCAGCGGAACTCATTGCAGATATACGTCTGGCACAACATTCATGCCGGGGCGAAGTTGATGATCATGGTTCTCGCCCTGATCGAGGACGATTTTTACCGGAATCCGTTGCACAATTTTCACGTAGTTGCCGGTGGCATTCTCCGGCGGAAGCAGACTGAAGAGTGGGCCGGTTGCACCGGCAATGCTGTCTACATGGCCCTTCAGGGTTTTACCGGACGAATCAATATGGAGTTCCGCCCGTTGTCCAACTCGCATACGTCGCAGCTGGGTCTCTTTGAAATTAGCGGTGACCCAGACTTCATTGAGCGGCACCACAGTGAGGAGTTGCTGCCCCGGTTGAATGTTGAGACCGACGACAACCGTTTTGTTCACCTCGCCCGATACCGGCGCAACGATTTTGGTGTATTGAAGGTTCAGCTGGGCTTGCTCGAGCAGCGCCCGCTTTTGCTCGACATCGGCAATAGCGGCGCGTACCCGCGATTTTGTAGACGACACTTGCTGCGGTCCAGTCTCCGCGGACTGGTGATTGGCGTACGCCTGGGCCAACTTGCTCTGGGCCTGTTGCACAAATTGTTCCGCGGCGGACTCATTCGCGCTGGCAGCGGCGACTGCGGCCGTGCTGGATTTTGCGCTGGCCAACGCCTGGTCATAAATCTGCGCGGCCACTTCGCGCTTGTCCACCAGTAACTTGTAGCGACGGAGGTCGTCTTGCGCGCGCACATTGTTAGCCTCTGCTTCCTCCAATTGGGCATGCGCGGCGGTCAGCTGTCTCTGAGCGGCGATGATTCCTGCCTGGGCATTTTCGATATCGGAAGCGGTGAATTTTAGCTGGCTGGTAGTGTTTACTGCGGTGATCGGCACAGTGACATTCAGCGATTGGGCGGTGGCTTCGGCGTTCGAAAGATTGGCTTGCGCCTGCGCCACCGCGACTTCGTAATCCTTCGGGTCGATCTCAACGAGTACCGCGCCTTTCTCCACCCACTGGTTGTCTTCCACGTTGACGCGCACCACATAGCCGGAAATACGCGCGCTGACTGGATAGAGGTGAACGTCCGCCTGGGCATCGTCGGTTGATTCATAGCTGTTGAAGTAGCGCCACAAAAAAAAGCTGCCAACAAGCAATACCACGACGGCGATCAGAATAATGAAGGTTCTTCGGCGTTTTGTACCGCCGTAGGACGGCGTGGTATACACGGTATCGGTCACCGGCGCCGGTTCGATCGGGGACTCTTTGCCGGCTGGAGGAACCGGACGGGCTGGGCTTTCGTCCGCCATGTTTATTTTTCCTTGAAGTATTCCCGGACGCCGTTTTCGGCGACGCCAATCGCGCGAGCCAGGGAGATTTTTGCAAAATTATAACTGTACAGGCTTGAAATGTACTGTTCGTGAGCGCTGGCAACGGCTTCTTGCGATTGCACCACTTCCACGGTATCGGTGACGCCAGCGGTGAATCGATCGCGCGACTGGATAAGAGTCTCTTCCGCGAGGGTTATGTTGCTTCGCGCCACATTGACCAGTTCGGCCGACGACTGCAAGTTCAGCATCGCGGTGCGAACATCAGCATCAATCTGCGCGCGCAGGTTGTCCAGGCGTTCACGGCTCTGCGCAAGTTTTGCATCGGCCTGTAAAACGTCGCCATGAACGCTACCTCCCTGAAAGATCGGAATCGACAGAGTCCCGCGCACTTCGAACACTTGCGTTGCCGTGCTGGGGTGTGTGCCTGCGGCGCCATAATCAGCATTGAAGGAGAGCGACGGCAGATAGCCGGCTAGCGCAGCTTTGCGCGAGAATTCCGCGCCACGTACATCGGTCATGGCGGCCTGATAATCGGAACGTGAGGCGTATGCGCGCTTCAAGGCTTCGTCGACGGTAACGATTTCAAACGGCTGATACGGGGACTTGTCCGTCAATTCGAATTCCTGTCCAGGAGACAGGCCTATCACGCGTGCCAAGGTCAATTTTTGGATTGCGAACGTGTTCTGCGCTTGAATCAGTTGCTGCTGGCGGGTTTGTAGCTCAACTTTGGCGCGAAGCCCATCGATCGCCGGCGACGTGCCAGCGTTCACCTGATCCGAAGCTTGGTCGTAGAGTGCCTGAGCGGTCTTGACCTGCGCTTCCGCCGTTTCGATGCGGGCTTCATCCGCGATGGCTTGCAAGTAGGTATAGCCTACCGCAAGCACGACGAGGTCACGAGCGTCTTTATAGGAATATTCGGCGGACTTCAGACTCTGGCGGGCCGCGCGAGCTGCGCTAATGGCCTTCCAGTCGAACAAAGTCTGCGTCACAGCGAAGCGTGCGTCAAGGTAAGAGAAAGGCCCGACTGAGGATGGAATTTGCAACCCGCCAAAACTGCCGAGACCGAGCTCGCCGAGATTAATTTGCGAAGCGGTTACATACGGTGCGGCGTTCACATGCGGCAGGAGGGCGCTCAATTGCTCCCAGCGCTGACCACGAGCGGTGCGAACGTCCGCATTCGAAAGCAATACACCGAGATTTTGTCTGAGTCCGCGGTCGATGGCGCCCTGCAACGATAGCGGCAGCATCCCCGGAACGAGCTTCTCCGGAACGCTGCCTGCGAAGGGGCTCACTCCACCCGTTCCAGGAATGGCTTGGCCCGGATTGCTCGGACTGGATGTTGTTCCGGATTGTGCGAAGCAAGTGGCGGCAGCGCACAGCAAGATTCCGGCGAACACGAAGACGCGGCCGCGATCATAACGAAGCCCCAAGGGAGCCTCCTTGATCCTTCATTTTTCGCGGCGGCGGCAGCGAAGGGCCGTTATCTTAGGCCGTTCGCCGTTTCCTGGCAACTAGTAGATGAGTGTACGGACACCCCCGTCCGCGCGAAGCGGTCCACTGCCGCGGCGGCGATCGCCTGATTCCGCAGCTAGCGTTCGTTTTCTGGCGTGACGTGGCGCGTTATTGTTTGACGAACTCGACGTCGAGCGTGATGGAGACTTCATCACCGACCATGAACCCGCCTGCTTCCAGAGCCGCATTCCAGTTGAGGCCGAAGTCTTTACGATTGATTTTTGTGGTGGCCTCGATCCCAATGCGAGTGCCGCCCCAGGGGTCCTTTTGCGGCGCGCTAGGCGCTTCGACGTTCAGGGTCACTTTTCGAGTCACGCCATGAATCGTGAGGTCTCCCTCGACCGCGAATTCGCCACTGGCTTTCTTGGTGACGCTCGAGGATTTAAAGGTGATGTTGGGAAACTTTTCCACATCGAGGAAATCCGCGCTCTTAAGGTGGGTGTCGCGCTGTGGCTCGCGCGTGTTAATGCTATTGGCGTCGATGGCGACCTCAAGACCGGAGTTAGTGACGTCGGAGCTATCGAGTTGCAAGCTGCCCTTGATGGAGGTGAATTCGCCCTTCACGTTGGAGATCATCAGATGTTTGACCTTGAACTGGGCGGTGGAATGAACGGGATCGATCTGCCAAGTGGTGACGCTGGGTTCGGGTTGTACGGCGGTGCTCATGCTGAAATCCTCCTTGTTATAATGATTATCGTGGTAACGACTAATACTGACTTGATGTTCGGGCGGCGGGTTTGGTTACATCGCGGGCGGGCGACCCGTCATGCAGCATAACGCAATCTGCTTAAACGCAAAACGGCCCGCCAGGGCTAAATCGCGATGAGTGCGAGCCCCATCCCACGTATTGATTTGCATGCCTAAACTTCTATGCCGTCAGGATGCGTTATGTCGCCTGATTTGTGATTACGACGGCACGATCGGCAAAGACGGAGGTTGGGCGGCGACCACTGGAAGCGTTTGGGAAACAAGAAATGGCGATGCTTGCTATCTAGCCTGAAGAGGAACGGTTCATTAGTATTGGAATGAGCTCGGCAGCCAGGCTAGTTGTGGTCATTCATTGCGACAGACAGACAGACGAATTTAATAATTCGCTTCATCTCGGCGCGAGCGGCAAGCAAGAGAGAAGCCAGATTTTATGAAGAAGGAATATAACTCTTCCAGGTTGAGGGAAGTCAAGAACCGCTACGCGGCCAAGAAGAAGGCAGTGGGCATTAATCTGAGCCCGGAAGTCATTGACTATTTTAAGGGTCTGGCAGACAAGACTGGGCTGCCTTATCAGAAGTTAATCGACCTTTATCTTCTTGACTGCGCCAGAAAACGCAAAAAACCAAACTTGAAATGGGTGGCCTAGGCGATCTGCCTTTGCGTAACTCCAGTTCTTCAATCCGAGCCGGGTCTTTAAGCCTCCTACAGATTGGATTTTGCCAATTCAATTGCTGCGGCGACGTTCGTGCCATCCACGAGCGCGCCGCGGGCAAAGTCCTTTGAGCCACCGCCTTTGCCTGGGACCTGTTCAAAGACCTTTTTGAGCAGCACGTTCATGTCTTTTGCCGTACCGGGACTCTGCGCGAAGACGACGTTTCCGGTTCCTCTATCCGAAAGAAGCGCAATCGTGCGGCCCGCGTGCGCCAGCGCTGTCGCCAGATGGTGCAGGTAATCCGTCGCACCATTTTCCAAGACTTCCGCAACAACGCGAATTCCGTCTGCCCGTGGCGAGGCCGCCGCAAGCAGCGCTTCTGCGTCGGATTCCGCAATTCTGGGAAGTAGAGTTTTGATTTGTTTTGCCGCCGATTCCCTTTCGCGCATGAGCCGTTCGACGGCAGCGGGCAAATCCTGCGGAGCGCATTTAAGACTTGCGCTTACCTGAGCGATCAGTTCGGCGTCTTGCCGCGCAGCCCTTTCGGCGCGCTCGCCGCAGACAAATTCCACCCGCCAGTCCTGACGAATTTTCGTGCAACCGCGAATTAGAATCATTCCCAGTTGTCCCGTATGGCGCAAATGCGTTCCGCCGCAGGGCTGCAGGTCGATTCCGGCAATTTCGATGGCCCGGAGCACACCCTTGCGATCGACCTGTTTACGAACGCCCTGCCCGGCGAATTCCTCCGCAGTGCCGTAACGTACCGTAATTTCGCGATCCTCAAAAATGACCGCATTGGCAGCTCGCGCCGCGCCTTCGAGAATCAGCGCCGACGGTTGCGGCCCTTTCAGATCGATCGTGCTGACGGTTGCACCCAAATGGAACGAAACGGTGATGAGTCCAAAACGCTCTTGAAAAACCGCCGACAGCAAATGCTGGCCGGTGTGCTGCTGCATGTGATCGAACCGCCGCGGCCAGTGGATGCAGCCGTCAATCCGCCCCTCGGGCACGGGGCGGTCGACCACGTGAATGATGCGATCTTCGTGCTCCTGAACGTCGAGCACATTGGCATCGCCGAGTTTGCCAAGGTCATTTGGCTGTCCGCCAGAGGTGGGATACAGCAAGGTCTGGTCCAGAAGGACACTCCAGCGAGGTCCGAAGCCGTGGTCCTCGGCCTCGGCTATCGGCACACAACTCAACACCTCGGCCGTGAAATTGTCTTGAAAGGAATCGTCGTAGTAGAGGCGGCGAGTGGCCATCGCGCGATTTTATCACACGCCCACAGCGTTATTTTTGCCGCACAGTGGCGAAGAATGCAGGTTCGAGGCGCGAAGACGCGATAAACTGGAAGCATGGCTGTCCGGCTCATCGCCCTGGATATTGACGGTACGCTGCTCGACAGCCGCTGGCGCGTGTCGGAAGCGAATCGCGAGGCCATCCAAAAAGCTACCCGGTATGGAATCGAGGTGGCATTAGTCACCGGACGGCGGTACGATTTTGCCCTCCCGGTGGCGCAGGACCTCGGCTGCCCACTCACCATGATTGTGAATAACGGAGGGCTGATTCGTTCGAACGACGGCCGCACTCGGCTGAAGCGCTTACTGTGCGTCAAGACGGCGCGGACTGTGTTGGAACTGGGACATCCCAGGCGCGCTGGTGCCGCGGTGATCTTTGACCGGCCAAGAGAAAATCAGCTAATTCTCGAACGGCTGGATCGCGACGACTCGATTCGCTATGCATACTATTCTCGTAACCTGGATTTCATCGGTGTTGTATCCCCGATCGAAGAATGCCTGACTGAGATGCCGCTGCAGGTGATGTTTTCCGGAACAGTCGCAGAGATGGACGCGCTGGAGCAATTGCTGCTGGCCTCTGAGGTTGCCGCAGAAATCAAACTCGCTTCCACAAAATATGCATCCAAGGATTTTGCAATGCTGGATGTTCTCCCACAGGGCTGCACGAAAGGCGCTGCGCTGGCCAACTGGGCCAAGGCACAGGGATTGCAGCGTGACGAGATTCTAGCCATCGGCGACAATCACAACGATTTTGAAATGCTGGAATTCGCGGGAATTGCCGTCGTGATGCAAAACAGCGTGCCGGAACTAAAGACGTATGGCTGGCACGAAACGCATTCGAATGACGAAAGTGGCGTGGCCGCAGCAATTGAAAGGTTTGCATTGAACGAGGCAGCTTCGTGCGCTTAACCCTGGCCATTTCGCTTGGCGCGGCACTGACGGTGTGCGCAGCGGGCGCTCGCGCGGATTATCTCGTGTTGCGCAGTGGCGCACGGCTCAACGTGTCCGCTTACCAGCTTCTCGGCGATCGCTATCGCATCCAGGTAAACGGCGGTTCAGCGGAAATTGCGGCCGCAGAGGTCGTGGCCATCGAGCCGGAGGAGATTTTTGTCGCAGCGCCGCGCGTTCCGTTGACACAAGCGCCTTTCGGGGAGTTGATTCAATCCGCCTCGCAAAAATATGGCGTAGATGCCGATTTGCTATTCAGCGTGATTGCGGCGGAATCCAACTTCAATGCCAAGGCAATTTCGCGGCGGGGCGCGCGTGGACTGATGCAGCTCTTGCCAACCACCGCCACGCGGCTCGGCGTTACAGATATCTTCGATCCTGTGCAGAACATAGATGCCGGCACGCGGTACCTGCGCGATTTGATGGCGCGGTATCAGGGCGATCTGGTGCTAACCCTGGCAGCCTACAATGCGGGACCGGGCGCTGTACAGCGTTACGGGCGCGTGCCTCCCTATAACGAAACGATTTCCTACGTGCGGGCTATTCGCAAGACTTATGCCCAGAGAAAATTGAAAGCCGACGCCAACCATCCAGAAGCAAAACCCGCAGTGAAAGCAGACGTAACGACGGAAACGAAGAGCGGTCAGTAAGTCTAAGCTTGCTTCAGCAAAACGGGCCGTTACGGTTGTTGTGGCGGTGGAGTTGGCGTCGGCGTCGGGGTCGGAGTTGTTTCCGGTGGACCTGGCTGCGCCCCGCTGGGTGCAAAGGGCGAGCTTGGATTGTTTGGAGTAGAGGTAGGACTGCCGGGTGACGTTCCAAAGGGTGTCGATTGCGTGGGCTGGCCGGCCGGCGTACCAATCTGCGGCCCTGCTGCGCCGCCAATCACAATAGCGTCCTTGGAAGGATCCCAAATAAACTCAAACTGTTTGTAGTTTTTGGCCTTGTCGTAAACCACGATCGAACTGTGATTGATTTTGCTGCCGACACCGATGATATTGCCACCGATGACGGTGGCCGGATCAGACGCCAGAAGCGCCTCGTTGGCAGCGTCACTGGCAGACGTCGGATTACCTGAAGCATCGGTGGACGTGCTGTCCGTACCCGCCGCAGGATTCCCCGTGGCGTTTGTCGAAGCGTTTGGCTGTGCGCCGGCATTGGGTTGACCTGGCGTATTTTGCTGCCCCAGACCATGCGCTGCGGACGCAGAACTGTTAGCCCCGGTATTACCGAAAACTTGCCCGACAGCCTGCCCCAGCCCTTGGCCGAAACCTTGACCGAATCCCTGGCCTTGACCAGCGGATTGCGCTCCAAGTTGCGCAGCTGGCGTTCCGGGAACAGTGCCGACGCCTCCGGCGATTCCTGAGATCTGAATGGTTTGCGCGGGTTTGAGGCTTCCGATCAGCTGCCCCATCGGACCTACATAAATAAGCCGCCAATCGCCGTCCTTGGCGTTCATCGGGTCCTTGTAAGCCTGCCGCATGAAGCGCAAACTGCCGAGCTTGGGCTTGACCAGATCGTCCATCGAAGTGGGGAATTTTCCGGTCTTGCGGTAGTACATTTTAACGCCGCGTGCATACTGTTTGCCGCGCCAGATCATTTCTTTTTCTTTTTCGCGGCGGCCTTCGGTAAGAATGTTTGGAGCGACGGAAATGGTCGCCAAAAGCATCAGCGTCACAAAAAAAAGCACGAGCAAGATGGCGTAACCGTCCTGGTTTGCGCGACGCACTGGAAGATGATGACGATTTGCGAAAAAGAATTTCACGTATTTGGCCCTGCGTCTTCCAGATTTGCCTTGCCCTGGCGGCCGGAGGAAACTTCTTCAAATTCGATAGTGGCGTTGCCGATTTTCAGAATGCGATAGCGACTGAGGAAAGTATCGCCTTCGGCTACGATATAAACCTCGTCGCCGTCCGTCAGAAAAGCCCGGCGCGCTGTGCCGTTGGGAACCGTGCCGTAGCCATAGAACTTGGCCGGCAATTCCGGCGGTGGCGGCGGAGGTGGCGTTGGTGCTACAAAATCCTTGTCGCCTGGCTGTGGAACTTTAGGCTGCGGAGGTGGAGGCGCTACAGCGCTAAACGGATTCCGGCCACCGCTCTTGTATTCGGTCTTCTGCACTTTCTCAATTTTCCAGGTTTGAATGGCAGGATTTTCCACGGTCATCGGAGTGTAGGCAGCAGCGATACTGCCTGTGCCGAGGGACGTTGGACTCTGGCGGGTGTTCCAGAACCAAACCATGGCGGCGACCACGAAGAGAGCTACAAGCGCGATGATTTGATTTTTTTCTTTCATGCGGCCGTCCGGAAATACGTTTTCATCTTCAAGCCGATGCGCATGGCGCTGGCACCGTTACCCTGCCCCTGGGCCCCCTGCAGATTCAGCGACTCAACGATATAAAAATTATGCGATCGTTGCAGATTGTTCATAAACTTTACAATGTTGGTGTAATCGCCGCCAACTGCGGTATCGAGATCCACTTGCGTGAGATTGCGCCCGGGAATTTCCTTGTAACGAAGATTCAAGCTTTCAATTTGCAGGCCGGATTTCTTCGCAAGCTCGTCCAGTTCGGCAGTGACGGTGGAATCGGCGGTGCTTGCGGGCAACAGAGAGGCGTCGAAGCGGTCATAATCGGCGACCGTCGCCGGCAAATCGTGCCGGATTCTTTCCGCTCGCTCGATGTCGCTGCTCAGCAAATCCAGCTTGTGCGAATCTTCCTTGAGCTGAGCCATGGGCCTCCGCAGGGCGGTAGAAGTCTGCCAGCTATAGCCGGCGAGCGCCAGGTCGGCAGCCAGCAGCAGGCCGAGCCCGATCAAAATCAGTCGCCTCTTGACTGAAAACGTACGGTCCATCAGCTCCTCACATAGATTGCGTGCAATTCCAGGGCCTGCTCGGCGCTGCTCTGTGCGGTGTGCACGCTCAATAACTCGACGTTGGAAAACGCCGGCGAATTCTCCATGGCATGCAAAAACTTGATTTTGGATTCGTCGGAGGTGGCTGCGACTGTCAGGCGGACGAACATATGGCCTTTTTCAAGTTGCGGCTGAATAGTGACCACGTGAACACCGACCGGCACCAGCTTCTCAAGGTCCATGAACATCTGCGTCCAATCGAAACTGCGTTCGTCAATGATGCCGTTAACGAAGCTCGCGCGTTCCTTGAGCCGGGCATTCTCCGTCTTGGCAAAAAAATCGTCGAGTTCCTTGCGCCGGCGCTGCAGAAGGGCCGCTCGATTATTATTCTCTTCTTCTTTATGCCGTAGAGCTTCCTGAGCCCGCAGCGTTGAATATACGTGCCAACCGAGCGCCAGAAAAATAACTCCACCAAGCACGGCGAGTAGGCCGGCGCCGACTAGAAATCGTCGGTGCGATTCAAGCGGCTTAGTCGCGATGTTTAAACGTACCTGCATCTAGGTGGTTCCTCGAAGTCGTTTAATTCTTTTGCATCATCCAACCGACAAGTCCTTCCAGTTCGCGTTCCGCAAGCGGCCGCGCATCGGCGGAAACCCGTCCTTCGGAGATCGCCGTGTGCAACAATGAATGCACTTCGCAATGAAATTCGGATTCCAGAGGCGGTACAAATTCCGGCAAACGCGCCCCCAATCCTGCGACGCGCACGGATTGGATGCCTTCCTGCCAGGTGTCCTGATAATACGCTGCCACCGGATAAATTTCTTCAAGGAGCATCTGCGGTGTAAGCTGCGCTACCTGCGCGGGTAAGTCGGTGCAGCGGTAGCCGCAAAGAACGCCTTCGCGCACGATGGCCGTGGTTAAAGAAGTGCCCGACACGCGGGCCAGAAGGGCGGGTCGTTGATCGGCGAGCAGCGCCACAGCCGCGAGGGACGCGCTTAACACCACGCCAGCCTGCAAGCCGCACTGTTCGGCAGCCCCTTCGTATTCACGCACGATGCGCAAGCGGCCGAGAGCAGTGACCACATCAACGCCGCCTTCCCGTGGAGCCTGCCGCATATATGAAATCAATGTTTCGTCAACTTCAAACGGCACGCTTTTCTTGAGCTTCCAGCGCAGCATGGGAACGGCTTCCTTGGCGCTGCGAGGAAATTGATCGAAATGCTGAACGAATACTCGAATAACGGTGTCTGGCAAAAGCAAGGCAGCGAGCTCATTTTTGGCGCGCAGACGGTCGCAGATGCCCTGCATCGCGGCTCGCACCGCGGCAGCATTGACGATATTGGTTTCGATCGCGGAAGGAACGATCGCGCCAGGCGGAAGCGCCTCCACGGCAAAACCGTCCAGCGAACCAGTGCGCGTAAAGCGTGCGCCAGAAATGCGATCGGGAGCGATCTCGATGGCAATCGGTGGATGCGGTTGAGCGTCCAGCCAGAGGGCAACTTTCCTGACTAGCGAGCTCTGGTAGATGCCCTGCCGGTATGTTCCGAGGTCAGTCAACGAACGTCACCTTATTGATTTCGCGCAACGTGGTAATACCGAGCCTGGCTTTTGCCAAGCCACTTTCCCGCAACGTGATCATGCCCTCTTCCCGGGCAAAGCGCTTAATCTCTGAAGTCGGTCTTCGGTCAATAATCATCTCGCGAATCCGGTCGGAAAGGTCGAGTAATTCGCAGATCGCCGTACGTCCGTGATAACCGGTGCCCGAACATTCCAGGCAGCCTGCTCCTTCGCTGATTTGCGCATTCTGCGCGTCTTCGGGCTTCATGCCAGCTTCGCGCAGCTCGTCCTGCGAAGTTTTTTTCGGCCGCTTGCAATTTGGACAGATGATGCGGACCAGTCGTTGCGCCATGATGCAATTCAGCGCCGACACAAAGTTGTACGGCTCGACTCCCATGTTGATGAAGCGGCCGATTACGTCAGTAACGTTGTTGGCGTGGACGGTGGTAAAAACCAGGTGACCGGTAAGCGCGGACTGAATGGCGATTTGCGCGGTTTCCTGGTCACGAATTTCGCCTACCATTATTTTATCCGGATCGTGACGCAAGATCGAGCGCAAGCCACGCGCAAAGGTCAGGCCCTTTTTTTCATTTACTGGAATCTGCGTGATGCCGCGCAACTGATATTCGACTGGATCCTCGATGGTGATGATCTTGTCTTCATCGGACTTGATTTCGTTGATGGCCGCATAAAGGGTGGTGGTTTTGCCAGAACCCGTCGGGCCGGTCACCAGCACCATGCCATAGGGCTCGCGAATATAGCGCCGGAAGCGCGCCATTTCGTCTTGCGAAAAGCCGACTACGTCTAGACTCAGGCTCTGGAATTTCTCCGAAAGCGTTTCCTTGTCCAGGACGCGCAGGACTGCATCTTCGCCGTGGCTCGCGGGCATGATGGAAACGCGTAAATCAATAAACCGGCCTTTGTATTTAACGCGGAAGCGACCGTCCTGCGGAATGCGGCGCTCGGCGATGTCCAGGTCGCTGAGAACTTTAATGCGCGAGATGACCGAGGAGTGCCAATCTTTCGAGATGGGCTGCATGGCGTGCTGCAACACACCGTCAATGCGGTATTTGACGGCAACTTCGGCGTCGCGAGCCTCGATGTGGATGTCACTGGCTCGACGCTCGAGCGCCGTGAAGATGACCGTTTCAACCAGTTTGACGACAGGGCTGCCGGTAGTATCGCGTGTAAGCCGGTCGCCGGAAATGGTCTCTTCGGTGTCTTCGTCAACCTTGGTGACTTGCAGGGTGAAGGCTTCCGTGGCTTGCTCGAGAACACGCTGAGATTGCTCGGTTCGCTTCAGCAGATCGCCAATTTGTTTTGCGGTGGCCACGCGCGGAGCCAGTTTTTTTCCAAGCAGCAAGGCGAGTTCGTCGCTCAGCAAGACCAGGCTGGGATCGGCCGCCGCAATCGCGAGCACGTTGTTTTGCTGCTCGAGTGGAACGAAGTTGTAGCGGAACATCAGGTCCGCGGGAATGGTGCGGAAAAGTTCCGGATCGATGCGTTGTTCGCGCAAATCGATGAAGGGCACACGATAGCGTTCCGCTAGACGGCGGGCGTTGTCGCGGTCGTGCTGTTCCTCGGCGGTAAAAATGCTGGCGGTGGCGACAGCCGGATTGTCTTGCGTTGTTCCCATAGCTTCCTAGTGGCCCGTGGCTCCAGTGATCGAAAAAGAAAAGATCGGCAAATAGAGCGAAATAAGGATGAATGCGACCAATATTCCCATGAAAACCAGGATGGCTGGCTCGATGAGCGATACCATCGCGGACAGCTTGATGTTTACTTCTTCTTCGTAGAATTCTGCGACGCTGGTTAGCATGGGAGCCAGCGCGCCGCTCGATTCTCCCACTTCTATCATATCAAGCGCGAGGGCCGGTATGATTTGCGTGGACGCCAGAGCGGCGTTGAGGGAATCGCCTTCGCGAACCATCTGCGTCGCGCGAGTGATAGAGCCGCGAAGCAGCGCGCTGTCCATGGCGTCAGCGGCCGTCTGCAGGCCCGCAACCAACGGGGTTCCGCCCGTCAAAAGCGTCGCCAGCGTTCGGCAAAATTGCGCGACCTGAAACTTCAGGCTGGTGTCACCAATCAACGGAAGTCGAAATTTAAGTCTGTCAAAGGCAGCGCCGCCTTCTTCCGAACGGGACCAAAAGAATACGCCGAGCACAATCACGATCAGTCCAGCAAGGATGCCCAGGATCGCGATGCGGTAGTCCACGGTAAGCGCAATCAGAATTTTCGTCGCAACGGGCAACTCGACGTTCATATCGCGGTACAGTTGTCCGAACTTTGGAACTACGAACGCCACTAGATAGGTCACCACCAGGCTGGCTACGGTAACCAATAAAACCGGATAGACCAGCGTCGCAAGTATTTTTTTCCGGACTCCGGTACTTACTCTCTGATATGCGATGTAGTAGTCTAAGACCCCGGACAGGTTACCGCTCTTTTCGCCGGCAAGAATCGCCGTCGAATACACTTTGGAAAAGACACCAGACTCCTGCACCGCCTCAGAAAGCGACTTCCCTTCCCGGACACGATCCCGCACCTGGGCAATAATCGGTCGCAGCCTGGGCGTGGCAGCGCGGTCAGTAAGTAAATCAAGCGCGCGGAGAATCGGCAGACCGGCCTTGATCAGAGTGTTGAACTGCTGGTTGAGGATCAGGAAGTCTGAACCGCCGACCTGGCGGGAATTGCTTCGCCGCAGGAAACCGCTGAGGACACTGCTCCGGTTCTCGACCGAATACACGTACAGCCCGCGGTCCGCAAGCTTTTGGCGTGCTTCCGCTTGAGTTCCCGCTGCCTCGACGTGCGAAAAGACTCGGCCGTTGGCGTCAGCCACCCGGCAAACGAATTCCCCCATAAGCCCCAGTGTACCTCATTTAAAAATATGCAGGATAGCCTTGAAGGGTTGGCCGTTTCCATACATATACCCGGGTACGCATCTTAACGAGCAATTTATGTTTGTGAGGTAACGCGCTAGCGCCCAGGCTTTCGGTCAGGCGTGTCTGCGGACGCGCCGAAATCTCCGTCCACAATAACAACTCCTTTGGACGGTTGGAACCTGAATTTGGAGGCCTGCAGCACCGGGTCAAACTGCCAGCTCGAAAATCGAAATTCGACCTGCACGCCGCCGGAATCAACCACCAGGATCCGAAGTAACTCCCCACTCTGCGAGTTCACTTCGAATAGCGCGTAAGAACCGTGGGCGGCCGGCGAAATGCCTTGCGTGGATGATTTAGCTGGAACGGCATCGTCCGACCCGCGTAGATCACAGCGCAGTACAGCCCCCTGCGTTTGGACCGGGCTCGCCGAACGGTCAATAGCGACGCCCTTGCAGACTCGCGAGACTTTCATTTCGCCCGCCAGAAGCGCAAGCGGCGTTCGCGAGTCCGAACTCTGTTTTGCGCGAGTTCGGGTCACGGTGTGATCGGCCGGTACATAAAACCACGACCATTTGCCATCTACAAGATAGAGATTCGGCTCGGGAGCGTCATACTCCCAGCGCATTTTACCGGGCTTGGCAAAATACGCTACGCCTGTTTCGGCGCGAACGACTTTTCCACCATCGAAGTACGTTTCAAGAAAATTTGCTTTCAGAGTTTTCGACGAGCGGTATGCCGATTCGAACCGATGCACCAAAGCGGATACCGTTGGTGAGCCAGCTTCCGGCGCGGGAGACAAAATCGCGATAGCCGAAATTAGCAGCAGACCCAGTCTCATAAACTGAGTCTAACATTCCCAACCGCCTACTGCAGCGGCGCGTCGGATGAACTGGCGGCCGCGCTGGCGTTGTAGCGGGTCACATTCGCATCGCTGGAAAAAAAACTGCGCTGGCCGGAAATGCCCCGCGAAACGGGATCCACGTTGACCGTGTAATGCAGCGAAGGCGTAGATGTTGCGTCCTGGGCGTACGTAAAGAGATAGCCGCTCTTGGTGCCACTCGCCAAGTTCGGGTCGATATAACAAGATGCGGTAGAGGATCCGGGGCAAGGGCTTGTGCCCCCATCGCCCAGATTCGCAAGGTTGGCGGAAAACCCGATCGCAGGAAATGCCGACGAGTAGGAAATTTCGGCGGTATTCAAAGCATGCAAAGAAGCGGCCGCAGACGCTTCATTCGCCTGAATGCGCGCTCGCAACAAGTTTGGGATGGCAATCGCGGCGATAATCAGAATAATCGCCACGACGATTAACAGTTCAATGAGCGAAAAACCCTTCTGTGCCCTTTTCATAGCCCTTCCCATAAAATGCACTCCGACCAACTAGCGATTTTTTTCAGATTTCTGGGCCTAACTCTTAACAATAACGAAGCACATGGAGGGCCAATCCAACGATCGAGAGCCTCTGAAGTCAATGATTTTATTGGGCTTAGTTCGCTGCCTTCGTACAACCCTGAATCCCCGTTGCTCGTCCTGGACTATTTCAGTCATTCATGCCTGGCTAAACAACACTTTGCGTCACCGATCCCATAAAGAACGGGCAACACAAAAAACAAAAGGCACGGACTGGATGTCCATGCCTCCTGTCGAGATTCGATCCAAGCAACTCCAAAGCGTTTTATTGCAGAGGAGAAGACGCCGAGCTTGCACCGGCAGCCGAATTGTAACGGATCACACCCGACTGGTCGGAGTAGAATCCGCGCGTGCCCGAAGTGTTCGGCGAAACCGGGTCGCCGTTCACGGAATAACCCGTCAAAGGCGTGCCCGAGCCGTTGGCAACTACCACGAACTGGTAGCCGCTCTTGGTGCCGCCAGAAAGAACGCTGTCAATCAAGTCCGCAGCAGCCGAGGTCGCACTGGCCGCTGGCGCCAACACCGCAAGGTTACTCGGGTAGCCGACAGACGGATACGTGGACGAATACGTTACCGCAGCCGTGTTGATGGAACGAATGGAACCGACCGCAGACGCTTCGTTGGCCGCCATACGCGAACGGAGCAGGTTCGGGATGGCAATCGCCGCGATGATCAGAATAATCGCCACGACGATGTGAACTGCTAATTCTTCGCCTCTCGTACCAAACTGATGGGCAAGCATGGTTCCAAAGTTGAACTTACCGCCCACAACGATCTTATCACCATAAGTGCCGTGTTTTCAGCAGAAACGACCAGGCTGGGCTATCTGTTGGGGATTCGTATAAAGACAAAACGACAGTTTTTGTCGCTTTTCGCCTGACGAACTGCGTCATAACTCGCCGCGCAAACGGTGGGTAGTCCGCACGGGCCCTGGCGCGTGGCGAAATCGGGTAGGAGGCGGGATTGCTCCCGCCGTCCTCCCACATCACCGGACGTGCGGTTCCGCATCTGGCGGTTCATGAAACGAACGAGAAGCGCCGCTGAGCAGCCAGCAGGGAGACGAGCTTCATACGGTCGAACCAAGACTTGGGATAGGCTGCATTCATGTGCGAACTGCCGCCGTTCCACCAAGGGCCGCGCCTATTCGTGGCCGACTGCCAGGCGGACTCATGACTGAGCCCGGCGCGCTTCAGATTTTGCGCCCGCGTGTAAACGCGCTTCCAGTGCCGCCATAATAGCGCTCGCACCTTGCGCCGGATCCAGCCATCGAGTTCCTCCAGCCCCCCTTTTTCTTCCGTGAGCCGGAAGTAGGCGACCCAACCGCGCAATATGGGGTTGAGTTCAGCGATGACTTGTCTCACGCTTTGGCCCTGAGCGCCACGCAACGTCTGGCGGATTTTCTCCGCCAAGCGTTGGCGGCTGGTCAGTGCGATTTTCAGCTTCGGTTTCCGGTGCCACGTGACACTGTAGCCCAGAAACTTCCGCTGCCACGGTCGTGCCACTGCGCTCTTGTCGGCATTCACCTTGAGTTTCAGACTTTGCTCCAAAAACGCAGTGATCTCTGCCATCACCCGCTGCCCGCTCCGCTGGCTTCCGACAATTCAGATTCCGCCTCGCGGCGGACACCCTTGCTGTTCGGCTAACGCTTCCCCTTGCCGGGTGTGTACAGGACTTTCACCTCCGAGTGAGTGCGCCCTGCCGGGGGCACCAACAAAAAGGCACGGACTGGATGTCCGTGCCTCCTGTCGAGATTCGATCCAAGCAACTCCAAAGCGTTTTATTGCAGAGGAGAAGACGCCGAGGTTGCACCGGCAGCCGAATTGTAACGGATCACACCCGACTGGTCGGAGTAGAATCCGCGCGTGCCCGAAGTGTTCGGCGAAACCGGGTTGCCGTTCACGGAATAACCCGTCAAAGGCGTGCCCGAGCCGTTGGCAACCACCGCGAACTGGTAGCCGCTCTTGGTGCCACCAGAAAGAACGCTGTCAATCAAGTCCGCAGCAGCCGAGGTCGCACTGGCCGCTGGCGCCAACACCGCAAGGTTACTCGGGTAGCCGACAGACGGATACGTGGACGAATACGTTACCGCAGCC
>WNFO01004575.1_pt1 | contig 35883 bp, 33 predicted proteins | sample 5400251 | NCBI WGS metagenome assembly WNFO01 (sample SAMN13153354, study PRJNA577476) | soil metagenome | isolation source: 100 cm saprolite under Madrone tree | place: USA:California | collected 2016-06-14
GTTTCGGCTCGGACACTGGCCAACGCTCTTGGAAGTTTCGCGGTGCCGTAGCCACATAGGCGGTGACTTTGGGCGGACTCAAGATTGAGAGTTGCCACTCGCTCGGAACGAGGAATAGGACCCGACACGACGGGATGTGAGTTCTCGGTTTGATGCAGGCTCTCGGTACTCGCTACTTGGTGCGATGCTGCCGTGGGCGAATTGGTTTGGTGTGTGGCGAATAGCGCAACCAGCCTGTCGCCGGAATGCCATACTAACGAGACGACAAAAACCGTCGCTAGATTCCGTAGGCCCAGGTGGTCGATGTGAAGGTGCATGGGCGCAACCCGTCCTACGTAAGATTATGCGAAATCGGGTCTTAAATAAAGTGCCCTTCGGAACCGGCAAAACTCATGAAAATGCAAAGAAAAAACCCCGCGACTTAGCGGGGCTACTGCCTAGGCAGTCTTCTTGGGAAATGTGACCACGTTCGAAAGGTGAAATTCCTTAGGAACTGTCGCCCAAGATGCTGGCGAAGTTTCCGCGCCGCTGATGTTTGAGGGTGTAGTGCTCCGACAGCGGCAACGTAACTTCAAACGTCACCGTCTTTTCGGTTGGCTCGGTCATTTAGGTTTTTTACTCGCGCGTTGCGGGGGCGGGCCATCCGCTGCCCCGGCTAGGCTTCTGTCCTTGTAGCCGCGACCGCCGAAGACCAGGACCCGATAGCTCGCAGGTATCAGTCCGACTCCTTAGGTCCACCACCAATTGAATGCTCGTGGAACGTGAAGTGACTCTCCCCCTGAGGGTTGAGGACGAGCGTTCCTAACTCCAAAAACCGCGTTCCGAATATGGCTTCATAGGCCCTTGTGCCACGCGGATAGTCGTTGGAGATGACGTCAACCTGCTGCAGGAGATCGTGGTCTGGAAATAGCATGGTCGCTCGATACATGGGGTGCATCTTGGTTGCGTGAGTCGTTCGCACCGCGCTGCTCGTGGGCAAGATGGGGCACCCGCAGTCGATCAGCAGCGCCTCGTCAACGAAGATGTCATCCGCCCCTGTATCGATGAGGGCGCGCAGGTTGCGAAGCCTGTGTTTGGTCTCGTCAACATGACCAATCGTGACGTTGATGACAGGTGATTTCTCGCTGAGCAGGTTGCTCCGAAAGCCAGGTCGATCGACGTAGAAAATTGGAATCCCGATCATCGAATTCGTCTCCGTGCTCGGTTATCCGATTGGTTTCAGTGTTGTCTCGCGGGACGCGGCTGCGAATTGATCGCGAGGCGCGCCCTCGCGCGCTGGGTGCAATGACCTGGTCAGGGTGGACCAGGCCGTGCGCGGCCGAAAGGATGAACCACCGGTCCGATGCTCGAGAACAGGGGCAATACTGTAGCAGATTCGTAGCAGAAACGGGTGAAAAAACCGTGAACAAAATGAGAATTTACGAAAGTTAATTCGTTGAAATCACAACGTTTTTTGTCTTTTTGGCTAACGAGCGGTTAGAGGTTTTGTGAGAACCCCAACCATCGGCAACCGGACGACCGGAAGCCTTATGAAGATTTTGACCGGCGGCACAGATGCCGCCGATCGGGAAAGTTTCTACTTGAGCATGATCTTATTCGGAAAACCGGTACCCACTTTTCCGGATCATGCTGTTTACCGGATCACGTAAGGCAGCAGGCCGAGGAAACGCGCGCGCTTGATGGCGCGCGCGAGTTCACGCTGCTTCTTGGCGGAGACGGCGGTGATGCGACTCGGCACGATCTTGCCGCGCTCGGAGACGTAACGCATCAAAAGCTTGGAATCCTTGTAGTCGATCTTCGGCGCATTCGGACCCGTGAACGGGCAGGTCTTGCGGCGGCGGAAAAACGGACGGCGTGCACCAGCTTCGGCCATGGCTCTTACTCCTCAATCGCTGCGTCATCGTCGCGCGGGCGGCGCGGACCACGGTCGCCCCGATAGCCGCCGCCATCGCGATCGCCCCGGAAGCCGCCATCGCGGTCGCCGCGGTAGCCACCGCCACGATCGTCGCGATCGCGGTCACGATCCGCTTTCCGCATCATCGCCGAGGGACCTTCCTCGTGCTCTTCGACGCGAACGGTGAGGTAGCGGATGACGTCTTCGCTGATCCGCTCCTGCCGCTCGATCTCGGCGACGGCCGCCGAAGGCGCGTCGATGTTGAGCAGCACGAAATGCGCCTTGCGATTCTTGTTCATCCGATAGGTGAGGGAACGTACTCCCCAGTTTTCCATCTTCGCGACCTTGCCGCCGAGTTGCTCGACGATTCCGGTCATCTGGGCGGTCAATTCTTCGACCTGTTGGGTGCTTGCATCCTGACGCGCGAGAAAAACATGCTCGTAAAGAGGCATGGGTGTCCTTTCCTTTGTTGGCGCGGTTCCCGGCGGCAAGCCCTTCGAGCCCTTCGGAAAGGACTCGGGATAAGCTCAGAAGGCGGAAGCACGGGACGACGGACCGACTGGCCCTGCCGCAATCGACCTCGTCCCAATAGAAGGCGAAACCGCTGCGGCCGTCCGTTCAGCTCCCGGCCGGGATCCACGGATGGCGCGGTTTATACGGATTTTGGACGGAGTAGCAAGGGAAAGCGATCGGATTGGCGTCGCCGGAGGGCTGGGGAACCTGGTGGCTTGACATAACCGGCCGGCGCAGTGTCTTTCGGCGCAACTTTAGGGATTTCGAGCATTTAAGGGGCGGCGCCGATGACGGCAGCATTTACCTTTCCGGGGCAGGGCTCCCAAGCGGTCGGCATGGGCAAGGCGCTTGCCGAGGCCTTCCCAGTCGCCCTCGCGGTATTCGAGGAGGTCGATGCGGCGCTCGGCGAAAAGCTGACTTCCGTCATCTGGGATGGTCCGGCTGAGACCCTGCAGCTTACCGAGAATGCCCAACCGGCCCTGATGGCAGTGTCGCTTGCGACCTTGCGCGTGCTGGAGACCGAAGCCGGCTTTTCAGTCGCGAAAGATGCTGCCTTCGTCGCCGGGCACTCGCTCGGCGAATATTCCGCGCTCGCCGCTGCCGGCAGCCTCAGCATCAGCGACACCGCGCGCCTGTTGCGCACCCGCGGCCTTGCCATGCAGAAGGCCGTGCCGGTGGGCGTCGGTGCCATGGCCGCATTGCTCGGTCTCGATTACGAGGCCGCGGTCGCAGTCGCGAACGAGGCGGCGCAGGGCCAGGTCTGTGAAGCCGCCAACGACAATGGTGGCGGCCAGGTGGTGGTCTCGGGCGACAAGGCGGCGGTCGAGCGCGCCCTGGAGATCGCCAAAACCAAGGGCGCCAAGCGCGCAATGTTGCTGCCGGTGTCGGCGCCGTTTCATTGCCGGCTCATGCAGCCCGCCGCCGATGTGATGGCGGAAGCGCTTGCCGGGGTCGCCATCAAAAGACCCGCTTCGCCTTTGGTGTCGAACGTGCTCGCCGCGCCGATCACCGATCCGGACGATATCCGCCGTCGCCTGATCGAACAGGTCACGGGCACCGTGCGCTGGCGCGAATCGGTGGCCTACATGGCGAGCCGGGGCGTCGTAAGGTTTTTCGAAATCGGCGCCGGCAAGGTGCTAAGCGGGTTGGTCAAGCGCATCGCCGACGGCGCCGTTGGAATTTCGGTCGGTGGGCCGAATGACATTGCCTCGGCGAAAGACGCGCTCGTGGCCGCGCGCACGGCCTGAGCGAGGAGAGACAATAATGTTCGATTTGACTGGCAGGACTGCGCTTGTCACCGGCGCAACCGGCGGCATCGGGAGCGCGATCGCACAAGCCTTACACGCACAGGGCGCGACGGTGGCCATTTCCGGGACGCGGCGCGAGGTGCTCGACACGCTTGCGGGGAAGCTCGGCGAAAGGGTCCACGTGCTGGCTTGTAATCTTTCCGACACGGCCGAGGTCGAGGCACTGGTACCCTCGGCGGAGCAAGCCATGGGGCAGGTGGATATTCTGGTCGCCAATGCCGGCATTACCCGGGACAACCTGTTCGTTCAGCTGAGCGACGAGGCGTGGGACGAAGTCATCAAGGTTAACCTGACCGCGACGTTCCGCTTGGCCCGAGCCGCGACCAAGCTGATGATGCGAAAACGCTTCGGCCGCATTATCGCGATCACCTCGGTCGTCGGCGTCACCGGCAACCCGGGGCAGGGCAATTATACGGCGGCAAAGGCGGGGCTGATCGGGATGATCAAGACGCTGGGTGCGGAATACGCCAAGCGCAACGTCACCGCCAACTGCATTGCCCCTGGATTTATCGCGACCCCCATGACCGACGTGCTCAACGACAAGCAGCGCGAAACGATCCTTTCGAAAGTACCGGCGGCGCGGCTCGGAACGCCTGAAGATATTGCGGCGGCGGCGGTCTATCTCAGTTCGAACGAAGCGGCCTATGTCACGGGGCAGACGATTCACGTTAACGGCGGGATGGCCATGATTTGAGTCGGCCGCTGGCCCCTTGGCGAGACGAAAAGCCGCTTGTGGCGGCCGATTGAGACTTATGGTCAAGGCTTGGGAAGTATGATAACCGGACCACGAACAGATGGGCAAAGAACGCCATTGCAGGATTTTGAAACCCTGTATATTGGCGGTGCGGAGCCCGCCGTCGTTCGCCGGGGGCTCCACCGCTATGACGGGGCCCAAATCAAGATTATGCGCGATTGCGAAGAAATGACGACCCGCGATGGCTCGTATCGTCCTGGCGTCGGATCCAATGGAACAAGCACGAGGTTGAACGATGAGTGAGATTGGCGAGCGAGTTAAGAAGATCGTGGTCGAACACCTTGGTGTTGAACCCGAAAAAGTGGTCGACAACGCGAGCTTCATTGATGACCTCGGCGCCGACAGCCTCGATACGGTCGAGCTCGTGATGGCGTTCGAAGAAGAGTTTGGTTGTGAGATTCCGGACGACGCCGCGGAAACGATTTTGACCGTCGGCGACGCGACAAAATTCCTTGAAAAGAACGCGAAAAGCTGACGCCCCCACGCGGTGTTGAGTAAGCCGGACGGGCCGTGGTCGAACGGTCCTCCGGTTTTTGTTGTCCGATCGGGAATCGCGAGCTGGAGTGCTGGAAATGAGGCGGGTTGTCGTCACAGGCCTCGGCATGGTGTCGCCACTCGGATGTGGGGTCGAAGCAACCTGGAACCGCATCCTCAACGGCGAGAGCGGCGCCAGGAAGATCGATACCTTTGATGTCTCCGATCTGACCAGCCGGATCGCCTGCGTGGTTCCGCGCGGCGATGGCAGCGGCAACACGTTCAATCCCGACCAGTGGATGGAACCGAAGGATCAGCGCAAGGTTGATGATTTCATCATTTTCGCCATGTGCGCGGCCCGCCAGGCGCTCGATGATGCTGCTTGGCACCCCGCCAGCGAGGAAGACCGTTGCGCCACCGGTACGATGATCGGCTCTGGGATCGGCGGCCTCTCCGGCATCGCCGACACGGCGCTTCTTCTTAGCGAGCGTGGACCGCGCAAGGTTTCGCCATTCTTTATTCCCGGGCGCCTGATCAATCTCGCCTCCGGCTATGTGTCGATCGAGCACGGCCTCAAGGGGCCCAACCATGCCGTGGTGACCGCTTGCTCGACCGGCGCACACGCGATCGGCGATGCAAGCCGGCTGATTGCGCTCGGCGACGCTGACGTGATGGTGGCCGGTGGGACGGAGTCCCCGATTTGTCGGCTATCGATGGCGGGTTTCTGCGCCTCTCGCGCATTGTCGACCGGCTTCAACGATACTCCGGAAAAAGCGTCGCGTCCCTACGACAAGGATCGTGACGGCTTCGTGATGGGGGAAGGCGCCGGCATTGTTATCCTCGAAGAATACGAGCACGCGAAAAAGCGCGGCGCGAAGATCTACGCCGAGGTGATCGGTTACGGTTTGTCTGGTGATGCCTATCACATTACCTCGCCCTCGCCGGACGGCGATGGCGCCTTCCGCAGCATGAGCGCCGCCATGAAGCGCGCAGGAATTGCTTCCGCCGATATCGACTACATCAATGCGCACGGAACTTCGACGCAGGTCGGCGACGAAATCGAGCTTGGTGCGGTGGAGCGGCTATTGGGCAATGCGGCTTCCAAGGTATCGATGTCGTCGACCAAATCATCGACAGGTCATCTGTTGGGCGCCGCGGGGGCGATCGAAGCCATTTTCAGCATTCTTGCGATACGCGACAACATTGCCCCGCCAACGATCAATCTTGACAACCCGTCAGTGGAAACGGTGATCGATCTCGTGCCGCACACGCCGCGTAAACGCGACATCAATATCGCGCTATCGAATTCGTTCGGCTTCGGAGGCACGAACGCGTCCGTGATTCTGCAGCGCGTGGTCAATTAAGTTGTTCTAGACTTTACCGTTTCGCTGCATTCGGCGATAAATCCTAGATATGGGCGTAGACTTAAGGCCGCTCGCGGCAATTCGCGGGGCCACGATTAAACCGACGGGATTTTAGGTTGCATCGATGAGTGAGAGGCCGCCCATTTCGCCACGGAGCCCGCGCGTCGCGTTGGAGCCCGAACAGGTTCCGCCGCCGCCAAAACGGTCGGAGCGCGCCCGCAATCCATTCGTCGTGGTCGGCAATGCCATCATCACGATCGTGTTGGTTTTGATGATCGGGGTCGGCGGCGCATACATTTATGGGCGGCAGAAGATCGAGGCTCCGGGCCCGTTGCCGGAGGACAAGATCGTCAACATTCCGGCGCGGGCGGGAATGGCCGATATCGCCGATATCCTGCAGCGTGAAAGCGTGATCGACAACAACCGCTGGGCATTCATCGGAAGCGTATTTGCGCTGAAAGCGCGCTCCGAACTAAAGCCCGGCGAATATTTGTTTCAGAAGAACGCCAGTCTTCGCGACGTCATCGGAATCATCGTTGAAGGCAAGGTAGTTCAACACGCGGTCACGATTCCCGAGGGGTTGACCTCCGAACAGATCTTGGCCCGGCTTTCCGAAAACGAGATTTTTGCCGGCACCGTGCGCGAAATACCGCGCGAAGGCACGTTGCTGCCGGAGACCTACAAATTCCCGCGCGGCACCACGCGCGACCAGGTGATTGCTCGCATGCAGCAGGCCCAAAAGCGCGTGCTTACGGAAATCTGGGAGCGCCGCAGTCCTGACCTTCCGGTCAGGACGCCCGAGCAGCTGGTTACGCTCGCCTCCATCGTCGAGAAGGAAACCGGGAAGGCCGATGAACGCAGCCGCGTCGCTGCGGTGTTCGTCAATCGGCTGCGGCAAAAGATAAAACTGCAGTCCGATCCGACCATCATCTATGGGCTGGTCGGCGGCAAGGGAACGCTCGGCAGGCCGATCAAGCGCAATGAAATTCAGCAGCCGTCGCCGTACAACACCTATGTGGTTGACGGACTTCCGCCCGGGCCGATCGCCAATCCCGGGCGCGCGTCGCTGGAGGCCGCCGCCAATCCGGCGCGCACGCGCGATCTGTTCTTCGTCGCGGACGGCACCGGCGGTCATGCCTTTACCGAAACCTACGACCAGCACCAGAAAAACGTCGTCAAACTGCGGTCGCTGGAGAAGCAGCAGCAGAACGACACCGTCGAACCGACGGAGGAACCCCAGCCGGCGGCGGGGGTCCCCACCGATCCGAATGCGGCGGCAAAACCGCAACCGAAGAAGCCCCACAGCGCCGCTCCGGCCCGGCAGGGTGCGGCGCAATCGACGACAGCGCCTGCCGTAGTTCAATGATGGCTTAGAGCCTTTTCCGTTCCGATTGAATCGGAACGGAGGCTCTATTTCTTTGTTTTGACGCGTTTTCTTGAAGCGACCGGCATCCACTTCGCTGGAAAACGCTCTAGATACGCCGACGTCAGACTGAACCGAATTCCACTTTTCCGGATCATGCTCTAAGGTCGTGCTGTTCCTTTGCGAGTCTCAAAACCTTATCTGTCGGAGATCTTCACACGATGGCGCTGTCGAGCATGACCGGTTTTGCCCGAAGCCACGGCGCAAGCGGACCCTATGCGTTCGAATGGGAGTTGAAGTCGGTCAACGCCAAGGGGTTTGATCTGCGCCTGCGATTGCCGCCTGGGTGGGACGACCTCGAAGCATTCGCCAAGAAGCGCGCCGGTGAGGTGTTGTCGCGCGGTACTGTCTACGCCAATTTGAGCGTCAAGCGCGCCAATGCGGCCTCTGCGGTCCGTGTCAATGAAGAGGTGCTGGCGTCGATCGTGAAGGTCGCCGGCGTGCTTGCCGGCAAGATCGATGCGGTAGCGCCAAGCATCGACGGGTTGCTCGCAATCAAGGGCGTCATCGAGGTTGTCGAACCTGAAAGCAATGAAGAAGAAGACAAGACGGCGAAGGTTGCGGCCGAAGCGGGGTTTGAACAGGCGCTCGCCAATCTCGTCGAGATGCGTCGGCGCGAGGGCGTGACGCTCGGCCAAATCCTGCTGCAGCGGATGGATGAAATCGAGAGGCTGGTGAAGAAGGCGGCGGCCGCGCCCGGTCGCAAGCCCGAGGCGATCAAGCTACGGCTTGCTGAACAGGTTGCAGCCTTGCTGGAATCGTCAGACCGCTTCGATCCTGATCGGCTTAATCAGGAGGCGCTCCTGATTGCGGCAAAAGCCGATATTCGTGAAGAACTCGATCGGATCGCCTCACACATCTCGCAGGCCCGCGAAATGCTCGGCAAAGGTGGACCGGTCGGACGGCGGCTTGACTTCCTGGCGCAGGAATTCAACCGCGAGGTCAATACCTGCTGCTCCAAATCCAACGACCTCGAATTGACCAACACCGGCCTCGAAATGAAGAACGTGGTCGAGCAATTCCGTGAGCAGGTTCAGAATCTGGAGTGACATATGACGGCGGGCGGCCACGGTTTCGAAGGGGTTGAGCGGCGCGGGTTGATGTTCGTGCTGTCATCGCCCTCGGGCGCGGGCAAGACGACGCTCTCGCGTATGCTGGTCGCCGAAACGCCGGCGTTGCGAATGTCGGTGTCGGCGACGACGCGACCCATGCGGCCGGGCGAGATCGATGGCAAGGATTATTACTTCGTCGATCAGCCGCGGTTCGATGCCATGATCGCGAAGGGCGAGCTTCTCGAATGTGCCACCGTGTTCGGCAACCGTTACGGTACGCCGCGCGCGCCTGTGGAGGCCTCGCTGGCGGCCGGACACGACGTTCTCTTCGACATCGACTGGCAAGGCACGCAGCAGCTACGCAGCCGCTCGCCCAACGACGTCGTCAGCGTATTCATCCTGCCGCCCTCGGTGGCGGCGCTGGAACAGCGTCTCCACACCCGCGCCCAGGATTCGGAAGACGTCATCCGCGGCCGGATGAAGAAGGCGGGCGACGAAATGAGTCATTTCGACGCCTACGACTACATCGTCGTCAATGATAATATCGGAATGGCCTTCGAAGCCATTAAGTCGATCCTTCGCGCCGAGCAGCTCAAGCGCGAGCGGCAGGTCGGTCTCTCAGGTTTCGTGGGCGCGTTGCAGCGGCAGCTGGAGAAATAGCCGGGCGTTACGTTGTGGCCTGCTTTGATAGTTGTGAGAAAAATTCCGCGATCCTGTCGTTGCGTCTGGCCTGGTCCAAATCGCGGGCAAAGTTGCTCCGGCGCGTCTGATGATACGCCCTCGGGTGAGCCGATAAGCGAATACTGTCGTTATCCGTCGGTTCCCAGATCGTGCCTGGACGGGTTTGAGCCTTCCGCGGTCGGGAGCCGCGTGCGTTGCCGAAATTGAACACGGCACCCCCTGCAATGCCCGCCAATGCCAGCCCGCCCAACAGTGCGGCCAATTGCAGTTGCGCGGAATAGGTCGGCGCTGGCTCCGTGGCTGCGTGCATGGCGGGCGGTGGCAGCGGTCGCGAGGCTGGCTCGACGCTTTTGGCGGGATCGGCCTTGGTCAATGTCGGATTGACCGCGGCGGTCGTGCCGAATTGCTCGGGCCAACGCGAAGCCACGACCGACCGTTGCGTGTTCGTATCTTGCATGGGTGCAATTTGGCTGTTCTCAGCGATCGCGGTCTCCGCAGGCTTAGCCGGAATCCACGTGTCGTTGCGATTGGGCGCTTCGAACCGCGTCTGCGGCAGAGGCAGTTCGGCACCGGCGTCTGCGAACGATAGCGTAACGGCTTGTCGTGGAGAAACCGGTCTTGTCAACGGAGCCGGGCCTTGTGGTGCGACCCGAGAAGGCCTGTCGGTTTCCTCTGCGAGGTACCAGCAGTGCCGTTTGGTGGCATGATCGATGCGGTAGTACCAATGACCGCCGGGAGGCGTCTGGCCTTTTGGCCCAGAGAGACAATCGTTGGGCGCGCGCGCCGCGCCATTCGCCAGTGTTGTGTGAGAGACGCCCGCGAGAAGGCCGACGAAAATGGCTGACGCGAATTTCGCGGTTCGATTGGACATACGCATACTCCGGTGATGCTACTACTTCGCGTTCCAAATCTCCGAAAAGACTTGGGTCGCAATGAGCCGCAATTCCGGAAAGGGTGGGGCTTAATTCGGGCTCGCTTCGTGACGGGAGAAAATGTGAGCGAAGTAAGGTTGGCGCTCATCCCTCGTTTTTCAGCACGATACGTCCGACCACTTTTCCGGCGCGAAGCGCGTCGATCCATTTTTGGACATCACCCATCGGCTCTTCTCGCATCGGCACGGGCTTGATCTTTCCGGCTCGCGCAAGCGCCATCAGCTCATGGCCTTCCGCCAGCGTTCCGACCATGAAGCCCTCGATGGTCAGGCGTTTGTAAATCCATTGGACCATCGGAAGATTGAAATTACCGCCCATCAGTCCGGAGACCACAATTTTACCGCCACGCGCGACCGCGGACACCGCAAAAGCCATCGATTTTTCGTTGCCGGCGAAATCGACGATCTCGTCGAAACCACCCTCGGTTTCCCGGATGATGCGTTTGACTATTTCCGGTTCGGCAGGGTCGTAGGCGACATCGGCGCCATTTTTCAATGCCGCTTCGCGCGCGGCCGGGCTCAAGTCCGCGACGGAAATGCTTTGGCTGAACATTGCTTGCGCAAACGCCAGTCCCATCATGCCGACGCCACCGAGGCCGATCAGCAAGAGATTGCGCTGCCGCGGGCGATCGACCAGGCGCTTGAGCGCGCCATAGGCGGTCACGCCGGAACACATCAAGGCCGCTGCCTGGTTGACCGGCAGCGGATCGTAATCCAAGAGGTATTTTGCGTCCGGCACCAGCACGTGGCTGGCGAACCCTCCGTCGATGGCAACGCCGAGAAAACGTTGTTTAGCGCAGAGATTCTCATCGCCATTTCGACAATCGCGGCATTGGCCGCAGCCGATCCATGGGAACACCGCCTTCTTTGCACCGATCAGGTCCTTGGAAACGTCTGGGCCCACTTCCTCGACGATCCCGGCGATCTCATGTCCGAGCGTAAATGGCAGCGTCATGCCGCGCGTGGTGTCGAGCTTCTTGCCACCGCCAAGGTCGGCGTAACCATCCTGGATATGCAGGTCGGAATGACACAGCCCGCAGCGCTCGACGCGGACGAGGACCTCTCTGCCTTGCGGCTTCGGTGTCTCGGCGATGGTTTCACACAAGGGTGCGTCGAATTTGACCAACGATTGGCGACGCATGAGCGCCATGGCGTTCTCCTCAAAGCGTGTTCGTCTTTTGGTTTCGTATATTGGTCAATTCGCGGGCCATGGCAACAAAGCCTGAGACCGGAACGGTCTCGGCGCGCCGCGTCGGATCGATATGCGCGGCGGCCGCCAGCCGGGCCGGATCAACGGACAGTGATTTAAGGCTTTGCCGCAGCATTTTTCGCCGCTGGCCGAACGCCGCCGCCGCCACCTGCTCCAACGCCTTGCGATCGCAGGCCTCCGGCGCGCTACGCGGCACTAGCCGCACCACAGATGAGGTGACGGTGGGCTGCGGCACGAACGCCGCGGGAGAAATGTCGAACAGGATTTTAGTTTCCGTCCGCCAGTTCGCGAGCACGCCGAGCCGCCCATAGGCTTCGTCGTTTTCACGTGCGACGATGCGCTCAGCCACCTCGCGCTGAAACATCAGCACCATCATGTCGTACCACGGCGGCCATGGCTCGACCGAAAGCCAATCGATCAGAAGCGCGGTCGCGATATTGTAGGGTAGGTTGGCAACGATTTTCGCAAGCCTACCGCCGAGTAGCGGCCGTGGATCAAAATGCTGCGCATCGGCGCAGATGATCTCGAGCCGCCCTGGATATCGCTTTGAAATCTCTTCGAGGGCTGGCAGGGCGCGTTGGTCGCGTTCCACCGCGATGACGCGTCGCGCGCCTAACGCTAGTAACGCGCGCGTCAAGCCGCCCGGACCGGGGCCGATCTCGACAATAACGGCATCTTCGAGCGGAGCTGCGGCGCGGGCGATTCGTGCAGTGAGGTTGAGGTCGAGCAGGAAATTCTGACCCAACGATTTGCGGGCCGACAGGGCATGCTGGCGAATGACCTCGCGGAGCGGAGGGAGGTCGTCGATCGCGCTCATGCCGGCTGCGTCGCCGCCATGCGGGCCGCCAGCCGCAAAGCCGCGATCAGGCTCGATGGATTGGCTTTACCGGTGCCGGCGATGTCAAAGGCAGTGCCGTGATCCGGCGAGGTGCGGATGAACGGCAGCCCCAACGTGACGTTGACGGCGTCTTCGAATGCCAGCGTCTTGACCGGAATGAGGGCCTGATCGTGGTACATGCAAATGGCGCAATCATAGGTTTTGCGCGCGGCCTCGTGGAACATGGTATCCGCCGGAAGCGGCCCTCTGATTTGAATACCTTCACCGCGCAGGATTTCGACGGCTGGCGCCACAATGGTCTGATCCTCGGTGCCAAGCGAGCCGTCCTCGCCGGCGTGGGGATTGAGGCCGGATACCGCAAGGCGCGGACTGACGATGCCGAAGTACGCTTTCAGCGCCGCAGCCACGATGCGGGCTGTCGTGACGATCAACTCGCTCGATAGCTGGCCGATGGCCTCACGCAGCGCAAGATGGATCGTCACGGGCACGACAACCAGGACTGGGGACCACAGCATCATGACAGGTTGGGGAATCTGCTCGCCGGTCGCGGCGAGTTCGGCGAGAAACTCGGTGTGACCGGGGTGGCGGAACCCGGCCTGGTAGAGCACGCTTTTGGCAATCGGATTGGTGACGACCGCACCCGCCCGCCCGGAAAGGACATCGTCGACGGCACGGCGGATCGAGGCCATGGCGGCCTCCGCATTGCTGTTGTCCGGTTGACCTGGCCGCGCCGTCGCCAAGCGGCCGGTAGCTACCACCGGTAATGCGTCGGCAAACGTTGCCACCGGGAGCTTCAACTCGTCCCGCCTGAGCCACGCCTTGAGGGTGATATCGGGTCCGATACCCGCAGGTTCCCCCATTGTCAGCGCGAGAGGCTTTGCCATGCGTCAACGATATTCGATCATCGCGGCTTTGCGGACATCCTGCAGGTACGATTTCGACTTCGCTTCGTACTTCTCGGCAAACATCTTGTCCCGGATTTCCTTCTTTTTCGGAGTGTCGACGGTGGTCGGTTTCCTGTCGCATAAGACGACCATCTCCACACCCTGTTTGGTCAACTCGGGTGGGGTCAGATGACCGATCGGGAGGTTGTCGAGCACTTCACGTAGCGTTGGCGGGATGTCGGCCGAGGTCTTGGTCACTGCATCCTTTATGGCCGTATTTGGTAGGGACTTGAAGAGCGCATTTGCTTCGTCGCAGGTCTGGATGCGGTTGCGCAGCGCTTCGGCCTCTTTGCGTCTCGTCTCGATGGCGGCGGGTTCGGACCCGCGCGGCAAAATCAAAACGACCGGCTGCATCTTGTATTCCAAGCCCGTCGTTTCCTGCTTCTCCTCGCCGCTGTCCTTGACTGCCGCGGCGACGTCCTTCTCGCCGATTTGGAGACTCTCGCGGTATCGTCCACGGACGAGGTTGTTCCAAACCATCTCGGCCTTGATACGGCTCTTCAGGGTGTCGGGCCGAATGCCCTGGCTTTCGAGGGATTTGACAAGCTGCTCGGGCGTCATGCGCAACCGCGTGCCCATGGCGGTGAATGACTGATCGACGTCGGCGGTGCTCGGATCGATGCTAAATTTCTTCCCTTCCTTGATCTTCACCTTCTCGTCGATCAGTTCGTTGATCACCTCTTGCCGGACGGGAGGCTTGTGAGTCGTCAGGAAGTTGAGCTTGCCGCGCTGTTCGATGTCGAAATTGGTGATGGGTTCGCCATTGACCATGACGGCCACGCTTTGCGCATGTAGCGACGAGCCGCCGCCCATCAAGATCAACGCCGCGGCGCAACCCAGAACCAAGGGTGAAAGCCGAGAGAATGTGGGCGTCATGATCATCTTCGCCATATTAACCGATTCGATGAGAGCCGAGCCGGAACGCGTCCTCCGGTAGCGTACCGCCCGCCACGTCTATTGGGTGGAAGTCGTGGCAAGGGTCCGCAAGCCGATCTGCAGCATAAAGGCATGACTAAGCACGGGCGGCGTGGTGGGAGTGGCATAGTTAAAGGACGTGACATAATTGGCCGCCAGCACGAAGCAGTCGTCTACATAGCCCGCGCCGACAATATATTGATTGATCTTGTTGGCTTCGAGATCCAGTCGGGCAGCTCCCGTCACCACCCAGTTTGCGGCCACCTTGAGCGACCCGCTGCCGAGCAAGCCTTCGCGGCGGGTGAGGAATCCGAGGTCGGGTTGCGCGGCATAGTTGCCGTACAAAAGACTGACCGACCAGCGGTCGAAGCTTGCGCGGCCTTCAGCCTCGAACCGATTGACGCTCAAGGTCGCCTCGTCCAGCCGCGTGCGCACGCTGAACGTATAGGTGCGGTTCGGCGAATAGTTGATGCGGGCGACATAGTCGGATCGTGCGTTCTGGAGGCCGGAATCGACGCCGGTATTGGTCACGTCGGCGACCGCGAACGAGTTCAGGCCGAACAGTTGATAGGACTGTCCGACCAGCACGTTGACGGCGCCACCACGGTCGAATTGCGTCGTCGCCTGCACGCCGACGTTGGCCCGGCCGCCACCTTCAACACGATCGTAGCCCGAGAATTTGTCGACGCTGAACAAATTGCTGGCGTCGAAGGTCATGCTCTGCGCGTCTTCGTTGGGAAGTTTGCCGGCATAGGGTTCGTTGGGACGAATGATGACTTGTGCGATCGGTTCGACTGTCGTGGAGCCCCAAGGCTGAACGTTGATGAAGGGATAGCGATATTCGAGGCCGACCGTGGGCATCACCCGCAGGGCCTGGGTGTCGCCGACAGGGAGGAAGTTCGAAACGCCCGGTTGGTTCGATATCTCGGCGGCGATGGCATCGGCGCGAACGCTCGCAAACGGCGTCCAGATCTCGCCCGCGGAATCGGTGAACGACCGCCGCCACTGCGCCTCACCCGAAAGCCGCGTGTAAGTGCCGGGCAGGCCGCGAAGCAGACATTGCGACGGTAACCGTGCCAGCGGATCGGCGGACGCCGTCAGGCATAGGCCGTTGGTGTTTGCCAATGTCGTGATTGGGTCGAAGGCCGCGGCCTGCCGCGTCAGGCTTGTGAAGTTCGTCTTGTAGCTGAACTCCCCGCCGAGGATCGAATTGTTGAGCACGTTCGAATAATCGACAACCGGATGAATGATCGGAACCTGACTCTGCAAGCCCGAAAAGCTGAGATAATAGATCGTGCGCGCGTCGAAGAAGCTGCGATTGCCGACGCCGGTCAGATAAAGCTGGGAAATGGCTTCGGTCGGCAGGCTCAAGAACGAACCCAGCGGGTCCTTGTATTGGGACAGCCTGTAGTCGGACATGAAGTAGTAGTCCGAGAGCAGGACGCCGTCCCAGCCCCAACTCCATTTATCGTTCAGCGCGAACTGGCCCTTGGTTTCGACGCCGCCGCGGAACTGCTTGTCTCCAGGTTGCCCCGCGAAAACTGCAGGGTCCAACTGGTCGATGCCATAGGCGCGGATTTGGTATGAGCCGTTGATCAGGCGCTGACGGAATTCGCCCTGTAACAGCACGCCCTGTCGGCTGGTGATGCGGGGATTGAAGATCGCGTCCATATCGGGTGAAATTGCCCAATAATACGGGATTTCAACGGCATAGCCGTAGGTGGAATACGAGGTGATGCTCGGCATCAAGAAGCCGCTCTTGCGCTTCACGGTCGGATCGGGCGTTGAAAAGTATGGCAAATAGGCCATCGGAACGCCGAAGAATTCCACCTGGGCGTTTTCGAAATACAGCATCTTTTCGGTCTGGTCGTGAATGATGCGCGCGCCCTTGACCTGCCACAGCGGCGGCTTCTTTGGATCGTCCTTGCATGGGGCGCAGGCGGTATAAACGCCATTTTCGAACACGGTATAGTTGCCGTTGGTGCGGTCTGAGCGCGTCGCGGCCATGCGTGTCTGGTCAGCGGTGTCGACGCGCAGCGAATCGACGAACCCGTCGCGGTAGTCGTCGCTCAAATCCACAATGTTGGCGTAGGTAATTCTACCGTCCGCATCGGTCATGCGGATGTTACCTTCGGCGTGAAGCCGCTTGGTCTTCTGGTCATAGACGACCTTGTCGGCCTCGACGCTTGTTCCATTGTAGAACAGCTGCACGTTGCCGACCGCCGACACCCGCGAATTGTTGTAGTCGTAATCGACCTCCACCGCCTGAACCAGCATCTGTCCGTCGTTGGCGCGAGGCGGTCTGGGTGGTTTTGGCGGCAGCGGATTGAACGTAAAACCTTGCGCCGCGGCAGGCGTCGTCAAGGCGATGCCCGGCACTTCCGCCAGAATAAATCCGAAAACCAGGGCAAGGACGGGTCCGATTCCCGCGGTCAAGCAGGCGCGATGACAGCGCATAACGGCGCGCTGCCTCAACGCAGGCCGGAATTTTTGGAGGGCGGCGATAACGGCCACTACCCGTCCTCCTGGTACAACAAGGCCAAAAAGCCGGTGAGGCCGCCCACGCATACGGGCAGCCACGCCGAAGCGATCGGATGCATCAACTCAGCCTTGCTCAAATCCTCAGTTACTTTCGACAGGACGTAGAGCAGAAAGCCCGCGCCCACGCCACTCAAAACCATCTTTTGCACGCCCCCGAAGCGGAAGAGGCGCAACGACACGGAGGCCGCCAACAGAACCATTGCGGCCAGCAAAAACGGTTGTGCGAGAAGCTTGTGATACTGCAGCCGATAGCCGGCGGTGGCGAATCCGGAGCTTTCCGACGATTGGATATAGCTCGGTAGTTGCCAAAAAGACACAGTCTCCGGGGTGGAGAAGCTGTTGCGGACCTGCGCCCGCGTCAGGGTGGTCGTCAGGAAGAAGCTGTCCTGGTCAACGGGAGGGCCGTCAAGGGTATATCGCCTTGCGGATTTGAACAGCCAGCGTCCCTCCTCAAGTGTCGCTTCACGCGCCTCGATACGCTCCTTGAACTGGTAATCGGTATTGAATCTGAACACGGTCAGCCCGGTCAACCGTACACCTTGCTGTTCGCTGCGGGCAGCATTGATGATGGCTTGGCCATCGCTATTTACCTGGTTGATCCAGAATCCGGTAGCGTCCTGCACGCCGCCGCCGGGAGCGGAGCCGAACAGCTCCGCCTCCATCCGTTTAGATAGTTCGCGCAAATTGGCTGACATCGGGTTGTAGGCGGTCGTCGCCAAAACGCCGAGCAGGATCGCGCTTGCGAGCGCCGGCGTGATGAACTGCCACGCAGAAACGCCGGCGGCGCGCGCGACCACGAGTTCCAGTCGCCGCGAAAGCGCCAGATAGCAGGTCATCGCTCCGATCAGAATGCAAAATGGCATCATTTTTTCGAGCAGTTGCGGTACGCGAAACAGCGACGTTTCCGCGACCGTGACGGCGGATATTTCAACCAGCCCGGACGTCCTTCTGACCATTTCGATGTAGTCGACCAGCACGAGCAGGACGAAGATGCCGGCAAATACGCCGAGCGCCGAGACCACAAATCGGCCGGCAAAATATCGTCCAAGCGTGTTCGTCATCATGCTCATGCTGCCGCAGGCCGTCTCAAGAGCCGCAGCAGACGCGCGTTCAAGTTATTGATCGTTTCCAGCAGTGCTGCCGGTGGTTCCAAAATGACGTTTCCGATGATGATCCAGAGACTGGCGCCGATGGTGAGCGCGAGCATTAAATATTGCGCGACCGCGGCAAGCGGGGATTTCACCGCCATAACGGAGCAGGCGAATCCCGCCATACGCAACCCGAACACCGCGAGGATCGAACTGGTGATGGAGAAGTTGCGGCTCTGGCGAGTCGTGCGCGGAGCGCCGAGGAATGCGAAGGTGAGCGCGGCAAATGCGAACGGATAGATCGGGGCCAAGAAACGGTCATGCAATTCGGCGCGAAACTGCCCGGGTAACTGCGCATATACCGGATCGTCGATGGCCGGTGAAAGCAGTTCCCACAAGTAGCGTTCGCGGATGCCCAAGCTGACGTCGTGGCCTTGATTGGAGAATTTAGACATGTCGAAGGCATAGCGACCGAATACGACAAGCGCCGGATCGCGTTTGCCGGCTTCGAAGCGCTCCAGATTGCCATCCTCAAGAATCAGAAAAGAGCCGCCCTCGTTCTTCAGCACCGTTCCATGATCGGCGATGATGCTGACGCGTTCTTTCGGATCGCGCCGGTCATCGACAAAAATGCCGACCAGCAGGCCGCCCGGCTGCCGCTCCCGAATACGAATGGTCAGGTTCTGGTCGAGCTGGGCGAATCGGCCGGGTTGGAGAATGTTGGCCAGCACATCCGCGGTGATTTCGGCATCCCATTGCTTCAAGCGACGCAAGCCTTCGGGGGCGAAATAGGAAGCAATAAAGGCGACCATGACCGCCACCACCCAGGTAGCGTAGAGGAATGGGCGAAACAGCCGGTACGGCGAGAATCCGGCCGCGTTCATCACGATGATTTCGGAGTCGGTCGCGAGCTTGTTCAGTGTATGCGAGACCGCGATCATCAATGCGATCGGCGAGATGATCAACACGAGCGATGGAATGACGAGGCTGGTGATGCCCAGAAAAGTGAGGATCGTTTGACCCTGGCTTGTCATCAGGTCGATGCCGCGCAACGCCTGTGTAATCCAAATCACCCCCGTCAGGCTGACCAGAACCAGCGCAAACGACGAGAGCGTCGTGCGAAAAATATACTTATCGATCGACCCCATCGTTACCGCACGATTCCCCGCGTCGCCCCACGAGCTTCCGCCGCGACCGCCCCTTGGTTTAAGGGATCCCCCTTGGGTCGCCTCGGTAGCACCAGCCGGCACACTTTCTCACTACCATCTCTTTGATCCGTCAACAAAATGGCCGAGCCATGGCGCCCTCGAGATATGGTTAATAATTCGCAAGATGTGGCGTCGCGGCCACGGCCGACGCTTGGCAGCGCCGTGCCGCTCGGGTCATAGTGACGGGAATCACGCTCTTGACGGACGCAGGCTTGCGCCGGAGAGAACATTCGATGCACGCCCGGCGGGTTTCCCGACCAGCGATAGCCCTGATTTTTGGAGGATTTTCTCATGCCCGACGCCGTTAAGGTCGGTTTCGTTCCATTTTCAACCACGGCGCGCGGCGTTTTGGTCGTATTTTGCGATGATAAGTTGAAATTCGGTCCGGCGACCAGCAAAGCGTTAGGTGAGGCCACCGATTTGGTCAGGCGCTTGGCCAAGACGAACCAATTCGAAGGAAAAAGCGCATCCACGCTCGATATTCTGGCGCCGCAAGGCCTTGCGGCTTCGCGTCTGATCGTGGTCGGTACCGGCAAGCTTTCGGGTCTCAAGGACAACGATTATCTCAAACTCGGCGGCGCCGTGACCGGCAAATTACGTGCTGGCAACGGCGCGGTGACGATCATCGCCGAACTGCCGTCCGGGGCGATGGAGCCCTACCAATCAGCCGCGATCGCGTCGGGATTGCGGCTGCGGGCTTATAAATTCGATCGCTACAAGACCAAAAAGAAAGAAGGCGAGGACGCCGCATTGCGGGCCGACGTTTCGCTTGCCGTCGCCGACGTGGCGGCGGCGCGAAAGGCCTTCGTTCCGAGCGCTCACATCGTCGACGGCGTCATCGTGGCGCGCGAACTCGTGAACGAACCTCCGAACGTGCTCTATCCGGTGGAATTCGCGCGTCGCGCCAGCCAATTGCGCAAGCTCGGCGTCGCTGTCGAGATTCTCGACGTCAACGCCATGAAGAAACTAGGAATGGGCGCGTTGCTCGGTGTCGCCCAGGGCTCCACGCAGCCCGGACGCACCGTGATCATGCGGTGGAACGGCGGCAAACGCGGCGATCAGCCGGTTGCCTTTATCGGCAAGGGCGTTTGCTTCGACACCGGGGGCATTTCCATCAAGCCGGCAGGAAGCATGGAGGACATGAAGGGCGACATGGGGGGGGCGGCTTGCGTCGTCGGACTGATGCATGCGCTCGCCGCGCGGAAGGCGAAGGTCAACGTGGTCGGTGCGATCGGCCTCGTCGAGAACATGCCCGACGGCAATGCGCAACGCCCCGGTGATATCGTCAAGTCGATGTCCGGTCAGACCATCGAGATCATCAACACCGACGCCGAAGGCCGGTTGGTGCTGGCCGATGTGCTCTGGTACGTGGCAAAGAAGTTCAAGCCGAAATTCATGGTCGATCTCGCGACATTGACGGGCGCGATCATGGTGGCTCTCGGAACCGAGTATGCGGGGCTGTTCTCCAACAACGACGAATTGGCCGAACGTTTGACCAAGGTTGGTCTTGCGACGGGGGAACGCGTCTGGCGGATGCCGCTCGGCCCCGAATACGACAAACAGATCGACTCGCAATTCGCTGACATGAAGAACACGGGTAACCGTCACGGCGGTTCGATCACGGCGGCGCAGTTTCTGCAGCGTTTCGTCGACGACACGCCGTGGGCGCATCTCGACATCGCGGGGACGGCGATGGGCGCACCGAAATCCGAAATCAATCACAGCTGGGGATCGGGTTACGGCGTTCGTCTGCTCGAGCGGCTGGTGGCGGAGTATTACGAAGCCAGGAAATAGCTGAATCCGATGACGGAAGTCCTGTTCTATCATCTGCAAAATATGTCGCTTGAAAGCGTCTTGCCGCCCTTGCTCGAAAAGTCGCTGGAGCGTGGTTGGCGGGTTGTCGTGCAGTCGAGGTCGCAAGAGCGCGCCGATGCGCTCGACGCGCATTTGTGGACCTATCGCGACGATTCATTTTTACCGCACGCCACCTGGCGCGCGCCCGATGCTGCGGATCAGCCGATCGTGTTGGCCGTGGAGGACCACAATCCGAACCGGGCCAATGTCAGGTTTCTAATCGACAACGCCACGTTGCCAACGGATTCGAGCGCCTATGATCGGATGGTCCTTGTATTTAACGGCGAGGACGAAGAGGCGCTCGCCGCGGCGCGGGGGGCCTGGACCGCCTGCAAGTCACAGGGATTCGAGGTGACTTATTGGCAGGCTGACGAGCGGGGTCGCTGGCAGCGGCGGGAATAGGGATTCTCGGCGATTAATGATAAACCTACGGTTTCGGCCGGCGGGCTTGCACACAGCCATGGTCGTGCCGCAAAGTGATGGTGGGACAAGCCGGACTGGCTTAGGAACTTAGTTCATCGTGCGAGACAAAGAATCTCATCGAAAGCGGCTATTTACGTTGCTTGTGTTGGCTCCTGTCATGGCGGGCTGCTCGAGCACGGCCGACGTCTTCTCGTCCGATCTTTTGTCGAAAGATGCGGAATGGTTTTCGCGTTCCGGCAGGCTTTTCATCAAAAACGTATCGATTGAAACGCCGCCGCTGTCCCCCGATAAGCCGGTCACGCCGGGAGATTTGGTTAGTGCGGATGGCGGTTGTCCGGGATTGTCGGCAGCCGGACCGGCAGACGCCAACGCTTCGACTGGCAGCACGGCGCCGGCTCCCTCGACTACGGGAACGGTAGCGCTTGGTCATACCGAATGCGATGTCGTGCGCGGCATCGGCGTCCCCGACAGCGTTAACCTCTCGAGCAACTCGCGTGGCGATCGGGTGGCGATGATCAGCTATTCGCACGGACAACGTGCCGGAATCTATACCTTCACATCCGGACGCTTGACCTCGATCGAGCGCGGAACGGAGCCGGTCGAGCAGCCGCCGAAGGCTGCAAAGCCAAAGGGTAAGAAGCCGGCCGCGACCTGATCGTTATTCCTGCCGTCATCCAGCCGCCTCGTCATATTGCGTGCTTGCCACCAGCCATTCTTCCTCGGCGCGCTGTAACGCGACAGCGGCGCTGGCGCGCGCCTTGCTGAGTTGGGCAGCCTGCTTCGGGTCTCGCTTGAACAAATCTGGCAGCGCGAGCGCCGTATCGATCTTGGCGATGATGCCGGTGATCCGCTCGATTTCGGCCTCGGCGTCCGAGATCTTCTGCTTCGGTGGTACGCGCTTTTCGCTTCCGTTGCGTTGAGGCTTGCCGCGGCCGTTGCCGCGTTCATTGCCGTCGCGTTCGCGTGCAGTGGCACGCAAGCCGCGCGCCGACAACACCATTCGCCGATAGTCGTCGAGGTCGCCGTCGTAAGGGGTGACGGCATGGTTGGCTACGACCCACAATTGATCGGCGCAGGCTTCGATCAGATAACGGTCGTGAGAGACCATGATGACGGCGCCTGGAAAGTCATTGATCGCTTCCGCAAGCGCGGCGCGGCTGTCGATGTCGAGATGGTTGGTCGGCTCGTCCAGAATGATCATGTTGGGAGCGAAGAACGTCGCAAGCCCCAACAGCAAACGCGCCTTTTCGCCGCCCGAGAGGCTCCTGACGAGGGTGTCTCCGGCCTTGCCCGAAAAACCGATCGCGCCGGTGCGCCCACGCACCTTGGTTTCAGGCGCTTCCCTCATCAGCCGGCGAACGTGATCGTAGGGCGAAGCGTCGAGATCGAGTTCATCGACCTGATGCTGGGCGAAATATCCGACCGAGAGTTTGTCCGCGCGGGTGACACGACCTGAGAACGGCGGCAGCTTATTGGCGAGCAACTTTACCAGGGTTGACTTGCCGTTGCCGTTGGAGCCGAGCAGCGCGATCCGATCCTCGGTATCGATGCGCAGCGTCACACGATTGAGCACCGGCCTTTTCGGATCGTAGCCGACCGACACATCGTCGACCGCGATGATCGGCGGCGACAGCGTCTTTTCTGGCACCGGAAACGAGATTTCGCGCACGTCCTGCGTCACCAGTGCGGTGACGGGTTTCATCCTTTCGAGCATCTTGACACGGGATTGCGCTTGACGCGCCTTCGAAGCCTTGGCCTTGAACCGATCGACGAAGGCTTGCAGGCGTTTGCGCTCGTCGGCCTGCCGCTTGGCGTGCTTGGCATCGAGCATTTCACGGGTGGCACGCTGCTCTTCGAACGACGAGTAGGTGCCCTTGTAGAGCGTCAGCTTGCCGCGATCGAGGTGAAGGATTTGGTCGACCGAAGTGTCGAGCAGATCGCGGTCGTGGCTGATGACGATGACGGTGCGCGGATAATTCGCCAGATGGTCCTCAAGCCAAAGCGTGCCTTCGAGATCGAGATAGTTGGTCGGCTCGTCGAGCAGCAGCAAATCTGGGGCGGCGAACAATGTCGCGGCGAGCGCGACGCGCATCCGCCACCCGCCGGAAAATTCCGAACAGGGCCGCGCCTGGTCTGTGGTTGAAAATCCGAGGCCGCTGAGGATCGCAGCAGCGCGCGCGGGCGCCGAATGGGCGTCGATGTCCACGAGCCTTGTTTGAATCTCGGCGATCCGGTGAGGATCGTCGGCGGTGTCGGCTTCGCGCAGCAGGCCATCGCGCTCAAGGTCTGCCTTGAGAACAACTTCGATCAGGCTTTCCGGACCGTTCGGGGCCTCCTGTGCGAGACTGCCCACGCGCCAGCGCGGAGGAATTGCGATGGTGCCGGTCTCGAGCGGAAGCTCGCCGCGAATGGCTCGAAACAGGGTCGACTTCCCACAGGAGCTGAAGGTGGGGCGACGGACGAGAAAGCTCCGGGCGCAGGGCTTGTTGCAGCCGTTCGCCTACGGCTTTGCAAATCGACCGGCTCGTCCCGTAGTCGATCTGTTCGTTATTGTTGAGGATTTCGCCATTCATAACGAGTTCCGTGACCAGTCTGCCGCATGCTGAACAAGTCGCCGGAGCAGAAAATGTTTCCCGTCGCGGATCGGTTGGATGTTTGTCGGTAAAAATTGAATGAAAGCCGTTCGAGCCCGACTCAAACGGGGGGTTGAATCGAGCTCTTGGTACGAGCGCGTGCTTTGGGCCTTGGCGTCAGCGGACGACCAGGGTCAATAGCAGCGATTTACCAGCCGCCAGCGGAGGCCCCAGGGGGTCGGAACCAGCCGTCGGACGTAGCATCCGCCATAACCATAATAGCCATAGTAAGCGGGGCCTCCGACGAAGAAGCGGGGGCCAAAGCCGCGATGGAAGCCGCCATGCCACCCTCCGTGCCAACCATGGCCGGGAAAGGCAGAGGCGGCAGTCGGTGCCAGCGCGGCAATACCCAGCGAGGCAGCGGCGACCGCAACAAGTGAAAGTTTGCGTAACATGGTCATCATCTCCTCAGGTTCGGCGCGTCACGCGCCATCGGTGAATGCTGCCGTAACGCCCGATAGGCTTAAGGGCGTTCGGTCGATTGAAGGCTAGCTCTGAGAAGCTGAACGAAAGCGGGACGCAGGTTGCAGAAAAGGTTCATCTTCGTGAAATTGTTGTAATTCCGGCTTCGATCCGCCGGTCGGACGATCGGGGATCGCTTGCCGTTGGCCGATAGCGCCGATATAAGCCCCCGCAACTTCCATCAGCGCTCTTCAAGGACGAAATCATGGCGATTGAACGCACCTTTTCGATTATCAAGCCCGACGCCACCGCGCGTAACCTCACAGGCGCGGTCAATGCGTTGATCGAGAAGGCCGGACTTCGCATCGTTGCCCAGAAGCGCATCCGCATGACCCGCGAACAGGCCGAAACCTTCTACGCCGTGCACAAGGCGCGGCCGTTCTTTGGCGAGCTGGTGGATTTCATGATTTCCGCGCCGGTGGTTGTCCAGGTTCTTGAAGGCGAAAACGCGGTGCTCAAATATCGCGACGCCATGGGCGCCACCGATCCTTCCAAAGCGGCCGATGGCACGATCCGTAAACTGCACGCAAAATCGATCGGTGAGAATTCGGTACACGGGTCCGATGCCTCCGAGACGGCGGCCATCGAAATCGCCCAGTTTTTCTCGGGTAACGAAATCGTCGGTTGAATGACGCCGATTTCGGCGCAGTTTTGTCCACAATAACCGTGCGGGGCGGCCGCCGGGCCAAAGGGTAAGCTGTGAATTGGGTGTTGCAGCTCGTTGATCCCGCAAATATCGGCGCGTTTTTCACGCAATTTCACGCCGATATGCAGAGGCCGGCGTTTTGGCTCGCGGTCGGCAAGATCATCTGGATCAATGTGCTCTTGTCCGGCGACAATGCGCTTGTCATCGCGATGGCTTGCCGCGGTCTTGCGCCCCGCCAACGCGTGTGGGGCATGACGATCGGTGCCGGTATCGCGGTTGTTCTGCTGATTGCGTTCACCGGCATCGTCGCGAAGTTGATGGTGCTGCCCTACCTGAAACTGGTCGGCGGGATTGCGCTCCTGGTGATCGCAGCCAAGCTTCTCGTTCCTGAAGAGGAGGGTGAGGACGTCGCCGCGGGCACCAATCTTTGGCACGCGATTCGGATCGTCGTGATTGCCGACATCGTCATGAGTCTCGACAACGTCATCGCCGTTGCCGCGGCTGCGAGCGGCCAGTTTTCCCTGCTGGTCTTAGGTCTTGCCATCAGCATACCGATGATTATCGTGGGCGCGGCGTTGATCATGATGGTACTTGACCGCTTTCCCCTCCTGGTTTGGCTCGGCGCGATGTTGTTGGGCTGGATCGCGGGCGATGTGATCGAGACCGATCCGGCGGTGCGTCCCTTGTTGGAACGTTTTCTCAACGGCCATCTTGCCGTCGATGCCGTCGAATACGTCTCATCATTGCTGGGATCGGCTACCGTATTGGTCGTGGGTTCGGTCTGGCGGAAACGCAGGCTGCAGCACCTTGAACAACTTGCGCTGCATACCGCAGTCGATGCGGCTCAATCGACCGACCGGCCGTAATTGCGCGATCCATAGCGTTTTCGAGCGAAGTGGATACCGGTTCGCGTCAAGAAAACGCGTCAAAACAAAGAAGTAGAGCCTCCGTTCCGATTCAATCGGAACGGAAAAGGCTCTAGCGCCTTACGATCGACCCGGAACGGCCGATCAGCCGTGCCAACTGCTTGAAACGGCTGCCGACGCGATCGGCGACGAGATCGACCATCTTGTGTTCAAACACCAGCATCAGCTTGCGGCCATGGCTTCGGAAATGGGTGGCCGGCAACACACCGGGCCGTGCCGCCGAGATCAGATGGGCGACGCGAAACGCCGCGCCGAGAACCCGCGCACGCTCCACCATTGCCGGCGGCACCAATTCCTGGATCGTTGCCGGCGGCTCATTCTGTTCGCTCAAGCCCGCATAGCGGTAGAACACCGAAAGCGCCACAAACGCCCGGCCTTGATGACTGACCGCGCCGAAATTGCCGTTGTTGATGAGGTTGAGCGTTTCCTCGCCCCGGTGGTCGGGATGCACCCGCCACCCGATGTCCGACAAAAGGCAAGCGGCGTGACGCAGGCGGCGATCTTCGTCGGTTTCGCGTAAGCGGACGACCCGCACCAGGCGATCGGTCCATTCGATCAATTCCTGCGCATGGCGCGCCGATCGCGACAAGAGTTCGTTCAAGCTTTGGGCGGCGCAGATAAATCCGTCCTTTGAGCGCTCGCTCTCCGGCAGCATCTCGTAGAGCAGACCTTCGCGTACCCCGAACGTCGAAAACACGATGGTCTTCGGCTTTGCAACGCGGATGATGTATTCGAGAACGAGGGCCGCGTAGGTCAGCAACGGCCGCCGCGCGTCGGCGACGACTTCGATGTCGGCTAGAATGTTCGCCGAAGCGAGGCGGCGCAGACGCTGGGCGAAATCGAGGGCGTCCGATGCCGGTATCGAATAGCCATGCATCACCCGCAACGGGTATCCGCTTTGAACGATGTGGATGCGTGCCAGCGCGCGCCATGTTCCGCCGACCGCGTAAAAAGTGCGGCCGCGCCCGGCCTTGAGCTGATCGATGCCGGCGGGCCCGACAGAATTTCGATTCCGACGCCGCAGATGCGCTCGGCCTTGGCGATGAAATCGGGGCCGTTGGTGGCGTCGCGGCACGCGGCGGTGGCGATGGCGTAGACGCGGCCGACCTTCATCACCCTGCACAGAGCACGAAAGCGGCGCAACGACGTCAGCGCCTTGGCGACGGCGTCCGGCGCCAAGAGCCCCGTGGTTTGAACCTCTCGGCCCAATCCACAAAGGGTCTTCTCGTTGAAGATAGAGATCAGGCTCCGCGTCATCGATTCGTAGACGACGAGACGCACCGAATTCGAGCCGATGTCGATCACCGCGACGCTGGCTGCGCGCTTGCGCGGTCGCTTCACGGTAAAGACCCCCTATGACGAATGCTGTCGCTCGGTACGGCGCGTGAGATGGCGCGGCGAAGATTCCTTGAGAGACTTTCCACGGCCTGACAGACTCGGATTCGTCATGAAGTAATTATGCAGGTTGAAAGGCTCTTCGCCCTTCGCGGCCTTCATACGCGTTGATGACCCGTCCGGCAACAACTGCCAGCTCTGCTCGGTATCCTTGAGATTCGCGACCATGATCTGCTCAAGAACCTGCTGATGCACCGTTGGATTTTGCATCGGACACAGGATTTCGACACGTCGGTCGAGGTTGCGCGGCATCATGTCGGCCGAGGAGATATACACAGCAGCTTTTGCGCTCGGCAGGCCTTGTCCCATCCCGAAGCAGTAGATTCGGCCATGCTCGAGAAAGCGGCCGATGATCGATTTGACGCGGATGTTTTCCGACAGGCCGTGAATGCCCGGCCGCAGGCAGCAAATTCCACGGACCACCAGTTCGATCGACACCCCGGCCTGCGAGGCTTCATACAAAGCGTCGATGATGTCGGGATCGACCAGCGAGTTCATCTTCATCCAGATTGCGGCTGGCCTGCCGTGACGCGCATGACCCGTTTCATCGCGAATATGTTCGAGGATACGCTTGCGCAGGGTGAGCGGCGACACCGCCATCTTCTCGATGTCGCTCGGCTCGGCATAGCCGGTGATGTAGTTGAATACCCGCGCGGCATCGCGCCCGATGATCGGATCGGACGTGAAATAAGATAGGTCCGTATAGATGCGTGCCGTCACCGGATGATAGTTGCCGGTGCCGGTGTGGACGTAGGTCGTCAGGCTGCCGCCCTCCCGCCGCACGATCAGCGACAGCTTGGCGTGAGTCTTTAGCTCGAGAAATCCGTACACGACCTGGACGCCGGCGCGTTCGAGGTCTCGCGCCCAGCGGATGTTGGCTTCTTCATCGAAGCGTGCCTTGAGCTCGATCAGTGCCGTGACCGACTTTCCGGCTTCCGCGGCCTCCGCCAGCGCCCGCACGATCGGCGAGTTGTTCGAGGTGCGATAGAGCGTCTGCTTGATCGCGACGACGTCCGGATCGCGGGCGGCCTGTTGCAGAAACTGCACCACGACGTCGAAAGATTCGTAAGGGTGATGAACGATCAGATCCTTTTGCCGGATCGCCGCGAAGATATCGCCGCCATGATCGCGCACGCGTTCGGGATGCCTCGGTACGTAAGGCGCGAATTCGAGATCGGGCCGGTCGAGCCTCGTCAGCTGCGACAGCTCGTTCATCGCCAGCACGCCGTCGACCAGGACGACCTCGTCGTCGGCCGTCGAAAGCGCCTGCTGCACGAAGGCGCGCAGTTCTTCCGGCATATTGGCCCCGATTTCGAGCCGAATGACGGAGCCCCGCCGCCGCCGCTTCAACGCGGTTTCGAACAGGCGCACCAGATCTTCGGCCTCTTCTTCGATTTCAAGTTCGGAATCCCTGATGATCCGAAAAGCCCCCTGACCCTTGACGGTGTAGCCGGGGAACAGCCGGCCGATGAACAGGCCGGTGGCCTGCTCGAGCGTGATCAACCGCACCGCGCCATCCTTCCCGGCCGGCAGGCGGATGAAGCGGTCGATCTTGCCCGGCATACGAATGAGCGCGTTCATCGGCTTGCCGTCGGAAAGCCGTGCCAGATGCAGCGCGATGGTAAAGCCGAGGCTCGGGATGAACGGGAAGGGATGCGCCGGGTCGATCGCGAGCGGGGTCAACAATGGGAAAATATTGTGGAGGAAATGATCCTCGATCCAGGTTCGCTCGGTCTTGGTGACATCGCGGCCATCGACCATGACGATGCCCACTTCGGCCAGGATGCCGCGCAGATCGCGCCAGATGGCTTGCTGGTCGTTGGCAAGCTTTGAGACCGTCTCGTTGATGAGGACGAGCTGCTCGGCGGGGGTCAAACCGTCCGGACTGCGCTCGGCAATTCCCTCCCGCACCTGGGCCTTGATGCCGGCGACGCGGACCATGAAGAATTCATCAAGGTTATTGGCGGAAATCGACAAAAACCGCACCCGTTCAAGCGCGGGATGGCCCGAATTGACCGACTCCTCCAGCACCCGGCGGTTGAAATGGAGCCAGGAAAGCTCCCGGTTGATGAAGCGTTCGGCGCTGGCGGCCATTGCCGGGCCGGCATCGATGCCAGAATCTTTTTCTTTAGTTACAATAGCTTGCGCGGATTCCATCGAGGTTTAATCCATCACAAAAAGGGCCAGGCGGCTACGTCCGTATGGACACACAAAACAGGTGCAAACCTACAGTGGCGACCTTTCAATGACATTGATGTTCCCCGCGCGAGCGCCGTCAAGATGCGAGAAGTATCAGGCATCGCGCAGCAATTCCGCCGCCAGGGCCCGGGTAACCGGCCGACCCAGCCTCAGGGCTTCGGTGTCCAAAAGCTCGACAGCCTGCCGCGCGGCCGCAAAAGACCGCTCTATCCGGGTCGTAAGATAGCCTACCACGGATTCATCGACCGCCAGTTGACGGTCGGCGCAGAATTTGACGATCAGGGCGCGAAACAACTGGTCGTCGGGCGGCAACAGCGACACGATAGGTACGGCGCGCAGACGCGAGCGCAGGTCGCGCAACTCGACCTGGAGCGCCGACGGAGGTTCCCGCGCGGTAATCAGAACGGATGCTGCTTCTTCCCGCGCGAGGTTCATCAGGTGGAACAGCGCACGTTCATCGAAGTCCGACGATCTCAAATCTTCCAAGACCAGCGCCCCGGTAGCCAAGGCTCCGGGCACCGCCGCGGCGGTCAGCGTATGCGCCGAGGCCGAGCGTGCGCCGGCTTCCTCGGCCCAAATGGCGGCGAGGTGGCTCTTGCCGGAGCCTTCCGGTCCGACCAGCAGCATGATCCGGTTCGGCCAATCGGGCCAGCTGTCGACCAGTGCAAGGCCTGCGGTATTAGCCGGTCCTTCGAGAAAATTGTCGCGCGTCAAGCTCTCGGCGTGGGGCAGCGCAAATGCCAGCTGTCGAGGTTGAACGCGGCCTGCCACGCGAGTCTCCATTCCGCCGATATCCGACCGGTGCTTAACCAATAGCGTTTTCAACGGTTCGCGTGACGAAACGCGAAAAAAGCCTTCAGCTTGCTTCGATCGTGCTCATGTGCCGCACCCACTCCACGAGATAGAGGGATACGGAAACCAAAGTAAAGACCGTTACAAAACCCATCAAAATCAGATCATACGGCGTCGGGTTAAAGCCGAAGCCGAGGGCGGCAAGCACCAAGGCTGCAAATGCGACCTGTGCCACCGTGTTAAGCTTGGATACCATCAACGGTTTCATCGGAATCGGCTTGTCGAACAACCACGACACGATGACAGCGGCAACGATCATGATGTCGCGCGAGACCACGAGGATGACGATCCAGAGTGGGACGGCACCCCAGATTCCGAGTGCCACATAGATCGAAACCAAGAGCGCCTTGTCGGCGAGCGGATCAAGCAGTGCGCCCAGCTCGCTCGTCATATTGAAGCGCTTGGCGAGAAATCCGTCGATCGCATCGCTGACGCCGGCGATGACGAAGATCGCAAAGGCGATTTCCATTTGGCTGGACGCAATCGCCCAGACGATGATCGGCACCAGCAGGATGCGGCCCAATGTGATGATGTTCGGAATACTCACGCGGCGCTTCCCGGCTACCGGCCTGATTTCGCACAAGATCGCCCCTTTGCGGGGTGAACCGGTTCCTGTCTACAGTAGAGCATGATCCGGAAAAGTGGAAACCGGTTTTCCGAAAAGATCATGCTCAAACAAAGAGATAAGATCATGATGCGATTCCGCTTCATCGCATCATGATCGGGTATATACGCGTGGCGCTTGCGAGCCATTGCGGATAAGCGGAATCCGACGTAACCAGCCGCCATAATGTGGAATCCGATATGATCGATCGCAGAAACGGGCTCACTTACGCGGATTCCGGCGTCGATATCGATGCCGGCAATCGTCTGGTCGATCTCATCAAGCCGATGGTTCGTGCCACCGCCCGTGCCGGGGCCGATGCCGAAATCGGCGGGTTCGGCGGATTGTTCGATCTCAAGGCGGCCGGCTTCAAGGACCCGGTTCTGGTCGCGGCGACCGACGGCGTCGGCACCAAGGTCAAGATCGCGATCGAAACCGGCCTGCATGGCGGCATCGGGGTGGACCTGGTGGCGATGTCGGTCAACGATCTCGTCGTGCAGGGCGCAGAACCGCTGTTCTTTCTCGACTACTTCGCCTGCGGCAAGCTCGATCCGGAAGCCACCGCCGCAATCGTCGCCGGCATTGCCGAGGGCTGCCGCGAATCCGGCTGCGCGTTGATCGGCGGAGAGACCGCCGAAATGCCCGGACTCTACAAGGACGGCGATTATGACCTTGCGGGCTTTGCGGTCGGCGCCGCCGAGCGGGGCACGCTGCTGCCGCGAGCCGACATCGCGGCGGGCGATGCGGTGATCGGACTTGCCTCATCGGGCGTGCACTCCAACGGCTTTTCTTTGGTGCGCAAGATCGTTGAGAGATCGGGGATAGGTTTCGACGCGCCGGCGCCGTTTTCGCCGGTGATGACACTCGGCGGCGCGTTGCTGACGCCGACGCGGCTCTATGTGCGATCGTGCCTGCGCGCGATCCGTGAGACCGGCGCGGTCAAGGGTCTTGCCCACATCACCGGTGGCGGCTTTACCGACAACATTCCGCGGGTGCTGCCAAAACATCTCGGCGTCGGGATCGACCTTGCGCGTCTGCCGGTGTTGCCGGTCTTCAAATGGCTGGCAGAGCAGGGGGGCATCGCCGAACTCGAGCTGCTGCGCACGTTCAACTGCGGCATTGGCATGATCGCTATCGTGGAGCCTAGCGCGATCGAGCAGGTCACCGAAATCCTCAACGAGAGCGGTGAGAGCGTCGTGCTTTTAGGTGAGGTCATCCCGGCTACAGGCGAACATCGCGTCGTCTATAACGGGCACCTCGATCTCACATGGTGAGATCAAGCGAGCCAAAGGTGGGGCCATGAAACGCCGTGTGGCTATCCTGATTTCGGGGCGCGGCTCGAACATGGCCGCGCTGATTAAGGCCGCCGCGGCGCAAGACTTCCCCGCCGAAATCTCAGTGGTGATCTCCAATCGGGGGGATGCTGGCGGTCTTGAAACAGCAAAGGCAAGTGGCATCCCGACCGTCACCATCGAGAGCAAGCCGTTCGGGAAGGATCGGGCGGCGTTCGAGGCGGCCCTGGAGCCGGTGCTGGATCGATACAAGGTCGATCTCATTTGCCTGGCGGGCTTTATGCGCTTGTTCACGGCTGAATTTGTGCGCCGCTGGTACGGCCGGATGCTCAACATTCACCCCTCGCTGCTGCCGCTATTCCCCGGTCTCGACCCTCACGGCCAGGCGTTGCGAGCCGGGGTGAAGATATCCGGCGCCACCGTCCATTTCGTGATTCCTGAAACCGACGCCGGACCTATTCTGATGCAGGGGGCGGTCGCGGTGCGCGACGACGATACGCCGGAGACGCTGGCGGCACGGGTCCTTGAGGTCGAGCACCGGATCTATCCTGACGCGCTGCGGCTTCTTGCGAGCGATCAGACCCGCCTCGAGGGTGAGATCTGTAAAATTGTGGGTTTTGCCGGTTCAAACGACACTCTGGTGTCGCCAGCGATTGCGCGCTGAAGCGGCTCCGTGGTGAAGGTTCTAAAAATAAAATCCCCCGGCGAAGGCCGGGGGTGCATCAGAATGCTTGCGCGCCAACACGAAATTTGCGTCTTAGCAAGCTTCTGGCGCGGCTCAGGAATCAAGTCGGCCGGCTCGCGGCCAGCAAGCGGTGGTCAGCTTCGATCGACCCTGACGACCCGGCCCTTTTCGATCGCAAGGGCGAGGCGGCCCTGTTTCAAGGACAACGCGGCTTCGCCGAACAACTCGCGGCGCCAGCCATGCAGGGCGGCCACATCGGCGTTGTCGTCCGCCGCGATCTGTTCCAGATCGTCGACGGTCGCAATCACCTTGCTCGCAACCCCGTGGCGCTCCGACGTCATCCGGAGCAGAACTTTCAAAAGTTCCACGATGGCCGTGGCGATGTCGCCCACCGCATCGTCCTTCAAAACACGGCCGCGCGGCACGTCGCGACTTTGCGCTTCCTGTTCGCGCCAAGCGGCTACTTCCATCAGCACCGCAAGCTCCTTCGGCTTGCGTATCCGCGTCTTCAGCCGCTCCCAGGCGCGTTCGGGATGAAAGTCGTAGGTCTTGGGCGAGGTCAGAACCTCCATTTCCTCGCTCACCCAATCATTGCGGCCACGCTTCTTGAGATCGGCGTCGAGTGCCGTGAAGACGTCGCGCAAATGGGTGACATCGGAAACGGCGTAATGGATCTGGTCCTCGGTCAGCGGCCGGCGGGACCAGTCGGTGAAGCGGAGGGTCTTGTCAGGCCGGTGGCCGGTAATGCGCTCGACCAGTTGGTCATAGGCGATAGAATCGCCGTAGCCGAGCACCATGGCCGCGACTTGCGTGTCGAAGATCGGATGCGGAACGATACCCGCCTGGTGCCAGACGATTTCGATGTCCTGACGGGCGGCGTGAAAAACCTTCAACACCTTCTCGTCAGCCATCAACGCGAAGAACGGCTTGAGGTCGATGCCCTCGGCGAGCGCATCGATCACGACCGCTTCCTCTGCGCTCGCCATCTGCACGACACAGAGCAGCGGATAATAAGTCGTCTCGCGCAGGAATTCCGTATCGACGGTGATGACCGGATGCCGGGCAAGGCGGGTGCAAACGGCGGCGAGCTCCGAAGTGGTGGTAATCAGTTCCATGAACGGTCCATAACGCTTCGGAAGAGGCGTTCTGCCGAAAGGGCTGATATGTCAAGGGTCTTGCGACAAATTCGAGCCTTGCATTTTGGTTCGACCGCGATTCTCTGCCGGACTCGCCAGAGGCGGCCGCAGAGCCGGCCAATGACAGCCGGCGGCAAATGAGACCGTTCAGTAGTCGCGGGCGGGTCGTCGTTGCGACGGCACGGCGAGCACGATGACGACAAGCCCGAGCATCACCAATCCCATGAATTCGAATACCAGCGCGTCCACGGCAATTCCCCCAACAAACCGTTAGACTTGTGAGGAAGCCGTTGAACGTTTCTTAATTTCAGGGAGTTCGGCGCCGTGCGCTCCGGCAAAAGTGCTTGTGAAGGTTAACGATTCACGTCCCGCAAAAAGTCTGAAGCACGCGCTGGTGCGGTTCCGGCGGCTCCGCATAGGCTGAGAACTCCGGCTGGTCATCGAACGGGTGCGATAGGACCGTCAGAATCTCTTCGAACGGGGCGAAGTCGTCCCGGTTCACCGCGGCTTCGATGACCGCTTCTACCCGGTGATTCCGTGGAATGAAGGCCGGATTGACCGCCCGCATTGCGCTTCTCCTGGCGGCGGGATCGTGCGGTTCGTCGTCGATCCGCTGCCTCCAGCGGACCGCCCATTGGTCGTAGGCGGTGGGGTCGGCGAAGGATTGTCGGACAACGCCATCGTCGGCTGGAGTGAGCGCGACCTCGCCCAACCGCCGGAATGTCAGGGTGAAGTCCGCCTGGTTTTTGGCCATCGCATCCAACAGGTCCTGGGCGAGCGCCTCGTCGCCATCGCGTGCGGTGAGCAGGCCGAGCTTGCGACGCAGGCCTGTCTGATAGGCGGCGGTGAAGGTTTCGGCGAATTTGGCGAGCGCAACTTGCGCTTCTTCGATGGCCTTTTCCTGTTCGCTGGAAAATAACGGCAGAAGGCACTCGGCAAAGCGCGTCAGATTCCAAAGCGCGATCCGCGGCTGATTGGCGTAGGCGTAGCGGCCTTGCTCGTCGATCGACGAGAACACCATTGCCGGGTCGTAATGGTCCATGAAAGCGCACGGACCGTAATCGATGGTCTCGCCAGAGATCGAGGTGTTGTCGGTGTTCATGACGCCGTGGATGAACCCAACCAGCAACCAGCGGGCGACGAGGTCGGCTTGGCGAGCGATCACGCCCTCGAGAAGTGCATGATAGGGGCGCTCGGCCTCGGCCGCTTGCGGATAGTGACGGGCGATGACGTGGTCGGCCAGCCGTCGCACCCCTTCGGTATCGCCACGTGCCGCGAAGTACTGGAACGTGCCGACGCGAATGTGGCTGGCCGCGACGCGGGTAAGGACCGCTCCCGGCAGCGCCGTCTCGCGCAACACGCTCTCGCCGGTCATCACGGCGGCAAGCGAGCGCGTGGTCGGAATGCCCAGCGCCGCCATTGCCTCGCTGACGATGTATTCGCGCAGGACAGGCCCGAGCGCGGCACGGCCATCGCCGCGGCGCGAAAATGGCGTTGGGCCCGATCCCTTGAGCTGAACGTCGCGGCGGACGCCATCGGCGTCGATCACCTCGCCGAGCAGGATGGCGCGGCCGTCCCCGAGCTGCGGTACGAAATGACCGAATTGGTGGCCCGCATAGGCCATCGCGATCGGGTCCGC
>WNFO01000280.1_pt1 | contig 35866 bp, 41 predicted proteins | sample 5400251 | NCBI WGS metagenome assembly WNFO01 (sample SAMN13153354, study PRJNA577476) | soil metagenome | isolation source: 100 cm saprolite under Madrone tree | place: USA:California | collected 2016-06-14
TTCTATTCCACTGCAGAACTGGGTTGACTGGTTGAGAGGAGGAGTCTTGTAGACTCTGATGTTTCGCCTCCACCGAGGCGCTGTGTGAGCCTCTTGGGTATACCAAAAGACTGGCGCCAAGAAGTGCTAACTGAACATAACGGTATGACATCGAAGATTTTCCCCCTGGTGTTTGTGTACGCGAGTGCTTAGAGGTTGTGACGAAAGCTCAATCACGCCCTCTCGCCGATATCTAACCGCAGGATCGAAGAAAAAATTCCCTGAAAACGCCGACTTAACTAATAAATTTGACCTCTAGCCCATTTGTTTCCCAATTTTTGTAATTCCCACGCGCGACGCCCATACAAGACTTTGGCGCTGCGAGGATCACCGATTGAGAACTGGCTCAGAAAGAGGGGCATAAACTCCTTGCGCGAGAAATGACAGAAAAACGCACAAATGACTGACTAACTCGGTCTTCTGTGGTTGTTCTTCTTTGGCATGTGGACGTGCAACAGCCCGTCCACGGCCTTCACGTCTACCTGAACTGGATCAATTTCTTCTGGCAAAACATGGACGGATAGTACGTCTGGTCGATTATCCGCTTTGCTGAGAAGTCGTGTATGGCTACGAAAGACTACCAAGCTGTGTGTCGTCAAGCTCAGAATCGTAGTCACCTCCGGATCTCGCGGACACTCAAGAAGAAAGTGAAATTCGGACGTATTTCCGTCAAAGTCATCGCGCAAGAGTTCCTTCTCTGCAGACATCCAGTCCTCGAGGTCGAAGCCATGCTTGCAGCTACGCCGCTCAAAAATCTCGTAGGCACGTCTAGCGACTGTCGACCGGATAATCTCCTGATGTTGCTCCCTGCTATTCTCGACCGTAATTACCCAGTTGTTTAAACACTTTCGGGCCTGTTTCCCCATGCTCGTACCTCCTTCTGCATCCATCCCTGACACCTATTGCCCCACACGTTCTGTTCCATGGTTTCCGGATCGTGGATGTCGGCTCAGGTAAAGCAGACAAACCCTACCGGTGCGTCGGCTGGCTCAGTTGATGCCTCGATACTGTCGGCTGACTGGTTCGCACGGCAGAGACGGTTCCTTCTAAGGGCTTTGATAGGCGATCGGCCAGTCTGTATTTTTCAATGATGCGAGTCACGAAGGCGGCCACATTTAGAGCCAGTAGGAGTAGCACAATCCATATTACAATTGATGTCCTCAACATTTTTGATCCCTTCCGCATGTCAATTGCCTTCATTTCCGAATACCCCTGTTACCAATGTTCTATTCCCCACTGTGAAGAGGGCATCGCTTAAAGATGAAGGACAAACTGAATGCGTGACTTCTTGATTGTGTGTTTGCAGTCCGTAGGATCATGCTCGAATTCGATCCTGGAAATGGAGTTGCCCAATAATATTTGGCGGTTTGCTTATGCAAAAGAATTGATTAATTGGTGGAGTTGCTCAAGCTCGACAGTATCTGCGTCAGAGACGGCGCAGAATTCCATTTTGCCCTTTCGCCAATCAACCCATTGAAAGCTCTGGCGGGAACCTGTGCGCGGTGGACTGTCCGGTTCCCGTGTCGGCCAGATGAATACATTAATTGGATGTCCGTTGCGCTCGTACACGAGCACCGCGACGGCGTGGCCTTCAATAACATCTACGCGCCCACCCCTCAGTGCGAAACCCGCGTTGGCAAAATCGCGGACAGGAATAGCAAACGTAGCTCTGTCGTCGAGCCATCCCTTCACAACGCGTTCATCGTTGGAGGCGATGCCGTTCATGGGGCCGGGCTGTAACGAGCGCACGTGCGCGTCGACAATTTCCCCAGCAAGTTCGGCTTGATAGTCGTCAGTATGAAGCCCGTGGCCTACTCTCCCCAGTACGATCGCGACGAAAAGTAGCGCGGCCGCAGCTGCCAGCCAGTGCCAAAGACGAAGCTGCGACGTAGCAGTCGTGGGCGCGATTGCGGGGAGAGGCGTGTTAATCTTTCGCCGCAGCGACGCCGGGGCATGCTCATAGAGTTGAGCGAGTTGCAATCTATCGCGTAACAAGTCCAGGTCCACGAGCTCAGTGGCGCAGTGGACGCAATGTCGCAGGTGACGCTTGAATTCGGCGGCCCTACGGCCACCCAGCTCACCGTCGAAATACCCCTGAAGCAGAGAGTCGGCAAAGTCACATCTCACGGGCAGGCTCCTTGAGAGAATTTGTCAGCGCGGAATACAACTGGCGGCGGGCACGGGAGAGCGAGGACATCACGGTGCCAATGGGGATCGACGTGATCGCAGCGATCTCCTTGTAGGAACAGCCTTCGAGCTCTCGAAGGACAAGAATTTCGCGGAAGCGCGGCGGCAACGTCTCGAGGGCCAGGGTCAGGCGCTCGCGATCATCGCCAGCGATGGCAATGGTTTCGGGTGTGGGGCAAGTCTGTAGATGTAACTCTTCGTCGAATTCCACGCTCAGCTCCATTGGGCGGTTCTTTTCCAGCCAGGTGTAGCAGGTATTGCGCACGATTTGCAGCAGCCACGCGCGCGCATCTCCACCGTGAAAACCGCGGAAGAAACGACACGCGCGAAGTAGGGCCTCCTGAGCGACATCTTCGGCATCTGCGCGGCTCCGCATCAGCCAACGCGCGAGATTGAAGGCGGCATCGACGTGGGGCAGCACAAGCTGTTCGAAGCGCCGTCGGTCTTCGGCATCCAAATCGTTCAAAGACTTCCCCCGATCAGTGATGCTTCATCCGTAAGAACCAGAGAACAGCCGATTTTATTCTCGACGGGGCTCTGTTGTGACCGATATGCAAAGAGAGACATGAACGCGGAGAATTTGGAATAAGAGAGGCGCTGCCTCGGTCTGGATGGACGCAAGCACGTTCAATGGCGGCGCGGGCCACCCCCAAACCATCCCGCGCCGCCAGTCCCAACGGCACGTGCAGAGCTTAGAGACGGGGTAAAAAAGTAGGTATGGAGGGCTAGGATGTCCGAGAAGAAAAAAGATGAACTCCTGCACGACCACAACCACGACGGAATTGACCGGCGAGGCTTTCTGAAGTGCATGGCGTGGGCGGGCACGGGTGCCTTTTGCGTGATGAAGGGTGGGGTGCTCAACTCGTACAGCTTGAGCCGGTTGTCGGAGATCAGCACGGCGGACATGATGGGTGAGCTGAGCTTCGTGCAGATCAGCGACAGCCACATGGGATTCAACAAGCCGGCGAATCCGGACGTCGCAGGCACCCTCAAAGCGGCGGTCGACAAGATCAATGGCCTAACGGCGGTGCCGGAATTCATGCTGCATACCGGCGACATCAGCCACCTCTCGAAGCCGGAAGAGTTCGATACCGTCGATCAGATCCTGAAGGGCGCGAAGCCGAAGGATGTGTTCTACGTACCAGGCGAGCACGACGTCTTGAACGATGACGGAAAACAGTTTCTGGAGCGCTACGGCAAACGCAGCAAGGGCGCGGGCTGGTACAGCTTCGATAAGAAGGGCGCACACTTCATGGGGCTGGTGAACGTGATGAATTTAAAGGCCGGCGGCCTGGGAACGCTTGGACACGACCAGCTGGAGTGGATGGAAGACGACGTCAAGCACCTGAAGCACAGTACGCCCATCGTCGTGTTCGCACATATTCCGCTGTGGAGCGTGTATCCGGAGTGGGGCTGGGGAACGGAAGACAGCGCGCAGGCGCTCGCTTACCTGAAGAAGTTCGGTTCAGTGACAGTGCTGAACGGACACATTCACCAGACGATGCAAAAGGTTGAAGGCAACGTGACCTTTCACACTGCGGCTTCGACAGCGTTTCCACAACCGCAGCCGGGCAAAGCGGATTCTCCGGGCCCAATGAAGGTGCCTGCGGAGCAACTGCGAAGCGTTTTGGGAATCACGGACGTGAACTACGTGCAAGGGCAACACGCGCTGGCGGTGGTGGATTCTTCGCTCGCGTGAGCGAGACGTAGCCAAACTCAAATCAATTCGAACTTAGAAAAGGAGAAAAGGCATGAGGAGAAGTGTGTTCATTACAGGTCTAGCAGCGGCACTGGTGCTGGGAATGGGCGTTTTCGGCACAGGTCAGAAGAGTTCTGTAGCAAGCGCGCAGGAGGAGACGGCGGCAACGGAAGTGAAGATCGACAACTTCAGTTTTGGACCGGTAACACTAACGGTGCCGATCGGAACGACAGTGACTTGGACCAACCGTGACGATATCCCTCACACGGTAGTCAGCACAGATGATCCGAAAACGTTCAAGTCCAAAGTGCTCGACACGGACGAAAAGTTCTCCTTCACCTTCAGCAAAGCGGGAACTTATCCGTACTTCTGTTCGATTCATCCGAAGATGACCGGCAAAGTCATCGTGCAGTGAGTGAGGAGCGACCTTGCATCCCTTCGACATAAAAACAGTACTTTTCGCGAAGCATGCGCAACACGTCGTGCTGATCCACTTCCCGATCGCGCTGTTTATCATCGGCGTCCTCTTTGATTTCCTTGCGCAATGGAAGAAGCAACGGCTGCTGGCTGCGGCGGCCTACTACAACTTGCTCGTCGCAGCGATCGCAACCATTCCCGTGGTAGCCACCGGAATTCTCGCGTGGCAGTGGGAACTCGAGGGCCAAAAACTGAAGGGCATCCTTTTGATGCATCTGGTGATGGGATGCGCGTCAAGCGCCCTGATCTGTGTGGTGTGGTTCATCCATAGGAAATCCCGGCGAAACCAGGAAGAGGTCCTGCCGGGATACCGCTTGCCGATCGAGGCTGTGGCCGTAGTCATCGTCGCGCTGACGGGACACCTCGGCGGCTTTCTCAGCGGAGTGAATGGACCGGGATAGAAGTGTTCCGAAACTACTGAACAACAGTCGGTTGATCCTGCAACAGGACAATTTGACGCGTCGGAGATTCGGCAAAAAGGTGAGTGCTGACGGTATTTTGCGACCAAATATTCGGAGAAGTCCCATGCGGAAAAGGAGCACGAAAATGAAAACCGAAGTTCTGTTGGCGATTGTGGCGCTGTCATACGCGCCGTTGGTGGTGGCTGGAGATGAGGCCGCATATCCCAAAGAAAAGGTAGCGGCGTTCGTGGTCGAGAAACTGGATTTGACTTCACTGCCGTCCGCGCTCCGGCCGAAGAAGGAAAAAGGAAAGAAGACATTTGCGGATTACGGATTCACGGTGCAGACGGTGGACGAAAGCGAAGCCGTCCTCGAAGCGGGTGGAATGAGGAGGTTGGCGATCAAGGTTCTCGACCAGAAATCCTCAGGAATCTACCTGTGCGTTGCGGAGCCCGGAGAAAACGGCGGCTCAGCAAAGACGCAAACCGTAATCCTTCTGAAAAGGAAGGATGCGAACGCATTGTTAAAGGGACGCGAATCCTTTCGAGAATTTACTGCATGCCCGGTAGTTGGCGGAAGCGACGCGACTTCGAACTCGTACGGGGACTGAGGAGTTGCATCGAAAGACCGTGTCCCAACAAAGTTTGAGGCTTTGGGTGTTGTCGCCGCAGTAGGTCAGAGGAGCCGTTCATCGGCTACATCGATGTGAGACCTTAGCACCTCCCTCTTAATTGCCAGAATGAATTCTGCCCGCTCTGCCACGCGAGATCCTTAGCTGGACAACGACGGAACGCAGTCGGTATTCTGCGTGGAGACAATCTGTTGATAAAAGCTTTCCTTGAAACGGCCGCTCCGCGCGCCGCCAATGTCGTTCTCGTCCTCGAAATCGCCATGGGAGTAGGTCTGTTGGTCGGCGCTCGGCTTGCTCGTAAGGGGCGCTTTCGGCAACACGCCTGGTGCCAATCCATCATCGTGCTTCTGAACCTCGCTGTAGTTGTGGTGATGATGATTCCTTCATTCCGCGTTCATGTGCTTCCCAGGGTTCCGGCCAAGCTCGGCAAGGCTTACTACGCACTTGCCACAACGCACGGAGCGCTTGGAACCGTGACAGAACTCGCGGGACTGTACATCTTGCTGTCCGCGGGCACGAGCGTTTTGCCGAAACAATTGCGAATCACCAAATACAAGGTGTGGATGCGAAGCGTCCTCGTGCTCTGGTGGGTCGTGCTGTTACTGGGAATAGCAACATATACGCGCTGGTACGTGCCGCGTTTGTTTCGGAAATAGATTTGCCTTGTGTGATTAAGAGGAGGGAGATTGAAGGTCGCCCCAATTTGCTTGCTTTGCATCTTGAGCGTCTTTGCTCAACTCAGCCGGGCGCAATCGGGGACGCCATCCGTTCCAGAGGCTAATCCGGGACGACCCACGGTATCGACGCCGGCAACCCTTACGCCGGTTGGATACCTACAATTCGAGAATGGCGCGCTCTTTGCACAAGACTCTACAGAGTTTTCGAAGCGCACCGGCATCGGCCAAGTCACCAAACTGTCGCTATTTCCCCGGCTGGAGCTGTTTTTGCAGAGTGAGCCGCTCGCCATCAGTCAGTCAAAAGACCGGACCGCCGTGCATGAAGGCGAGGTCTTCGCAGGTGTGCAGAGCGTGCTCTTTGCCGGTGATGAATCACGCCCAACTGTTTCGATCAGCTATGTTCGGCGGGTTCACACCAGCATCGCCCCGGAACTCGACGTTGGCACTTTTCGACAATCAACCTCGATTCTTCTGAGTGACGATCTGCACGGATTTCACTTCGATACGAACGGGATATTTGCCGAGCAGGTTCAGGGCGCTGTACGTCGAGCACAGTTCGGACAAACACTGTCCATTTCCCATCCCCTGGGCAAGTTCACAATTTCCGGGGAGGTATGGCATTTCTCACAACCATTTGAGAAGGGCAACACGGTCGGTAATCTTTGGGCGGTTTCCCGGGCCCTTCGCAAGAATTTAGTGGTCGACGCAGGATTCAATCGTGGACTGACCAAAACGTCCACTCGGTGGGAGGCGTTCGTGGGATTCACATACCTGCTGCCGCATCGCCTTTGGGTGGCCCGCTCTTGGTCCCAACCGTGAGTCTTCTCCTGTTCTCTCCTTTGTTTTTCCTTGCACTCATTCTTTGGATCTGTGCCATTGGTTTGTGGCCCACTGAACGAGTCGCACATCCAGACGAGAGCGGAATAAAGCGCGGTCAATTTGGTCTATGTAATTGAAATGCGGCGGCGTCCATAAGCGCCTTCGCCAAACTCAGACCGAGGACCACTCATGGCTGAATATCACATGACACTGATGGATCGACAGAGAATCGCCAGGGACACGATGGCGTTTTGGTTTGACACAAATGGCTCCCGCTACGAATTCCGGGCTGGTCAGCATGCCGACTTTATCTTCGGTAGCGAGAGCGACAATTCTCGGACCTTCTCGATCGCAAGCTCCCCTGTGGACAAAGAGCCGATTATGATCGCGATGCGCATGCGCAAGACTGCCTTCAAGAGCGCATTGAAGGCTGCCGCTCTTGGCACCAGGTTCATCGTCAGCCGTCCACGGGGGGCCTTCACGCTCCATAGAGATATCACTCGGCCGGCGGTGTTTCTTGCGGGCGGCATCGGGATTGCCCCGATTCGCAGCATCCTTCAGTCCGCCATTCAAGAACGCCTACCGCACAAACTGTATTTGTTTTATTCAAACAGGGAAGCGGACGACGCCGCGTTCATCGAAGAATTTGAAAGTATGACCGCGCAGAATCCTAATTTCACCTTCGTGCCAACGATCACTGGCCATAGAACTATCGCTTGGCCTTACGAAAAAGGCCACATCAGTCTCGAGATGCTTACACGCTATCTGCTCGGACTCAATGGACCTATCTACTACATCGCGGGCCCATCGGGAATGGTCACTGCGATGACGGGCCTGCTCAATTTCTCGGGCGTCAGCGATGATGATGTGAAGACCGAAGAATTTGGTGACTACAAGTTGTATCAAAGTCCCGCGCAAATCGATCAAGGTAGGGGCAACGATCGCTCAGATTCATCTCTATGACACTCGGCACGATGGAGACAACGTGAAAAGCAGTCCAGTCGCGACTCGCATTTTATCCATCACGTTCATGTTTCTGCTGCTCATTGCCCTCGTTGTCTTGATCTTCCCCGCGCTGGGCTTCCCACAATCCAGCGTCGCCAACGATGTGAAGCATGACACACCGGGCCAAGTCATTAAGCAGGGCCAAGCCGTCCATATCGACGTCGACCTGGCGCTTGTCAACGTCACCGTCACTGACCCGTATAACCGCCTAGTTACAGGCCTTGAGGCCGATAACTTCCGCATCTTCGAAAACAACGTCGAGCAAGAGATCCAGTATTTCTCATCCGAAGACGTCCCCATTTCCATTGGCGTCATCTTCGATCTCAGCGGCAGCATGGCCAACAAAGTCGGTAAGGCCAAGGAAGCAGCCTTGCAGTTTTTCAAGACTGCCAATCCGCAAGACGAATTCTTTCTGGTCAGTTTCAACGACCGCGCAGAAGTCTTGAGCACCTTCACCAGCAGTGTTGAAGATCTGCAAAGCCGCATACTCTCGGCATCTGCGAAAGGCCGCACTGCGCTTCTCGATGCGATCTATCTGGGCCTCAGCGAGATGAGGACCGCCCGAAACGCCAAACGGGCCTTACTCATCATCTCCGACGGGGGAGATAACAATAGTCGGTACAACGAGAGGGATATCAAGCGGCTGGTGCGAGAGGCAGATACCCAGCTGTACTCGGTCGGCATATTTGACTCAGTTGAGTATCGCAGCCGAACACCAGAGGAACTCAACGGTCCCTCGCTGCTCACTGAAGTGACGGAACTGACCGGTGGGCGCGCTTTTACCGTAGAGAATGTGAACGAGCTGCCGGACATCGCCACAAAAATTGGCTCGGAGTTGCGCAACCAATACATTCTAGGATACCGCCCGAGTAATAAATCACACGATGCGCGATGGCGAAAGATCAAGGTCAAGATGCGTGCTCCCAAGGGACTTCCGCCTCTCAGCGTCTACGCAAAAACAGGCTATTACGCACCCAACCTCTAGCTTCCCTAGCTGCAAGTGCTTTACAGCAAGTCGGTATCAGGCTGTGGACCGATCCTCTTAGGCGATCATTAACTCTAACCCCTCCGCGCGAGAGGGGACAATCTTGCACGATGTGGTCAAATACTCAGCAGCTCATGCACAACCGAGAGCGGCCGGGGGTTGCTGTACGGCCCAAAATCAAGAAGAGACCTCCTCGATCGCTCCTGATCATTATTTGCTGTCCGGTGAGGAAAAGTTCCCATCTGCAATATGGGCAGCCTTTTTGGCGAAATCGTACGTGGCTTTGAGATTACCGCCAAAAAAGCGGACCTTTCCGTTTGCATCCCGCTCAAACAGTGTGTTTCTGTCCGGCCTCGTGAACTGACAATGAACGCTGACAGACGTTGCGCCGGCAACGGTTGTTACCTGCCGAGCCCTTTCGCTGCCCGCCTTAAAGCCTCGTACGGTGCTGTGGAGGACAACGAGATCGCCGACACTCGTGGCGTTGCGGTCGCCGTCGCGAAAGACATGCTGAAACTTTCCGTGCTTCTCTAGTTGGCGAATGAGGTTCTCGTAGAGTGCAACCTGGAATTCGGCAGGCAGCTTGATTTCGTCCGATTGGATTATCTCGACTTGGATCGCCGACGCCTTGATCTTGGCGGATTGGTGTTCCGGGGATAGCGCAGGTTTTTCTTCCTTGTTGGGCGAATTGCCGGAGGAAGCGGGAACAACGCTTGGTTCTACCGCATGGGCCCCTTGTGCTAGAAGCTCGGTTTTGATCAGCTCGGAGTTGCCGACGGGCATCGTGAAGATCGCGCCGTGCAGTCCACCGTCGACATCGCGATACTGAATCGTGAGCGTATCGATTTTCTTGCGGAACAAACTGAGAAAGCGGCCGCCGCCGTAAGGCGCGGCCATACTGATCATTCCAACTGTCTTGCCGACTGCCTTCTCGGAATCGGCGCCGGTGACGACGTCTTGAATCGAAGTGGCGCTTACTTGGGTGTTTGCTTTGCCGCGTGCAAAATGGAGATTTCCGTTCTCAACGTTCAGAGTTCCTTTTGCATTTTCTTTGACGCCCGTGAGGCCGATGAGCTGGACCGCTTTAACAAGTCCTGTGGCCTCTTGCGCGTTACAGACAGAAATCCCAAGCCCGGAGAAAAGAAGAGCAAAAGCAACAAGATCTCTGTGTCTAAGTGTCATTTGTTTCTCCTTGTGCGCCGGTTAAACCGGCGAGGTGTAGTGAATGCAAAAGTCATACGAAAGTGGAGTAGCGACCCACATCGGCCCCGAGTCATGCGGAGCCGCTCGCAAGGGCGGCGTCGAAGCGTTGAAGGGGAACGTACGGGCCGGGTATTCAGCCGCGTAAGAAACTCACTCCGGGACGCCGACGCTGTAAGGAGATACGGAAGGCCCCATCGGGTGCACCGATATCGCGAGGTGTGCCAGAGTCCCGCGCGGTCAGAGACCCCGTGCACGTACGCAGACACCTCGTTCGGGAACCGGGAGGTCCCAGGTACGCCCAGGGTAGCAGTTGCCTTGGGACGCATCGGGAAGTCTAAGGACGTACGCCGATGACGAACGGACCTGGGAAGTCGGACAGACCTGCAGTACCGGGGAAGTCTCCGAACAAAGCCGGGCAACCGGCGGCGGAGGGGATGGAGGGAAAGGGTTTGGCCAAAGGGAACCTGCCACAGCAAAACGCGTCCCGGACACCGAGCCGGATTGACGCGCCGAGTGCGCTGGAGCGGGTACGTCAAGCAGCAGGAAAGGATAAGAAGTTGCGGTTCACAGCGCTCCTGCACCATATCTACAACCTGGAAACACTGCGCATGGCCTACTTCCGATTGAAGAAGGAAGCCGCGCCCGGTGTGGACGGGGAGACGTGGCGGCATTACGGAGAAGAACGGGAGAGGAATCTCCAGGACCTTTCCGAGAGGCTGAAGCGAGGAGCGTACCGAGCGAAGCCGGTGCGTAGAGTGTTTATCCCGAAGGCCGACGGGCGGCAGAGACCGCTCGGAGTCCCGGCACTGGAAGACAAAATCGTCCAGCGCGCGGCGGTCGAGGTGCTGAACGCGATCTACGAAAGGGACTTTCTTGGATTTTCGTACGGGTTCCGACCGGGCCGCAGCCAGCATCAAGCGCTGGACGCACTGTACACGGGACTGCTGACGAGGAAAGTGAACTGGGTGCTCGATCTGGACATCAAGGCCTTTTTCGATGGGCTTTCCCACGAATGGCTGGTGAAGTTCGTGGAACACCGGATTGCAGACCGGCGCGTCGTGCGGCTCATCCAGAAATGGCTGAATGCCGGCGTGCTGGAGGATGGGAAACGAATACGGACCGAGGAAGGGACGCCCCAAGGCGGAAGTGCTTCGCCGCTTTTGGCAAACGTCTATCTTCATTACGTATTCGATCTGTGGGTCCAAGCATGGCGTCAGAAGCGCGCACACGGCGATTTGATCGTGGTGCGATTTGCCGATGACATCGTGGTGGGCTTCCACAGTAAAGAGGATGCCGATCAGTTTCGGGCGGAACTTACGGAACGAATGAGGAAGTTCAACCTGGAACTGCATCCCGAGAAAACGCGGCTGCTGGAGTTTGGTCCGCATGCGATCGACCAACGGGAGTGGCGTGGAGAAGGGAAACCGGAGACGTTCAACTTCTTGGGCTTTACGCATATCTGCGTGAAGAAGAAGAGTAATGGACGGTTCACGGTGCTGCGGCAAACGATCCGAAAAAGACTGCAGACGAAGCTGAACGCGGTGAAAGCCGAGCTTCGGCGTCGTATGCACGACTCCATCCCCGAACAGGGCACGTGGTTGCAAGCGGTGGTGCGTGGGCATATCCGGTATTACGGAGTGCCCATGAACAACCCGGCGCTGGCTCTCTTTCGATTCCAAGTGGGGCGGCTCTGGCATCGCGCGCTGTCGCGGCGCAGCCAGAACGGCCGCGTCCTCTGGGCTCGCATGCGGCGCCTCATCACTCGCTGGCTGCCTCTGCCTATCGTCTGTCATCCCTATCCTCTGCGCCGCATGGGCGTTACTACCTAAGGCAAGAGCCGGATGCGGGAAATCCGCTCGTCCGGATCCGCGGAGGGGGTCATGAGCAATCGTGATCCCTACTCCGACTATCATGCAAAATCCAATTCGTATCAACGAACGTACACCAGTATCAGAGAAACGTCATCGCTCGACAGGCCCTTCCGCCAGGTAGCAACGCCATGGCTCGCCTTGTCGATAATTCTATATTGTTGCTGCTGCCATGGGTCCCTCAATGTCTGAAGTAAAGAAAAGGGATGATGTAGAAGACCAGACTCACGAAGAAGGCCGCTAGTAGCGCGATGCCGCCAAGCCACGCAAACACGAACTTGCGGTCGCTGGTGCCGGGCGGAGGCTCGGAAACACCGACAATGTAGTGAAGTCCTCGGAATAATTGTGCGAGGAATTTGATCAAAGCTCCTCCGGTTGCTTGAGCGAGTCGCGCACAGTAATTCTTGGCAGCGCGACGCCGAGTGACAGTAAGGTCCCGAATCTCGACGGATTTGAAACTCGGCAAAAGCAGACTACCTTTCTTTGGCTGTTACGTCCCACGTAATCCACTTGAGGTCCAAGACAAAAATCGCGTAAAAGACCGGAACCAAGAGCAAGGTGATGAAGGTAGCGACGGCGAGTCCGCCGATCTGGGCATAGCAGAGAGGTTTCCAAAGCGGGCCACCTTCGAGCGCGAGAGGAAACAAAGCAAGTATCGTCGCGCCCACGGTGATCATCACGGGTCGAAGACGCTCATCCGGAAGAGCACGCTCCAGCGGCTCGCGCAGTCTTACCCCATCACAAGCCGTGTGGATCTCTAGCACGCGCCAAATCGCTGTCTGGATCGCTTGCCCTGCGAGTTTCGCGACGAACCTTGGGTAACAAAGTTATTGAAGCGAGGATACAGGAGGACTTCGACGCATCAGCAACGAGCCGTAACCTGCGAGTTATCGTTTCTTGAATCTCTCACGGAAGAGTCTCGAAGCCTCGGACCGCGTCATCTTCTTGATGGGAGTGCCGCGGCCGTTTTCGGAGAGCAATTTGCGAACCGGCTTTGGATACCCCGTATCGAATACAAGATCCCAAACGCCGCTGGTGATCCCATAACCTAATTTCATCCCGCGGGGGCTGTGATGGTACAGGTGATATCGCTTGAGATGCCGAAAGTGGCGGTTGCGAGACTTTCCGAAATGTAGGAAATAGTGGAGCCACTCTTCGCCGACGTAGCTTTGCACGACGCCCGCAAGCAGCGCGGGCAGGGTATACACGGGGAACAGGAAACTCAAGGGTGCGGCCACGGCAAAGAGAGGCAAAATATCCTTCAGCTCGCCACTGATGTGCCAGCCGTCAAAAGGTCTCTCATGGTGTTCCCAATGAAGAGGGTCGAGCCGCTCGTGAAGAAAGCGGCGAATCAGGCCTTGACCCGGAGGAAAACGGGCGTGGAGGACATAACGATGAAATAGGTATTCCACCAGGCTCCACACGGGGATGCCTGCTAGATAGAAAACCATCCCGATCCATGGATGCCCACTGCGCAAACCAAGCAGAGTCATGATCAGCGAGTACGTTGTGTAGAAGGCCGTCAGCGGATAGAGCCTCCGCCGTGCGATACGGGATTGTTCGCGCTTGTAGGCCGCGAACGAGCCTTCGCTCGGGCGATGGCCTATTAAGGCTGGCGCCAATCCTATGGACACAAATCACCTCCCGGAGCGAATCCCGCTCCTTGCAGTACTTGGCATGCTGGATTCCGGCCTATTCGAAACTGCCGGTCACTCCCTGAAAGCCGTTGCGAGCCTGTTTCATGAGCCACTTCATGACCCGAGCAGCGCTGTAGCAGTAGGCGACGTTGTAGCCGAGCGTTGAAAAACAGTGCGGCTCACAGCCTTGCTTCATATCCGTGAGTTGCTTGAGGTCGAACTTCTGATTTTCAACCGTGCCCCAATCGAACTTCGCGTTGTACATGGGGAAGCACGGGGCGAGAGTTCCATCCGTGCGGACAATCAACCAGTTCTGTCCGGCGCGGCAGCCCCAGTGTTCGCCGACACCGCGCATGAAGCCTTTCATGTTCTGCAGGCGAGCGATGGAATCGACCATCTTCCAGCCCTGGCGCTGTTTGTCGATGAGCCAGTCCAGGAGATCGTCGACGACCGGGAAGTCTTGCGGGCGAATGTAGGTATCGTTCTCGTGCAAATGCTTAAAGTGATCTTGTTCCATCATCGGCGCTTCGTTGATGTGGAAGGTGATGGAGATGCCGTTGTCGTGCGCGATTTTGGCCAGCTCTTTCACGTCATCGATGTTGGTGCGGCAGATGTTGGTATTGAAAAACACGGTATACCCGTAGCGATATTGCAGTTTGACGAGATAGTCGAAATAAGAGCGGACGTGCTCTAGCGCTTTGGGCAATCCAGGTTTTTCCTTTACGGTATCGACGGCAAAGTTGATAGTCGCGATCCCCGCGTCGGCCAAGCGGTCACTCACTTCCGGCCGAAGAAGGCGCCCGTTCGTGGCAAGGTAAACCCAGAAATCTTTCTTTGCCGCGTAGTACACGACCTTGTGGACAAAATCGGGACGCAACAGCGGCTCGCCCCCTGTAGGCGCAAGTACGCGGCAAGGCGTCGAGTGCAACCAATCGATGGCTCGCCGCGCCGTGTCCTCGGTCATCCCTTTCACGCGATTGTCATAAGACCAGCAGTAGTGGCAATCGAGATTGCATTTCCATTCGGTGAAGAGGTAAGCGATGATCGGCTGGAAATCACCCGGCAGGACGCGTGACTTTAAATACGGAAGCATCCAACCGCGCATGGTGCTCATAACCTTGGACGCGGGCCAATGGCGCTTGCCCGTGCGGACCACGGCTTCGTGCGCAGCAATATCCTGCTCATCGAGATCGTGAAACAACTCTGGATGTTGCGGAAACACCGCTGGAGGCAGTGTCTCGGTTGCGCGCAATTCCGGCCGGTGGGCCGACGGATCGTGCGAAGGCTGCTGCAGGAGTTCGTGAAGAGGGACATCGAGCCGGAATGGCTGATTGGGCAAAGTAGGGAACTGCTGCAATTCAGACATACAACTTTGGCTCCTTCTTGACCCTCTAGCCCGCTGTGCCAGACGGCCGACAGACGTATTTGCACTTCACCTACGCGCACTTTGATTCTCGATCCCGGCAAAGCGACACAAAAAACTTTAAGAAATATCACTACGTCCATTATCGCCTGCTGTACTTCGAGAAGCGGCCCAAGAATTCGCATCAAAACTTGTATCTTTTTCTTATGCTCGGAAATCCAACATGTTGGAAAGGCGGCTGTGTTTGGGGCCCTGTTTGAGGCTCCGAGCTGGTAGGTGTCGGCTAGCCTGGCACCCGCGAAATTGTTTTGGCGTTTTAGTCTTTCAGACGCGCTGAGCGCCCGCCGTTCAACATCGTCCGCAGAGCCGCCAGTGGACATATGCGATTGCGACAGCTTCCAGCGACAGGAAGGATCGGGTAACCGTGCCGGGTGTGCGGACATGACGAATCGTAGCTTTGCCCTCGTCACCGGCGCTTCCCGAGGACTCGGGAGAGTGTTTGCACATGCCCTCGCAGCCCGCAAACAGAATGTGATTCTCGTTGCCAGATCGAGAGACAAGCTGGAGAGCCTGGCCGATGAGTTGCAGCGGTCCCAGTCAGTTTCCGCCGAAGTACTCGATTTTGACCTGGCTTGCCCTTTTGCGGGCCAGCGCCTCGCTCAGCAACTACGCGATCGGAAGCTTCAAGTAAACCTGCTTGTCAACAATGCGGGCTTCGGCGTTCGCGGAGAGTTCCTGAGCCTAACCCTGCAGCGTCAAATGGAAATGCTGAGCCTGAATAACGCTGCCGTCGTCGAACTCACGTATTCACTCTTGCCCTCGTTGATGGAACATCCTCAAGCGGGAATCATCAACGTGTCATCCGCCGCGGGCTTTCAGCCGGTTCCCTACGCGAGCCTCTATGCAGCGACGAAATCTTTTCTGACAAGTTTCTCGTTGGGGCTTCAGGAAGAACTCCGATCGAGCAGGGTGAGCGTGGTCACGCTCTGCCCCGGCCGAATCCTTGCCAATGGCCACAGCGGGGAAGCGAAAAACGGCCATCGAAAGTTTGGCTTCGCTTATCAATCGCCCGACGACGTCGTACGCGACGCCTTGGAATCGTTGGCGAACGGCGGCGGACTTGTCATCCCCGGTTTTGTAAATAAACTGAGTGTTTTCGCGCAGCGTTTGATTCCACGCCGCGCCGTGCCAACGCTCGTCGCAAGAATGTCGCGGCAATGACCCTGCGTGCTGCGGGACCCGAGATACTTCCCACCGCTCGTGGCGTGCGCAAATGTTGTGCTTTCAATGAAATGATTTGACTCTAGGAATCGGCTCGTACGTGGTCACGCCAACGATCCGATTGTGAGCTCGTTGATTTTGTGTGCCGTTCTGCTTTTCCCAAGCATCTCACGCTTTACGAACGAAGGAGCCTGGTGACTCAATATCGCGATCCCGGCGGAGCTGTACTTCGTTCCGGAAGCCACGCAGAAGCACCGCTCGGAAGGGCACCGAAAGGGCATTGGTTGTATGTGCCATTTAAAACTGCATAGCACGTGGCCAGCCCCCAAGCGCATACTCGGCATTTTGCTGGTTCTTGCTCTGAGCGTTGCGGTAGGTGTGGCGCGCACACGGTCAACACAGGGAGAACTACCACAATCCCCGAGCGGGGCGATCCGAGGCATGGTGACGGTCCTCGGCCAGCAGGCAGAACCAAGTGCCCTTGAAGGCATCCGCGTCGAGCTGAGGGAGAGCTCTCAGGATTCTCAGCTTCTTACGACCCTTACGGACTCCGCGGGACATTACGAATTTACGCAGTTGACCGCAGGCACCTACACCCTTCGTGTGAACCAACAAGGCTTCAAGCCGTTTGCCGAAACGATCTCGCTAAACGCGAATCAGAGCTCAGTGGCCGAGATTGCCCTCGCCCTCGACACAGTAGTAGAGAAAGTGGAAGTCAAGGAACAGGCCGCGAACGTTTCGACGGAAAATGTTTCTCCGGCGTCAACCATCAATAACGCCCAGCTGGAAACATTGCCGCTGGCAGAGCAGAAGTTCCGGGATGCGCTGCCTCTTGTCCCGGGTGTCATTCGCACCTTGGACGGAAAGCTGAGTGTCAGAGGCACTTCCGAGAACCAAGGATTGCTCGTGGTGGATTCGGCAAAGACGGTCGATCCCGTGACGGGATCGTTCTCGATCCCGGTGCCCATCGACGCGATTCAAACGGTCAATGTCGACAAGACTCCCTTTAGCGCCGAGAACGGTGGTTTCTCCGGTGGGCTGACCGCTATTGAAACTACGCCGCCTCCGAGCGACTGGTTCTACAAAGTGAAAGATTTCAACGTCAGCCTGCGCGGCAAGAACGGTCACTTCGTGGGCATATCGCAAGCGACACCGCGGGTCTCGTTTGGGGGCCCCATTGGCGAAGGCAAACTGACCTTTTCTGAAGTGTTCGAGTACGACGTCAGAAGAAACCCGGTGCGTGGCCTAGCCTGGCCTAGGAACGAGATCAAATCTCAAGGTTTCAATTCGTTTACTCGCGTTCAGGCCATCCTGTCTCCGCAACACGTGTTCAATGCCGACGTTAATGTCTTCCCGATGCGCACCCAGTTCGCCAATATCACAGCGCTCGTGCCGCAGACCGCGTCCTCGGATTACGACCAGAAAGGTGTCTCGGCAGGAATCTCAGACCTTCATAGCTTTCGCTCAGGAGCATTGCTCAGGATCGCATTGCGCTATACGCGCTTTGAAAGCAATGCCCACGGTCAGGGACCGGCGGACATGCTGGTGAATCCCGAAGGCTGGGACGGCAATTTCTTCAACTCCTGGACCAGGGCCGCCAATCAGTTTGAAGCATACCCAACATTTCAGTTTGCGCCCAAAAAGTGGTTTGGCCGGCATGAGCTGAAAATTGGCGCGGACGTGACACATCGGTCTTATAGTGGCAACAGCCTGTCGCACCCCGTTCAACTGTTGAGGCAAGACGGGACGCTTGCGGAGGAGATCAGTTTCACGAGCAACGGACCGCTAAACGCTTCGGCCACCGATGTGGAAGAGTTCATCCAGGACCGGTGGATAGTGAACGACCACCTATCGATCGACGTGGGAGGGCGCCTGACTAGCGAGACCGTCGGGCGGGCTGGGGCTTTCGGACCGCGTGTTGGCTTCGCTTATTCGCCCGGAAAAAATCAGAAGACAGTTTTTCGCGCCGGAGCAGGACTGTTTTATGACCGCGTTTCCTTGCTGGAAGCGGATTTCGTTCACAATCCGCAGCGGACCCTGAGCCTTTTTGACCAAACGGGCCAACTCATCGGATCGCCTATTCCTTATCTCAACGCCTTCATCGGAAATGGCGCCGGCCCACTTCCATCACGAGTGCGGTTGGAGCCCGGCTCCAGTCCGCGCAGTTTCGTCAGCAATATCGAAGTTGACCGCCAATTGTGGGCTAACGCGGTCCTTCGAGTTAGCTATATCTACAGCCAGACGCGCGACCTGTTCGTCGTGAATCCCATTCCGGGCGTGTTCGGAAGTGCTGGCCTGCTGGGCCTCTTCCCGTCAGGCCAAGCGAACTACCATGAGTTCGAGGCCACCCTGCATTTTCAACCTGTTCATCACGCTGACCTGAATGTCTCGTACATTTGGAGCCGGGCGCGGGGTGACCTGAATACCGTATCCAACATTTTCCTTCCATTCGAGCAACCCGTGATTCGCCCCAATGTCTCGGGCATTCTGCCTTCGGATGTGCCCCATCGCGTGGTCGGTTGGGGAGTGTTTCGCCTCCCATGGTCGCTGGCAGTGAGTCCTGTTGTTGACGTCCATACCGGCTATCCCTACTCCAACGTCGACGTGCTTCAGAATTACGCAGGCGTGCCGAATGGCTCGCGCTTCCCGACTTTCTTTTCCCTCGATGCGCAAGCTTACCGAGATTTTCATCTGCACCTGCCCTTCATGGAGCGTGGGACCCGGCACAAGGTTCGCGTCGGCCTGTACTCCATCAATCTCACGAACCACGGCAATTTTCATGATGTGTACAGCAACGAAGCTTCGCCATTCTTTGGCAGGTTCACCGGTTTCCAGCGCCGCGTGGATGGCTTCATTCTCAGTTTTGGGAACTGAATAGACGGCTCACAAAGACTGAAGTGAACATATGGTCGGAGGAGGACTCAGAGGTTATGACAGGGCACGGTAGAGGAATCGAAGGAGTGGTCACGATCGCTCTTATCCTGGGAGCGGGTCCAGTAGCATCGGTTGCGGTCAGCCAGGTCTTCGCGAGCCAAACAGCGCAGGAGATGGTTTTATCGAGTTACAGTGCTCCGGCTAGTCTGACGGGCGACGAAGTCGTCGCAAAAATGCTTGAGCGCAACCGGTTGCGAAACGAGCAGTTGCAGCAGTACTCGGCAGTTCGGACGTACGAGATCAGAAACCCCGAGGGGAAATTGGCTGCACAGGCCGTGGTCCGCGTGGAGTATCAGGCGCCCGACAAGAAAACATTCAACAAGACTTCCGAAAAAGGATCGGGGATCGTGCGTCACACGGTGTTTGATCACCTTATCCAAAGCGAGAGCGAGACATCTTCCGGTCGGGAGCATCATGACAGTGCGATCACGAGCGCGAACTACACATTTACGCTCGCCGGAGAAGGGGATCTGGGCCCGTATCATTGCTTTGTCGTCGGGGCCGCTCCGAAGCGCAAGGAGAAGTATCTGTTCGAGGGGAAAATATGGATCGATGCCGAAGACTTCGCAGTAGTGAAAATCGCCGGCCATCCTGCCAAAAAGCCGTCCTTCTGGATTAATCGAGCCGAGTTTGTCCGGCAATACCAAAGGATTGCCGGCTTTTGGCTGCCTTTCCGTGACGAGACGTCCGTTGACGTAAAGATGTATGGGAAAAGGATCTTCACCATTGACCATCAACAGTATGTGATCAATGCGGATAGCGCTGTTCCGGGCTGGAGCGGGGACATAGGGGGGAACATGCTAGTCGCACCATCCGCGACGTTGCGTCCGTAACCCCTGACGACGATCCAAAACATTTTGCTCCCTGTGGACTTCTCGCCGTCCTGCGTCTCGACGTCGACCGCTATCTGAAACGCTCTCAGAACATCGTCCCCAAGAAGTTTACGGCAAGATTCAAGTGGTCGAAGCCGCAATCAACGGCGTCTGAAGTCATTGACCCTCGCCGTGGCTATGCTCTCCGACCAGCAGACCGACGGAACGGCGCGTGGGAGGACAGGCAAGAATGCCGTCCCACTAGGCGCAGCGTCGCGTGGGGTATACTTTCGCGAGGATGGTTACTTCGGCGGGCGAAGGCGCGCGATTCCAATGGGCGAGCGATCAATCGCTGCTGGTTTACTTCGGTCGAAAAATTACGCTCCAGGCCCATCAGCAGGTCAGGAAGCTGCTGAGGCTGCTCGAGATGGAGCCCATTGCGGGTGTCCCCAATCTTCATCCTGCGTATTGCTCGTTGCTGGTCAAATTCGATGGACTGCGGTTGCGGCACGACGAAGTGGAAGCGATTCTGCGGCGATATCTCGAGCGTCTTGAAGAGATAAAACTTCCTGAGCCACGGCTGGTCGAAATTCCGGTGTGCTATGGCGAAGAGTTCGGTCCGGATTTGGCAGAGGTGTGCGCCATCCATGGTTTGACGCCTGCGCAGGCCATCGAGCTGCATGCTTCGGCCGAATATCTTGTTTATTTTCTAGGGTTCGTGCCGGGTTTCGCTTATCTGGGAGAATTGCCCGAAGCGCTGGTGACACCGCGGCTTGCGGTGCCGCGGCGAAGGGTGCCGGCGGGCAGCGTGGGTGTCGCGGGGAACCAAACTGGAGTGTACCCGTTCTCCACTCCCGGCGGATGGAGATTGATCGGGCGGACGCCTGTCGCGATGTTCCGAGATGAGCGGGAGGGTTTGAGCCTATTGTCGATTGGAGATCGCGTGCGATTTGCGCCGATTTCCGAGGAGCGATTTGGCGCACTGGAGAAAGAATGGGCGTGATTCAGGTGCAGGAGCCGGGGCTTTTCACGACCGTGCAGGATTTGGGGCGAGAAGGATTCGGGGCGATAGGTGTTTCGGCTTCCGGAGCAGCGGATGCGGTTTCGTTGCGGCTCGGAAATCGGTTGGTCGGCAACGATGAGGGAGCGGCTGGGTTGGAGATGACCCTGCTCGGTGGGACGTTTGTTTTTCCGGAACGCGCGTTGCTGGCACTGACTGGATCCGATTTTGGCGCGGCGCTGGATGGGAAACCGGGTGAACTGGGGAGTTCGTTTGAGGCGAAGGCGGGGCAGGCGCTGCGGCTGGGGCCGACGCGCACAGGAGCGCGGTGTTATTTGTGTGTTCAGGGCGGAATTGCGGTAGAGCTTTTTTTGGGCAGCGCATCAACACATATCTTGAGCGGGCTTGGCGGACATGAAGGGCGCGCGTTGCGAAAAGGGGATGCGCTAAAGATTGGGGCGGAGAGCGGGGCAATTCACGAGCGCAGGCTGTCGGCGCGGGCACTGAACGAGCTGCAGCCTCGAAAAGTGTTGCGTGTTACGGAGGGTCCGCAGAGTGATTGGTTTTCGGAGTCGGCGCGGCGATTGTTTTATGAGAGCAGGTATCGTGTAGCGGAGGAGTCCAATCGCATGGGGATTCGATTGGAAGGCGCGATCGTCCCGGTGCCTTCGGGCGGGGAGATGATTTCCGAGGGCGTCTCGCTTGGTGCGATTCAAGTGCCGGAGGGAGGCAAGCCCATAATTCTCTCTGTTGAGCAGCAAACGACGGGGGGCTATCCGAAGATTGCCAATGTGATTTCCGCGGATTTTCATAGCTTGGGCCAGTTGCGGCCAAGGGACGAGATTCGGTTTGAACGGGTAGATTGGGAGACCGCGCGAAGCTTATTGATCGAGCAGGAAAAGCTGATATCGTCGCCGGGTTTGATCGTGGCGAACTGATTTGTGGCTGAGTTGTAGCAGCGGCGGCACATATCCCGGCCCAGTCGGAATAGGAAGATTTTCCTTGACATTGTTTTATAATATGGTACCGTAACACTTGTAGAAAGTTGCGCCCCAGCCCTGTCGGGGCTTTTTTCTTTTGTGGAGTGGCGCTGCCTTGCTGTCGCTTCTTTTTCTTCCGTTGGCCATTCTTGCTAGCGTTTCCTCCGCTCTTTTCTAGCTGTTAGCTGGTAGTTGTCGACTGTCAGCTTCCCGTCGTGCCAAATCTCCCAGTCTGGATCCTCAACATGAAAATCAAAAGACCCAGTGCCGAACAGGTGTGGAAACAATTCGAGGACCTTGCCCCGCGCCTGCGCCTGTCTGCGACCGACCGCGTCGTCTACTCTCATCTTTTGCGTCACAGCCGCTTGGAAAGAAAGCTTCGGCTCCGGTTTTCCATTCCCTGGCTCGCTCGGGGTGTCGGCCTCTGCGGCAACTCCGCGCGTTGGGCCGTGCGCCGTTTGATAGCGCGAGGCCTCCTGCGCCTGATCGAGCGTGGCAAAGCGGGCCACCTCGTCGACGTAGCGCCGGCATCCTGCCGGTTATTCTCTCTTTCCTCGTAGGGCCACGATATATCACGCCCTCACGAACATCGCGCCCGAACTCGTTTGGAGTGCGGCAGCCTTGCTGCCGCTTTTCTTGCTTCTCACAGTGCTCTATATTGGGCCAGGCTCAAAAGCTCAACTTGTCCTAGAGTTGGCCATCAAATGAAACGCATCGACCTGAATTGCGACATGGGCGAGGTGCCGGAAGCGATTGCCGATGGCACGCAGGAAGCGTTGATGCGCTCGATCACCTCAGTCAACATCGCTTGCGGCGGCCATGCGGGCGATGAACAGACCATGAAGACAACGGTCGAGCAAGCGCTGCGCTGGAAGCTGGCGATTGGCGCGCATCCGGGCTATCCGGATCGCGCGAATTTCGGCCGGCTGGAATTGAAGATGGCACCAAGCGAAGTTGCCGATTCCGTTTTCGAACAGGTGCGAACGCTGGCCGAAGTTGCTTCGCGAAGCGGAGCACGCGTGGCACACGTCAAGCCGCATGGCGCGCTGTACAATCAGGCGGTGCGGAATCGCGAACTCGCGGAGGCAGTTGCGCAAGGCGTCGCTCGATGGAACCGCGATGTCGTACTGGTGGGCTTAGCCGGATCGCCGATGTTGGACGTGTTTCGGGAAGCGGGTTTTGAAGTGGCTGCGGAAGCGTTTGCTGACCGCCGCTATGAGCCCGATGGGACTTTGCGCTCACGGAAGTTTAAGGATGCGTTAATCCGCAATCCCGAGGAAGCGGCGTGGCAGGCATTGGGCATCGCGGAGCGAGGCATAGTGATTGCGAGCGACGGGAGCGAAGTCGACGTAGGCGCGCAAACGCTTTGCATCCATGGCGACACTCCCGGCGCGCCGCAAATTGCCGCGACCGTGGCGCGGGCTCTGCGCGAAGCGGGGGTTAAGGTCTGTGAGTTCTCCCCGTCTGAGAACTGAACGCAGAGACGCAGAGAAACGAAGAGGCCGCTAAAACAAAAAGCGGGCAGCCGAAGCTGCCCGCAAAGGACGAAGTGCCGCGGAAGCGGCACGGGCTATTCGAATTTTTCGGTGAGTACGGGAAATTGGAGCTTCGCCTTGGCGAGCGACTTTACCACGGTGGCCTCGGCGTTTTCGGCGGTGGTGTTGCGCGACGTTGCCATTTCGCTGACGAGGAGGTACTTCGCGCGTTCCAGCATTTTCTTTTCGCGGAAGGAGAGAGGCTTGCTGCGGCTGAGCGAAACGAGACTCTTGAGGACGACGGCGACTTCGAGGAGGGCCCCGGTGCGCATGCGCTCGGAGTTCTCTTTGAAGCGGTGCTTCCAGTCGTGATGAGAGTTAAGTTTGCCTTTTTCGAGGAAGCCCAGGACTTTGGTGGATTCCGTAGAACGAATAACGGAACGAAGGCCAACGGTCATCGCGTTTGACTGCGGGACCATGACACGCAAGCCGCTGGAAACAATGCGAATCATGAAGTAACGTTCGGTTCTGCCGTTCAAGACTCCGTAACTGATCTGCTCAACAACGCCCACACCGTGATTCGGGTAAACGACCTTGTCGCCGATCTTGTAGTCCATAGATTTGGTTGTCCCCCCCAGGAGACGCATAAGGAATATATAACAATTGTGTTGGAAGAGTCAAGATATATCCAGTGGAATCAGGAGGTTAGGGAAAATTAGGTGCAAATTTGGCAGTCGAATTGCTCGGGGAGGCGGAGTTTGCGCGCGCCGATGGATGCGAGTAAGGAGCAGTTCAATGCGGTAAATGGCCGTTCGCTGTTAGAGATTTTGGTCTTGTTGGGTGGCAACGACGTGCCGTATTTTTGGGGCTTCGACGTCGAATTGGAGAGTACGGTAGAATGCGGATGTGATTGTACTGGCAATAGATACGTGCGATGCAAGAGGAAGCGTGGCGCTGCTTCGGGATGAGGCCGTGGTGAGGGTTATTGCGCATGATTCACAGGAAGATTATTCCTCGTGGCTGCTCCCGGCGGTTCGTGAGGCTCTAGCGAGTAGCGGTCTGCAAATGGAGGATGTGGACGCATACGCGGCGGCAGCCGGTCCGGGGTCATTTACAGGGGTGCGGGTGGGCTTAGCTACGGTGAAGGCATGGGCGGAGGTTTACGGGAAACGGATCGCGGCGGTTTCGCGATTAGAAGCATTGGCGGTAGAAGCCTCAAGGGGTCCGGCTTGGGTGGGGGCTTTTGCGAATGCACAACGGGGTCAGGTATTCGGAGCCGTTTATCAACGGAAGGGGACGGGCTTGGTGCGGTTGGGAGACGAGATGGTGATCGCGCCGGGAAAATTTGTAGAAACAGCGACTGAATTTGCAAAAGGTGAAAGTATTTCGTGGATTTCGACGGATGCGGAGTGCCTTGTTTCCGAAGAGGCGTGGAAGGCGCGAGAGATGCGCGGCGAAATTGTCGAGTGCGTTTCGAGCGTGCGCGCACCGATGATTGGACGCATCGGATTGTCGGCATTAGCAGAGGGCCGGTTTACGGACGCGCTGGCGCTGGATGCCAAGTACGTGCGCCGGCCGGACGCGGAGATCTTCTGGAAGGGGAACCCAGTGCATGGCGGCTGAAACGAAGCGCGAGCAGGCGAGAGGAACGGTGCGGTCATTTCTGCCCGCGGACGCCGTGGCGGTGACGGAGATTTTGCGGGGCTCTCCCGAAGCCTCGCAATGGACAGAGTGGGGTTTGAAGGAGTTAGTAGGTTGGCGTGGAGTTCTGGCGCTGGTCAGCGAAAGCGACAGGAGAGTCACTGGTTTCCTCATCGGGCGGCAGGTGGCGGGAGAAGCCGAGATCCTGAATCTCGCCGTCATGGTGGCGAAGCGACGAAAAGGCGAGGGCAGGGCGCTACTCGTGGCAGCGATGGATGAATTCCGGGCACGGCAGGTAAGTCGAGTGTTTTTAGAGGTTCGCGAGTCGAATGGAACGGGAATGGCGTTTTATGAAAAGCATGGGTTTTCCAAAACGGGCCGCCGCAAGGGCTATTACCACGATCCAGACGAGGCCGCGATTGTGATGGATATCAAGTTCGTGAGCTAGGACGGAAATACCGCAAATACCCTCTTGACGTTGCAAGCCAGAGTGCTATCTTGCGTTCATGTAGTGCTCACATCCCATTCACGGAAACGTCAGGAGGAACGCATGGCAAGCGCGCAGCGGACACCTCGGGACATACCCTTCGAGGCAGACGCCGAGTATCAGCGTCTGGTAGAGCAACACCGGCAATACGAAGCAGAACTTCAGAAAATCTCCAAATCGCCCTTCTTGAATGCAGAAGACCTCCTGGAAGAAATCAAATTGAAGAAGATGAAGCTCCACTGTAAGGATGAGATGGAGCGGATCGCTTCGCGTATCATACGCAGTCGTTCGAATTACAGCCAATAACGACTTTATCGCAGGCGATTCTGTCGTAGAATGACCATGCGTGCTCGCGGGGAGAATGCCGCGAGCGAAAACGCTGGGGTGTACTCCGGGAAGCATGGTCAAAGAAGGCTACTACTTTGGAGTTCCGCCGCTGGCGCTGGGCGGTTTTAGCTTCTTGCTGCATTGGCATGTGGCGGCTGCCGCCCTGGTGCTGTTCGCCGCGTTCGTCTTCTCTTTCTTTCGCGATCCGGAACGCATGATTCCCACGGAACCCGGGGCGGTGGTGTCTCCCGGCGACGGTCGCGTGGTGGTGGTCACGGATGAAGAGAACGCGGGAAGGCCGGGAAAGCGAGTGAGCATTTTCCTGGCCGTCTGGAACGTTCACGTGAACCGGTCGCCGGCCGCGGGAACGATTGCGAAGATGGAATACCGGCCAGGGAAATTTTTGGCGGCGATGCGGGAACGGGCGTCGGTAGAAAACGAACAAAATGTGTTTACGCTCTCGACGGAAGCCGGAGAAATGGTGTTCAAGCAGATTGCCGGTCTGATCGCGCGAAGGGTTGTCTCCTGGAAGAAGCAGGGCGAAAAGGTGGCTCGCGGAGAGAGGATTGGACTGGTGCGATTCGGGTCGCGGGTGGATGTGTGGGTACCGAAAGAGGCAGAGATACTGGTCAAGCTGGGGGAGAATGTGAAAGGCGGGTCGAGTGTGCTCGCGCGGTGGCCCGCGAAAGCCGCGGCGGCTAAATTGAATGGAATAGATACAGCAGAGACAGAAACAAATCTGACAGCGACGGGGAAGCGATCTTAACCATGCCCGAGCCCGAGCAGCACGAGATACCATTCCAAGGGCGCCGGATCAAAAATCCCCGACTGCGCAGGGGTATCTTTCTTCTGCCCAGTTTGTTTACGGTGGCGAATCTTCTGTGCGGGTACTATGCGGTGGTGGCGTCGCTGCTCGGCGGCAGCGACAATTTTGACCGCGCCGCGAAGGCGATCGGTTTCGCGATTCTTTTTGATTCACTGGATGGACGAATTGCCCGGATGACGGGTACAAACACGGAATTTGGTGTGCAGCTCGACTCGCTGGCTGACGTAGTGAGTTTCGGGATCGCACCGGCGGTGGTGGCTTACGCCTGGGGCACGCGCAGCCTGCCGGGAGACGGGTCGGTTGCATTTCAACAAATTGGCGAGTTTGGCTGGGTTTGCTGCCTGGCGTTTTTGATTTGCTGTGCCTGGAGGCTGGCGCGATTCAACGTGCAGGGCATGGCGCCCGGAAGCTCAAAGTATTTCGTGGGCATGCCGACGCCGGCGGCGGCCGGAGTGATCGCTGCACTGGTCCACGGCTTTAAAGCGCCGCTACACGACTGGCGATGGTCAGTGGCTTGGTTCCTGCTGGCGGCTGGGCTTGGAGCGCTGATGACCAGCACGATCCGCTACTCCAGTTTCAAGGAGATCCCCTGGACCCGCAAACAGCCGTCGCTGGCGATTGTTCTGTTGTGCCTAGTCTTGGCCGTGGTCTGGCGATACTCGGAATATGCGCTGGTGATATTGGCGGGCACCTATGCGGCCGCAGGCGTCGCGCTGCATCTGGTGCGGTTCGTGCGCCATCGGATGATTTCGCGGACCGCGTGATTCATGCCTTCGTTCGAACGGGATTCCAACCGCATTGTGATTGCGGGTGCGTCTTCGCTGCTGGGAGCGGAGCTCAAATCGCTTTTGGAAGAAAGCAAATTTGCGTCCTGGGATTTTCGTTTGGTGGATGAAGAAGTTGCCGCTGGCACGCTCACCGAGGCCGGGGGCGAACCCGCCGTCATCCAACCCGTCGAAGAAGGAACCTTCGCACGCGCTCGCCTTGTATTCTTCACGGGCTCCCCGGAATTCACGAGGAGAAATGTCGGCGCCGCGGTGCAAAGCGGCGGGCGCATCATTGATTTGAGCGGAGCCGTCTTTGACGAGACGGAAACCGAAGTCTGGTTTCCCGGAATCGAGTCCTTCCGGAAACGAGCGTTCCGTTCCCAGGCGGTATCGTTTGCCACCCCTTCGGCTGCTGGCCTTGCCGTGATTGCACTTTCCTTTGCTCTCCGTGGGCTGGGATTGCATGACCTCTCAGCGATATTTTTTCAGCCCGTTTCAGAATCCGGCCGTGGAGGAATCGAGGAGCTGGAGAGCCAGACCGGACAATTGCTCTTGTTCCAAAGCGTGGGAAAAACTGTTTTTGACGCGCAGGTTGCATTCAATCTCCTGGATCGCTTTGGGACGGCGGCCTCGCAGAAGTTGGCGGAAGTTCGAGAGCGCGTTCGAATGGAAGCGAGAGTCTTGCTCGATGGAGCGGACTTTGTTCCGGCGGTTCAGGTCGTGCACGCTCCGGTCTTTTACGGAACTGCGTTTGCCGCCTCGGCGGCCTTTGAACCTCTTGCAGCTGGATTGAACTTGGAAAAAATTGAAGCTGCGTGTAAGTCTGCCGGCTTTGTAATTGCCACTGGCTCCGAAGATGCGCCCGGCAACGTCAGCGTGGCGGGGGAGAAGTCCATCCATCTCGCGGCTCCGGAACGGGATTCGGGACGGCGGGACATTTGGTGGTTCTGGGGAGCGGCGGATAATATTCGGTTGCCGGCGGCGAATGCGGTGAGGCTGGCGGAGAAACTCGCGGAATGAAACGCAAGCGGGAAAATACGGCGGTGCTGGGAATGTCGGTCGTGGTGTCTCTGGCATTGGCGGGCTGCGGATATCACCTGGCAGGGCGGAGTGATTCACTGCCGAAGAGCATTCATGTGATCGCGGTGCCGGCGCTGGAAAATAAGACGACCAGCTACCGCATCGAGCAAAGGTTGACGACCGCTACGGTGCATGAATTTTTGGCGAAGACCTCGTACCGAGTGGTAGCCGATCCGGCGAACGGCGATGCGGTGCTGCGGGGCAAGGTGCTAAGTCTGGAGGCCGTGCCGCTGCTGTTTGATACCGCGACGGGGCGCGCGACGACGATGCTAATTACGCTGAAGTGCGAGATCTCCTTCGAAGAGCGCGAGACGGGAAAGATTCTCTATCACACGGACAATTTTATTTTCCGCAACCAGTACGAAATTTCCACGGACGTGAATAACGCAAACAGCATCAAAAACTTTTTTGAGGAACAAGACCCGGCGCTGGACCGCATGGCGCAGGACTTTGCGGCGCGCTTGGTAGCGGCGGTAGTGGAGAACTATTGATGGCACGAGTGTCGCCGGAAGAATTGCTGGGACGGCTGGAGAGGGGGAAGCCCATTCCGGCGATTCTGCTGCTGGGAGAAGAGCCGTACCTTCGCGACGCCTGCCGAACACTATTGGTCGAGAGATTCGTGGCTGAAGCGTCGCGGACCTGGGCGGTGTCGCGTTATTCGGCGGGGCGAGGAGAGACACAGGCGGCGCTGGATCAGGCGCAAACCATGGCGATGCTTTCGCCGCAGCAGGTGGTTTTCCTCGAGGATACGGAAGCGATCGAGAAGCTGGGGGAGAAAAACCGCGACGAGGCCGTGGCGCAGCTCGGCGCGTACCTAGAGGATCCGGCGCCATTCACGGTGCTGGTGATGGAAGCGACGGCGCTGGATCAACGGATGAAATTGGGGAAGCTGCTGGCGGAGAAAACGCTGGTAGTGGAATGCGGGCTGGGTGAGAAGGTAGAAGAGAGGCTGGCGTCGGCCACCACGCTTGCTAGAGCGATAGCGAAAGAAGAGGGTGTGGAATTCGAAAAGGGCGCCGCGGAGGATTTGGCGGAATTCGTGGCCGCGGACTTGATGCGGCTAAAAACGGAGATCCAGAAGCTGGCGACGTATGTGGCAGAAAAAAAAGTGATCGGGCGCGCGGACGTAAGCGCGCTAGTGATTTCGGAGAAGACGACGACGGTCTGGGAATTGGCGGACATGCTAGCGTCGCGGCAGTCGAAGAAAGCGCAGGAATTTCTCGACCGTTTGCTGCGCGATGGAGAGGCGCCGCTGGAGATGCTCGGCGCGATAACCTGGATGTACAGGAAGGTGATGGAGGCCAGCGAATTGAAGGGCATAACAAATGGGTGGCAGGCGGCACGCTCCCTCAGCATGCGGCCAGAGCAGGCGGAAATGGCAGTTCAGAGCGCGCGGAAGATTTCGAAAGCGCGTTTGCTGGGCGGATTGCGTGCGCTGCAGAGGGCGGACGACCGCCTCAAGGGCGGCAAAGATGCGCGCACGGTGCTGGAGTTCCTGGTTTCGGAGTTGACGGCGGCCGAGGCTAAATCGGCGCGGGGCTGAGAAAGCCCGGAAAAAGAATTAACACAGAGGACGCTGAGAACACAGAGTTCACAGAGTTCACAGAGAGTTCCTCGCCAAATGAAGAAGGGCGGCCTTGTGGCCGCCCTTGTTTTTTGTTGGAGACTTTGAGTACCTAGCCGCCGTGACGTCCGAAGCCGAGCAGGTCGAACAGATCGCCGATGGCGGGACTGTTTATTGGAACGTAGGGGTTGTCCCGCTCCGACTTCGGATTGGGAAGGTTGTCGCGGCTGCGATTGGTGATGGCCGGCAGGTTCCAGTTGCGCTCGATGAACTTCAGAATCGAGACGTGGTCTGAGTAGGCGTGCGAAATGTGGCCGCCGCGGCTGTACGGGGAAACCACGATGAGAGGAATGCGCGTTCCGTCACCGAAGAAATCGAGCGGCTGGACGTAGCCGGAGTCATAGTAGCCGCCGCCTTCATCCACCGTGATAAAGATCGCGGTGCTCTGCCAGAGTTCCTCGTTGCTCTGGACGGCATCGACGATCTTCTTGACGTAGCCTTCGAAGAGATTGAACTTCGATGAAGCTGGATGACCATCCACCCAGCCGCTGGGCTTGACGTAGGAAACCGCGGGCAAATTGCCGCTGGCGATATCGCTGTAAAGATCGGTGGTGTCAACGATGTGGGAAGTGCGAACGGCGTCGTTGGCCATGATCTGCGTCTGATAATGGAACGGGTTGCAGATGTTGCAATACTGGTCGCCGTTCGGGCCGACGGTGCCGTAGTTGAGCTGGTATTTGTCGGTGAGGTACCGATTCCACTGATCGCCATAGTATTTCCAGGAGATGTTCTTTTCAAGGAGCACGTCGGCGATGCTGCGCTGGTTCGTCCCGGGAATCGTAAACGGAGTGTTATACACAAAGTGATCGGTGTAGGCGTTAGTGCCATCGCCAAAATATCCCGGGTTGTAGTTGTTCAGCAGGTAATAGTGGCCTTCCTCGCAGTTTGGGTTGATTGGCCGCGCGAGCGACCCCAGGTATTTGCGGATTTGTCCTACGCCCGGCTGCTCCGAGTCGGAGCAGTTGCTATAGCTTCCACCGCCGTGAACGGCGGAGCCGAAACCTCCCCCACCGTATCCATCCTGAGTCCACCAGTTGTTGGTGCCAGAGACAGGGTTGGGGTTCTCAATTTCGTCCACCGTGCCGGCGTCCGACGTGCCACTCCAGATGAACTCGTTGTGAGGCGGCTGGGCCGGTGCGCCACTGGCATCGCTAAACCAGATGGCATCGCCAAAACCCAGCATGATGCTGTTGGCGCCCGTGCCGCCCATCACCGGCTGGTGATAGTTGTCGCTCATCGAATACTGATCGGCGAGCTCCTTGAAATAGGGCATGTCGCCCTGCAAGACGTTGTAAAAGCCCATGGCGGTCGCGCCTTCGCCCGTTGTTTTCGCAGTGGGCGAATAATCGGTGCTGAAGTTCGAAGGCTGCGGCACGCCATTCACATTGGAGCCGACGGTTACTTCGGTCCAGGTGAAAAGATCCCCGAGGCAGCCGCTGGGATTTTGATGAGTCGCGTGACCGGCGTTGCAGTCGAATTGCTGCCACATCTGGTAGAAGCGGTGGACGGGGCTGGCGGCGTAGGAATCCCACGTGAAGGTGTCTTTGCCGTTTGAATTGGTAAGTTGGAATGGACCCGGGGGCAAGCTGGAGTAGGGCGCCGAAGCGTACACGCCACTGATGCGCGTGTCAGGAACTTTGCCTGAGAGGCCCGTGCCTCCCGTCAACAGGAACTGATAGTAGTCCGGGTCCAGGCCGTTCTCGGAAGATGTGGCGTCGCCGAGCGTGCAGATCCCGTTGTCCTTGCAAACATCCGTGGGACCGCCATTGAGAGGAGCGGGGAGCTTGGAATAGAGCGTCTTTTTCCTGGGGCTCAGTTGAAATTCGTTGCTGTCCGTCGCGTCAGCGGCGAACTGGGCGGCAAGGGTATAGTTCGGGCCGGGTGTGCCGTCTTCGTTGACGATGCCCTTCGATAGCAGGTTGTCCACGGATTCGCCATGCTTTGGCTTGTAGGTGGCAAAGAGGTGATCGAAAGTTCGGTTTTCTCCGACGATCACGATGACGTGCTTGATGGGAGTGCGCGTGGGTGCTATTTCCTGGGCTTGAAGGGCGCCAGCGAGCGGGCCACCCAGGCTGAACTGAAATACGGTCACCGCGACGAAAGCGACGCGAAGTGCGTACAGGGACTTTGAAACCATTTGCTTCAGGGGCATGCAATATCCTCTCTTTCGAAAAATTTGGGTGAGGACTTCTACGGGCGAAGAGAAAATGCACTTCGCGCGTTACAGAGAGATTGCGTGACGATGAAATGCGGATAACGTTGGGAGGGGAAAGAGGCGTGCAAGCCCTCAACGGCCATCAGAGATGGCGATCTCAAAGTGGCGGACGCGGCGGTCAAAATCGGTGAGCAGGGCGGCGGCTTGATCGGCGACGACGGCCGCTTCGAGGTCGGGGCCGGCGAAGTTGCGGATGGATTCGAGGGAATGCCAGGTGGTCTCGACGACGATCTCAACTTCGATTTCGAGCTGGCGAAGGGAAACGGTGGCTCCGAGGTAGCCAGGGACGCGGCGAAGCTCGGGCAGAACTTTCTGGGAAAAATGTTCGAGATATTTGGGCAATTGCGCTTCGGTGGTGCGAGCTGACCAGCAACGCAAGATGGTTCCGGCCAGCGTGTCCGAGGACGCAGAGGCCGGGGAGGAAGGAGAATCCTCGTTGCCAACGACGACGTTCCAGGGGCGGACTTCCCATTTTTTCGCGAGGCCGTTTACGACGTAAGGATCTTTGCGGGCGAAGGCTTCGACTTTGCTTTTGTTGTCCAAGTGGAAAACGAGCAAGGCGCGGTCGACGGGTTCGGCGAGCGCACCGGCGAGGACCAGTTCGCCTCGTTCGCGGGCTTCGCGTGCGAGGCGCAGGTGTTCTTCCCGGAAGGGGATGCGGCGATTGACCATGTCTTCGACAAGTTCGTAGAGCAAGGCGTAGTAGTTCATCGATTGCACCTCCTCCGATGAGCTTAGACGGTCAAGAGCCAATTGTGCTGGTCCGGTTCGCGGCCGGTTTGGATGGCGACGAGACGGGAGCGGAGCCGTGCGGCGACCGAGGAATCCGAAAGAGCAGGGAATTGCAGGTCGCGCTCACGGTAACGGATGCACGCGATGGGAGCGACGATGGCGGCGGTTCCGGCGCCAAAGGCTTCGGTGAGTTTTCCGGCGGCGTGAGCGGAGAGAACTTCGTCGATGGAGATTTGGCGTTCTTCGGCGGGAGTGCCCATCTCGCGAAGCAGAGTCAGAGCAGAGTCGCGCGTGACGCCGGGCAGGATTGTGCCGCTGAGGGGCGGAGTAATCGCCTTGCCGTCCAGAACGAAGAAAACGTTCATGACGCCGGATTCTTCGACGTAACGGCGCTCGACGCCGTCGAGCCACAGGACGTTGTGAAAGCCTTTCTCCTGGGCGAGGCGCGCAGCGAGGAGGCCACCGGCGTAGTTGCCGGCGGCCTTGCTGTCGCCGGTGCCGCCGGGGAAGGCGCGGACGAAGCGCTCTTCGGCGAGAAGGCGAATCGGTTGCGAGAAATAGGGACCGACGGGACAAGTCATGACGATGAGGCGGAAGCGGCTGGCGGGGCGAACAAGCAGAGTGTCGTCGATGCCGAAGTACGTTGGGCGAACGTAGAGAGCGCCGCCTTCGCGATGCGGGATCCAATCACGATCGAGGCGGACCAATTCGGTGACGCCATCGAGGAAGAGTGACTCTGGAATTTCGGGCATGGCGAGGCGCGCAGCGGAGCGATTCAGGCGCAAGAAATTCTCGCGTGGACGAAAGAGCGCCACGCCGCCGTTCGGGACGCGATGCGCTTTGAAGCCTTCGAAGATGGCCTGACCGTAGTGGAAAGGAGTAAGCGCGGGAGAGAACGAGACGGGGCCGAAGGGGGCGATTTGAGGGTGTTTCCAGGAACCCGCTTCCCAATCGGCGACGAGCATGTGGTCGCTGAAGGTCGCGCCGAATTCGGAATTTTCGCGTAGCACTTCCGTGAGACGGGATTGTGAAACGCGGGTGATGGGGATCGCGTGTGACATCAGGCCTCACAGGGAGAAAAAAGAACGGGCGGGCCGAGGCCCGCCCCTACAGAAACCGACAAGATCGAAACGCGGGAAAGTCCCTGCCTGCAAATCGAAAAGCGGGAGAACCTTGCTACTTCGCGGCTTTCGCTTTGATGCCGTTGAAGGCCAGCGTGAGGCGCGACTTGTAGCGGTTGGCGGTGTTCTCGTGCAGCACGTTCTTGGTAATGGCCTGGTCGATTGCCGACATCGTGGGTTGAAGAAGATTGCCCGCGGCGGTGGCGTCTCCGGCGGTGATGGCCGTGCGCAGACGCCGCATCATCGTGCGGACGCGAGTGCGGTTGGCGCGGTTGACTTCGGCGCGCTGAAGAGCTTGCGCCGCACGCTTCAAAACCGACTTCTTTTTCTTCTTAACTTTGGTAGCCTGTCCCTGGGCCATCTATTGCTCCTTTTGCGTATCACTCAAACTTCTAACGTTAAACGAGGCTCGCGGCTTTGTCAAACGAGCTGAAAGGGTGATAGTGACTCATTTTAAGAATGAGTCATTACTGAAGCAGCCACTTCTCGGATGCACGTTTCGATCTTCCGAAGCAGGGGCTCATAACGATCAATCAATCAACTTGTCGCTGAGCCAGCGGGCGACGACGTTCAGGCCGGCCCACACCAGGCCGGAGGAACTTGCGTCGCTCCACCATTCCGGACCGCGATCATGATCGGCCAAGGAGGTTTCCAGTTGCAACTTTGCGGAGGCGAGTTTCATGGGGAGCATCGGATCAAGCGGCTTGGGGTCGGCAGCTTGTTTGAGTTGGTCCAGCATACGCTGCGGCTGCTTCATATCGAGCATAGAAATGGGCGAGTGGCAGTAGGGACAGGCAGAGTTGGATTCCAGGTTGATGGACGCCCCACAATTGGAGCAATTCACAAACTGAACGTTCTGCCGCAACTCCTGGATCTGCGCGGGCGTCAGTCGATGGATGAAATTCTTTTCTTTCAAGAACTCGAGAAAGTTGATGAAGTGGCCGTCATCGCTTCCGCATCGCCAATAGGTGAATGGCATGTTTCCCTGTAGGTCGTGCGCCAGCCCCAGCGTCGTGGCGCACCGCGGACAGTGAAGCGTGTCGGGAAGCGATGGCTTTCCCGGTGCCGAGTGTTCACCGATAAACTTCATGAGCTTCAGCGTGGAGCCAGCAGAGAGCTGCAGACTTTCGAAATGATCGAACCAGAACGCCTGGCAACGGGCGCACACATCGATGGCGACCTGCCCGCCTACGCGGCCTTCCATCGTCATGGGAGTCATCTCGGTTCCGCAGCCGGGGCACTTCATAGACAAAGATTGTAGCTGGCCGCCTGGACCAATGCCCATCGATCGGGAAGGAAGTTCCAGGAAATGCTTGCCAGTCAGAGGTCCGTTCGGGACCGCAGTCGCTGCGCCGTCGCTTCCGACAGACTGTTTTTCGGCGAGCTGGACTCGGGGCATAGGCGTTGCTCGCATATTCTATTTTTCGTGGTTGAAGGAAAGCGGAAATTCAAAGATCACGCCGCCGACAGGGACGCGCAGCATAAACTGGTTTGATTTTGCATCGCGTTCGAACCAGACGGCTCCCGCGGTCTTCTCGTTTGGCTTCAGGGTGCCTTCTCTCAAAGAGAGAGCATTGATTTCCCGGGCCATGCCGGCGAGCGCGCCCTGATTTTTCGCGGCGATCTCTTCGAG